>Ga0182021_10011328_pt1 | contig 10577 bp, 9 predicted proteins | sample 612E3MmetaG_FD_120493 | JGI IMG/M metagenome (GOLD analysis project Ga0182021, IMG submission 120493) | Permafrost microbial communities from Stordalen Mire, Sweden - 612E3M metaG (Illumina Assembly) | ecosystem: Environmental > Terrestrial > Soil > Wetlands > Permafrost | place: Sweden... | reverse complement strand
ATGTGATGGTCGGGGTGCTGCTGGGAGTGGAGGTCGGAGCCGGCTGCCAACCAGCGGGATGCCAGCCTTCATCTTCCAACAAACCCGTGGTAACCGGACCGGGATCATGGTTTGACGAGCCAGGGGCAATCGCATAAACCATCATGCTGTTTACGGTTCCGGCGAACGTATTGTAGTCAAGGTGGGAATAGCTCGAGCCGCCCGCCCAGGTACTGGGGGCATATATCTATACGCGACCACCCCCGTTGGCGGTATTGGCGGCATCGGCAAAGGGCCCGTCGAACCAGAGACTATTCGAGGTCAAGAGCGACCCAAGCGCGGTGGAAGGATTAGCATACGTGGTTAACTTTGTCCCGCCCGCGTTCTCAATGAATGTATCGTAAATAACGGGATAACCTGAATATGCGTAACTGCCCGTTCCAGAAGAGTAATTGGCGGACCCGGCAACACCCAGGCCATGGCCGATTTCGTGCGCGGCAACCGTGATAAGGTCATAGTATCCCACGGGCGGATGGCCGTCCGTGCCGTAGTACCACGAGAATCCCGAGTTATATGTAATATTATCGCCGTAACTTGAAGGAGAAAGGTCGGTCCTATTCAAGGCATTCGCCAGCGCACCAAAGTACCAAGTATTTGATTTGGGAGCTCCGACAAAATCACGAATGAGTGGCTGACCGCCCGAGTAGCCAAGAATAGACGTGGAACCCAAGTTGGCCCAGCAGGCCTGGATTGTGACCGGTACGGAGGACTGCAATGTATTGGCCCAGATGGCGGCGGTAAAGGCGGTCCTGGCTGTATCAGGAAATGTAACGCAGGTCTGATTCCATGGATCTTTTCCACCTGACGCTATAAATGTGATCGAGAAAGATGCATCGGGGCCATTCCCCAGTGCAGAGACCGCAGGCGCGGGGACCTGTAGTCCCTGCATGGCAGGATTGTCATCCACCACCAGCACCAGCGGGGCGACCCCATTCAGAAGTGTCGTCCCATCGGCGGCCAAAAATTGGTTTACGTGCCAGCGATAGAGGATCCCAACTGAAAGCCGCCGCCTGGCTCACGCCCAGGATAAGCGCCTACGAGCAAATACCCGGCCAAAAAAGAAAACTGAAGCGAAAATGGCGTTTTTCCAACCACATCCTTGCGAGACTCACACCCGGCCTGATAAATTGGTTAATCAGGTTTGGTTTAACGCATTAATTGTAGCACTTTTACCTTGAATGGAAATTTACACCTGGCTGACAGTCTTCAGCCGAACCTCCCGGCTGCAAGTTATGCAAGGCGGCTTACTGCTCGGTCAGGCGTTCAATTTTCGCACCCAGGGAACGCAGTTTTTCATCGACCCGCTCGTAACCGCGGTCAATCTGACCGACATTTCGGATGGTGGAATTGCCCGGCACGGCCAAGGCTGCCAGCAACAGGGCCATACCAGCTCGAATATCGGGACTTTCCACTTTTTCTCCGAACAACTTGGACGGCCCGGTGACGATGACCCGGTGCGGATCGCACAAGACGATCTGGGCGCCCATGGCCACCAGTTTATCGGTGAAATACATGCGCCCCGGGTACATCCAGTCGTGGAATAGGACACTGCCGCGCGCCTGGGTGGCGACCGTGATGGCTATGCTGACAAGATCGGTGGGGAAACCCGGCCAGACATTGGATTTTATTTCCGGGATGGCATTCCCCAGATCGGGCTCGATCTTCAAGCGCTGTTTTGCAGGCACCAGGATATCCGTTCCATCCACTTCCCATACCACGCCCAAGCGGCGGAAGATGAAGCGGATCATATCCAGGTACTGGTTGCCGGCATTGTGGATGTGCAGTTCGCCGTGGGTGACCACGGCTGCACCGATGAAACTGACCACTTCCAGATAATCCGGCCCGATCGTGAACTCCCCGCCATGCAGGCGTGCAACTCCTTCTATATGTAGTGTGTTTGATCCGATTCCGGTAATATTGGCTCCAAGAGCGTTCAGCATCTGGCAGAGATCCTGGATGTGCGGCTCGGAGGCCGAATTGCGGATGACGGTTGTCCCGCTGGCGGTCACCGCGGCCATCAGGACATTCTCGGTGGCGGTTACGGAAGCCTCATCCAGCAAAATATTGGCAGCCTTGAGATGTTTCACCTTGAATGCGAAGGATGAGTGGGAGTAATTAATCTGCGCGCCGAGGGCCTTGAGCGCCAAATTATGGGTATCCAGCCGGCGGCGACCGATCACATCCCCACCGGGCGGCGGAAGCTGGAAGTCCCCGGTGCGGGAAAGCATGGGGCCAGCCAGCAGGATGGAAGCGCGAATGCGCCGGCACAGGTCAGGGTCCAGGTCGGCCGGCCGAACGGAGCGCGCGGTTATCCGCCAGGAACCAGCCCCAAGGTTTTCGAATTTCACCCCCAGGCTGGCAACCAGCTTACGCATATCGTTCACATCGCGAATGTCCGGAACGTTGTGCAGGATGACCGGTTCATCCGTCATGAGTGCAGCCGCCAGAATGGGCAAAGCCGCGTTCTTGTTACCGGATGGCGTCATTTCGCCTTTCAGGGGTATTCCGCCTTCGATGTGAAACTTCTCCATGGGAGCCTCCTGGGTGGGATGTTCTTGCTTCGGATTAATCGTTCTTTCTCAATTCTAACCCATTCCTTAGCGCACATCCCTGCGATCCTAGAAACTCATAATTATTTATTCTTACTACTTACAACCTTTTCTTTTCCTGCCCGTAATTATTGATAAGATAAATTGGAGGCTGAAATGCGTCGAGGATATGGTTGGCAGCATGGAATGCGTTGGATAAATCGAGGGCGCTGGTGGCCCGGCCGGTGGGGTGTCTACCGCCGCCCGTGCTGCTGCCTGTTCTTTACACTGCCGGTCCTGCTGATTCCGATCCTGGCAGTGGAAGTAATATTGTTCCATTTCGCTGGAATTCACATCCAGACAGGTCCATTCTGATAAGTGGGGGATTATTTGGTGCTGAGGAGGCTGTGTCGTCCGCACCATCAAGCGATTAAATTTCCCCGCCTCAATAGGATAAAAGCAGGAATGTGCATTCCCTTTTTTTGATATAAAATATCCTTATAGGAAAGAGGAGAGACTATGATGAAAAATCGCGCCTATCTTGCTCCCGTTTTCATATTGGTCTTGGCTATCCTGGCCTGCAATCTGCAGTCTTCCGGTGCAGGTACAACTGCGGGCGCGGCTGCCACGGCCGTGGCGCAAACGGTTACGGCGTTGGTCCAGCTGCCTGCCCCCGGCAACTCAGCCACAAACACACCCGTTGCCGCCACCGCCTCCCCGGCCACGGATACTTCCATCCCCCCTACTCAGGCAATTCCGACCAATACTCCCGTTGCTGCATCAACGCAAGTCTGTGACGATGCCCAGTTCATTTCCGAGACCATTCCAGACGGCACCATTGAGAACCCAGGGGCTGCCTTTACCAAGACCTGGCGGTTGAAAAACATAGGAGTCTGCACCTGGAGCCCTTCATATAATGTTGTGTTCGTTAACGGCAATGCGATGAGCGCGCCGAGTGCGGTGCCCCTGACGGGGAATGTGGCCCCAGGGCAGGAAGTGGATGTTGCCGTTAATATGCAAGCCCCGACGACACCCGGAAACCACACCGGCAGCTGGACCCTGCGCAATGCATCGGGAGTATTATTCGGCCTGGGAGCAACCAACGGACCATTCTGGATCAAGATCAGCGTTGCCGCTGCGACTGCCACCCCAACCGCCACTTCAAGCGGGCCGGTATTGCACATTCCGCATTTACCGGTCATCCCGGTCCTATTCCAACCTTCGTCCAGCCAAGTGGTTATCCAGGTGTCTGTCCCGGGCTCCGGGGCCGGGCATGCAGTGGCAACCTGTCCATCCAGCAGCATTGTCACGGGTGGTGGTTTTGCTGCCAGCCCAAGCCTGTTGGTTTTCACAACATTGACCAGCTCCAACAGTTGGGAAGCCGACGCTCAAAACCTAAGCGCGTCCAGCCAGGCGCTGAATGCCTATGCCGAGTGCCTTTCCAATACGACGGGTACCACCCAGCAGGTTTTTGCCCAAGCGACGGCTCCAGGCAGCGGCATCGGACATGTGGTTGCGAGATGCCCGTCCGGCAGCGTGATCACGGGCGGCGGTTTTGCTTCCAGTTCCAACCTGCTGGTCTACAGCAATTCAGCCAATGGAAATGGCTGGGAGGTGGATGCACAAAATACATCCGCCAGCAACCAACTTGTGAATGCCTACGCCATCTGCCTGTCCGGTACTTCCGGAACCACGCAGCAATTGGTGAACCAGGTGAGTGTGGCAGGGAATGGCAATGGTCAAAGTATAAAGGACTGCCCAGCCTCCACCTATCTGACCGGTGGCGGTTATGCCGGCAATCAGAACCTGTTCGTCTACAATGAATCCGCAAGTGGTTCCAGCTGGCAGGTCTATGCACACAACACTTCCGGAAGTTCCCAATTGCTCAATTCATATGCCATCTGCCTGACGTTGCCATAAAGATTTTGGTATGGTCCAATTCCGAAAATGGATGCCCAGCCTATGAGCTTTCAGCAACAATAAGAGGCTGATTGAATAGATAGATGTATTCGGGCAGGCGGTTCCCAAACCGCCTGCTTTTTCCTCTTTTCCTCTGATCGGGTTTTACTGCCTTGAAATCTCACCAGGGAAGTGGTACAGTATATTTGATGGGGGACGATGGGTTGCCTTTTACTAATGGAAGGAGGTGGCTCATGGATTCTGAAAAGAAAGAAGCACAATTCAAAATCCTTCTGGGAGATGACCGCTCGGAACATGCCCAAGCTGCGCTGGCATTGCTGGAGGACCTGCCTCTGGCATCGGGGACGGATGTGACTGTTTTCCGGGCTTTTTCCCCGACCCAGTCCACCGACCTGGTCCTGATGGAGGAGGCGCTTAATCAGACCTGCAACCGATTGAAAGAAAAAGGTCTGTTTGCCCATCCGGAATTATTACTGGGGGTTCCCACGGTCAAGTTCTTGAAGCATGCCGAAGAACAAGAACCTGATTTGATCATGATCGGCGCGATGGGATTGCGCGCCACGACGGGTATCCTGGTGGGTGGGGTGGCCCAGCAGGTGGTGGAATATGCACGTTGTCCGGTGCTTGTGGTACGCGCACCTTATCATGGCCTGCAGGAAGTCATGGCAGTGACGGATGGCTCAGCCTCCAGCCAACGAGCGTTGCGGTTTTTAGGCGGGTTGCCGTTACCAGCGGGAGCGCGGCTGTGGGTGATGCATGTGCTTCCGCCGCTGCCCATATCCATGATATACATGGAAACACCCCTGGGCAGCGCGCCTGTGGCAATGTTGGATTCGGATCAAATTTCCGCACAATCCGTAAAAGAGGAGCAGGAAGGACAGAAGCTGGTGGAAGAAGCGCTGTCCTCACTGCAGGCAGCCGGCAAGACTGCAACCGGGATCCTGAAACGAGGCGATGCTGCCACGGAGATCATCACAGCTGTCAAGGAACACAATATTGACCTGCTTATCACCGGCTCGCGAGGTCACAGCCCGATCAGGGAATGGGTGATGGGCAGCGTTTCGCGCAAGCTGGTACATTATTCCGGTTGTTCAGTTTTGGTAGTAAGGCAGCCGCATGCGGATTAAGCAAGTTGACCACCAAAATGCAATACCTTAAGCGAAAATTGTGAATAGAAGGCAAAGAAGGCAACATGCCAGCTGCAGGTGAATGCCACGACCGATAAAACGGTCATATCTTCATGGTGATAAGCATGCCGGCATTAATATTGATACTAATGCCGCCAGCCACGATCAGGTATATAATCCGCCTGTGCCTGTAGTACCTTCAGCATTACCTGGAAAATAAGATGCACCTCCCCCAACAGTTTTGCAATAAGCATTATAAGTTACATCATATCTTTTACCCTTTGCAGCACCTGAGAACGTACATCTAGCAGCATAAACCAGAGCATAGCCCATTGAATCTACGGCTATAAAAGCAGTCGGCCAATTCGGAGTTCCAGTTATGGTGACAGTTATTCCGGCAGTCACATTATTAATCAAGACACCTAAATAACTGACGGTTATATATGTATTAGTTGGAGAAGCTGAAATTTTATAATTACCAATAATACTAATGGTTGATCCACTTGCCACATACATGTGAATGTCCCAACCGGTATTAAAATCAATATTCTGGATAATAACATTAGATCTATTTACCACTTGAAAAGTATGACCGGTGCCGGTTGCTGCTTGCTTGACCTGGAAACCTTGAATTTGGTAAGTTCATAAAACACCATCAATATAAAATCCAGATGAATTACTGAAATTAAGCACACAATTGGCCGGTGTGGTTGTATTGCCCTGGATGATCAACAAACCAGATCCCAAAAAAGTCCTACAAAGGACATTACTGGTTAGGGAATACGTTCCATCAACAACCTGGATGGTGACATTGTAGCCACCATTATCCAGATAAGAAGCAATGTTGACAGCGCGCTGGATGGTAAGGAATGCTCCACCAGAATTATTGACCAAACCGGTGTTCGCATCATTTCCATCAGTGCGAACATAATAGGTCCGATCGGGGGTCAACAACTCCCGAACGGCTGCCGTGACCTGTGACAAGGCTGCATTTTTTCGACCATAGGTATTACCATAGGAGGGTGCATCTACTAATGTTTGAGACCAGGCGGCATTTTTGCGGCCGTAAGTATTCCCATCGATTGGAGCTTCTGGGAAACCAGCTACGCCGATGGCTGCAACCATATCAGCCCAACTAATCTTACGGGTCAAATGTGTGACGGTATCGCTATCAATCAATGGAAACAAATCATCATCTTCCGGCACAGATTTCTCAGTGAAAATATAGGTCTGTGCGCCATGGTGATGATCGTCCAGCCGGTCCTTGGCAGCCTGAAGATTATTATCATACACCGTCAAAATATCATCAAAATTAGCTGTGACAAGTGGCGTATAGGATGCCACCTGCATGATAGTACCTGGCAAATTACCCACTGGTGTACCAGCCAGCCAGGGCGTTTGTGTAATCTCCATCCGGTATGGCAATCTCTTTTGTGACAAGTCAAAGATCTCAGTCACCTGAGCACAAAAGAAATCATATATGCCACCCTGGACTAAATTAATTCGAATGTAATCGCTGGACTGATATTTAAGATGGACCGGAAACGGGTCAAACTTTGGCTGAGCCAACAAAAAATAAGCGGATGGTTCGGCGGCTGTGGATGGCAGGAAACCGAGATTATGGATCATTTCAAGGTCGGCAGCACAATTCAACGATCGCCAAATCTGTGCATTCTCACCCGAGCCGGCCAAGGTAGCACCATTCCTCAAAGTAATAAATGACCTGATCGAACTCTCCGAACCCAAGGCTTGAATTAATCCCCAAGTCGCCCCATAATCAACTGATCTAAATATCTTGGCATGCTGACCTGTGCCGGCTAAAACTACACCTGAGCCCAAGGTATTCAAAGTATAAATAAACTGTTCACCAGCAGCCGTATAAACCAAATTCCAACTCAGGCCAGCGTCAATGCTCTTATATATTTTGGCAGCCGGATTAGTGCCGGCGAGAAGAATGCCATTACCCAATCCCACCAGGCTATATACGGAAGTCTCCGTGCCCAAATTCTGAATAAAACTCCAAGTCTGCCCATAATCGGTGGAACGATATATCTTACCGGCTGAGGCTGAGCCGGTCGCTGCGACACACACACCCGAACCGACATATAGAATGGCATTGATCTGTGTTTGCGTACCCAGCTGCTGCGCCTGTGCCCACGTGGCGCCATAATCCGTAGATCTCCAGACTTCACACGGATTACCACCTGGAACATTATGACCACACAAAACTATTCCATTGCCACAATCACACAGCGCAAAGGTGGTGTCATTGCCGATATACTGCAATTCGATCCAACTTACGCCATAATCGGTTGAGCGAAGATCAGGTCCACCATAATAACCAACGGCGAGCACAATGCCGCTGCCGAGACTGAGAATGCTATAAATGCCAGCATAACCGGTGGCATAACCACTATCCCAAGTCAAACCATAATCAGTTGAACGATATATTTTTCCTGCACCACCAGCATTCTTATAATTGCCGGCCAGGACCACGCCTGCCCCAAGATCGCACATGCCCATGACGGCTTGAACCAAGCCGGTCAGCGCGCTGGACTGGGCGAAGGATGGAATGGTCTTATGCATGGTTTCGTTTTCATCCCGCAGGATATATTGCCGACGGTGATCTACGTTGTAATCCACATCGAAGCGGTAGCCGGTGACCTGGTACTGCGGCGCTGAGACATGCGTGAAACCGGTATAAAACAGGATCTGATCATTGCCATTATCACAGGCAAAGATGAAATACTTCTGCTTCAACTGCTGGAAAAAGGTCTGCGCATTATTCAATGTCAGCATACGGCCGGTGGGATAATACTGCCAGCTGAGCCAGGCAGCTGCCCCATCCAAAAACACGGCGGTCTTATTGAACTTCGAACAAAACGCCGTAATGACCTGGCTATAAGTCTGATCTCCAGCTGCATTGTAATAATCTCTTGGAATGAGATGGCATTTGAAAGTCTGGAAATTACCATCCCACGTGCTGGTAATAATATTAAATTTGCTTGTGCTGAGCGTATACTGGCTGCTAGCGATCGTTACCCCCGGATCAACACAATCGAAGTGCGATAGAACGGCAAATCCATGAATACCGGCATTTGCACGGTGACAACCAATTCCAAGTCGCTGAGTTCATAACCTGTCGGCTGACCGGAAAATAAAACCCTACCATCATAATTATCCTGAATGGTAACGAGGAAATACGGGTCATAATTCCCGCTATCCATGGCTGTTAGGAGAGTTGGATTAAGAGAGCGCATGATCGAAGGGCCTCCTGATTAATGAGGATATTTTATGGTCCAGGTAGGAAGAGGTTGCCTAGCAAAGCGGGTCATTAGAACAACTTCAATTGGTCAGGAAGACCGGCTGTACCAAGCGAGCCTCGGACGAAGAAGGTATTTGTGGCAGTCTGCTCCAACATGCCGAGCAGTGCAACCGCCGCCGGGCTAGGGAGGGCCGGCGGGTGAACGCTGACCAGCCCGCCGCCGGCCTGTTTGAGACGCTGCATTTGGGCGATGCAAGCCCGCAGCAAACGCTGGCATTCCCGGACTTGGACCGACTCGTCATAGAATGTACGCAACAAGTCCAGGATGACAAATAGGCCATCGCTGGCAGGAGTGCTTTCCAGCAGCGCCAACACCTGGTAACAGGTGAAGGCACGTGCCACCGTGATGCGGTTGAGGATTTCCGGCCTGCCGCGGGCGGCGCGTGCCAGGGTGTAGGCGTTGAAGCGGTTGCCGCCGTCCAGCACGCGCACCCCGGAGTGTTCTGCCACTTGTACCTGCTCCCCAAGTGCAGGTAAATGGGCAATGCCCTGCAGCAGGCCGGTATTCAGGCTGGACGGGCCGACCAGCAGCGTCCAACTGCCGGCTTTGGGATCAATGTACGGGTCAAGTTCCTCTTGGTAGCGCATCCGGATGAGTCCTTTTTATGGCTGGGGTGGCCCCCACTCGCTGAAGTTCCAGCCGGAGAGAGCCTCGCGCAAGTCTGCCTTGCCGTGCAGGCCAAATTTAACCAGGATATTGCTCACATGGGTTTTGACAGTCTCCACAGAGATGTGCATTCTGCCGGCTATCTGCCGGTTGGTGTAGCGCAGGCAGGTGAGGGCGGTCACTTCCTGTTCACGGGGCGACAGATGGCCCCAGCATTGCATCAGCCAATCGGTGGTTTGGAGGTGCGCCAGCCCCGCCGCCACCAGCTCGGCCTGGATCTCCTCCGCCGGGCGTTGTTCCTGGTCGGCCCGCTGCTCCAGCGCCGTGTGCAAGCTTTCTTCCAGCGCAAAATAACGCCAGCGCGGGCTACGCCGGAGGCGAAACCGGTCAAACAGATGGTTCCAGAGTTCAATCATAGGTAAAGTTGTACCTGGTTGGCCTCCATAGCCAAACAAGCACAATGATATTTTAGAACATATGTTCGAATTGGTCAAGGGCTTGATACCCCTTTCCTCATTCATCTTTTCACTGTCCACTGGCAACACAGAAGCCGGAAAGAATGTGATAATATGCGAATGCAATTGTCATGGAAAACTTTGGTTCAACGATCCGCCCCAATAAAGGAAAAACAGTGAAATTCCTTACGAGCCTTGAAAAACGCAGCCGTTTCTTCTGGATTGTCGCCGGATGTGTGCTCATCGCCGGCGTGGGCTTGCTCGACTATTTAACCGGCGATGATATCGCCTTTTCCTTATTTTACTTAATCCCAATAGGCTTGCTAACCTGGCTGGTGGGCCAACCGGCCGGAATGGCGGCAGCCATAGCAAGCGCGGTGGTATGGGTCGGTACAGATGTAGCCGCAGAGAAAGCTTACCTGCCCATCTCCGTCTATGCCTGGAATACATTCATCGTCCTTGGTTTCTTTGTAATCGTCGTGCTATTATTATTTGCTTTGAAAAATGCGCTGGAGCATGAAAGAGAACTCGCCCAGACTGACTCTTTGACCGGCGCGATGAATCGACGTTTCTTTT
>Ga0182021_10011327_pt1 | contig 10577 bp, 4 predicted proteins | sample 612E3MmetaG_FD_120493 | JGI IMG/M metagenome (GOLD analysis project Ga0182021, IMG submission 120493) | Permafrost microbial communities from Stordalen Mire, Sweden - 612E3M metaG (Illumina Assembly) | ecosystem: Environmental > Terrestrial > Soil > Wetlands > Permafrost | place: Sweden... | reverse complement strand
TAATCTCGCGATGGTATGCCCTGTTATAGTCGTTTTCCACATCAAATTTTCGTTCGCCTTCCTGATAAAGCTCTACCTGTGGGCCAATTAATTCGCCAATTTTAAACAAATATTTATCTCCCGCACGTTCAACAATGGCAGGTGAATTAAATTTGGCTTTAATGATCAGAGGTTTTACGCCCAGGAATTCGGCATCATTTTTTTCAACATGAATATCGCTGAACTTGGCATCTTTCATTGTGTTTTTTAAAATATTATTGTTCATCTCATCATGCCGGTCCTTTGGAAAATAAGAATAATATGGTTGAACACCCTGTGCATACTGGCCATCGAATAGGATGCTATAATACATGTCAGGATTTTCAAGAGATTTTGAAAAATCTACTTTCACAATATGATTGTGCCTGTTTTTCAAGCAACTGTCGGCTTCAATAAAACCGACTTCGCCAACCCCGCTTTGCAAATCGCCCAATTTTACGTTCTTTACAAACAAACCATAATTATAAGTGCATCCGTAAGGGATAACACCTAAACGATGTATAATTGATCCGGGACTTAAATATTTATTTAATGCCGGTATGTATAAAAGGTAGGTTTCAAGAAAATTATACGACTCAAAGTCAGGGTCGAACCTGAGCGAATACCTGTTTGTTGTAAGTACCACCTTGTAATTGATCTGCAAATTATCAAATAAGGCTGTATAAAGTTTGGTTATGCCTATTTCATCGGAAGTTTTATAATCCAAAATAGATGCAAGTGTTTTATGCATACCGGTTTCTGAAATTACGAAGTTCGATTTGATGTAGTTTTCAATTCTGCGAATTTTTTCATCAAGATTAGAAGACTTATCAATGTACATTTGTTTGATTAGTTTTTCCAGGCTTTTAGTTGAAGCTTTATCAGGCTGCTCATGAGTTAATTCGAAAACGGTTTGGGATGCTTCAATATAATTGATCAGATTTTTTTGGCCGGTGTTTTTATTTTCGTCAAGTTTAAAAACGAACTGCAGAAGGTTTGGCGTATAAACTGCGAAAGGTTCGGCTTTAAGTCCTGGAATGGTTTCTACATGGATAGATAAGATATTTTTTCCGTCAGAAGTTGTGGAATGTTCTAATTCGGGCAACCCGTTATAACTTTTCGATTTAAATAACAGGTTGGATGGCGATATAATTTCAAATTTCAGGTTTCGTTTGGGTGTTTCGCTTTGAAGGATGGCCTGCTCGCCATGATAATCGGCATTTCTTTCAGCTATCATCATGTATTCTATTTCACTGCCTTTATCTACGCCTTCGAGGGCAAAATAGCGATAGGTTGTTTTTGTTTCTTCGTTAATGCCTTCTTTAATATCTTCATTTTTTAATTCTTTTACCTCACCTTTCTGGTTGATTACCCTGGCTTTGTTCGTTATTATTTTGGCATTTGCCGACAGAGGGAGATAAATACGGTTATTTTTTTCAATGGCTTCGTCAGTATTAACTTTTACGATTTTATGCATCAGTTTGTAGCAAATAAAAGCATTTTTATCAAGTACATATTCGAGGATATGCGTTTCTTTTAATACCAATTCAGGAATTTGTTGGTCGCCCTCCCTTAATTGATGGAGTTTTGGTGATGCGTCCCACTGATATGATTTGTATTCCGGTTCCTGAGCAAGTAAAGTACTGTAGAAGAAGCCTATCAGTATTGCGATCAAAAGAAACTTATTATTGTTTTTCACCTGGTTCATCCTAATTTATTTTAAAAAAATCAACTCTGTTCATTAATACACTAAGGTTCGCGGTCCTTTTTTAAATTTATTGAGGTTTTATATGCATTCTGTAATGATTCAAGCATGGAATTCCATTGGGGAAATTGTTGATGTTGCAAAAGTAAAAAATTAGTGTAAAACTTTTGGGTAAGCAGTACTTTATTATTTTGCCCGGTTGTGTAAGTTATATGATACCCAAATAAATCATTTTGATATTCAGAATTATTGGGGATGAATGTCAGCTTATAATCTTTTGGCATTTCAAAAATAACATGGTTAATGGTCAGTTTTTTATATTTTATCTCGAGGTCAGTTTTCTTAGTGTCTTTAATGCCGTCGCCGGCCTCTATTTTATCCATGTTCATGTTCAGAAAAACCTCATTACCAATGATAGTTGCATAGTCACTCAAGTTAAAGTTGTATGAAATAATTAAATCCTGATCGCGCTGATCGAGGTTTTTTACTTCAATGTCATCAATCAAAAATTTGTTGTTGCCCTTTTGAAAATAGTTTTTAAGAAAAGTGGTTAAATCTTTTTTGTCTTTTTGAACAATGTGATTATACATATCCACCCGCGAATAACCTCTGAAATAAGAAATGCCGGAGCCTACAAGTTTTTTACCTTCCAGTTTAATTTTCACCGTGTCGGCCTGAAGGTTTAACTCGGGAGCTATTTCGGGTACTTTTTCTATTTCAAAGTTGTTTTTCAAATCAACAAGCGCTTCTTTTCCCTGAATTCCATACGAAGGATAATTGAAAGGGTGAGGACCGGGTGTCGCATCAAGATAATAGATTTGATTTTTGTATTTATAGGTCACGATCATGTGATTATCGACAGCGGGCAATGGCAAATCATGATATCTATAAGGAAGATGCCGTGTGCCAATCCAGGTAAGGGAACTTTCAATGCCTGCTATTTCAAGCATTTTATTGATGAGGCTTGTCATATCTTTGCAATCGCCGTAGCGTTTGGTGAATACCACATCGGCGTCCCTGGGCACAAAACCGCCCCTTCCCGCTTCAAATGCAATATATTTTATATGATCCTGTACCCAATAATAAATGCTTTTTACTTTTTCCAATTCACTTTTATCATTTCGTGTGATTGAATCGACCAGTAATTTTAAAGATGGGCTGGTTTCTTTGTTAATTTGCGATACCATATTGTGATACCATGCATAAAGGTCTGAAATATCTGACAGTACCTTTATATTAATCCCATTCACGGTATATTCTGTGACATGCACAAACATGTGGGCTGCGTAATATGGCACTGCGGGGGCGCTCTCTTCAATATTAAGTTTTGGCACATGGTTTACTTTCCACTGATATATGATTCGGTTCCCGACTTGCTTTTGTGAAAAGTCAATTTTAAGACTGTCGCAATTAATGAGATTATAAGCTATTTTAACATTGGTGGGGCATGACAAGTTAAGTTCCGAGGATTCGACAGGAATATAATTACTAAAATAAAAAGCATTCAGATATCTTGGATCGCTAATGTGGTATGTATAATCCAAAACGGTACGGGCGCCTTCTTCCACTTTTGGAAAAGTGAAATTAATCGATTTAACATCATCAAAAAATGTGGCTGATCTTGAAAAGTCAGAAGTATCAAATTTGTCAACGTATACCGTTTTGTAACCGAATTTCCCCGGTATTAGTGTTTTGGCCGATAAAGCGGTAATTTTAAAGAATCCAGAAGTGTTCACACCCTGATCCCACTGATTAAACACATTTTTATTGATGCATAAGGTTTCTTCATGCTTTTTCATTTCAATTTGAAGCCTGTCGGCGACCATGTTAATGTCAATATCGTTTCGCTCATTCAGCAAAACCTTTGATTCCCCTGGGTATTTTAGCCGGTATTCATTTAAATCAAGTTTTTGAGCTAGCCCGGTGATAAGTGGATTAAGCATCATCCACAAAAAAATGATTGTAAATATTTTTGCTTTTATAAGTTTTGTCGTCCTCATACTGGCAATGTGACTCCGTTTTTTATCAGAATTTAGTTTTTTCATTATATGCACTTCCATTATAATAATATCGTTCTTTTAAAATTTTACCATCCTGGTCAAAATATCGTGATAAACCATGCAATTTGTCCATCCGATAGGATAAGGATTTAGAGGCTTTCCCATTGGCGTAAAAATAATTACATTTTCCATTCAACCGTCCCCAGAAATAATTTTCATCGGTTTTCAATGTACCATCCGCATAATATGCTTTTGCCTGTCCATGGAAAGTGTTGTTGAGAAAAGTTATTTCAGATGAAGGATTCCCGTTTGAATACCAACAGGTTTTTTTGCCTTGCAGCCAGCCATTAAAATATTGGCAATCCATGGATTTTTTTCCATTATCATAGTAAGTGATGACGTGGGCGTTCCCTTTGTCGAGATAAATGGTGTCAATCAGTTTCCCGGCTTTGTTATAACTATACCCCAATACATCACCCTTATAATAATACAACACGTACATCAATTCACCCTGTTCATTATAATATTCGAATGTTCCATGCTTCTCGTTAACCTGGTAATAACCTTTTTGTCTGGTTTTTCCATTCTCGAAATATTCTTTATAATTACCAGTTAGCACTCCTTCAAAAAACTGCTTTTCGTTTTTAATTTTGTTGTCGGGATAGTATTCCACCCATGTGCTATCGGCACTTCCATAATTATAAAATCCTTTGGTTATAAGCGTCCTGTCGCTATTATACCATTTCCAAAGTCCATGTTGGTCATTATCATAATATTCACCTTCGTAGTCTAAATTGCCTAATCCATCATGCAAGCTGCATTTTCCATGTTGAACGCCGTTTATATATTCACTTTGATACTTGATTTGATGGTTTTGGTGATGAGACATATAAGAACCCGTTCCGGCGTTTGATCCGATAACTTCCAGTACATTGCCCAAGGTATCATATTGAACATCTTTCATCCATTTTCCCAATTCCAGAAATGCTTCGTAATTAAGTTTACCTTCGATGGTGAATATTTCCTGCCATCCTTGCTTTTCGCCATGTACAAAATATTCCCTGATATTGAGTGTGCCGTCCGGTTCGTAGGTCTCAAGCATTCCCGCCCATTGCCCGTCTAAATAATATCCTTTGGCATATAGGGAATCGTTGGCATAATATTCGATGTACGGGCCATTCGGTTTTCCATCCACATATTGGAAACTTCGGTCTGTTTTACCATTTTTAAAGAAATATAAATATGGGCCATTCAGTTCGCCCTTACTGTAATTCTCTTCGTGGTAAAGGATGCCATTAACATCATAATATTTCCATTTCCCCTGTTTTTTTCCATCGTGGTAAACACCTTGCGTTTCAATACGTCCATTAGGATAATATCCTTTAAACGCCAACATATTTTTATTTTTTTGACTTTCGGAAATGATGTCGCCTTTTTTGTTGAAATATTTTATATCATCAGGATTACCATTGACGTAATTAATTTCGTAATGCAGCAGCCCATCCTGATCATAATGTTTATAGGCGCCATTGAGCTTTCCGTTATCGCTATACACATAGAAATCCATCAGTTTGCCATTACGGTAAAATACTTTATAATTATTTACATATTTGCCGGCACGAGCAGTTGCTTCGACCTTAAGAGCCCCGCTACTATAATAGTATTTGACAGGCCCTTCTGATTTACCTGCATTGTATGATTCGGAATTATAGATTGCCCCTTTCCTGTAATATTCCCTGAAGAATCCGTTTTTCTCATCGTTTTTAAATTCAACTTCAATTTCCGGTATTCCATTATCATAATATTTCTTCCCAATCCCTGAAATTTTACCCTGGCTGTAAGGGATTTCGAATTCTGTTGAATGGATGGGGTGAAAGGTTTGATATATACCATCTTGTTGGCCATTTTTGTAATGCGTTATTGCAAGTGTATCACCTGAAGGATAAAAAGCGATTTCAGTGTCGGAAACACTATCCCTGTAAGTTGTTTTTTTTGTGATTTGTCCAAGGATATTGTATTCGGTATAAATGCCGTCAGGCTTATCTTTTATAAAATTAACTTCGCCTGATTTTTGACCATTGGAATGATAGAATGTCCAAACGCCTTGCCGTAAACCGTCGTTATAGTTTCCTGTGCTAATCATATTTCCACTGGAATCATAATAGCGCCACAATCCAGTGTTTCTTCCGCCTTCCTGGTTGCCCACAGCTTCCACTTTATTTCCCGAGCGCGAAACTGCTGATTTTTGCCCATTATCAGAAAGAACCATAAAGGGATGAGATTTATTCCAGACGTCGCCTCCCCATGCAATAAAATTTTTGATTTTGGGAATATTTCTCGATATTGTTTTGGAAATGTCCTTATTGGTGCTGCTTAAAAGTAAATTGTAAACAAAAGCTTCGGAATTATCGGTTTTCATTATTTCAACAAAGGTAGGAACATAAAATTGCATCCAAAATCCATTGTCGTTTGGATTGAAGGTAAGATTTTCGAGCAATGCCTGAATTTGCCTCACAATTGGGAAATCGAGCTTATTTTTCAGTTTGTATTTTGAGTTTAAGGCCAGGTGATTCCCGATAATCATGTCGAGGCCGGCAAAATCATCACCTTGAGAAAGTATGATTTTTTTAGGGGCTAAAGAATTTTTCTGTGCCAGATATTTGTTGAGAAAGCTAATAACTTCCAAACTACTTGAATCAGAAGGCGATAGTAATACAGCTGTGCATAACGATAACATTGCCTGGGTATATTTGCCTTCATTGGCACAGATATATCCCAGGCGAAGATGCGAACTCCGGTGGTTAGGATTGATCCATAGCGCTTTCTGATAATTTGCAACAGCTTCCCCGAGACGTTCTGAGCGCTGTAGCGTTATTGCTTTATTGAAATACAACAGATAATTCATTGGGAAAAACCTTATGCCCTCATCAAAAACTTTAAGGCTTTCTTCTTTATTTCCAAGTTCATCAAAGGCTGTGCCAAGATTAATATAAATGTAAGGTTCACGAACCTTTTGTTTGGACATCGCCAACCGGCAAACTTTGATGACTTCGTCGTATTTTTTCATTTTCAGGAGGGTAACCGATTTCTCGGCCAAAGCCCAGCCGTAACTTGAATCATTGCGGTTAACTTTATTGTAAAGCTCAAGCGCTTTGGAATAATCCCCTTTATCGTGAAAATCAACTCCCTGGCGAATAATTTTTTCGGCATTATAAGGATTGATGATGCTGTCCTGGGAGTAAGAAATAATACAACTGCTTATAAAGAAGAAAAGAAAGACAAGTATTCTGTACATAAAAAAGAAATGTTGCAGGTTAAAATTAATTATAATACGTTAAAATAAAAAAACAATCCTAAAATTATGAAAAAAAAATAAAAACTTCAATTAACACAAAGTCTGTGATTTTTATGGGATTTACATTTTGGTCAACTGATGTTTTTTCTGTAGTTTTATTTTCTGAAAAATTTATGGTTTGTGCAGTAATAAACTGTAATACAGTAATATATATTCTATATTCCTAAGTTTTTCTTCTTTTTTATGAGTGAATTATTATTAAAAATCATGACAATGAGATTCCGCATTTTACAAAGTGTTTGTTATATCTTTCTGTTCATTTCGGGCATGTTTGCCCAATCAACAGCAAAACAGATTATTTATTTATCCGGTATTGATAACACCCATACCAAAACCTGGGACTTCTTTTGCACCGACGGCCGTAAAAGCGGTTACTGGACAAAGATAGAAGTACCCTCATGCTGGGAACAACAGGGATTTGGAAACTACGAATATGGCCGAAACAGCCATAGTTATGGCAGTAAGTATCGTTATGCAAGTGAAAAAGGTTCCTACAAATATGATTTTCAAATACCTGAAAACTGGGGTAGCAAAGAAGTTTATATCGTTTTTGAAGGTTCGATGACAGACACCGAAGTAAAAATCAACGGCCAATCCGCCGGAGATAAACACCAGGGAGCTTTTTACCGTTTTAAATATAACATAACCGATAAGCTGCTCTTCGGAAAACCTAACACACTGGAGGTTACTGTAAGCAAATTGTCATCTGACGAATCGGTAAACCGCGCCGAACGTTATGGGGATTACTGGAATTTTGGAGGCATATACCGACCTGTTTATTTAGAAGCTTACCCTGCAGAATACCTGGAGCGTATGGCCATTGTTGCCAAAGCTGATGGAACCTTTGCAGTAGATGTATTCCCGAAAAACCTGAAAGCAAATTGCGAAATAACGGCTGACATCTCAGATTTAAAAGGCAATATTGCAGGGAAATGCAATATCTCAGCTACACCCGGCGACTCCATGCTTACCCTCAAATGTAAAGTAAACAGCCCATTACTATGGACAGCCGAAACCCCAAATTTGTATAATGTGAGGCTAACACTCAAGTCCGGGAAAAATGAGCTTTACACAAGTTCCGAAAAATTTGGGTTTCGGACTATCGAAGTTCGTCATGGCGACGGCATTTACCTGAATGGGGTAAAAGTAAAAATGAAAGGAACCAACCGTCACTGCTTTTGGCCGGAAACAGGCCGTACCCTTAGCCGAGGAATTTGTCTGACGGATGCAAAGCTTATTAAAGAAATGAACATGAATGCTGTTCGCTGCTCTCATTATCCGCCAGATCAGGATTTCCTTTACATTTGCGACTCGCTTGGTATATACGTACTCGACGAAATTGCCGGATGGCAGCGAGCATATAATACTCCGGTCGGCCGAAAAATTGTCCGCGAAACTGTAATTCGTGATGTGAACCATCCGTGCGTCATATTCTGGGACAATGGCAACGAAGGCGGTACCAACACAGAGATAGACAAGGACTTTCTCATTTACGATCCGTCGAAAAGGGCCGTAATACATCCTCACCACAAGGCCGGCCACGAATTTAACGGAATCGACTGTAATCATTATGAGGATTATTTCAGCACAAGCAATATTTTGAAGGATTCGCTTATCTATATGCCAACCGAATTTCTGCATTGCCAGGATGATGGAGGCGGAGGGGCTGCTTTGTATGATTTTTGGGAATTAATGTGGTCCTCCAAACGCTCCGGTGGTGGGTTTTTGTGGGCATTCCTCGACGAAGGCCTTTCACGCACTGACCAAAACGGTTTCATCGATACCGATGGTGTTAACGCACCTGACGGCGTTGTTGGGCCTCATCGCGAAAAGGAAGGTAGTTTCTTTGCTATCAGGCAAATATACTCGCCGGTACACATCACCATGAAGGAGCTTCCGGCTGCTTTCAATGGTATTGTTCCTGTCGAAAATAGGTTTCATTTTACAAACCTAAGCCAGTGTACATTCCATTATAAATTGGTCAATTTCAAAAAAATAAATGATTTTCAACCAGGTTTTATCGTTCGGAAAGAGATAAAAGTTGAAAGCCCATCAGTGCCCCCAACGGAAAAAGGCGAAATCAACCTTAAGCTTCCTGCTGATTGGCAAAACTATGACGCGATCTTATTTTCTGCAGACGATCCATTCGGGAACGAGCTATACTCCTGGACATGGAGAATTACTGACAATAATAAGTATATCAATAACTTAATACAGGCTGCGGCAAACAAAACTGTAGAGGTTTCAGAAACAGATACATCGCTTACCCTCAAAGCAGGTGAGATTTCCGTAACATTTGGCAAAAAGGACGGGTTCATTAAAAAACTCATCAATGAATCCAAATTAAATATGTCATTTCGGGATGGGCCGGTTTTATGTGCCGGCAATGCCAATGTTACCGAAGTCAAACATTTCAGGGAAAACGACGGATATGTAGTTGAGGTTAAGTACAATGGTGATATGAAATATGTCCGCTGGAAAATGTATAATTCCGGATGGCTGGGCCTTGAGTATGAATACCAGTTAACAGGCAAGTACTTATTTGCAGGCATAAGCTTCGATTATCCGGAACGAGACGTAATAAGTGTCAAATGGCTTGGGAATGGGTCATACAGGGTATGGAAAAACCGGCCCTGGGGGGTAACCTATAATGTTTGGCAGAAAATCTTTAATCTCACTGAAACAGGTTATTATCCGTGGTTTTATCCGGAATTTAAAGGCTATTATGCCGATGTAACATGGATGCAATTAAGTACGGTGCAAGGCAGGTTCACAGTTGTGAGCAATGAAAAAGATTTATTCGTAAGGCTATTCCAGTTTTATGGGCTATCCGGGGTGAACTCACCAAAACTCCCTAGCGGTGATATTGCATTCCTTGATTGTATACCGCCCATAGGCACTAAAATGGCTGCGAACCTTAACACCGAGGCTGCCCTATTGGGACCTCAAAGTGCAATAAACGAACTAAACGGCTTATTTAAACACACCTTGTATTTTTATTTTGGAATACCGGATGAAAAATAGAATATCACCAAACGCTCTTTCTAAGATTGGCCTAGCGCATTTAAGAATAATTGCTTCAAATCATCGTATTCCCAAGGTTTTTGCACAAAACTAAAAAGTTGATAATAATTAAACGCCTCCTCAATATCTGAATCTGCACTATAACCCGAAAGTACTAGTCTATGCGGTGGTATTTCAGGTAATAATTGGTTGATAATCTTTAATAATTCTACGCCGGTCATTTCGGGCATACTCTGGTCGGTAATAATAATATCGATTTTTGTTGTTTTAATAATTTCTAATGCTTCTTTAGCCGAACCAGCGAGCAGGATATTAAAATCCCTGCGAAATGATTTTTTAAATAATCGAAGATTAATTTCTTCGTCGTCTACATATAATATCGTGTATTCCATTGTGTCCATAAAAACATTTTTTATTTTTTTGCAAAAAATAGGACTTAAGCGATTGGCAGTATTATCAAAAATTCTGTTCCTTT
>Ga0182021_10011326_pt1 | contig 10578 bp, 9 predicted proteins | sample 612E3MmetaG_FD_120493 | JGI IMG/M metagenome (GOLD analysis project Ga0182021, IMG submission 120493) | Permafrost microbial communities from Stordalen Mire, Sweden - 612E3M metaG (Illumina Assembly) | ecosystem: Environmental > Terrestrial > Soil > Wetlands > Permafrost | place: Sweden... | reverse complement strand
GTGAACCTCAAGGGTGCCTTCCTGGTCGGGCAGGCCGTGGCGCGGACCATGGTCGCCGCCGGCGCGGGAGCCATCGTCAACATGAGTTCCGTCAACGGTGTGATGGCCATTCCGAACATCGCCAGCTACAACGCCAGCAAGGGCGGGGTCAATCAGCTCACCCGCGCGATGGCGCTCGCCCTGGCACCGCACGGCGTGCGCGTGAACGCGGTGGCCCCGGGCACGATCGCCACCGAGTTGGCCCGGCGGGCTGTTCTGGGCAGCGACGCCGCACGCGACCGCATCCTGTCGCGCACGCCGCTGCGCCGACTGGGAGAGCCCGAGGAAGTGGCCGACGTCGTGGCATTTCTGGTCAGCAGCGCGTCGTCGTACCTCACGGGCGAGATCGTCTACGTCGACGGTGGACGCCTGGCGCTGAATTACACCGTAGCGTCCTGAGCCGGCGCGCCGCCGCGTCCCTCAGCGCGCGTCGGACTCGGGCGATGCCCCCAGCCGCTCCAGACAGCCGTCCAGCAGCGCATGCAGCGAGCACACCGTGTCGGAACCCAACCGCTCGTTCAGCGCGAGCTGAGCGCGCTTCCAGTCACGCTGCGCCTGCGCGCGCTTGGCTCGGCCCGCGGCCGTGGCCATGACCCGGCGGCTGCGCCGGTCTTCGCCCGGTCCCACCGTGACCCAGCCGTGCGCCACCAGCGGCTGCAGGTTGCGCGTCAGCGTGGAGGCGTCCATGTCCAGCCACAGGGCCAGATCGCCAGGCCTCGCGGGCTCGCACTTGATGATGGTGGACAGCAGCGAGTACTGCGTCGTCTTTATCCCCGCGGCCGCCAGGTAGCGATCGAAATGCTGGCTGACGCGACGCGACAACTGGCGCAGCTTCAGGCTGCTGCAACCCACGGGCACTGCCGACGGATTCGCCGGCGACGCCGCGTGCGAGACCAAAGAAGACATCGGGCCGAGCATGGTAAAGATATTGTAGCTACAATTCTTGCAATTACAACTTTCAAGCGACGTATGGAGCCTGAAATCGACGCGGTCGCGGTGCTGGCGACCTGGGAGGCGCTCGAGGCGCAGCGGCGCAGCTCGATGCGCGAAGCCGGCGTGGCCCGTCCCGAACTGATCCGCGGCCAGACCGGACTGCAGTTTTTCGAGGCGATGTTCGCCGGCGCACTTCCCTACCCGCCGATCGGGGAGACACTGGGCTTTCTGCCCGTCGAGGTGGAGTTCGGGCGTGCGGTGTTCCAGGGCCGGCCGTCGCACCAGCACCTGAATCCGCTGGGCACCGTGCATGGCGGCTGGATCGCGACCCTCCTGGATTCCTGCGTGGGCTGCGCGGTGCACTCGACACTGGCGGCCGGCAAGGGCTACACCACCGTGGAGCTCAAGGTGAACTACGTGCGCGCGGTCACGGAACGCCTGCCGATGGTGCGGGCCGTGGGCCAGGTCATCCATGCGGGCGGGCGACTGGCCACGGCCGACGGCCGCCTGGTGGGACCGGACGGCAAGCTGTACGCACACGCCTCGACCACCTGCATGATCTTCGACACCCCCTGAGACACCCCGCCCGCCGGCCCGGCACCGAACGCCGTGGCGACGAGCGCGCTGCGACCCGCGAACCGAACCCCACCCACGAGACCATCCACGATGCGCTTCCTCCACACCATGCTGCGGGTCGCCAACCTGCAACGCTCCATTGACTTCTACACGCAGGTCATGGGCATGACCCTGCTGCGACAGTCCGAGAACGCCGCGAACCACTATTCGCTGGCGTTCTTGGGTTACGGCGCGAACCCTGACCACGCCGAGCTCGAGCTGACCTACAACCACGGCGTGGATACCTACGACCTCGGCACGGCTTACGGCCACATCGCCATCGGCGTGCCCGACGTGCGCGCGGCCTGCGAGAAGATTCGCGCCGGCGGCGGCGTGGTGACCCGCGAGCCCGGTCCGGTCAAGGGGGGCACGACGGTGATCGCCTTCATCACCGACCCCGACGGCTACAAGATCGAGCTGATCGAGCGGACGTGGGCGTGACGCGGCCCTCGACATGAACGCCGCTCGCATCAGCCGGCTGCTCGCGCGCCGAGGCATCCACTACAGCTGGGTGATCGCCGCCGTGACCTTTTTCGCGCTGCTGACCACGTCGGCCGCGCTCGGATTGCCAGGCGCCATGCTGCTGCCACTGTCGCGCGAGTTCGGCTGGGCCACCGACCGGTTGTCGTCCGTGTTCGCGGTGCGCTTTGCGCTGTTCGGTCTGCTCGGCCCGTTCGCCGCCGTCTTCATCATGCGCTTCGGTCTGCGCCGCATCATGATCGTGGCGGCCTGTTTCATCGCTACGGCCATGGCGCTGGCCGCCACGGTCACCCAGCTGTGGCAGTTGTTCCTGCTGTGGGGCCTGCTGCTGGGCTGCGGCACGGGACTGACCGCACTGGTGCTCGGCGCGATGGTGGCGAGTCGATGGTTCACCCAGCACCGCGGGCTGGCCGTCGGTCTGTTCGCCGCCAGCACGGCCACGGGACAGCTGATCTTCCTGCCGGCGGCGGCCTGGCTGATCGAACATCTGGGCTGGCGCTACGCGCTGATCCCGGTGTGCACCGCCTGCGTCGTGGTTGTGGTGTTGGTGAGCTGGCTGATGCGCGACCATCCGAGCGAACTGGGGCTGCGTGCGCTCGGCGACTCCCCCGACGCGCCCGCCGCGCCCCCGCCGCCGATCGTGCCGATGGATTTCGCCGGACCGTTCCGGCTGCTGTTCGAGATGATGCACAACCGCACGTTCTTGATCCTGGCCGGCACATTCTTCGTCTGCGGACTGAGCACGAACGGTCTGGTGCAAACGCATTTCATATCGCTGTGCGCCGACAACGGCCTGGGCACCGTGCCGGCGGCCTCGGTGCTGTCGATGATGGGCGCGTTCGATCTGGTGGGCACGACGCTGTCGGGCTACCTGTCCGATCGCTACGACAACCGCAAGTTGCTGTTCTGGTACTACGCCCTGCGGGGCATGTCGCTGTTCGTGCTGCCGGCATCGAACTTCACGCTGTATGGTCTGTCGCTGTTTGCCCTGTTCTACGGGCTGGACTGGGTGGCCACCATCCCGCCGACGGTCAAGCTCGCCGCGCAACATTTCGGCCGCGAGCGCGCCGGCATGATCTTCGGCTGGGTCTTCGCCGCCCACCAGCTGGGCGCAGCGACCGCCGCCTACGGCGCGGGCCTGACCCGCCGGCTGATGTTGACCTACAACCCGGCGTTTTTCGCCGCCGGGCTGGCCTGCATCCTGGCGGCGCTGGCGGTCATGACGATCCAGCGCCAGGTGCGGCGCTGAGCCCGCTCAGCGCGGCAAGGCGCTGGCCTGTCGGGCCAGTGCCGTGATCCGCCCCCAGTCCTTGGACGCCACGGCATCGGCCGGTGTGAGCCAGGATCCACCGCACACCTTGACGTTGGGCAGCGCGAGGAACTGCGGGGCCGACTCCAGCGTGATGCCACCGGTCGGACAGAACACGACGTCGGTAAAAGGCCCGGCCAGTGCCTTGAGCATGGCCAGCCCGCCGGCCTGCATCGCCGGGAAGAATTTCAAGAAGTAGTAGCCATCCGCGTTGGCTTGCATCACTTCGCTGCCGGTGGCCACGCCCGGCAGCAGCGGCAGCCCGAGCTCGCGGCAAGCTTGACCGATGGCCGAGGTGTAGCCCGGACTGACGGCGAAGGTGCAACCCGCGTCGCGCGCCGCGCGTGCATCCGCCTGGCTGCGCACGGTGCCGGCGCCCAGGATCGCCTGAGGCACCTCGCGGGCGATCGCCTGCATGCACTGCAGCGCGATCGGCGTGCGCAGCGTCACCTCCAGCACACGCACGCCTCCGTCCACGAGCGCGCGTGCCAGCGGCACGGCGTCCTCGAGCTGATGAATCACGATCACCGGGATCACCGGTCCGTGGGCGACGAGGTCGATGGGTTCCATGCCGTTCCTTTTTGGGTTCAAAGCCACGTACAGGCACCCTGCTCGGCGCCCAGCACATTGCGCCGCATGCCGGCGAAAAGTTCGCGGCCCAGCCCGTGCCCGTTGATCTGCGCCTGCGCGCAGTCCAGCACGGCGTGCTCACGCCCGTCCCACTCGGCCGGGTCGACCAAAGCATCGAGCGTGCCCGCCACAGCGTCGACCCGCAGCACATCGCCGTTGCGGACCTTGCCCAACGGCCCGCCGGCCAGCGCTTCGGGACTGACGTGGATGGCGGCGGGCACTTTGCCGGACGCACCGCTCATGCGCCCGTCGGTCACCAGCGCCACACGAAAGCCTCGCCCCTGCAGCACGCTCAGGGCCGGTGTCAGCTTGTGCAGCTCGGGCATCCCGCAGGCCGCAGGTCCCTGGAAACGCACCACGGCGACGAAATCGCGCTCCAGCGTCCCGGCCTGGAACGCCGCAAGGAGCTGTTCCTGGGTATCGAACAGCACCGCGGGCGCCTGCACCACGTGGCGGTCCGTCGGGACCGCCGACACCTTGATGACCGCACGCCCCAGGTTACCGGTCAGCAGCTTCAAGCCACCGTGCTCGCTGAACGGCTCGCGTGCCCCGCGCACCACCCCATCGTCGATCGGCGTGGTCGGCAATTCCGTCCAGGCGAGCGCGCCATCGTGCTGCGCCGGCACGCGTGTGTAGGCCCGCAGCCCTCCCGCATCGACGGTGGCGACGTCGGCATGCATCAGACCGGCGTCCACGAGCTCGCGGATCACGAATCCAGGCCCGCCCGCGGCCTGGAACTGGTTCACGTCGGCCACCCCGTTGGGATAGACGCGCGCCAGCAGCGGCGTGGCAGCCGACAGGTCCGAGAAATCGGTCCAATCGATCAGAATCCCGGCCGAGCGCGCGACAGCCACCCAGTGGATCAGGTGGTTGGTCGAACCCCCTGTGGCCAGCAGCGCTACCATCGCATTGACGATCACCCGCTCGTCCACGAGCCGGCCGATCGGCGTGAAGCGCTCGCCGCCGGCGATCTCCAGGACTGTGCGCACTGACTGACGTGTCAGCGCCCCGCGCAACGCTTCGTGCGGGTGCACGAATGCCGCCCCCGGCACGTGCAGCCCCATCGCCTCGAGCAGCATCTGGTTGCTGTTGGCCGTGCCGTAGAACGTGCACGTGCCCGCGCCGTGGTACGCGGCGGACTCGGCCCGAAGCAGCTCGTCGCGGCCCACCAGACCCTGCGCATACTGCTCGCGAACCTTGGACTTGTCGGTGTTGGACAGTCCGCTGCTCATCGGACCCGCGGGCACGAAGACACATGGCAGGTGGCCGAAGTGCAGCGCCCCGATCAGCAGGCCCGGAACGATCTTGTCGCACACCCCCAGCAGCAAGGCTCCGTCAAACACATCATGGGTCAAAGCGATCGCGGTGCTCATGGCGATCGTGTCGCGCGAGAACAGGCTCAGCTCCATGCCGGGCAGACCCTGTGTCACGCCGTCGCACATCGCGGCCACGCCGCCGGCGACTTGCGCGGTGGCGCCAAGACGATGCGCCTCGTCGCGAATCAGCGCCGGAAACCCCTCGTAGGGCTGGTGCGCGGACAGCATGTCGTTGTATGCCGTGACGATGGCCAGGTTCGGTGCGCGCTGCGCCACGATGCGCAGGCGGTCCGAGCTCGGCATCGCCGCAAAGGCGTGCGCCACGTTCGCGCACCCCATGCGTTCGGCGCCGCGCGGCCGGGCGATGGCGGCCGCCACCTGAGCCAGGTAGGCACCTCGCGTGGACACGCTTCGCTGCCGAATTCGTTCAGTGACGTCGACCACGGCTTGTTTCATCGGGCACCCCGTTCGTAACGCATCCTGCCATTATCATGTAACCAAGTTACATCGTCAATTCCGCCCCCACACCGGCCTCGAACCGCCGCAGGGCATCTGGGTCCACGCAAGCCCTGCGCACAATCCGGTTCCGTGCGGCCGCTGTCCGGGGCGCCGCCGGCGCCTGCGCCCCAAGCCGCAGCGCCCCGGGGGGACTACGCCCTGCGCTGCGCCGGGGCAAAATGGCGGCCTTCCAGACAAGCATGGTCCATACCGGGCGGCGGCGCCACCCGTACCACCTCACGAGAATGACGTCGGCGTTGTCAGCATTGCATCTGCGCGATCCCCAGCCGCTGCTCGACGCCACGCTGCACGCCTGGGGCGGGCACGTCGACCTGTGGGTGTTCGGCTACGCGTCGTTGATCTGGCGCCCCGAGTTTGAAGCCTGCGAGCAGCGCCCCGCCACCGTCCACGGCTGGCATCGCGCCCTGGCGATGCGCTCACGGGTCAACCGGGGCACACCCGAATTCCCCGGGCTGGTCTTCGCCCTGATGCGCGGCGGATCGTGCCGCGGGATGGCCTACCGCATCGAGCAGCCCCGGGTTGCCGACGAAATGCGCCGGCTGTGGCTGCGCGAGATGCCCACCGGGGTCTACGACCCGACGTGGCTGGCGTGCCGCACGCCCGCCGGGCCCGTCCGGGCGCTGGGCTTCACGCTCGGGCACACGAGTCCGGCACGCTGCACCGAACTGTCCGAGGCGGAAATGATCGGTGTCCTGCGGCGTGCCCACGGACGTTTCGGCAGCACCCTGGAGTACCTGCTCGAAACGGCCTCGTCGCTACGGCGCTGCGGGATTCACGACCGCCACGTCGAGCGGTTGGTCGCGCTCGCTCACCGCCACGGCCTGGCCTGAAATTCCTCGGGAACCCGGGACCGCACGCCCTACCAGCGCGACACGGGCCGCGCCTCGGGCGTCGCGGCCTCGCGCAGGCGCTCCAGATCGTCCAGCGTGTCCACGTCCAGCAGTACGCCGGGATCGTCCACTTCCAGACCCAGCGCCGGATAACGTGCCGTGAGTCGACGCGCACCCTCGTCACCATGCAGGGCCACGAGCTCAGAGTACAGCTCGCTGGCGAAGCCCACCGGATGCCCTCGCCGACCGCGGTACTGCGCATAGACCACCGGGTGAACGGCGAGCTGGCGGGCCACGGCCTGCAGCGTCGCCGGCTGCACCTGGGGCATGTCGCCGGGCAGGATTAGCCAGCCGTCGGCATGCGAGCGGGCCGCCACGCCCACGGCGATCGAGTGGCCCATGCCGAGTTCGGTGCGACCCGGCGCACCGACCTCCGGCACGATGATCACATCGCGCGCCGCCAAGATGCCTCGGGCAATCCGCGCCACCGCCTCGGTGGTCACGACCAGGACCGGCAACTCGCTGGCCAGCGCATTGCGCAGGGTCTGACCCAGGACCGTCTGACTCCCCAGGGTTTGCACCAGCTTATGGTCGGCCCCGAGGAACCGCGATCCCTTGCCCGCCGCCAGCACAATCACTGCAGGACCGCCTGCCATGTTCAAGTTCCTCGAAATTGCTGTGAGCCGACCCGTTTGCAGGGGATGGGTCACAGGTCGTCCCAAAACTTCGCGACGCACAGCACTGGCCGCACGTTCACACCAACATCCCAAGAATGGGAGCCCGGGTCGGTTTGAGATAGTGGTGCGTCTACCTAAGGCCTTCCCCGTAGGTCCGCCAACCGATGACACGGACTCCCCAGGGCGGCGTGGCCGCACGGCGGCTCACCTTTCTATACTCGCACCATGGACGAACTGGCTCACCTGCGCAAGAGTTACGAGCGCGCCGCTCTGGACGAATCGGCCTCGCACGCGGAGCCGCTGCGCCAATTCGAATTGTGGCTGCAACAGGCGCTCGACGCCCAACTGCCCGAGCCCAACGCGATGACGCTGGCCACGGTGGGCGAAGACGGTCGACCCTCGACCCGCGTCGTGCTGATCAAGGGATTCGACGAGCGAGGCATCGTCTGGTACTCGAACTACGACAGCCGCAAGGGTCAGGAACTGGCGATCCATCCCCACGCCGCGCTGCAGTTCCATTGGGTCGAGCTCGAGCGCGTGGTGCGCATCGAAGGCCTCGTCGAACGGGTGAGCACGGCCGAGTCCGACGCCTACTTTTCGCAAAGGCCGCTGGACTCGCGCATCGGCGCGTGGGCCTCGCCGCAGAGCCAGGTGATCGCCTCGCGGGCCGTCCTGGTGGGTAACGCGGCCAAGTTCGCTGCCCAATTCATGCTGCAGCCGCCGCGCCCGCCCCACTGGGGTGGCTACAGGCTGCTGCCCGATCGATGGGAATTCTGGCAGGGGCGCCCCTCCCGGCTGCACGATCGGCTGCGCTACCGGCACCAGGCCGATCACTGGGTACGCGAGCGGCTGGCCCCCTGAGCGGGGCCCGATCACGCCGCACGCACGCGAGCGGCACAGTCCCAACCTGTTCGTAGCTGGGATCGACGACGGTGCCGCGGCAGGAGCCCGACGCGACCGCCGTGATCCCGCTCGCACGCACGTCAACCGCCTCGACGCACCAGCAGCACCCCCCTTCCCAGGGTGATCGTCTCGATGATTGCGATGATCAGGATCGAGCGTGAAACGATTCGTCCTGGAGGGCGGGAAGGCAGAGCGCGTCGCGCGCCACGGTGACCGGCCTCCCGCTCCTTATGGCTGAGCTTTGCAAGGTTGAAGGATTGGCGGTATCGGCCGGCTCGCCACGCCGCCGCCTACCGCGAGGCGCTCAGTCCGCGCTCAGCGACAGTTCGACCCGCGGTGTCCAGCTCCCCGCCGCCTCGCTGGCAGCCGGGGCGCCGCTGTGCAACCTCGGGGCCGCCAGAAACAGTCGGTCGCTGGGCAAGCCCTTGGCCATCATCGCGTCGCGCACAGCGATGCCGCGGTGCAGGGCCAATTCGCGCATGCCCTCGTCGCCGACGGCAATGTGGGCACGCAGCAACGACTCCATGTCGGGGACCGGCAGGCTCTTGGCCAACCCGAGTGCGTTGCGCGGCTTGTCGGGCCAGTCACTGCGATCGTACAGATCCTTGATCAGCGCGGCGCGCTCGCCGGGCTCGACCCGGGCCGGCGCGCTGGCCGCACTCGCCGCGGTGGCCGCCATGTCGCGCCGCTTGCGCGCCACCAGCCGGTCCTCGAGCATCGCCGCCTGCAACGCGTCGTGTTCCGCCAAGGAATCGGCCGCACCGGTGACGGTCAACTTCAGCACCGGGCGGTCGTTCAGAATACGTGCGGCCTGCTCGATCGTCGGCAGACTGGACGGTGCGATCGTGGCTGTCCCCGGCAAGAATTCGACCACGCTCGAGTCCACCGCACCCCCGCCGCCCATCCCGCTGAGTAGCGCGAACGGCGAGGTGACCGCCTTGACCAGCAAATTGACGATCACCCGGAAGATGACGCCCCCGAGGCTGAACTTTGGGTCGTTGATGCTGCCGCTGATGGGCAGGTTCACGTCGATCACACCGTTGCGGTCCTTCAACAGTGCCACGGCCAGGCGCACCGGCAGGTTCAGCGCATCCTTGGATTCCACCTTCTCGCCGAAGGTCAACTGGTTCAGCACGACATGGTTGCTGGCCTCGAGCTTGCCGTCGGCATCGACCTTGTAGGCCACGTCCACGCTGAGTTTGCCGTGCTCGATCGCGTACCCGGCGTACTTGTCTGCGTAGGGCGACAACGGTGCGAGCTCGAGGTCGGTGGCGCGGGCCTGGATGTCCAGGGCCAGCGGACGCACGGCAGGATTGAGCTGACCGCTGATCTCCAGCAGCGCCGTGCCCTCCGCTCGCCCCTTGAGCTGCAGCGTGGCCATTTCCCGGCTGGTCGAACTGATCGCTCCGAGCTGACCGTTGAGCTCGGTCAACTCGGCGCTGTAGTTCGGCCGGATGAACCGGTCGGTGTAGCTCACGTGGCCATTGATCAAATGGGTGACACCGACGGCGATGTCGATCGGCGCAGGCGCACTGGCACCCGTCGGTGGCGCAGAGGCAGCCACAGTCACCGAGGTCGGCCCGCCCGCAGCGCTCTGCGCTGCGGCGGGACCGTCCGCATCGCCGTGCGCAGCCGCCGCGCCGGGCACCGAGGCCGCCGACCCCGCGACCTCTGCAGCCTGCGCGTCCTGCACGCTGTCGGCGTCGCCGGTCACATCGCGCAGATTGAACCGGCCCTGCTCGGTGATGACGAGCCGTGAGTAGAAGTCGCTCAGCGTGAGGTCGGCGATCTGCACCTTCGGCGTGGCCGCCGGCCTGAGCGTGACGCTCAGTCCGTTGAGCGTCAGTGCGTGCCAGCTCACCAACTCCTCGGCGTTGTCTGCCGTCGCGCGCTGTCCCGGCACCGGCAGCGCGGCCACGTGCACGGAGCCGATCAAAGCGTCGCCGGCCATGCGCACGTCCAGACCCGCGGGTGCGGCCGCCACGCGTACGCTGCCGGTGTAACCCGCCTCGGCACGCAGCAAGACGAGCTTGGACATTTGCTTGACGTACGGTGCAAACGGATGCACCGGGAAACGGACGATGCGCAACTGACCGATCGCCTGCAGCGGCTTGAGTCCGATCGAGCCCTTGTAGTCGATCGATCCGCGCAATCGCGCTCCCGGCTTGATCGAATCGCCCACGCGCGCGCTGATCTGCCACGGAGCCGCCGGCGTGTCGTGCGCCGCACTCCACTGCAGCGCCTGCATCCGCACGCGCAGCTCCGACAGCGCCAGCTGCACGGCCGGCTGTGCGGCGCCCGGGCGCACGGCCACATCGGAATACTTC
>Ga0182021_10011325_pt1 | contig 10579 bp, 8 predicted proteins | sample 612E3MmetaG_FD_120493 | JGI IMG/M metagenome (GOLD analysis project Ga0182021, IMG submission 120493) | Permafrost microbial communities from Stordalen Mire, Sweden - 612E3M metaG (Illumina Assembly) | ecosystem: Environmental > Terrestrial > Soil > Wetlands > Permafrost | place: Sweden... | reverse complement strand
TTAATCTTTCCAGAGTTTAAATCCAGGATATAAAAAATTTACAGTGAATAAGGGAATCGAATGAAAAGATTAGATTATTTAATTATTGGTATTCTTTCAATTGTCATAATTCTAATCTATTCGTTCTTTTGGCTGCATTTCTTTAATCCAAATTTTGGGGCAGATCAAAGACTTTACTGGAATCAGGGATATTTTTTATTTAAAGACGCTAAATTTATTTTTAATCCGGCTTTCGGTTTATATGAGTCTTACATACCGATTATTATTACTGCCACTTTACACTTATTTGGTGAATCGTATGTTCCAATCATAATTTATAATATTATAATTTATGCACTTCTGATTATTTTTTCATATTTATTTACCAGAGATATTTTTAAAAGCAGGTTTTGGGCAATCATCTTAGTTTTGTTATTGCTTACAAACAATGTTTTTATTCAATTTGCTTTTCTGGTTTCAAGGGAAATTTCTACAACATCATTTCTTCTCCTCTTTTGTTCTTTTTGTTACAATTACATTAAAACACGAAAGAACCTTTGGTTTGTTCTTGTTAATGTGATTGCGGTTTTTGCATTTTTTAATGATAACAGATATCTGTTACATTTTGTCTTTTTGGGTGCTGTCTGGATTCTATTTATATACAAAACTGACAAAAAAATTAAACCGGTATTACTTTCAATTATGTTTATAATTATTCTTATTCTTCCCTGGTCGTACAGGAATTACAGGGTAAATGGATATTTTTTCCCTTTATCCGGAACCCGCTTATCAATATATTTGAATTATATTCCTGGAGATAAAGTACTTGGAGTGGATAAAAGAAGAATAGCCTTATGGACTAGCAATGCCGATCGCGCCGGAATGAATGGTGATTCGTCATTATTAAATTTGACACCGCCCATTGTTGAAACCGGTTATGCTGCTTCTCCCGGATATCATGACGTGATAACTGAACCGGAATATGATAAAATGCTTGATCAAAAATCAAAAAAATGGCTGGGTACTAGGATTGATTATCTGAGATCTTTCTGGGCTTTTTACCAGACTAAATACAAAATAGGACCTGGTTCAGATGATAGAATTTACACTCCCTGGTCTTTGTTAAGAAATATAAATGAAATTGTTCATACGGGACTACTTATTCCATTTTTCTTTACAGGTTTATGGTTTTCTTTGAAGCGAAAGAAAATGATAATCCTTGTTTTAGCAACGTTGGTATTGTTTCATACTTTGTTGCATGTTATTCCAGGAGCACACTTAATTAGATACCGTTATCAGGTAATGCCTTTATTTACAATTGTAGCGGTTTATGGAATTCTTATCATCTTTGATCCCCTCTTAAAACGGTTGCGTTTTTTGAGTAAGCTATATACGAAATTAATCTAAAGTCATAAAAGGAGATGGAACTGTCTGTAATAATCCCTTGCTATAATGAGGCCGAAAATCTGGATTCATTTCTGCCAAAAATTCTTGAATTTGGAACCAGAAATAATTTTGAAATAATTCTTGTTAATGACGGTTCAACAGACGGGACCAGATCAATTATTGAGAAAAACTTAAATAAGGGTAAAAACCTCAAAATTATTAATCATAAACTTAATAAAGGCTATGGGGGTGCAATAAAATCCGCAATAGAAGCTGCTGATTCTAAGTACTGTATCACAATTGACGCTGATGGCCAGCATAATTTTGTAGATGTATTAAAGTTGTATAACAAAATTATTGATAACGATGCTGATATGATAATAGGTTCAAGAAAAGGGCAAAAAGACTCAACATTATTGAGAAGAACAGGGAAAATGCTGATAAGAGTTGTGGCTAGAACAATGATGAAAATTTCGGTTTACGATATTAATTCCGGCATGAAAATATACCGGACAGAACTGGCAAAAAGATACTTAAATCTTTGTCCCGATGGCATGGCATACAGTGATATAATAGCCCTGGTTTTTATTAATAACAGGCACCTGGTTCTGGAAGAGCCTATTGAGATTAATCCTCGCGAAAGGGGTAAAAGTACAATAGGAATCCATACAGCATTCGAAACCTTTATGGAGATTCTAAATATAATTACTCTTTTCAGTCCGATGAAAATATTTCTCACTGTCTCAATACTATTGTTTTTGACAGGTGTTGGATGGGGAATAAGATTTTTAATTAAAGGTTTAGGAGTCAGTATAGGGTCAAGTATGTTAATTATTATTTCAATTCTGGTTTTTTTACTTGGACTTATTGCCGAACAACTTGCATCAATAAGAAGAAACATTAAATAGTAAATGATCAGTTACAATGTACAAAGTGAAGAGTATTCTTCACTTGGGAAAACTGCTGAAATGCTGAATTATGTAATGAATAAAAAACATTTTTCAGCGAATTATCTAAAATGGGAATATTTTGATAATCCTGTGGGTAAGGCTCTGACGCAAAACGCTTATGAAGATGGTAAGTTAATAGGACATTATGGTGCTCAACCTATTATTTCAAAGATAAACGGGGAAATTTATCGCGGGCTATTCATTTTGAATGCTGCAGTAATGCCTGATTTCCAGGGCAAAGGTATATTAAGAACTCTTGTCGAAAATCTGCATGATTTTGCGGGGAAAAATAAATTTAGTTTTATTATTGGTGTGGGGAACAAGAACAGTGCTCCAATTTATACTAAGAAGTTTGGATTCAGGTCTTTGGGTGCTACAGATGTGAAAATTGGGTTTGGGTTACCCAGAGCAGGTATGAAGGGAGAAGTTTTTTTTGAGAGGATATGGGATGAAGAATCTTTGAGATGGCGATTGAAAAATCCAAATACTAAATATTCTTCCTCATCAAAAAATAATCAAACTGTATTATTTACACGAAACTATCCGGGATTATCTACGATAATGGGAATGTTTAGGGAGCCCGGGCTTGATTTGGATTCATTAACGAATGACAAATATCCCGGGATCAATATTTTCATAGGAAAAGATCCGGCAATAGACTGGAAACAGAACCGCTCATTTATTACTTTTCCTGAAGCGCTGAAGCCATCCCCACTCGTGATGATTTTTAAAGACTTAAACAATAATAGTTTCCCATTTACCTCTGACGAAATAAAATTCAGGTGTATTGATTTTGATGCGTTCTGATGGGTTACTTCTGGTTTTTTGTAAATAAATTACCGATGTTAAAAAACAATCTGATAAAAACTGATTCAAAAACAATCTCAAATTTCTTAACTTTTGATGTTGAAGAGTGGTTTGATGCTGAAATACCCAGAAGAAAATTAACTTTTGTGCCGGACGAATGTACAGCCATTGAAAAACAGACGGACTTATTTATTGATATTTGTAAGAGGCTAAACATTAAAAGCACCTGTTTTGTAGTCGGCAAGGTTGCCCAAAAAAAGCCTCAGATAGTAAAAAAATTGTACGGAAACGGGCATGAGATTGCCTCACATTCTTACTCTCACAATCTCATATATAATATGACTCCGGAAATCTTTCGACGAGATCTGCGGCAGTCAATTGAAATTGTGGAAAATATAACAGGAGAAAAAATTAAAGGTTTCAGAGCCCCATCTTTTTCTATTAATTCTGGAATTGCTAACTGGTTTTATAAGATATTGGAAGAGGAAAATATAGTTTATTCTTCGAGTGTTTATCCGGCAAAAACATTTTTATATGGAATGCCGGAATCTCCTCCCAATATTCATAAAGTAAAAGATAATTCAGTCATTGAAATTCCACTGCAATTACTGAACATTGGAATACTTAAAACCGGAGTCACAGGAGGGACTTACCTGAGGGTATTTCCTAAATGGCTCATAAAAAGATTCATTATTAATAAAAATAAAAACGGCAAAAACATTTTTATCTATATACATCCATGGGAGCTTTTATATCAAAGGTACCCGGTTAATCTTTCCTTATCGGAAAGCATTATTCAATATTGGGGAATCAGAAGAAACTTATCAAAAATAGAAAATCTCTGTACTCAACTCAAAGGCACATTTAAAAGGATAGACCAGTTTGTTGAAGAGCTGAACCTTATATGAAAAGTACTTTATTAAAACCATTGATAGCATATTTTCCAATTAAATAATTTCAAATTTGTGAGCATTTATATTGTCGCATCAATCTTTTTAATTGCATATTTTCTTAGAATAATGCCATACATAATGAGAAAGGACATTTACCTTGTGGATCATTATTTCCACCTGGGACTTGCCCGACTAATTAAAAATAATAATTTCTGTTTACCGGCCTTTTATCCAAATTATATTATAAAACATAGCCCCCTGGATTATCCTTTTTTATATCATTATATAATTGCACTGATACCAGAAAAGTATAGGGAAAATATCACGCATTATCTTGGTGGTCTGTTTGATCTGATCCAGATGTTCATGATCATTTTTATTCTTAAGCAGATTGAACAGAATCTTTTTGTCTCTTTCCCTTCTTATGTCTATTATGCAGCCTTAATTTCATTTGCTTTATCTCCTTCTCATCTTCGTGTTGACTCACGAAATGTGGCAGCAAGTGCGCGTCCTTTAGGAGAACTGTTAGTCATGGTCACTCTAAATTTAACCATACTTGCATATACTTCAAAGAATAACTGGTATTTTTTACTGGCAACATTGTCAGGAACATTTACACTATTAACAAGTAATTTCAGTACACAAGCCTACATTTTTATTTATCTGATAACAGCCATACTTATTAAGGATTTACTTTTTGTCTTACTGCCAGTTTGCTCCTCTGTACTAGCCTTAATATTGACACAAGGGGCTTATTTAAGAGTCATAAAAGGACAATTCTATCATCTACGCTACATGTATAAAATAAAGCATGGCGCCAGTGTCAGTTACTTCGAGTCACTTCGTATACCAACGATGATTCTGAAATCATTTAAACAGGCATTGGAGCAATTATATAAATTTCCACTCTTCATTCTAGTGACTTATTATCCTTTTATTGTTTTTTCAGCTTACCTGGCAATTGTTTATTATGACAATATTCCAAACAAAGTAATATTTTCTTTACCGTTTTTATTTATCTCAGCAGTGCTTATAATTTTTTTTCTGACCGGATTTAAAAGAACAAAATTTCTGGGACAGGCTGAAAGATATCTTGATTATACAACTTTATTCATCTCAGCATTTCTCCCAGTCTTAATTTATCTAAATAAAAATGCAGAGATTTTATGGTTCATTTATGCTGCGATTATGGTGTTCTCGAGCTTCCTAATTTGTACGAATCTGATTTTATGGAACAAAGTATTTCCTTCAAACAGAACAATATTTGATTTGGCTGACTTTCTTAATAAAAAAAAGGGGATGCGTATTTTCACATTTCCACCTAATTTGTCGTATCTGTTGTCATTTAAAACTCAGCAACTATATCTGTTCAATACATCATCTTATGATCCGGTGATTATTGAAAATATCAGGGATTCATCTATTGACGATCCTCGATTCAATAAGCTTCCATTAATAGTCAATAATTTAAAAAAAGTTATTCAAGATTATGATCTTACACATTTGGTTATAAAAAAAAACTATTCATATATGAGTCTCTTTGGGAGATTGAATCTAAATGAACTTTATCCATTGGATGATTATAAGGTTATTTATGAGAATTCAGGGTACGTTGTTTATGAAACTAAATAACATAATATGTGTGGTATTTGTGGTTTTATAACCGCAAAAGACGATTCTAACTTTCAGGAAAGGTTGGACAGAATGTGCATGGCTGTTGGCCATCGGGGGCCAGATGCTCAGGGTACAAAATTGATGAAAGATGAAGACAAGCTCATAGGGTTAGGTCATAGGCGCCTGAGCATTATTGATATTTCAAGTTCAGCTAACCAACCAATGCATAATGGCGATCAGAAAGTCTGGATTATCTATAATGGTGAATTGTATAATTATAAGGAAATCAGAAATTATTTATTTTCAAAAGGTTATGTTTTCAGGACAAATTCCGATACTGAGGTTGTACTTCATGCTTATGAAGAATTTGGAATTGAATGTCTTCAAAAGTTCAATGGGATTTTTGCTTTTGCCATCTTCGACCTTAATGAACATCAGTTGTTTATGGCTCGGGACAGAGTTGGAGTAAAACCCCTTTATTATTATTTTAATAGTTCTGAATTCTTATTTGGATCTGAGATCCGGGCAATTTTGCCCTTTAGTGATAAAATCGATAGAAATATTAATTACACAGCATTTAATTATTACATTACAATTGGATACATCCCATCTCCACATACAATTTATGAGAAAATTCAGAAACTTTCTCCCGGTCATTATCTGGTTTTCAAAGATAATATTGTAACTCTTAAAAAATATTGGCAGGTCAATTATAAAGAAAGCCGGATTGAGTCTTTTGAGAATGTGAGAGACGAACTGAATTTTAGACTTAACCAGGCTGTAAAAAGGCAAATGATTAGCGATGTACCAATAGGTGCTTTCTTAAGTGGGGGAATTGATTCCAGTTCAGTTGTGGGATTAATGGCAAAAAACACGAATGAAAAGATAAAAACATTTACAATCGGGTTTAAAGAAGAGTCATTTAATGAAATTCATTTTGCACAGGAAGTTGTTAAAAAATACCAAACTGAACAAACTGAATATATACTGGCACCTGACCCCAAGGAGCTTATAGACATTGTGATACCATATCTTGATGAACCTTTTGCTGACACTTCATTTTATCCGACATTTATTGTATCACATTTAGCAGCTCAGTCCGTAAAAGTTGCTTTGACAGGAGATGGTGGAGATGAATTATTTGGAGGATATGACTGGTATCAGGCGGATTTATTAGCCTCAAAGCTCATGATATCAAATCCTGAATTTCTAAAACCAATTTTCAGATTGTTAAGTAAACTTCCCCCATCATTCAAGAAGAAAGCAACTGTAAATATTATAAGAAAATTTTTTGGAGGGTTATCATTACCTTATGAATTGAGAAGTATGCGTTGGCACTGCTTCTTTAATGAATCAGACAAGACCAGGCTACTTTCAAATAGAGCTTTAAACGGCATACAGAACAACCACTTGAACTTTAATCAATTTATTGACCAGCAACTAAGGAATACAACTTTAGAATATATGTATTACGACCTAAATCTTTACCTTCCGGAAGATTTATTGATTAAAGTTGACAAAATGAGCATGGCAAACTCGTTGGAATGTCGTGTTCCTTTACTTGATCATGAGCTCATTGAGTATGCTGCAACGATCCCATTAAATTTTAAAATGCGACTGGGGGAAAATAAAATTATTTTTAAAGAATCAATGAAAGAAATACTCCCGGCTGAGATATATAATCGCAAACAAAAGATTGGTTTTGCTGTGCCGATGCAAAAATGGTTTCAAAAAGAATTATTGCCACTTGTTAAGTATTACTTTTTTAGTTATAACCAGACATCTGAATTTTTCAATGAATTATATCTTAAAAATTTATTAAATGATCATCTGAAAAATAGATTTGATAACAGCCCTCAGATACGATCGGTTTTGCTGTTTTTAATTTGGCATAACAATTTTTATAGAAACAGGTAATAACCATTTTCAACTTTAAAAAGGGAAATAGTTTGATTCGTAATTTAACTGGTGAATTTAATCTTTAGAATAAATGATTGTGGATAAGATATATGGGGTTTTTAATAACTTATTCAAGCTAAAAATTTTTAATTTTAAATTATTCAACATAACACCGGGGGATGTAGCGGAATTCATTTATAAGAAATATTGTAGCACATATCACAATCTTGAGGAAATTATTGAAATTAAAGTAAATGATCAGATTCCATTTAAAATGCAATGCAATGCCAGCAGGGGTTATACGGATATTAAACTCATTTGGGATAAAATTTACGAAGCAGAAATTACTCAATTATTTCCCCTGCTCATTGATTCCCAGAATGTGTTCATTGATATTGGTGCCAATATCGGATATTATACCATGCTAGCAGCTAAATCACTTTTAGCCAAAGGTGAATGTTATGCGTTTGAACCGGTTTTAACCACTTTTAATGTTTTAAACAGAAATGTTGAAATAAACAATTTATCAAATGTTACCACATTTAGGGTAGCCGGTGGAAGTGAGAAAGGAACTCTAACAATAAACATTTCTAAAGAATCAGGGTTAAACTCTATTGTAAGAAAAAAACGAATTCAAAAAAAATATCCAACTGAATTAATCGCTGTTGATCGCATTGATAGAATTCTCAAGATCCAAAACAAGGATGTATTAATTAAGATTGACACAGAAGGATATGAATTTGAATCAATAAAGGGTTTAAAGAATATTACTGATAAAAACAGATGCAGAATAATTTTTGAATATACCCCGACATTTTATAGTTTTTTTAACAAAGAGATTTTTAGTTATTGTAATGATTTTATGTATTATCTGGCTAATAACGGCTTCATAATTTATAAAATTGGCAAAAACGGCATTGATGGTGAAATTTCAGATATTAAATCTTTTATTAAGCTGAATGGAAATCTTCAAACAACTCTTTTTGCAGTAAACAAGAATGCTAGGGAATAGTATCAAAAAGATTACCTTGAGTTTATTTGGATTAATAGAAAATCACAAACAAAAGGCAATTCTTGTATCATTGTTTGTTATAGGATTATTGTCAGGTTTATATTTCTCAAAATTCAGAATTGAGGGAGATGCTCAATATTACTATAATTCAGCGAATCTGATAAAGCAGAATTTTCTCAATCTGCTAAATAACAGGAATATCGGTATTACAGAATCATTGAATGCTATTTTTCAAGGTATATTATTTTTATTACCTGGAAATGATATCTGGGCAGTTTATGTTTTTCAGGTTTGTATGTTTGCTTTTTCCGGATTAATTATCTTCAAAACAGCCTTGTTTTATTTACCCAGGAATTGGTCGATTTTAGTGGTCATATATTTTGGACTTAATTACAAAACATGGCATATGATCTACTCTTTCAAACCTGATATTTGGTGTGTCTTTTTCGTGGCATGGTGTTTTTATATTATCATACGTACGTCAAAAGAACCAACAAAAATCCGGAACTGGATTATTGCTGGTATTAGTTTTGGGCTCATGGTATTATTAGATATGCGCTATATCCCATATTTGTTTTTATTGTTCTGTTTTCTTATGTTTAATATAAAACCATTATCAAAAGTTTTGTTGAAATTATGGATAATTCCATTGTTCGCTATTTTAACTATTGCACCGTGGTTGATTAGGCAATACTTTGTTTTTAATAAAGTTATCCTCATCTCTGAACTAAAAACACTAATGGTTAGTAAGGCACTAAATACATCTTACTATAACCAGGTAATCGAAAAAAAGCAATTGATAGCAGGCCTCACAGAAGATGATGCATTTAAAGTTGGAAGTAAAATTGGTCTTTCTCCTTCTGAAGTCATTTTTATCAGGGAGCGATTATTAATTGACAGTGCACAAAATAAAGAATGGCGCTATAAACACTATGATCAATATATAAAAAGTGGAGTTTTGTCTATGTCACAGATAGAAAGAATGATCGACAGGGAAGAATTAAAGCCAGGGTGGATTAAACGGGTAGAATATGGATTATCTATGTGGCTCCCACTGAATTTAAAATATCACTATATGCCTTTAACTGTTTTCAGGGAAATTGCACCTCCATACTCATTATTAAATAATATTAATCGTATAGTCTTTATAGGAATTCTTCTTCCATTTTATTTAATTGGTTTTTTATTTGCTTGCAGATCAAGAGAATGGAGTTTGATATTTATTGCAATTATCCTGATAGTACATACTGCAGTTCATTCGTTCACATATGTTGATCAGAGATATTTACTGCCTGTTTTATCTTTATTTACGCTTACATCATTTTATGGGATATATAATTCTTTAAAAGAATTAAGGATTATTTAAAACCAACGTATCTGACTAAGGAAACGATCTTTAGTCAGACCCGGTATATTATGATTTAGATTAATAATATTTATAAAGATCTTGGATTAGTGGAAATTATTGATAGATTAAGATCCTTAACAAGCAGGTTGAACAATAAACTGTGGATATTTCTTAAGCTGGGTATTAGTATTCTACTTCTGGTTTATGCTGTTTCAGTTATAGACTTTCAAAAGTTAAAGCAATCCATTTCTATTTTAGACTTTAAAATTTTATTCCTTGCAATAATTTTTGGGTTAATACAAGTATTGATTAATTCAATAACACAACAGAGATTTTTTTACATTTTGGGAGAGAAGCTCTTTTTTTGGAAAAACTACTCACATAATTTAATAGGTTCATTTTACGGATTTCTGCTACCTTCTACTGTTGGTTCGGATTTGTATTTTACGAATTATTTTTCAAAAGAATTTACTTCGTTAAAGAAAGCTATTGTCGGAGTTGTTTTTATAAGACTTTCAGGTCTTCTCATGTTTTTTGTTTTTATTATTTTTTTTGCACTAACAATCAGGACCAGCCTGGCAGGCGTTCTTATTAAAGAAAATTATGAAAAAGTAATTTCTATAGTTTTAGTTATCATTTTATTTGCAGGTATACTTTATTTCCTTTTCAGAAAAAGATTAAACTCTCATTT
>Ga0182021_10011324_pt1 | contig 10579 bp, 6 predicted proteins | sample 612E3MmetaG_FD_120493 | JGI IMG/M metagenome (GOLD analysis project Ga0182021, IMG submission 120493) | Permafrost microbial communities from Stordalen Mire, Sweden - 612E3M metaG (Illumina Assembly) | ecosystem: Environmental > Terrestrial > Soil > Wetlands > Permafrost | place: Sweden... | reverse complement strand
GTAAGCGACGTGGCGGCCGCGAAGCTGGCGGCCGACATCGCCGAGGTCATTTCGCGTGAGATGACCTTCCCTGGCCAGATCAAGGTGACCGTGATTCGCGAATTCAAGGCCGTCGAGATGGCGAGCTGACCCAATCCCATGCGACTCAACATTCCGCCCATCATTCCATATGCTGTCGGCGCCATGCTCGTGGTCTTCGGTCTTTTGCGCGTCAAGTACCTCGGTGCGCCGCGACCGCCGCGCATCACCGAGGACGACGCAGGATCCTCAATCGAGGCGGCGCCGGTGCGCGGCAAGGAACAACACCGCCATCTGCGCATGGGCGTGGTGTGGGTTCTCCTCGGGCTCTTCCTGCTGATTTCTACCTACGTGCAGTTGCACCGGCAGTAGGGTTAATGCTTCGGCCATAGCCAGGCCGCGCCGCGCACGCCACTCGAGTCGCCGTACTTGGCCTTTACGATCGGGGTGGTCACCTTGTCCGAGAAGACGTACTTCGGCAGTACGAGGGGAACCTCGCGGTAGAGGCGGGCGATGTTGGACACGCCGCCGCCGAGCACGACGAAGTCGGGGTCGAGGACGTTGATGATGACGGCCAGGGCGCGCGCCAGGCGGTCCTCGTAGCGGCCCATGGTGGCGAGGGTATCCGGGTCGCCACTTTCCGCGCGCGCCGCGATTTCCTTTGCCTTGAGATCCTGGCCGGTGGTCAGCCGATGGTCACGTGACAGGCTCGGCCCGGCGAGAAAGGATTCGTTGCAGCCTGGCCGCCCGCAGAAGCACGGGTGGCCCGGTCTCTCGTCATCGCGTGGCCAGGCCAGCGGATTATGGCCCCATTCGCCGGCGATGGCGTGTGGGCCCGTGAGTATGCGGCCATCGACGACGATGCCGCCCCCCACTCCCGTACCGATGATGACACCGAAAACGACCTGGCCACCCGCGCCCGCGCCATCGGTGGCCTCGGAGAGCGCGAAGCAGTTGGCATCGTTGGCCACCCGCACCTCGCGGCCGAGCGTACGGCCGAGATCCTTGTCGAGCGGGTGCCCGATCAACTCGATCGTGTTCGCGTTCTTGACCAGACCCGTGGCGGGTGAGATGGCCCCGGGAATGCCGACGCCGACCGTGCCCTTCTGTCCGCGGTCTCTCTCGATATCGAGGACCAACTTTGCCACGGCGTTGACGACCGCGCCGTAGTCCCCCTTGGGGGTCGGGACGCGCAACCGCTCGCACTCGACGCCGTTTTCGTCGATGGCGATGCCTTCGATTTTCGTGCCACCCAGGTCGATTCCAATTCGCATTTCGCAGCCTAGATGCCCTTCCGGTTGGTTGTTTGGGCAAGTTGTTGAGTAACTTTCCTGGGCTTGCCGGTCAAGCTAAACTCTAGGTCTGCCGAGGAAAGCATAGGATGACCATGCACGCGTCATACGCCAAGTTCGTCACGCACGGCGTTGTGCCGAGCGTGGCCTTGGTGCTCGCTGTAGGGGCCTGCAATTCAGCCAAGCACATGCCGTCCTTGCCCACTATTCCCAAGTTCCTCGCGGGGGCGACGCCAGCAGAGAACAGTAGCAAAGGCTTGGCGTACCGCCAGGAACAAGGCCAAGCCATCTCTCCCGTGGTCATTTCCGATGATCCTGTTCCGAGCGAGGCCCAGCCTGGTGCCGCGACGGGCCAGGCGGGTGGCCGGTTGACCTTGAACGGCGATGCCAACGGCATCACCCGGGAGACGCTGAATCGCTCCATCCAAGCCGCCATGGGCTCCCTGGCCGCTTGCTTCGCCAACCTCACGCAGGATCCAATGGTGGCGGTTTCCTTCGAGGCGGATCCGAGCGGCCGGCCCAGTCTCGTGCGCGTGAACGGTGCCCCATCTGACGCGGAGCGGTGCATCCGCAATGTCGTGCAGGGCATCCGTTTCCCCAGTTTCGAGGGCAAGGGCGTCCAGGTCGATCTGCCGCTCTCGTTCCACCGCGTGGCCGCCCCCCCGCAGTCTGGCAATCCGTCAGGTGAGCAGCAGGCCCCAGCCGCTCCCCCGCTGTTCATGGAGCCCTAGAACCGCATTCCGCGCTTGGCTCGGAACATGAACCAGCGGTAGGTGAGAAACGCCGCACCTGCCGCCGCGAAGAACCCGAGCATGGGGTGGTAAAAGACCAGGATCCCGGTGCCGGCCCAGGCCGAGAGCGCGAAAAGTCCTTTCTTCCTCGCCTCGGCTTTGTCGCGCGACATCAGGCTTTCCGTCATGGTGGCTCCTTGAGCCCGAATCATGGGGCCGGCCGATGTTTGGCGCAAGCCACAGGCATGGCAAGGCATTGCAAGGGTCGCCGTACCCGTGGTATTTGGCCTGCAAAGGAGAACGCCATGCGACTACTGCTATCCATCATCCCAGTGTTCGGCCTGGTGACCTTCTTGGCTCTCCCGACCGAGGCAAAATCCAAGAAGGGTGGCTCCGAAGTCGAAGCCGAGCCGGCCGAGGCCGCCACGGAGAACAATGCCTGTGGCTGCTACCGCGACAAGGAAGAGAAGTGTCACTGCATCAGGGTGAGCAAGGCAAAGCTCAAGTGCCAGTGCGAAGGCGAATGCGAGCCGCCGGAGTGCACGGCCAAGCGCCAGCACGACGAAGAGAAGGCAGCGGAGCTGGCGCTCAAGCAGATGAAGGAAAAGGACAAGAAAGCGCAGGTCGAGGCCAAGAAGGCCCAAGCCCAGCGCGACAAGGAGAGAGCGGCAGAGCAGGCCAAGAAGGAAAAAGAGAAGGAGAAGGAAAACTCGGATCCGCGTTGGAAACTCAACTAGGCGCGAGGTGCGATGGCATCCTCGCGGGCTGACTTCTCGAAATGACCAAGGCATGCAGGACCTGCCCGATTGTGGCCGGTTCTCGATTCTTGGCGCGTCAGGTTTTGATTAGTTATTCCAAGTAGTTGCGCCGTGAACCAGGGGTCGACGGAACGCGCCGTCGATCCCTGTTTTGCTTTTGGTCCAGCTTATGCCAGCATCGTCGGCCCCGCGGGTGGAGGACCCGGCCGATGAAGCATCCGGGCAGGAGACAAGAGACGAAATGAAGAACGCAGGACTCGACAAGGAATCGCTCCAGATGCTGCTCGATACCCTGGGGTCGTTCGGCAAGCAGAAGCTGCCGGCCCAGGTTCGTCTCGATCTTGACGAGAAGGACGAGTTTCCCTTGGGTCTCGTCGAGGAACTGCTGGGACCCGAAATCGGCCTGCACCTGCTCTTCATTCCCGAGGATCTGGGCGGGCTCGGCGGCTCCGCCTATGACGTGTACCGCGTGTCCGAGGACATGGCGCGGCTCGATCTCGGCGTGGCCACGGCCTTTCTCGCCATCTTTCTCGGCACCGATCCCATCGTGGTGGGTTCGACCGAGGACCAGCGCAAGCACTGGCTGCGCCGCATTGGCGAGGAGGGACTCATCGTCGCCTATGCCGTGACCGAGCCGCTTGCGGGCAGCGAACTGTCCGCCATTCGCACCAAGGCCGAGCGCGTGCTCGACGGCGGTGAGCTTCTGGGCTACAAGTTGAACGGCACCAAGCAGTTCATTTCCAACGGCGGCTACGCCCAGCTCTACTCGGTGCTGGCCGCGGCCCCCGACGGTCCGAGCTTCTTCCTGGTCGAGAAGGGTACGGCCGGGCTCCTGCCGGGCAAGCACGAGAACAAGCATGGCATCCGCTCGTCGAATACCTCGCCGGTGGTCTTCGAGGACGTCTTCGTGCCCAAGGAGAACCTCATCGGCGGCGTCGAGGGCAAGGGCCTCATCCACGCCCAGTCGGTCTTCGGTTTCACCCGTCTGATGGTGGCGGCCTTCGGGCTGGGTGGCGGCGTGGCCGCCATGCTCAAGGCCATCCGCTACGCGCGCGAGCGCGTGCAGGCGGGATCCACCTTGTCTGAGAAGCCGGGGTACATGGACAAGCTCATCGTGCCTCATGTGGTGAAGCTCGAGGCGGCCCGCGCCTACATCGAGGAGGTCGCCCGCCGCCTCGACGCCGGCGAGCCCGAGTTGCAGACGGAGGGCGCCATCGCCAAGCTTTTCGCCACCGAGGAAGGCTGTGCCGCGGCCGACGCCTCGGTGCAGGCCCTGGGCGGCTACGGCTACACCAAGGAATACGAGGTCGAGAAGATCCGCCGTGACGTGCGTATCACGACCATCTACGAGGGCACGAGCGAGATCATGCAGTGGACGGTGTCGCGTGATCGCTGGCGCGTTCACCTGCAAGAGCGCGGCGGCTTCTACCGCCGCATGGCCGATTCGCTGGACAGCCTGCACCGCGAGGATCCACAGGTCGGGGCCGACGTGGCGTCCCTGGCCGTGCGGGCGGTGCTCGAGACCACCGAGCGCTGCCGGGTCGGGCGCCTGACGCGCCACCAGCACGTGCTCTTCCAGCTCGGCGAGCTGATGACCCGGGCGGAGATCGCGGCCAACTTCGCCCTCTACGCTGCGGGACGTGGCGCCGAAAAATACGCGCCGTTCTTTGCGCCCAAGGCGCTCAAGGCGATGTCGCGCATCAGCGCACGCGAGGCCGCGCTCGACGTGCTGGCCGGGGCAGTGCGTCTGGTCCGGGGCATGGACGCGGTGGAGGACGGGGCCATGGCCGACTTCGAGCGCGGCCTGCAGGGGAGCGCCATCCATGCCGCGGCCAAAGGACTCTTGGCCGACCTCGACGCCGTGGCCAGGGCGGTCGCGGAACAGGATGCGGCCAGGCCGCAGTGACGCCTGCGCGTGGAATGATATCGTTGCCTGGCCGCGCGGGAGGCTGCGCCTGCCTCGGCCCAAGTGATCGAATCTGGAGGAAAAACGTAGATGAGTAGTTGGACAAGAGATCCGGCCGAACGCGCCGTCGCGGTGATTGGCGTGGGCGCGATTCTGCCCGACGCGCCGGATGCGCCGAGTTTCTGGCGCAACGTCATGGCAGGCCGGGACTCGATCACGGACGTAACCCCCGATCGCTGGAGTGCTGCGGACTACTGGGATCCCGATCCCAAGGCGCCGGGCAAGACCTACTCGAAGATCGGCGGCTGGGTGCGCGGCATCACGTTCGAGTCGACCAAACTCAAGATTCCGCCGCGCGTGGCTGCGGCCATGGACGTCGGGCAGACGTGGGCGCTCCTCTGCGCGGGCGAGGCCCTGCGCGACGCGACCCGTCCCGGCCAATCACTCGATACCGAATCGACCGCCGTGATTCTTGGCAACGCCATGGGCGGCGAGCGCCACTACGAGACGGTGCTGCGCCTTTCCTTTCCGGAGTACGCCCATGCCATCCGCGACACCCCGGCCTGGAAGGCCTTGCCCGCGTCCGCGCGCGAGGCGCTTCTGGCCGAGCTCTACGCCGAGATCGCGCGTCGTTTGCCCGATACCACCGAGGACACCATGCCGGGCGAGCTGACCAACATCGTCGCTGGGCGCGTGGCCGCGGTCTACAATCTGCGTGGTCCCAACTTCACGACGGACGCCGCCTGCGCCTCGACCCTGGCCGGGGTGCAAGCCGCCATCGACAGCCTTGTCGATCACCACTACGAAGTGGCCCTGACGGGCGGCATGGACCGCAACATGGGCGCCACCACCTTCGTCAAGTTCAGCAAGATCGGCGCGCTCTCGCCGGACGGATCGCGTCCCTATTCGGCCGGAGCCAATGGCTTCGTCATGGGCGAAGGCGGCGCCTTCTTCATCTGCAAACGCCTGGACGACGCCGAGAAGGCGGGCGACAAAATCTACGCTGTCGTTCGCGGCGTTGGGGGGGCCAGCGACGGCAAGGGCAAGGGGATCACCGCGCCCAACCCCATCGGCCAGCGTCTGGCCATTCAGCGCGCTTGGCAGCGCGCCGGGCTCGATCCCTCCACCATGACCTTGCTCGAGGGTCACGGCACCTCGACCCGCGTAGGGGATGTCTCCGAGATGGAGAGTGCGGCGAGCGTTCTTCTCGACGGAACGCCCATCAAGCACAAGATCGCGCTCGGTTCGGTCAAGTCGCAGATCGGCCATCTCAAGAGCGCGGCGGGCGCGGCGGGCCTGCTCAAGGCGGTGCTCGCTTGCCACCACAAGATCCTGCCGCCCTCGATCAACTGCGACGTGCCGAGCCCGGCCATCCCGTTCGACAAGATACCGTTCGAGGTCAACACCCAGGCGCGGCCCTGGGAGCGCCCGTCGTTCGCGCCGCGCCGCTGCGGCGTCTCGGCCTTCGGCTTCGGTGGCACCAACTTCCACGTCGTCGTCGAGGAGCACATCCCCGGCATGCTGACCAGCCGTCCCGCCATGGTGCAGGTCCCGGCGGCGCCAGCCGCGGTGCCGCCGGCGAGCGGGGTCCAGGTCTCGAGCGGCGCTACCCTGGCGCAACCCCAGCGGCCTCCCATGCTCGGACGCATGCTCGCGTTGGGCGGTACGGATCTGGGCGTCCTCCGCGCGCGCTTGGGCCAGGCCATGGCCGATGCCAAGGCCGGCAAGCTCCCCGACCACGACCCACCGGGCGCGGACTTCCTGGGCGCGGAGAACCGACTCGTCATCGCCTTCGAAGACGCGAGCGATCTGGCCAAGAAGGGCGAGGCCGCGCGCGAAGCCCTCGACAAGAACGACGCGCGCAAGTGGCGCATCCTGCAGACCAAGGGCATCCATTTCGGCCGCGGGCCGGCCGGCAAAGTAGCCTTCCTCTTCCCGGGCCAAGGCTCGCAGTACGTCAACATGCTGGCCGACGTGCCCGATCCCATCGTGCGCGAAACCTTCGCGGAAGCCGACCGCACCATGGGTCCGATTCTCGGCCGCTCGCTCACGAGTTACGTCTACCAGGATGCCGGTGATGCCGCGGGCATGGAGGCCGCCGAGGAGGCGCTCAAGGACACCACTATCTGCCAGCCCGCCATGGTCGCGACCAACATCGCCATCATGCGCTTGCTCGGCAAGCACGGCGTGGTCCCCGACCTGGTGATGGGGCACAGCCTGGGCGAATGGGCGGCCGCGGTCGGCGCGCGCATGGTCGACTTCTCCGAGGCGCTGGTGGCCGTCAGCGCGCGGGCGCGCGCCATGGCATCGGTGTCGATTGGCGACAAGGGCAAGATGGCCTCGGTCCTGGGGCCGACCGAGGAGATCGTGCGGCGCCTACCCGAGATTGGCGGCTATCTCACGCCGGCTAACATGAACAGCAAGAAGCAGACGGTCATCGCCGGCGCCAGCGACGCCGTGGATCGCGCCGTCGAGTTCTTCAACAACCTGGGCATGACCGCGCAGATCATTCCCGTGTCGCACGCCTTTCACAGCAAGGTGGTGGCGCCGGCCGCGGACGCGCTCTATCGCACCATCTGCGAGATGAAGCTTGCGCCGCCCGCCATTCCGCTGGTCGGCAACATCGACGGTCAGCTCTACCCCGAACACGACATGGAGACCATTCGCCGCCGCTTGGCGGAGCAAATGGCGTCGTCGGTCCAGTTCGTCAAGGGCGTGGAAACCTGCTACCGCGAGGGCGCGCGCATCTTCGTCGAGGTTGGGCCCAAGCGCGCGTTGCAAGCCCTGGCCGAAAACATCCTCGAGGACAAGCCCGACGTCCTCTGCCTTTCCACCAACCACCCGAAGCGGGGCGGCGTGCGCTCGTTCCACGATGCCATGTGCGGCCTCTACGCCGCGGGCATTCCTCGGCCCGAGCACCTGCGCCGTGTCCCGGACATTCGCACCACCGCCGCCGTCACGCGTGTCGCGGTCGGAAGCGAGAATCCCACGCCACCCTATGGAGCTGCCATCGCCATGAGTACGGATCGCACACGTTCTTCCGCCCAGTCCGGCCAGACGGATTACGAGGGTCTGGGCCGGCTCTTTGCCCGCTTTCTCGACGAGGGTATGGCGCTCTACGGCGGCGCCGGCCGCGCCGCCGCGCCCGCGCCGGTTGCGCGGGGCGGCTCCATCGTCATCTCCGGCGCCGGGCTGGGCCTGCCCGGCGAGAGCCGCCGCGTGTTCGATGACGGCAACGTCGACCGCATCCTGGCCGGCGAATCCTTCATCGAGCCGGTGCCGCAGAAGCTGCGCGAGCGCATGTTGGGCAAGAACATCGTTCGCTTGCACAAGCGCGAGATCGGCGAGCCGAGCCTCGAGCCCATTCGCTCCACCGACGAGGTCATTCGCCTGGCCGCGCGCAAGGGCGCGTTCGATCTGGCCAAGGATTTCGGCGTGCCCACCGAGCGCACCGAGGTCTTCGACACCACCACGGCGCTGGCCATCGGCGCCGGCATCGAGGCGCTGCGCGACGCTGGCATCCCGCTGGTGCGCCACTACCGCCGCACGACCACGGGCAGCTACCTGCCCGACCGCTGGCGTTTGCCGCTGGCCATGGCCGACGAGACCGGCGTCATCTTCGCCTCGGCCTTCCCCGGCTTCGACAAAGTGGTCGGCGAGGTCACGCGCTTCCATGAGGCGCGTGAGAACAAGACCGAATACCAGTTCGACCGCCGCTTCATCTTCCAGGTGCTGGCCATGGGACATGCCCAGTTTGCCGAGATGCTCGGCATTCGCGGCCCCAACGTCCAGGTCAACTCGGCCTGCGCGTCGACGACGGTGGCGGTGGGCATGGCGGAAGACTGGATTCGCCTGGGCCGCTGCCGCCGTGTGGTGATCATCAGCGCCGACGAGCTGACCTCGGACAATTTGATTGAGTGGATGGGTGCCGGCTTCCTCGCCACGGGCGCAGCCACGACCCAGAACCTGGTCGAGGAAGCCGCCCTGCCGTTCGATCGCCGCCGCCACGGCATGCTGATGGGCATGGGCGCGTGCGCGCTGGTCGTCGAGTCCGAGGACGCGGTCCGCGAGCGCGGCATGCGCGGCGTGGTCGAGCTCCTGGGCACGGAATTCGCCAACAGCGCTTTCCATGGGTCGCGCCTGGACGTCACCCACATCGAGGGCGTGATGGAGAAGCTCGTCGCCGGCGTCGAGCGCAGGCACGGCCTCGATCGTCATGCCATGGCCAAGGAGATGGCGTTCATCTCGCACGAAACCTACACCCCCGCGCGCGGCGGCAGCGCCGCCGCGGAAGTGTTCGCCCTGCGCAGGACTTTCGGCGCGTCGGTGAACGACGTGGTCGTGGCCAATACCAAGGGTTTCACTGGTCACCCCATGGGAGTGGGCGTCGAGGACGCGGTCGCGGTCAAGATCCTGGAAAAGCAGATCGTCCCGCCGGTGCCGAATTTCAAGGAGCCCGATCCCGAGCTCGGCACGCTCAATCTCTCCAAGGGCGGGCGCTACCCCGTGCGCTTCGCCCTGCGGCTCGCGGCGGGCTTCGGCTCGCAGATCGCGATGTCGCTCCTCCGCCGCGTGCACGGCGTCGAGCAGCGCATCGCCGACCAGGCGACGTATGATCGTTGGCTCGCCGAGGTGTCGGGTTATGGCCAGCCCAGCCTGGAAGTCCAGCAGCGGACCTTGCGTGTCAAGGACGAGGGCCAGCCCGCGCGCGAGCCGGCGCAGTCGCGTTGGGTTCCTGGAACGGGGCCGAGTGCGGTCACCAGCGGCGACACGCCGACGGTAGTGTCGGCTGCGGTGCCAGTGTCGGCCACGGTTCAGGGCCCGGTTGAAGTGCCGGCCACGACCACGGCCCTCCCTTGGGGAGCTTCGGGACCTACACCTCCCCTGCCACCCCCCCCTTCGGGGACTTCGGGACCTACACCAACCCCACCACCCCCGCTCGCTTCGCTCGCGCCCTCGACGGCCAAGGCTTCGGCTCCGATCTCCGGCGACGATGTACTTGAGAAGGTGCTTGGCATCGTGGCGAAGAAGACCGGCTACCCGCGCGATATGCTGGAGTTGGACTTGGATCTCGAAGCCGATCTCGGGATCGACACGGTCAAGCAGGCGGAAGTGTTCGCGATGGTGCGCGAGACCTTTGGCATTCCGCGGCAGGACAACCTGAAGCTGCGCGACTACCCGACGCTGCGGCATGTGGTTGGGTTTGTCGAGCAGGGTAGGGGCGGGGAGAGCAAGCCGGCCACGACCGCGACCACGGCCACGACCACGGCCACGACCGCGACCACGGCCACGACCACGGCCACGACCACGGCCACGGCCACGACCACGGCTACGGCCACGGCCACGGCCACGGCCACGATACCGGCCGTGGGCGACGAAGTGCTTGAGAAGGTGCTGGGCATTGTGGCGGAGAAGACGGGGTATCCGCGCGATATGCTGGAGATGGACTTGGATCTCGAGGCGGATCTCGGGATCGACACGGTCAAGCAGGCGGAAGTGTTCGCGATGGTGCGTGAGACCTTTGGTATTCCCCGCCGCGATGACTTGAAATTGCGCGATTACCCGACGCTGCGTCACGTGATTGGCTTTGTCGAGCAGGGCCGGGGGACGGCGGCGGTGCCGGGACCGGCCACGACGGTGCCGGCCACGACCATGACCCTCCCTTCGGGAGCTTCGGGACCTACACCACCCCTGCCACCCCCGCTCGCTTCGCTCGCGCCCTCGACGGCCACCACCACGGCTACAATGCCGGGCGACGAGATTGCCGAGAAAGTGATTGGCATGGTGGCGGCCAAGACCGGCTATCCCAGCGATATGCTGGAACTGGACCTGGATCTCGAGGCCGATCTCGGAGTCGACACGGTCAAGCAGGCC
>Ga0182021_10011323_pt1 | contig 10579 bp, 7 predicted proteins | sample 612E3MmetaG_FD_120493 | JGI IMG/M metagenome (GOLD analysis project Ga0182021, IMG submission 120493) | Permafrost microbial communities from Stordalen Mire, Sweden - 612E3M metaG (Illumina Assembly) | ecosystem: Environmental > Terrestrial > Soil > Wetlands > Permafrost | place: Sweden... | reverse complement strand
TCCCTGAACGGATGCGGGTAATAAAAGCACCAAATTATATTAATAATAATAATTGATGATATGAATATGACCGCCAATGATTTTCGATAATTATATAACTGAATTACTGAAAACGGAAGAATAAGAAATCCATTTATAACAATATACCTTGAAATCATATTCGTTCCGCCCGTACCCATCATTCCCTGTATCATCAATAAAGCTAATTCAACAAGATTAAATAGCAGAAAGTATATCACTAAAGAATCTTTTCCGTTTTTATATTTAAAAATATTTTTCAACCTGACAAAAATTATTTTCAATGAAAAGATTGTAGTCAGCGGCGCAATATAAAATATAAAAATCGGATATTGAATAACTCTTTGAATCAATTTTGCAGAATTGAATTCCTCATATATTTTCGTCGTTTCTTTTGCGAAGAAAAATGCATCTTTATAATCAATGTAATTTAAGATTAACCAGAAAATTATAGTTGAAAAAGATATTAGAGTAATCGATATATATAAAATATTCTGCTTTATTGATTTCTCATTGCGGAAAGAATCAAATAGAACCAGCAACAATAGAACCATGCTGAACAGCCATCCTTCATACCTGAAGAGGTTTGAGAGAGCAATTAGGACAGAACCGATGAACAGATATAAGCTTTTGTTATCCGACATTTTCCACTTCAGGAAATAATAAATTCCCGATATAATAAAAAAGAAGAAAATGGATTCCGGAAGTCCCGAAATGCTCAGCCAAACCTGAAAAGGGAAAATGCATAAGAAGAGTGAAGATAAAAATGCTATTTTTCTATCGAAACACATTTCGGAAATTTTATAAAAGTATATTAACGTTAGATTTGAGAAGATGAAATTTACTATTAATGCAGCAAGAAATAAATCTTTAATAAAATACATTACAACACCGTTAAACCAGAAATGCCCTGCGAGCCAGACACCCGAATAAAGATGAGGATTTTTCATCCACTCGAATGATTTTACTGTTCGGCAGAAATCATCGGCAGACAACCATTTATATCCCGAATTCAGGAGTATGATTTGTAATATTATTTTAATGAACAGCAGAAAACTAATAACAAAAACTGTATTTGAAAAAAGTTTACTGCCTAATGACAAATATTTATCAAAAACGTTTCTATTTAAATATTTAAATTTCACTTGGCTAATTTAATTCTGAAAGTAGTCCCTTTATCCGGTATTGAATCAATAAGAGTTAATTTGCCCTTGTGGTAATCATCAATTATTCTTTTTGCAAGACTTAATCCCAATCCCCATCCCCTCAATTTAGTTGAATAGCCCGGTCTGAAAATATCTTTTCGGAATTTTTTATCAATTCCTTTACCATTATCACTAACATCGAGCAAAATCTCTTTATCCCTGTTATGTATAGTGAATTCTATAATACCCGATGTTTTATCTATAGCGTCAAGTGCATTTTTTAATAAATTTTCAATAACCCATTCAAAGAGATCTTTATTCATTCTTACATTTAATTTTTCAGGGCTTTTAATTTTGATAGAAACTTTTTTTATGACTTTTCCGTCGGCACTAATTAAGTTGGGAATTCTTTTTTCAAAATAATTGCAAACATCTTTTATCACTTCTGTAATATTTTCATCCTGTAATTTGGGCTGGGAACCAATTTTGGAAAATCGTCCTGCAATTTTTTTCAGTTTCTCCAGATCATTTTCAATTTCATTCGTTATTCCGCCAAGTTCATCCGGATTAAATTCGCTGCTCTTCAATATTTCGAGCCATCCAAGCAAGGATGAAAGCGGTGTTCCAAGCTGGTGTGCAGTTTCTTTAGATAATCCTACCCAGATATTACTTTGTTCATGTTTTTTTATTGAAGAAAATCCTATATAGCCTAAAATAATAAATAACCCGCCGATTAATATTTCAAACAAAGGTAATAATTTTAATTGCGTGATTATAGTTGATTGTCCAAAATTTACCATATTTAAAATTACACTTTCGTTGTAAGTCACTTTTATTGGCGGATTTATTTCTCTCATTTCTTTTGCCTGTTTTATCAGGTAATCTTCTTTTTCTTTTGAACTTAGATTTGAGTCCAGGTCAACATTTTTAAAAAAATCAACTTTTTTATAATCCTTATCCGTAGCTATTATAGGGAAATCAATCTGAGTTAATATTTCATTGAAGATAAAATTATATTCCCCTGTCGAACTTGTATCATTCGCAATGTATTCAAGTGACTTTGCATATAAGTTTGCAATCTGGCTCTCACGTTTCTGAATTTTTTGTATCAGTAGCTGAGTAAAAAAGAGAATCACGAATGCAATTAACACACCGCTGATTAAAAGAGCAATTTTAATATTTAATGAACCAAATTTATTCATTACAAATGTATTTATACTGTTTTATCTTACGGATTATAATAAAATTAATCATTGTCTAAAAAACTTATAATATTAATTGTTTTATTTTTAATTTTAATAATTTCGATTATTATCTCATTAATTATCGGAAGTTCATCAATATCTTTGGCAGATATTTTTAATTTATTTTCCGTTAACAATGAAATAAACAAAAAAATATTATTGGATATCAGGCTGCCGAGAATAATAAACGCTGTATTTGTCGGCGCATCGCTCTCCTGCTCGGGGATAATTCTGCAATCCCTGTTACGGAATAATCTTGCTGAATCAGGACTACTTGGTATATCTGCCGGAGCAGGTTTGGGCGCCATATTATTTTTCCTATTACCTTTTTCAGTATCTTTTAAACTATTAAATCCTATTTCATTCATATTTGCTGTCGTTACAACCTTATTAATATTTTTTATAGCAAAAGGTATAAATAACAAATATACGAATTTTTTATCATCAAATAAAATCATCTTAGCGGGAATAGCAATAAATGCATTTTTATCTTCAATAAATGGTTTTTTATTGCTTTACTCCGGAAAGAGTGTTACACAAATTATTTATTGGTTGAGCGGCGGATTATCGGGACGCGGATGGAATGAAGTTCAGTTATCTTATATATTCGTCATAGCAGGATTGATAGGAGCTTTATTGATATCAAAAGAGTTAAATATATTAAATCTCGGAGATGAGTTATCGGTATCTCTCGGCTTACGCGTAAAAACAGTCCAGAGATTATCGATTGCAATTTCATCTTTACTGGCAGCATCTGCAGTGTCGGTCGCCGGAATTATTTCTTTCGTAGGATTGATAGTACCGAACATTTCAAAGTTAATTATAGGGTCTGATAACAGGTTCAGTATTCCGTGTTCGATTTTGCTCGGTTCAATTTTTCTTGTAGTATCGGATACAATTGCACGAACACTGATATCTCCTTCAGAAATTCCCGTCGGGATAGTAACTTCTTTTATCGGGGCACCGTTATTTATCTGGTTGATCTTAAGAAAACGCGATGGAGAAAAAAAATAAATTTTATTGCAAATGAATCTATACGATACAATATCAGCAATTTCAACTCCATCAGGTGAAGGAGGTATAGCCGTTATCAGAATATCCGGAGACAGGGCATTTGCCATAATAGAAAATATTTTTTATAAAGATATAAAGAAAGAAAAAAAAATCAATATATCGGAAATTCCTTCGCATACTATCCATTTCGGATACCTGTTTGAAAATGAAAACTTAATTGACGAAATCCTTATTTCGATTTTTAAAAATCCCAATTCTTACACCGGGGAAGATATCATAGAGGTTTCATCACACGGAGGTATTTTGGTTTCACAAAAAATACTTTCACTTATTTTAAAAAACGGCGCAAGATATGCAGAACCCGGAGAGTTCACCAAAAGAGCTTTCCTGAATAAAAAAATTGACTTATCTCAGGCAGAGGCTGTCGCAGATTTGATAAAATCTAAAACAGATATGGCACATAATTCTTCAATAATGCAGCTTGAAGGCTCACTTTCCGATTACGTTCAAAAAGTAAGGCAGGATATTTTAAATGTTACGTCGCTTGTAGAACTCGAACTGGATTTTGCAGAAGAAGATGTTGAATTCGTCAGAAAGAATGATTTAAAAATAAAAATCGAAGAAATAATTAAGAATCTGAAACAAATAATAGATTCCTATATTTCGGGTAAAGTAATCAGGGATGGGGTTAACCTTGTTGTGGCAGGAAAGCCAAACAGCGGTAAATCATCTTTATTTAATTTACTTTTAAAATCCAACAGGGCAATAGTGAGTGAAATATCGGGAACAACAAGAGATTATCTTGAAGAAAACCTTATTATAAGAGGAATCCTGTTTAACCTGATTGATACTGCAGGTTTAAGAACAACGAGCGATATCATCGAATCAGAAGGAATTAAAAGGAGTCACGAAAAAATTCAGGATGCGGATTTAACACTTTATCTTATAGATTCATCTGATGATGCAGAAAAAATCAGGGAAACCATAAGATATTTTGAATTAAATTTTAATTCAAATAAAACTATTAAAATATTTTCAAAATCCGATATCGCCAATAAACAAATAAGCAAACTTTGTTCTGATGATGATATAAAAATTTCCATTTTTGAAGAAGAAAGTATTGAAAGATTAAAAGATAAAATGGTAACACGGATTTCGGATACGGGTATCAAATATTTCAGCAAAAATATTATATTAACAAATTTAAGGCACAAAATATGCCTTGAGAGTGTTGTATCAAGTATGGAAGAGTCTCTTAAATCAATTGACTGCGGTTTAAGCGGAGAATTCATATCGGTTGATTTAAGAAATGCTCTTAAATTCCTGGGTGAGATTACGGGAGAAGTAACAAATGAAGATATATTAAATAATATATTTTTAAAATTTTGTATAGGTAAATAAAATATAAATAAATTATAAAATTTTAAATTATTTTTTTGGGGAATACATTATTTATTACTTTTTTTTAGTCTCGATTTATACTAAATTAAACTGTATCAATTTAAGGAAATTGCAATAATATTTAATTAACTTTTTTCATTATAAATTTGATATTATTTTATGCAATCCAAAGATACAAGTTTTACAACAAAAGTAATTATAAATGGATATGGAGGATTAATTTTTCTGAATAGGAGAACAGCATTCCTGTTTTTGATATTACTATCGGTCATTTTTATAAACATCGCCTGCAATAGCTCAGACTCGCCTTTATATGAACCAAGTTATTTAAAAGGATATGTATTAGATTCCGCAACGTTAAGAGGTATAACTAATGTCACAATAACGCTCCCTGATTTATCCAGAACAGCTCAGTCAAGTGATTCAGGTTATTTCGAAATACTTAATATTCAAATGCCAAGGGACCAATATGGTACAACCGTCACAGCTTCAAAAACCGGATATGGACCAATCACGCAGGCAATACTTTTACTTTCAACTGATACGACACACGTTACTTTAGTAATCGCCTCCCAAAAATAGTTTAGCGTATAAAATGATTTTCCGGAAATCTTTTTTTCTTGCAATAATATAAATCCAATTTTTTTATTCGTTGATTCAATAAAAATTTCATATTTCTTTTTCGGATTATTTCCTGACTATAAAATTTTCAGGACTTCAAATCTAATTGCAAATAAAATAAATTTTATTTTTAGCAATATTTTATCAAAAGTAAAATTTTTATATTAACAGTATAATGAATTATCAAACCGGAGAAATATTATGAAATTCAGATTGATATTAATCTTTCTTTTGTTCACAGTCAGTTGCGGGACTAAGATGCTACCGCAGAAAGAATTAGATTTCAAACCCGATAATTCCAACAAATCCGATACAACTGATTTTGATTACAGCACTATAATAAATGATTTAAAAAGACAACTGACGGATAGTTTTTACATAACAACTTACTCATCTTTCGTTGTTGCAAGTAACCTCGATGCAAATGAAACGAATGCAATCATCTCCAATACAATATCAAAAGCTCAGGATTGTCTTTATAACGATTACCTCGTGAAAATGCCTGACGAAGTGACCACTATATTATTATTCAAAGAGGATAATTCTTATAGGTACTGGGCTAAGAAATTATACGGTGATACAGATTTATCAAGGTTCGGATATTACAAGCCAAGTCAGAAAGTAATGTTGATGAACATATCAACGGGTACAGGCACACTTGTTCATGAACTGACGCATTGTTTCGTTAATTTTGATTTCCCGGATATTCCTGCATGGTTTAACGAAGGTCTCGGCTCACTTTATGAAAGATGCTCTTTGAGTGATAATCAAATTTTAGGATATGTGAACTGGAGGCTTCCCGAATTACAGGAGGCTATTTCCGACAAATCTTATACCGACCTTGAAACATTAATGAATATGTCCGATAATACTTTTTACGGGAAGAGCAGTTCACTGAATTATTCTAAAGCCAGGTATTTATGCCTGTATCTTCAGCAAAAAAGATTATTAATAAAATTTTACAAAACTTACAGGGATAGATTTGAAGAAGATAAAACGGGTATAAAATTTATTAAATTAATTACAAAAACTAATTTGACAAAACTCGATTCGGATTTTGTTGAGTGGGTAAAGACTTTAAAGTATAATCCGTAATTTTTAGGTATACAATCAGTTCACAGACATTAAAAATTATAATAAGTAACTGATGTTACACATTGCTATGATAATATTTTGTTTTGTCATTCTGAACTTGTTTCAGAATTTCTTTTTTTTTATCAAATTATAGACCCTGAGACAAGTTCAGGGTGACAAATTCGTAACTTCAATAAGTAAATATTTTTCAATTTAATTACAAATTCAATACAGGTATATTAAATAAATTTAAAAACCGGAGTATAATATGGCAGTTGTCATTGGCGGAAAAAATCTTAAAATAGAAGATGTTTATAACGTTGCTTACGGAAGAGAGAAAATTGAATTACATAAAGACGCCGTTGAAAGAATAATAAAATGCAGGGCATTTCTTGAAAAGAGAATAGTCGCAAAAGAAATTATGTACGGTGTAAACACTGGAATCGGAGAGCTTGCAAATGTTGTATTGAATGATGACCAGGTAAAGGAATTCCAAAAATATTTAATTTACAATCATGCGGCAGGTATAGGCGAACCGTTTCCGATTGAAATCGTTAGAGCGGCAATGCTTGCAAGGATAAACGTCCACTCGAATGGTTTTTCGGGATGTCGCCCTGAAATCACTCAGACATATGTTGATATGATAAACAAAGGTGTAACACCCGTTGTTTGTACAAAAGGAAGCGTAGGTGCCTGCGGAGATTTAGCACCTATGAGCCAGATAGCACTTTCATTAATGGGCGAAGGCGAATCTTTTTATCAAGGTGAAAGAATGCCGACAAATAAAGCGATGGAAAAAGCAGGTATTCCAATTCCCGGATTAAAAGCCCGTGACGGATTAGCGGCAATAAACGGTAGTAATGTAATCAATGGAATGGCGTGTTTACAAGTTTATGAAATAGAAAGACTTTTAAAGCAAGCGGAAATCGCCGCTGCAATGACGCTTGAAGCACTCATGGCAAATATGAAACCGTACGATACAAGACTTCATCAGTTAAGAGGTTTCAGAGGTGCTGTTACATCTGCAGAAAATATTAAAAGAATGATTGAAGGTTCTGACCTTCTTGGAAAAGTAAAAGTTAAAGTTCAGGATGCATATTCGATGCGTTCAACTCCGCAGGTAATAGGCGCGGCGCGCGATCATTTAAGATGGACACGCGAACAAGTTGAAACTGAATTGAATGGTGTTGGTGACAACCCGATTTTCTTACCCGATGATGAAGTAGTTTTAACCGGTGCAAATTTTCAGGGTTCACCAATCAGCGTTCCATTGGATATGCTTGGTGCCGCGGTTACAATGGTTTGCGTTTTATCAGAACGTCGTCTTAACCGTATGCTTCATCCGGCTTTGAGCGTTGGACTTCCCGCTTTCCTTACAAAAGGTGCCGGAATGTTTTCAGGACATATGCTCAGCCAATATACTGCCGATATGCTCATAGTCGAACAAAAAATTCTTTCTGCTCCTGCTTCTATTCAATCAATTCCTGCCGCCGCTGACCAGGAAGATTTTGTAAGTATGGGAATGAATACTGCTCTTAAGACAAGACAAATTATAGATAATGCATACGGAATTCTCGGAATCGAATTCATTGCAGCAACTCAGGCAATTGATTTCCGTGAATACAGTGTTGGCAAAGGAACAAAAGCCGCCCATACTGCTGTGCGTAAAGTTGTCGAACATCTTGAAATTGACAGACCACTTTTCAAAGACCATAATAATATGATGGCATGTGTGAAGAGCAGAGATATATTGCATGCAGTGGAAAATGAAATCGGTTCTTTAAAAACATATTAGAGCAGAAAATGGGAATTTGAAAATGGTAATAAATTAAATTGATAAATATATATAATTAAATTTTGTACACGTTCCAATGCGAAAGTGTTGGAACGTTTTTTTTACCCTTCGTTCCCGAAAAGATTAAACCACAAAGAACATAGATTAGACGATGTAAATCTGAATTACTATTATTTAGATTGAGAAGTACTTCCGATTCCAAATATATCATATGGTTTTTTACTAAAATTATTGTTAAAGAAATAGGCAGTAAGAAAAATGAATGCGATAAGTCCAAAAACAATAATTATCTGCACCCCCGATATTTTTTGAATATCTTGTTTTGATTTTACTTCACAAACTTCGCCGGGGCAATATTGAGCTTTTTGTTTATAAATCATTCTGTAAAATTTACATCCTATACAAATCCCAAACACAGATTCGAAGAATAAGAATATCAGGCAAATCAAACAGATAATACCAGTAATAGGACTAAATGCATTTACAACCACCAAATGAACGAACATAATGACCGCCAAAACCAAACCTATCCTCCATGCAAACTTTTTTTGTGCCGCACCAACATATTCCGGGACTTGATTTCCGACAATCAATCGTCCTATAATTAAAGTTGGAGAATATTTAGGATTAACAAAGACACGAATTATAAAATCTGAAAGAAATATAGTTATTACATATTTTATCATTAAAAAATCCTGTTTAAATATTATTAGCATTAAAGCGATTAACATAAATAAAAATAGTATTCCTGCAGATGCTCTTACTTCCCGTTCATTTAAAACAGGAATGTTATATCCTTCAATCTCTTCTCCGAATTTTATTATTTTATTCATATTCAAAGTTCTTTGTTTTAATTACATAATTTTTAAAATTTTTTCAGAATTTCCAATATCGTAAAAACGATTAATTTTAATCTGTTATTTTTATTTTGGCGTGTGAATATTGATTGCCCCTCCGTATAAGATAAACTCTTAAAATTATAATAATTTGTATAATTGCAATATATTATTTAATTTTAAAATAATTGATACAATTTTTATTCTAAAATTTTCAAAACGTTACCAAATCCCGATTAAGAACATCGGTTTAAAAAAAACGAGCGATGGAGCATGATAGCGGGAAGTAAATGAACAGACTTACAGATTAATTTTTTATATAAATTCCCGATTAATTTAATTCTTGTCTATTAAATACAAACGGATGCTCTTTGTAGTCTTTATAAACGAATTTGATATAGGAATCACTTAATTCAAGTTTCTTACAGACATCTTCTCCTTTATTATAGCAACTGACCGCTTTTTCGTGTTCATTTATTAAATCATAACAAAAACCCAGATTACGATAGAAAAAAGACTTTACGAACGATTGCTCAGCTTCCGGAATTTCATCCAATCTATCAGTTATCTTTTCTAAATGGATTATGGCATTTTCATAATCTGAAGATAGAAATTCCACCCAGGCAGTCTCAAATTGCAGGAGTGCCGAACCGGGCTGGAGTGAACTCCATTTATCTATAATTGATTTTGCTTTTGGCAGATTCTCTAACGGGATGATATTTGGATCGATGTCCATACCCATTCCATGTAAAAGTGATATCAAAGCACCGGAGTATAGCTGGTCAACGCCTCTCTGTGTTGAATCACTATAATACCCATAAGCAAGATTGTCTCTCAGAAAGCTAATAATGTTTTCACTCGGAGAATATACTTTCAGAGGAAGAATACTTTTCAAATTTACAAGTTTTGCACCCGGAATTCTTACCAGCGCAAGGTCAAAATAATGTTTGTGTTCAGCCCCCGTCAGTACAATAATACGTTTGCCGGTATTTTCTTTCATAGCGTTCTTTATAAATTCCATCATCTTACCGTTTCGTGTCTCGTAAGATAAGTTCATTGGTCCATCACCAAATACAGTCATTGAAATTTTGTACATCTCCTGAATGTAAAGGTTGTACTCTTCACCGTTAAAAAACTCATAACCTTTTTTGTTCTCATTCCAGAGAGTTTCAAGACCGCCGTATTTTTTTTCGAACTCCTGCATCACTAAATTCTCAGCCACCAATGAATCTTCTTCTTTTTCTTTTTCTTTGTATTCCGGTGTTTTCATATAAACATCACGACTGGTTCGGTCATCGCCGGTTCCCCACCAATCAATGGGATAGACTTTTATACCCTGGTCTATTCCAAAAATCGTAGCCATCATCATTTCTTTCAGGTAGCTATGCTTACGAAAATCTTCAGGACGAATCTCAACACAAATAGCGTCCG
>Ga0182021_10011322_pt1 | contig 10579 bp, 7 predicted proteins | sample 612E3MmetaG_FD_120493 | JGI IMG/M metagenome (GOLD analysis project Ga0182021, IMG submission 120493) | Permafrost microbial communities from Stordalen Mire, Sweden - 612E3M metaG (Illumina Assembly) | ecosystem: Environmental > Terrestrial > Soil > Wetlands > Permafrost | place: Sweden... | reverse complement strand
GGGGGCGCGGGCGGCAGCAACCGGACCGACGGATGGAGCGTGGAGATGGACTCAGCCAGAGGGCCATCCCCAACCATCACTCCGGACCACCCGGTCGGCCCGGCGAGATCGAGCGCGGCGGCGAAGACATCGGCGCCCTTGCGCTCGGACAGGGTTCCAACATACAAGGCGAGCAAACCTTCCGGCGCACCGAGGCGGGTTCGTTCGGCCGAGCGATCGGCGGCCGGAGTGGCGCCGCCCGCCGGCCGGAAGACAGTCATGTCCACGCCCGGCGAGATGACCCGTGCCGTGGCGCCGAGTCTCTCCACGAAACCGGCGGTATCCCGGGAGTTGGTAACCACGGCCCTGGATCCCCGGACGACCCAGCCGGCAAGCGAGCCGTGGAATCGGTTGCGCCGGGCATAGTCGGCCACGTCGCCGCCGTGGGCGTAAGCGACCATTGGGATGCGCCGGAGTCTCGCCGCGAGCAGGCCGATCACCCCGGCGAAGTAGACGGGGTGCGACTCCACGCCGTCGAAGCGGCCCCTCGCCGTCAGGGCCCGGCGGGCGATCCCCAGGTGGCGGAACAGCGAGTTGCTCCGATAGCTGGTCGGTCCGGCGACGACGACTTCGACGCCCCGCTCACGCAGCGCCGCCACGCGGCGAGCCACAAAGGGGCTCATGTTGGGGCGATCCGGCGTCGGGTAGATGTTCGTGACGAGGAGCAGCCGCGTGGGCCGCTGGGGGGCGCCTGGTTTCGGTGAAGGGCGCTCTGGCATGTCCGGAATGATGGCAGGGCCGCGTCGATCCTGCGCCCGGTGCGCGTCGGCCGCGCACGACTCGGCCGGCGCCAGCGCCGCCCTGCCGGCCCCGACGCCGAACCTGTGCGGACCAACGCGGGCCGCTACCATTGGCCCATGCCCCGAACGGTTCTGTGCGTCGTCGGCGCGCGACCCAACTTCATGAAAATGGCGCCGCTGCTCGCCGCGATGCGTCGACGCCCGGATCGCCTCGCGCCGCTGCTGGTCCACACCGGCCAGCACTATGACGCGGCCATGTCGGATGTCTTCTTCGACCAGCTCGGCATGCCGAAGCCGGACATACATCTCGGCATAGGGCCCGGAAGCCACGCCACACAGACCGCCGGCATCATGGTCGCGATGGAGCGCGTGGTCGCCGACACGGCGCCGCAGCTGCTCCTGGTCGTGGGCGACGTCAACTCGACGATCGCGGCGGCGGTCGTAGCAGCGAAGGCGGGGATCCCGCTGGCCCACGTCGAGGCCGGCCTGCGAAGCTTCGACCGGCGGATGCCCGAGGAAGTCAACCGTATCGTCACCGATGCCCTGGCCTCCTATCTCTTCGTGACCGAAGAGTCGGGGGTTGTGAATCTGCAGCACGAGGGCGTGGACGCTTCGCGGATCTTCCTGGTAGGGAACGTGATGATAGACACGCTCGATTCGCTGCTGCCGACCATACGAGAGCGTCACAAGGCCGCCGAGCTGGGCCTTTCGGCCGGCGAATACGGCGTCGTGACTCTGCACCGACCCTCGAACGTCGACGACGCGGAGATGCTGGCCAGGTGGGTCGGAGCACTCGAGGTGATGGCCCGCCGGCTGCCGCTCGTCTTCCCGGCCCACCCCCGGACTGCCGCCCGCCTCGCCGCCGAGGGACTGGCGGATCGACTGTCCGCCGCGGGAGTACAGATCGTTGAGCCGCAGCCGTACGTGGAGTTCATCAGCCTCGTCGCCGATGCCCGCGTCGTTCTCACAGACTCCGGCGGAATCCAGGAAGAGACCACAGTCCTCGGCACGCCCTGCTTGACTCTGCGAGAAAGCACCGAGCGGCCGGCAACCGTGACTCTCGGAACCAACCGACTCGTTGGAACGGACCCTTCGGATGCAGTGCAAGCGCTGGAGGAGGCGCTGGCAACAGCCCCACTCAAGCCGCCCCCGCCGCCATTCTGGGACGGGCACGCCGCAGAGCGGATCGTCGAGATCCTCGATGGACGCGAATGGACTGCTCTGGGAACGCCGGCTTAGCGACCGGCCGGGCAGAGGCGAAGACTCCGATCAGTTGGCTTTGCGGCGTGATCCGCCGGGCTCCGCCGCGTGTTCGCTCAGGACCCCGTCCAGGACTGCCGCCAGCTCAGCCGCCAGGTTGACCCTGTCGTAGCGGCCGGCCGCATCGGCATGACCCGGCGCGGGAGGATCGTCGAGCAGCCGCTCCAGGGCATCGGCAACGCTGGCGGGATCCACATCGGCACCCCTTCCGCCCGGCATGCCCTCGATCAAGCGACGCCCCTCACCGGGCGGCATGACGGCCAGGACCGGCCGATCGAGGGCCATGTACTCGAAGACCTTGCCGCCGACGAACATCTCCGTGCCAGGTTCGTCCGGCATGAGCTGAAGCAGGGCATCGGCTCCGGCCATCTGTGCCAGCGCTTCTCGCCGCGGAACGAAATCCTCGAACCGGACGACGTCTCCGAGGCGGCCCGGGCTCGTGTAGGCGGCCGCGACGCGCTTGTTCTCCTCGTTGGCGCGGCCCAGGAACCTGACCCGCAGCCGCGCCCGAATCTCCGGTCGCCGCTCGATCAGTCGCTCAACGCCACCGAGGAAGGCATTCAGCTCGCCCTTCCGGTAGAGGCTTCCGGCAAAGAGCAGAGTGAACTTTGTCGGGTCGGACCGCGTCGGCTCGATGCCCGCAAAATCGGCCCGGTCGTAGCCGTTCGGGATGTAGATGAACTTGTCGGCCAGCGATGGGTACCGGGCTGCGAACATATCGCGCAAGCCTTCCATTGCGAGGACCACGCGATCGGCCCGCTCCACGATCCAGCGCTCCGTGCGACGCTGCATCTGACGCTTCGGCGTCCTCGGGGTCGGCAGAATTGGGCTATCCACCCAGGGGTCTCGGAAGTCCGCCACCCACGGCAGCCCGGTCCTGCTCTTGATCGCGCCGGCCACGATGTGCGACGAGATGGGCAGTGAACTCGAGTACAGGACATCGACGGGCCGGCGCGAATTGGCCCGCAGTCCTGCCCGAACCGCGGACGGCAGCCAGGCGATGCCCTGATCCGGAAACAGCAACGCGTCCCACAGGCGCTGCCAGGCCCTTGCTCCCAGCCGGCCCGCACGCCGGATCGGCGAGGAATGTCGCGGTCGTTGGCTGCCCAATTCGCAGGAGCCGGCGGCATTGGCCTCACCTGCGACCGAGCCTCGGGCCATGCGGCGGCTCGCCACCATCGCCGCCCGCGCCGGCTCCAGGCTGAGGCTGCGGTGGACCTCGATTCCGTCCGGAACGGAGGCCAGAAGGGCGGGATCGCGCAAAGGAAACGCCGGATCTCGCGGCGCAAGCACGACGGGTTCCCAACCCCAACGGCGCAGATGCGTCACGTACTTGAGGGTCCGCTGCACGCCTATCCCGCCCACCGGCGGGAAATGATAGGTCACGACGAGAACGCGGCCGGGCATCTCCAGACTCTACCTGGCCGACGACGTGGGCGGGACGCGCCGGCCTGCGGATGACTCCGACAGGACGGCCGCGTATACCGCTCGAAACTGGGCCCCGACGGGGGCCAGGCCGTATCGAGCCTGTGCCCGAGCGCAGATCGCCGCTCCATCGAAGGAACCCGGGTTCGCCAGGACGCTCTCTATGGCATCGGCCAGCGCGATCGGATCTTCCGGAGCCACGAGGATCCCGTCCTGCTCCGACATCATCTCGGGGATGCCACCGACGGTCGTCGAAACGACCGGCAGGCCCGATGCCATCGCTTCGATGATGACGCAAGGCAGGTTCTCGAACCGGCTCGGGAGCACGAAGACATCCGACGCCCGCATGAGGTCCGCAACGCCGCTCTTCTTGAGGGCCCCGCAAAACGTGATCGAGGCCGCAACCGGCGACTCGGCGACGCGGCGCTCATGTTCCGCCCGGGTTGGTCCATCGCCAACGACGTCCAGATGCCAGTCGTTCCGCCGTTCGGCCAGCAGCACCAGCGACGCCAGCAGGGTCGGGAAACCCTTGTGATCGGTGGGCTCCAGGTTGCCAACGAACAGCAAGTGCTTGGGTCCGCTCGCCCGATCCTCGCCCTTGGCCGGATGGAAGATCGCGGTGTCGACAGCGTTCGGCACGATCTCGAAACGGGCTCTCACGCCGTATGCCTCGATCGCCCGCTGAAGATAGAGACAGACCGGCAGAACACGAGCGGCATTTCGAAACGCGTAGCGAGCCATGTGGACGGCGGCCCTTGTCAGAGTCCGCCTGGGAAACGCCGTGAAGTGCTCGGTGATCACAACGGGCGTGCGAGTCAGCCTGCCTACGATCACGGCCGGGACGCCGGCGCTGTAGACGTGGGCGTGGATCACGTCGGGGCGGTAGCCGCCTGCGCGCAGCCGCCGGCAAGCCCGGATCACACTCCAGATGTAGATCGGGTAAGAGAGGCCGGTCGACAGGCGCCGCAGCGGGCCTCCGAACCGGAATGCCCCGTGCAGGACGCGGTAGGTCTTGATCCCCTCCATCAACTCCGCGTCGTGCTCCTCGTCCATTTGCCACAGGCCGTGCCCTCGGCCGGCCAGGCCGGGGATGTGGAGGACTCTGACCTCGGCGCCGGACGCCCGTACGGCCTTGGCGTGCTCACGCACGAAGATGCCGTTGTATATCCGGTCCGGAGCGGGGTACCAGTCCGTGAGGAAGAGGACTCTCATCTGGACGCGAGGGTCGCACATGGCTGGAGAGCCCGTCAACCGTGAGGATGGCATTCGCGGCGATCTGCGGCAGAGGGGCCTGACGCGGTACTCTCAGGGATACCAGGCTGCTTGATGGCCGCCGAGTGGAATCCGTCACCGCTCAGACATCAGCCGCAGCCGTCGAGTGGAACTGTGGCGACACCGGAGGAATCGTGAAAGAGGACCGTTCAGTCGGCGTGATCGGGCTTGGCTACGTGGGTCTGCCGCTGGCGTTGGGCCTGACCGAAGCAGGGCTGACGGTTGTCGGCATCGATGCCAGTGTCCGCCGCGTGGAGGAACTCAACGCCGGCCACTCCCCTATCGACGACATAAACGACGCCCGCCTGGCGGCCGCAATGAAGGCCGGCTTCCGAGTCTCGGGGCCGGATCGAGCGGCTCTGGCCGCGGTTGACGCGATGATCGTCTGCGTCCCAACGCCGATCACGCAGTCCAAAGACCCGGACCTCGCCCCGGTTATCTCTGCGGCAGAGCTGGTCGCGGCGTCGCTTCACGCCGGTCAACTCGTCGTGCTGCAGTCAACTACCTTCCCCGGAACTACCAACGGTCCGTTCCGAGAGGTTCTGGAACGATCCGGGCTCGTTGCCGGCAAAGACTTCGACCTGGCGTTCGCCCCCGAGCGCGTCAATCCGGGCGATCCGGCGAGTTCCGGACGGCTCGTGCCTCGACTCGTGGGCGGCGTCACGCCGGCCGGCACCGCTCGGGCCAAGCTCCTGTTCGAGAACATCAACACCACGGTCATTCCGTTGTCGTCGCCGGACACGGCCGAGATGGCGAAGCTCCTCGAGAATGTCTTCCGCAATATCAACATCGCCTTCGTGAATCAGCTCGCGCTGCTGTGCGAACGGATGGGCCTCGACGTCTGGGAGGTCATCGACGCGGCAGCGACCAAGCCGTTCGGCTTCATGGCGTTCCGGCCCGGAGCGGGCGTCGGCGGACACTGCATCCCCGTCGACCCCTACTACCTCGCCTGGCGAGCCCGCGAGTTCGATTTCGTGGAGCGCTTCATCGAGCTGGCGGGTGACATCAATCTGGCCATGCCCCGCCACGTCGTCCAACTGGCCGCCGACGCGCTCAACGAGCGTGGCCGCTCCCTGAAGGGATCGCGCGTCGGGGTCATAGGCGTGGCCTTCAAGCCGGACGTCCAGGACGCCCGCAATACGCCCGCAGCGGACGTGCTGGCGATTCTGGGAAGCCGCGGCGCCGAAGTCTCGTTCCACGATCCGCTGGTCTCAGAGCTGCGTGACACGAACGGCAAGGTCCACCACTCCGTGTCGCTGGAGGAACTCCTCCGCGACTCGAACCTGCTCGTCGTCGTGACGGCCCACAAGCGACTGGACTGGGAGGCCATCTACGGCCAGGCGGATCTTGTCGTGGACACGGCCAACAGCTCGCGCGGTCGTGTGAAGCGGGCGAATCAGGTCCTTCGGCTGGGAGCAGGCTGGGCGACGCCGGACGCCGGCTAGTTCCCGGGCCGCAACCGTCGCAGAACGGGAGAGGCGCCCCACAGCCGCCACAGGGTCTGCAGTAGCAAGACGACCTCTTCCCGGCCCGGGACAAAGAGGCGGAATGGCGACAAACCGGAAAGACGACTCGCGAAAGTGAGCGCCACCACCGCCTGGAAGGTATACGAAACAAGCGAGGCAAGGGCGGCCCCGACGATCCCGAACAGCGGAATCAGCACGATGTTGAGCGCGACGTTGAGGACGAGTGAGGCGATCGTCCCGATCGAGATCAGGCCCGGGTGACCGCGGCCCGCAAGGTAGCTGATCATGACCTTGCCGACGCTGAATGAGACTGCGCCCGGCAGAAGGACGAGAAACGCCGGCAGGCAGTCCACGTAGGCCCGCAGCACCACGTGAATGCCGACTATCCCGATCGGAACCAGCGTCACGGCCACCAGAAGTGTGAGCAGCGTGGTCAGACGGCCGACTCGTCCGACCATTCGGTTGGCGTCCTCGACCGTCGCCCCCGCGACGCGCGGCAGGAATATCGCGCCCACGGCATCGGGGATGTAGAAGACGAGCTCCGCCATGGTGACGGCCATGCTGTAGAGCCCGAGCATCCTCTTGGCCGTTACCGCGGAGAGGATCAAGGCCTGGATGAGGTAGGTGTCCGCGCGGTAGTGGAAGTACCCAGTGATGCTCGACGGATAGACTTTCGCGCCGTACGCAACCACGCTCCGGACAGGCGCAGGCTCACCGGATGGATTGGCTCTGGCGAGCCTGTGGATCGTGATCAGGATCAATGCCACAGTCGCGATATTGATCACGATCGTGGTCGCCACGGCGCCGTTGACTCCGAGGCGAAGCACTCCCACGAGGATGATGACCAGAGCCAGCGAGAGGCAGGCCATGCACAGCTGGATCAGGTTCCAGGAGCGGACCTTCTGGCGGCCATAAAGGATCGACACGCCAAACGCCGACAGGATCGAGAGCGGCACGGTGAAGAGGATCACCCGCAGGAGCGTGTCCGGAGCCGCGTGGAAGAGAGTCCGCTCGAGTACCGGCAGGAGCAGCCACACGAGCGCGACAAGGGCCAGAGAGAACACCGCCGAGAACGCGTAGGTCAGCTTCAGCAGGCTGGCGATCGAATGGCCGCGACCGGCGAAGAAGTTGATCGCGTTGGGCAGCCCGAACATGCCGACGGCAACGATCATTCCCGGAACCGTCACGACGGCGACGAGCTCACCCTTGTGCGTGGGGCCCAGGAGCGCCGAGAGCAGGAACGAACTGACGAAAGCGATGCCGAAGAGCGCGACAGAAGTGGTCAGCACTCCGGCGACCCGACTGGCGAAAACCCCCATCGGCTTGCCGGCCCGACCCGAAACGTCGGATCCGGCAGGGGTGGAGTCGAGCTGGTTGGTCATTGGTCGAGGACTCTATCAGTCTCTGCGCGAGGCCGCTGCCGGGTGACGATCGAGCCGCGGAGCGGCGTCCGAGCTCAGGCGATGCCGAGCGACTCGAGAACGGTGCCCGCCCTGGCTGCCCATGTCGACTCCGGAAGGCAGGCGAACCGCCGCGCATTCGTCGCCAGCCGGCGGGCGAGAGCTTCGTCCGCAAGCAGCTCGAGAAGGCCCTCGGCAATCCCCTCGGCCGTGTCGGGCGTCGTCAAGCCGGCGTCGCTCTCCTCCAGAACGCGGGCGGTTTCGGTTGCGGCGGTCGCCACGACAGGCTTGCCGTAACTGAGGTAGTCCCACAACTTGATCGGGATGACGAAGTTGGTGTACTCGGTGATGGGCCTGGGAATGACGCAGCAGCGGGCGTCGGTCAGCACCTGAACGAGACCATCACGGCCGGTCCGCCGTAGGTCCACGTAATCCGGCAGCGCGGCTCGACGCTCCGCCGACGGGCTCGGCCCGACCGCCACCAGCCGGGCCTCCGGGCAGCGAGCGCGAACTATCGCCATCGCCTCCACCAGCGTGTCGAAGCCATCGGCCCACCCCACGCCGCCGACATATGCCACCAGCGGCTGTCCACCGGCGCCCAGATCGGGCGAGGAAGGATCTGTTCCCGGCGGTAGCAGAACAGGCCGGCGCAGATGGAGCGCCTCTCCCAGGCCTGCCGACTGCACGTAGCGAACCGTTGCGATGCGAGCCAGAAGCGGCTTGGTCAGGCGCCACGCCCAATCCGAGAGGACCTGACGGCGGCGCTGGCGCGGGTAGATGTCCCGGTATAGCTGGTAGGCGTCACGGAAGTACACGCCGACCGGCTTTCGAAGGAGCCGCATCAGCAGCAGGAAAGCCAGATCCGTCGGCATCGAACTGGTCGTCACCGACTCCACATAGACGACGCCCACACGCCGCGGCCCACCACGAAGAAGCCATCTCAGGCTCGCCGCGGCGCGACGGAAGCGGCCGCCCACGATGCGTTCGGTGTGGGTTCGAGCGGACAGCGCCCGAGTCATCATCTCGATGCGGACCTTGGGAGCCTTGTCCAGACCGGCCAGGTCGTACATGCCGTAGAGCAGCACGCCCTTACTGCGAACGGTTTGGCTCAGGGGTCTATCCGACATCACTGCAAAGATAACTCAGCGACCCGCGAATGCCGGCGCCACCAGCGCTCACCACCTCAGCGGACCAACTGGCCGCGCGAACCTGCGCTACGGGCAGACGTTGCGGGGTTTTGCCTTGCCGGACCAGAGGCTGTCCGTGCCAAACAGCTTGATCGACTCAGCGGCAAGAACCGGCATGTTCGGGCAGATCGACGCGTTCGGGGTGTTGCTCGCATAGGTGGGTGGGCTCAACACCACATTGGTGAAGTTGGCGTCCGGAACACTCACCGCCGCCGCCACATAGTCCGCAACCATTGAGGTCTTGAAGGACTTGGAAACCTGGACGCTCTTTCCAACCGTCTGGATCAGGCCCGGAATCTGCAGAACGGCGCCTGGCTGGGACATCTTCGACAAGAGGGCCCGCATCACCTGCTGCTGGCGAGCCGCCCGCTTGTAGTCCGAGTCGCAGGTTCGCTCTCTGGCGTAGGCGAGAGCACGCATGCCGTTCAAGTGCTGCATGCCGGCGCCGATGTACAGCCCCTTGGTGCCATCGATCCAGAAGAAGCCCGCGCACTGGATTACGGACGGGTTGTTCACGTCGATACCACCGACGGCGTCGATCATCTTCATGAAGCCATCGAGATCCATCACCGCCCAGTAGTCGATGTGGATTCCGACCAGATACTGGACCTCCCGCACGAACATTCCGAATCTGCCCTCGGGGTCACCCTGCGGCGGGGACTTGATGTTCCCTTTGGACAGTTGCGCCTGCATGTAGGTGATTTCGTACGATTCCGAGAGCGGGACCTTGCCGCCGTAGTACAGAGGGTAGCCCGCGAATTCCCTGGGTACGCTCACCATCTGGACCGAGTTGGCTTTGGGATCGTAGCTGACGACCATGATCGAGTCGTAGTGAGTTCCCGATCGGACGGCAAGCCCGGAACTCGGGGAGGCGTCCTTGCCCGCAAAGAGCATCGTTACGCGGCCATCGGGCGCTTCCGTTGCGGTTGGGGAGGGCGTCGGAGAGGGCGTCTGGTCTTGCGTGCCGTCAGCGACCTGTGAGGGCACCAACGTGGGGACGTCGCTTGGGATAGGTGAGTCGTCTACCAGATCGTTTCCGCCGCCGTAGATCTGATTCTCGGCGTTATACGCATCGGCCAGGAGGTAGCTCCCGGCGCCATGGGTCAGAACGATGATTGCGGCGAGGGCCGCGAGAACAGCCCGATGCGCGGGGCGACTGCTGAGGTGCCGCTTGCCTTCCACGAAGGGCTGGGTCACGCTGACGAGCCGCCAGACGCCGATGACGATCAGGAGGATCAGGGCGCCCAATACGTACACCGGTTCCAGGAAGCGAGCCCCGAAAGCTACCGCCCCGCTGCGAAGCTGGTACGCCAGAAGTGGTACCAGGATCAGCGTCGGGACAAAGAAGATCGCCGCGAGCCGGCGATTGCCCGCGTACAGCTGGCCCAGGCCGGGCCAGATGAAGGACAGCAGGGCGGCGATAGACGGCGATCGCCCTTTGTCGGATGCGGGAGGCGTGTTCGTATCCAAAGCGAGCGGACTGTAACACACCATTCCGGGAGTTCGCATTTTCCGGTCGGGCGGCGGCCGATGCGCTTGCGGATTGGTCGCGCGGTTCCTCAGTCCTGCCTGAAGGTGAACTGAGAGGCGTTGGGCGAGGCCAGCCACTCGGCCAGTGTCGGCGCGGATTCATCCTTGGCGGAGAGGATCGGGTTGCTGACGGGCCAATCGATGCCGATGTCCGGGTCGTTCCAGCGGATGCCGCCCTCAGTGGCGTGGTTGTACGTGCCCGTGGTCAGGTACTCGATTTCTGCGACTTCCGACAACACGCAGAAGCCCCGGGCGAAGCT
>Ga0182021_10011321_pt1 | contig 10580 bp, 9 predicted proteins | sample 612E3MmetaG_FD_120493 | JGI IMG/M metagenome (GOLD analysis project Ga0182021, IMG submission 120493) | Permafrost microbial communities from Stordalen Mire, Sweden - 612E3M metaG (Illumina Assembly) | ecosystem: Environmental > Terrestrial > Soil > Wetlands > Permafrost | place: Sweden... | reverse complement strand
TGCGATTACTGACGGGCATTGCCAACCGATTGAAACGAAATGATCCAAACACTCCGCGCAATATTCTTCTCTGTGGCAGTCCGTCAGGTGGAAAAACAATTCTGACGCTAATTGCTGCAGCTCAAGCATCTGTGCCCACTTTTAGTATCGTCAATCCCAAAAGTCAATGGGTTGGCGAATCTGAAAGAAAAGCAAAATTAATGCTGAGCTTATTGCGAGAGCTTGGTGGAATTGGTCTCATAGATGAATTGGAAATGCAGCTTCCAATGAATCGAAACCAATCGACCTATGATTCCGGTGTCACGCAAAATCTTATTGGCCAGCTTCAATCGTTTCTCGCAGACACCTCGACAGCCGGTAAAGTGTGCCTCATCGGTACGTCGAATAAACCCGAAGCAATTTCAGAAGCAATGCGCCAGCGTTGGATTGTCGTACCGGTATTAATGCCATTGCAGCAGGATTTTCCAGAGATAGTTCTGAGTATTGCATCAGAATTGAATCCACAACTCAATGTAAAGAAAGATAGTCCTTCATTGAATTCAGCGTCAGAACGGTTCTATAGAGCCGGTGCAGCTCCGCGTGAAATCAGAGAAGCACTTATTGCGGCTCAAGCTGTGATTGCCGGAGCATTGTGTGAAAAGCACATCGATTTTGCATCACACGATATTATTCCCAATTCGGATCAGACTGCTTCTCATTACGCTGATTACGTTGCTCTAAGTTATTGCCGCAATAATAGTTTTCTGCCGTGGTGGGATGAAAAAGAAAATCGTCCGGATCCTCTATTCCCGTTTCCTGACTATATCAAAGAAGTCCTAAGGGACGATTATTTGCTCGATCCTTTGAAATTACGAAAACAAATTTCTGAATTGGGTCCATATGCCAATGTATGAAAATCATCAAATAGGGAAAATGGTTGCCCATATAGGTAAGTATCTTAAAAAGTACTATATACATCCTTCTATTCAGACACAGCACCTTTCAGGAGCCGGGGAAATTTATCTTCTCGAAAAAAAATTATCCTCTTTCTATCAAAAGAAACATGCGATCTGCTTTAATAATGCAACAACGGCATTACACGCGCTATGCCTTGCATTAGATTTGAAGGGTTGTGACATTCTCACTTCTCCGATAACTTGGGGAGGTTCTCTTTCACCGTTTTTACTTCACAGCAATAGATTAAGGTTCTCGGCCACAAATTCCGATTCTCTAAATATTTCGACAATTGATTTACCGAATGCTCTGACTTCAAAAACAAAAGCGGTCTTATCTGTCGATTTTGGTGGAACTCCTGCAGATTCAAAGGCAATAGAAGAATTCTGTGCATTGCATAATCTATTATATATCAGTGATTCTGCTCAGAGCTTTGGTGCGGTAAGAGAAAATCGCCAAGCAGGTTTTTATGCTGATGCTGTTGTTTTAAGTTTTTCTCCACAAAAGCCGATCACAACTGTTGAAGGGGGATGTGTCTTGACGGATAGTGATATGATATACGAAAAACTCTTATGGTGTTCACAACATCCATCTCGACAAAAAGCAGCTTTAGGTATCAGTAAGTACAACGAATATGCTCCACTAAACGGAAGAATGCATCCACTTTCGGCAATACTTTTACACGATATGCTGAATACGATGATCGCGAACCTGCGTGATTATCAGGAAAGATGCTTTTGTTCGATTCAGAAACTTGCTAGAGCAAATTTTATAGAACTTCCCACACATATCAAAAGTGCTTCCGATTCAACGTACTTTAATATGAATTTGAAACTAAAAGAATCAATAAGCATTCAACAAGTAAACACATTCCTTAGAGAAAACAATACAATATTTTACGCTTTGGACTCAGATGTGCGATTCATTCCTTCGGATCCATTTTTTAAATCTCAATTTAGGAACAAATATTCTCTTACCTCTGCATTGAGATTACAAATGAAAACATTTACAGATGAAAAAAGAATAAGACTATGCTGTCACTTCGAATAGGAACATAATCATGTTTACCGGCATTTTGATAATAATGTTGGTTTTTATCGCGATCCGTTTCCTAAGAGCAGTAATAAGAACCGTATGGTACGGAATAGTTAGCATGATGTGGTTCGCCATCGCTTGTGTGATTGCGATTGCCCTACTATTTGGTCATTAGAAAGATGAATAGAGGGAACGTGTTTACAATAATGAATAAATTATAAAATGGAAAATAAATGAAATCCTCGTCTAATAATCTTGCAATCGTATTCATATTGTTTCTCTTTGCAAATATTTCATTTTCCCAAATGAAGGAGGGCAAAAGCATAGGTATTCCACCAATTGTTAATGTCCTGTCTGATAGCAATATGGTAATTGTATTCACAAAAGAACAAAAAAATGCAATAAAAGATTTTTTAAAGCTCAATCCTAACCTTTATTTGGTTACCTCAAAATATGTTGACCCATATGCAAAGATTGATAATTATAACCGTTTTAAAAAAGGCGAAATGCAATATCAATATGCCTGTTGGGGCGATTTAAATAACGATGGATACTTAGATGTCGTTGTGGTATTCAAATCAAAAGCATGTGTAAATGCTTGGGGCTGGAGTACTTTTTGTTTTGTCGTATTAGAAGGCCAAAAAAATGGGATTTTTTATCCTATGAAAGTGTATGCATTTGATGGTGGATGTTTGAACGGTATTTTATTCCATAAAAAGGAAAATGTGGTTGAATATTTTTGTTCTGATGTTGCCGCTGGAATATTCAAATGGAGCAACGGACGATTTATTGTAAAAAAAATGGTAGGTGACTAGAAGTCATCTAAAAATGAAAAGGGAAAATAACTATGGCAACAATTAAATCTGGTGACAGATGTGCTGATTGCAAAAGCTGTAAGGTATGGTCAACGGACCATAAAAAAGCAAGTTGTGCTTTATACACTAATGAACAAGGTTTTCATCCTGATAGATCCATCCCTGCAAAGTGTGCGGATAAAGTAACAAGGAAATATTGATATTACGAATATTCGTGTAGTATGATATGCAGGGATTTTTGAAACACGGTTTCAGTGCGTTTGTTGTATTTATCGTTTGTAATGAATTATAAAGTCAAGTATATGAAATCAAATATTTTATCTAAAGACACATCCTTCTATTATGGCTTTCAACTCGCTCGTGTTGTATCACCGAAATTATTCGATTTTAACGTTGAAAAATATTATAGTGATTTACATTCTCGCCAGATTGGTTTTCTCAATTGTCTCATAAGGCAAAATAGTGGCAAATTAACTTTTGAAATAAGATTATTATCTAAACCGGATCCGGAAAACTATACAAGGGGAAAGATATCTATTGGATTGCTGTGCAAAATGGAGAGTTCTACGCAAATTCAAGCTGAGGAGTATGCAAGTCATTTGCACATTTTGCTAAAATCTTACTTCTTCGATTACGAATTCGAACGGATGTCCATCCGGCAAGTCAGAGCAATGTTAAATCCATTTAGGATTTTGCACATCAGCGAGGTAATTCGTAGGCATGATTGTATAAGTCTTGATACAATAAAAGAGAATCACAGTAAAAAGGAATTCGGATTCACAAATCAGGCAGGCAATTCCTTCCCGATTCCACAACCCAATAAATCGATTCCCTATATTTATCCTTTCCAGTATTCTGGAAAGAATTTCGAATATTTACTCAACGCTCTGCTGCGCGAAAATCACCCTATTATGATAAGCTGCACACTTCAACCAGCGATCCTCGAAGGAGGAATGAAGAGCTTTCTTCAAGACCAGATCGAGTTATGCGAGAAATTCGCACAAGTCGGAGTTGCCTCTACTGCTATAGACGTTGAGCGATTGCGACCAACACTTCTTGAACATTCCCGAATCGTTCAGCGAGAACTAATAAAAAAGTTGTCTTGCTTGAAAGATGCTTCTGCGTATATGCAGATTCGCATAGCAGCACCCACGAATCTCTCACCTGTCATCTCGAACTTACTTGGAACTCTAATAACCGAATCACCGGGGGGAACTTCAAATTCAGATAATGTTGGAGCGTCTCAATTTCTTAGAGGAGGATTTGAGACAACCATTCTTAGCAAAATATTATTAAGGCAAGTCGGAAATGATCTCGTTAAGATGAAAATAAATCTAAACCTTGACTGCCACCAATCTGAATCCATTCAACGTTTGAAATATCTTTTCGATCCGTCGGAAGCATCATGTGCTTTCCGATTCCCTCATGCTTATACTGATGCTCTTCCTGGTTTAGAGACGCGCCAATGGCGGGTCAAATTACCACAAGGAGAGATTTCAAAGGAAGGTGTTCCATTGGGTGTCTTTGAACACGATACAGTAAAACAGATTATACGTGTGTCGAGGGATGATCGACGGCGCCATGTTTATGCTGTAGGTCAAACCGGCACCGGCAAAAGTACGCTTTTACGGTCAATGATACTCGATGATATTAACAATGGCGAAGGGGTTTGTGTGATCGACCCTCATGGCGACTTGTTTCACGAAATTCTTGGAAAGATTCCTAAACACCGTGCAAATGATGTGGTTCTAATAGATCCCATGGACAGTGATTATCCCGTTGGCTTGAATATGCTTGAATGTCAATTTGAAATTCAACGACATTTTATCATACAGGAGATGGTAGCAATAATTACAAAACTCATCGAGGATGAATACGGCGTCAACTCTATTGCACATTTCGCTGGCCCGATATTTTTCCAACATTTGCGCATGAATATGCTATTAGCGATGTCCGATCCTGGCAACCCGGGCACACTTCTTGAGTTCCATACGATTTATCAGGAAAAAAATTATTGGAAACGCTGGTTACCCTTAAAGACGAATGAGCCCATTTTGAAGCGTTGGGTTGAAGAGGTATTACCCCAGATCGACTATACGAGAATTGGTAGTGATGGTCCTTCTATTGGTGGATATATTGGAAGTAAGTTTGAGTCTTTTCTTTTCGACCCATTGCTTAGAAACATATTTTCACAAAAACGATCTACACTTGATATTCGGCGCTTAATGGATGAGAGAAAAATTCTTCTTGTAAATTTGGCAAAAGGTCAGCTCACAGAAACAAATTCCCGATTTTTCGGGATGGTATTCATGTCGAAGTTGCTGGCAGCAACAATGGAAAGAGTGAAACAGCCAGCTGCCAACAGATCTGATTTCTATATTTATATAGATGAATTTCAAAATCTTGCTACTCAAAATTTTATGACTCTTCTTTCGGAAGGAAGAAAATTCGGAGTTAGCCTGATTCTTGCAAACCAGTTTCTCACACAGGTAAACGAGCGGATCATGGATGCAATATTTGGCAATGTTGGCACAATTGTCACCTTTAGACTTGGACAAAAAGACGCTGAACAGATGGAAAAGAGGTTTAGTCCGACCATCTGTGTGAGCGACTTGATCGGATTGCCTAATTGGTCGGCATATGTTTCGACAATTTGTAATGGTCAGCCAATACCGCCTTTTAATATCCAAACGATTCTTGATAATATTGTATACAAAGAAGCCACATCAGTGATGATTAGGGAAAATTCTCGTTCTCATTTTGGTAGAGCCCGGAATGCGGTCGAACATGAAATCAGCAAGAGTTTGACGAATAAATCAGAAATTCCGAGGGTTGTTACAGAGGAAAAGAAAACAACTATTTCTAAGCCTAATAGATTAATAGGAAATCAATGGTGAACCTGCAGTACATTCTCTCTTTATTCGGCACTGACAAAACGCGCAATAACTTTCTTCAACTTTGTAATCAATATTATGGAGAGCGTATTCGCCAAGAGGCATCTGAAATATCAGGTGAACCGGTGTTGAATTCAAGGAGATCCGATATACACAATCAGATCATGGAAATTGTCCAGAAACTATTCTTAAGGGTTATGGAAAACACTCCATCACGAAAGGAGGTTGGGGAGATGATCCTGGAGCATCTTCGTGATAATTCAGAAAATCTTGAATATATTGGCCCATCTGGATCCCTTCGAGAAGCCGATGTCCTTCAAGTTCACCAAGATAAATTAGTAGTAGCATCTACGTTCAGAAAGCAATCTGATAAAATTATCCGTGAAATGGTTAAAGAGGGGAAATAATCTTCACCTTTAGATAAAAGTCATTTTCCGCATTTTTTAGTATTTATTGGAGAACCACCTGATAATTATCATATTATTCTCCCCATAAAAGTACCGGATGATTTGAAAGATAAGATAGGAGAACAATCTGTCTATATTGTAAATTGCTAATGGATGCAGATTCGCATTAAATGAGTTATGTTTATTTGTTAGGATTCGTATGCAAAAAGTATTTAATTAATGAGGGCTAATTCCCCACTGCCGGAGGCAATTATTTTCGTATAATTCCCATGGTAATAACCTATGTGTAAAAACAATGAGATCACTAAAACGAAAAACATTGACATTGGTGATAACACAATCATGCAACCTTGATTGTTTCTATTGTTATCAATCTCACAAGTCAAGAAAATTTATGAGTATGGATATTGCTAAATCAGCTATAGACAAACATATGATAAATTCTAATGACTTTGACGAAATTGAAATTGACCTATTTGGAGGCGAACCATTTTTACGTCCTGAATTTATTCAAGAATTGTGCGAATGGTCTTGGAATCAGAAATATTATAAACCAATGATTTTCTTCGTTGATACGAATGGGACAAAGGTTCATGGAGAGATTCAAACATGGTTAAGAAAATATAGTAATATTATCTATTTAGGTCTCAGTTTAGATGGTACACCAAATACCCATAATAAGAATAGGAGCAATTCCTATAATGATATAGACATTGACTTTTTTTTAAAAACTTATCCATATCAACCTGTACGAATGACAATAACATCAGGATCCCTTGGTAATTTATCTAAAGATATAATATACATACACGAACTTGGCTTCGAAGTTACCGCATCACTCGCTCAAGGAATAAATTGGAATATTGAACAGGATAAAAAACAATTTGCTCTCGAATTGAGTAAAATTTGTGAATATTATTTGAATAATACCTCAATTTCACCTTGCTCACTTTTTGATATGTACTTGCCTTTAGTAATCAATAAAACAGAACAAACAAAGTGGTGCGGCTGTGGAACTAATATGGTAACTGTAGATATTGACGGGAAAGAATATCCTTGTCATTTATTTTTGCCTAGTTCAATGCCTGATGAGATAAATTGGAATAATCTGAATTTTTCTGACAATCAAGTATTTTCTGATGACGAATGTAAAACGTGCTTTATAAAAAATATTTGTCCTACTTGTTATGGAATAAATTTAGTTAGAGAACACGATGTTAATAAGAGAGATAAAAATCTTTGTGAATTATATAAAATTCTTGCACTTGCAAATTCATGTTTGAAGGGATTAATGATCGAGAAGAAAATTCTTACCATTGACGATTCTAAAGAACTGTATGATACAATTAAAGCAATAAAACAAATTCAAAATAATATAGTAATTTAAACAGGAGAGTAAAATGGAACTAAAACTTTCTACAAAAACACTTTCATCTCTTAACGAAAGATCAAGGGATGCAAAAAGGTTTATTTCAAATGAAGTTAATCAAGAATCTGATTTAATTAACACAAACGAATATTATCAACCTCCCACAGGTTGCCATACGGGAACTTGTAGCGGTTCTTGTACGGGAAGTTGCAAAGGGGGGTGTAAAACATCATGTAAAGGTGTTTTCATGTATTAAAAAGACTATTCTTTCAAAGATTGCAATAGGCAAGTCTAGTTTTCGGATATATACATAACAATCAGACTTGTTACAATCATTCTAATGGAAATTGCTATAATGGTTCTTGAATTGTCATTGTAATATATCATAATGTATTCCTTGTATATGTATAAATAGTTCATGTCATCATGCCACCTAGCCAGAAGCTCGAGCTAACCAGATGAACGTAGGTACGCAAAACATAGTTGGCAACGATGTTGTAAAGATTTGAAAGTTATCACAAGGAGATTGTTTTAAGAAAATGAAGATATGTAGTGCACCAGACATAGAATCTGAATGAATCAGTGCAAAGACCTCGGTAGTCACAGGGATTTTATACTATAAGGACAGCGGTGATTATTAAAATCTTACCATCCTATCGTATTTGCAGTTTACTTGATTCTTTAGTAGCTACCATTCAGATAGACCGTTTTTCTCGGTGAAATTATATGTCCGAAGATTCCTCAAAAAATCCTTTCCATTTATTTCCTTTGCTAGTTGTAATATTTCATCAAATTTTATTTTTGAGCTGCTTCGGTAACTGTATTCCGAAATAATCAATACGGGTATTATTTCCTTTAATTTCGTTGGTGTTTTCCATCCCGGATTTATTAAGCCGATTTTTTTCTTTTGGGCTAACATATCATATATCGCGTGTTCCAAGTCTTCTCTCGGGAAATTTGTAAAAATATCATAATACAATCCTATCTGTAAAGGACTCAAGTATATTCCTGAGGTATATGTACCATGCTTATATTCAATCAACAGAATGTTACCTTCTTTATCTAAAGCTAAAAAATCAAGTTCGTTGCCAATTGCCTTCTTCTTCAAAGACTTTCCATATCGTTTAGGATTATTAGCAGAAATATATTTTTGCATCTGTTTATATTTATTTTGGATTGGTCCCAATAATCGATTATTTTCCTGTTCATCTTTATAGCCAATGACAGCTTCTTTATCAATAATTACAAAATCAGTGTCGGGGTTTCCGCAAATCCCATGTTTATTTGATAAAATATTTTGATAATATCCTTCTTTTTTGTTCTTATAATATCTATCGAAATGACTGTCGTTTTCGATATGTTTCACTAGTCGTTTAATATTGGTCTCAAAATTATCATTTATGTTTTTCTTCCCATAAAGCTCGCTTTCCATTTCTTTGTATTTCTTGTCTGCAACAATATGGATTATTTTGGGATCTTTTGTGGGGTTAATTTCAAGAATCCTAGTGAGACCGCGATAAATCGAAATCCATTGTTTTGAGCCATTCTTGCCAAGTAAAAAGTCGAGTTCATTATGGTTTTTAACAAACTTAAAAAGCCAACGAAGTTTTCCTCCCGGTTCTATGAGCTTAGAAAATTCAGATGACAAAGTGCGATTATAATACATCTCATACCTCCCAATATTCGCCATCGACATGTAATTGTACATTATCAAATAGTTTGCTATATGTTTCTGGCATAAACGTATGAATCGGAACAATTTTAGCTGGCTTCAGCGCAGTTGCAAATCGTTTTAAATCCTGAACGCTTGCATGTCCTGAAGTGTGAATGCTCACCTTGGGAATATTATTTATTGCCAACCATTCTCGAAGAAAAGAAAAGGAATCCTGTTCCCAATAACCTTCCCATTGTGAATACACGTATATAGCATCTTTTTGTAAACCAGCTTTTTCAAGATCACGAATATGTAATGGACGAAATAGTAAGACGTATTGAGCTGATATTTCCTGAAGATCTTCTATGAAGACTCTGTTCTTTGAATGCCTTTTTAAAAGATCAAACCATTTTTTATTTTTTATCTGAATTCGCTGTTTTTGTGGAATATATAATTTGATTTTTGGCCAATATGATTGCGGAATATTCTCGTTTCCAGTAGCTTCAAGAATTACGGCAGTATATAGATCAATGACTAAGGTTTTGTCGGTTTTTTTACAAGCTCTGAAAATCGAAACAATACGGTCAATATTTTGTGAAGATGTGTGCACGAGAGTAATGCCTTTCGCGTTTTTAAAAATATCGACAAGCTTTTTCTCAATGTTAGTTTCACTCGGAAATGATTCATGGCTTTTTAATCTGCCAAGCGAAGATCCCTCTAATAATAGAACATCAATATTTTTCGGAGGATTGGCAATGAGCTTTTCTGTAAGTTTCGCCTTTCGGCCATGCATCCTGAAATCACCGCTATAAAACAAGCGTTTTCCATCTGCTTCAATCATAAGGGAATAAGCATCGTAACCGGAATGATCCATCAAATATGGGGTAACTTTGAATGGTCCAAGTTCGATAGATGTTTCGGATTTCAAGTTCAATCCATTCGTAGGAATTGGCCAATTCCCTGGTAAGAAGGGTGCAGCCTGTGTTAATATCCTGCGAGCATCTTCACCCATTATAACGGGTATCTTGTTGCTGATATGGGCAAGCAATCCAAAATGATCTAAATGGGGATGTGAGATAAGGATTGCTAAGAGTGAATCATCGTTGCCATCTAAACCAGAAATGTCAGGTAGATACTTCTTATCGTTTCTATCGGCATCAAGTGGTAAGCCAAGGTCAATTATCAGTCTTTTACCTTTGGAAATAAGTTCGATGCAGCTTCCTCCAATTTCTTTAGCACCACGATGAATACATACCTGCATCGGTAATCCTTACTATATTAACTTTCTTGGCTAAAACACGGACAACCCGGTATATTAAAAAATGATTGTTATGTTTGAATTAATATTTCTAATTTTTCAATTATTTAAACCATCGCTGATCGGTTGAATGGCTACTTTCTTTTATATTTACTTCGAATACCGAGCTGTATCTTGTGTTCTTCATGGTTCGTTTTCCATTTATTCCATGTGTC
>Ga0182021_10011320_pt1 | contig 10581 bp, 10 predicted proteins | sample 612E3MmetaG_FD_120493 | JGI IMG/M metagenome (GOLD analysis project Ga0182021, IMG submission 120493) | Permafrost microbial communities from Stordalen Mire, Sweden - 612E3M metaG (Illumina Assembly) | ecosystem: Environmental > Terrestrial > Soil > Wetlands > Permafrost | place: Sweden... | reverse complement strand
ATAGGCCGTGAATTTGAAAACGTGGTACAATTACCTTTTTATTATCACGAATACGCTGAAGCTTTAGATTAAATTGTAGATCATTTGCTGTTTGGAAATTCTTTGCGGATTTTAGACAAAAGATACTCTAATCCGTTGAGTTTTATTTCGTAAACTTCCATTAACATTTTTCCCAATTCGTTTTTAGGAAACCCTTTTTGTTTAAACCAAACTAGGTAGGCATCAGGCAATGCCGAAAGATATTGTCCTTTAAACCTTCCGAATGGCATTTTTGCATGAGAAAGTTCTATTAATTTTTCTTTAGAACAGGTTAAATCACTATCATTAGGTGCATCCATAGTACACTATAAGCCATTTCCAGTTTTTTCTACATCGGAAAGATGCAAATCAAGGGCTTTTACGGAAATTTGTATTTCCCGAATAGATAACGCCAAAGACATAATTAACAAAACCATACCTATTCCTAAGAGCACTTCGGCAATCCACATTGTTTTAAGGTAAATCAGAAACATACATAAAACACAAATTAACAGACTGGCAATACCAAATATCTGCATACTACGTATTAAGTGGATACGTCGGCGAAGGTTTTGAATTTGCCCTAAAATTATTTTAGAAGGTTTTTCCTTATATTGAGTATGAAGGCTGCGAATTAATTGGGCCAAATGTAGAAATCGATTGGTATATGCAAGCATAAGCAAGGAAATAGCCGAAAAGAAAAGTGCCGGAGTGCTTAATGTTAATTCCATCCCTTTATTTTAATTAAATTAAAATAGTAGTTTCATTACACAAATATCTCCCTGACTAGGATCGTATAAAAAAGAAGTTATTGTGAGAAAGGCTTCGCCTGACTGGTTAACAACTAATGACCCCGGACCTGCTACCTGAGCATTAGGAATAGTGAGCGATTTTAACTCGGTACCTTTATCGTCTATTACCCGCAGTTTCACCTTATTGCCAGGTGTTTCGAGTGTGAGCAAGTGTTTGTTGGGCAACGGTAAACAGTTTATTACTTTGTTTGGCTCAGTGGCCGTCCAGAATAATTCGGCAACAGGATTACCCAGCTCGTTCATTTTGATTATTAGTGGAATATTATTTTTGGTTCCACACAACATCAATTGGTTATTACAATAACGAGGTACAACAATGCTATCTTCTGCACTGATTAAACGCTCCCAAAGAATATACCCTTGTTTGTCGAGCCTCCAAACCCAGCTTCCTGCAGCGCAAACAAGCTCGTTTTTGGCATTCATGGTAATTCCATCCAGGCAACCACCTTTGATGTATTGTCTTGACCATAATTTTTTTGCTTCCGGATTAAGTTTCAGAAGAAATGTTTTTACCCGTGCAGAGTCGTCTATCTGGTAACCACTTAAATACAAATCGCCTTCCGGAGTTATGACCATATCTTTGATTTCGTTGCCATCAATAGTTTTCTCCCAAAGTCCATTCCCATTTTGTGCTACTTTGAAAATCCATGCCTTACGCGACAAGGTATCCGATGCAGCACCCGACCAACCTGCCACAAGAAGTTCTCCTTGCGGAGTGATATTAATTAGATTGGCATGATTAAATGGTTTTGACCCAAACGCTTTGTTCCATGATACTTTTCCCGCATTATCAACGGCAATCAGCCAGCTTTGAGTACCTTCTTCATCCGATTTTTGGCGATTTCCGGCAATAATGGTTTTACCATCTTGTGTAACTCCTACCCCACCAGCTATGTCATTTTTTTCATTGAAATCAAAACCTTTTATCCAAACAATGGCATTTTTGGCACCTTCGAACGAGGCAGCACAATTTTGCCCTAAGACGTTCGATTTCAGGTTAAAAATATCAACAAAATATTCGCCTTCAGGGTATTTCGAAATAAATGCATTATATCCTTCCAGGGTATTAACCTGTTTAGCTTTATCGTACAATAGTTTTCGAAGAATGGTTCGGGCATTCATGATTTGTAAGGCTTTAGGATAAGTTTTTATAAACAGTTCTATAGCCTCGATGGTATTTTTCTTTTTTGCTTCATCAAATGAAAACTGATCGCGACTTTTCAATGCCTCATAATATTGTTCAGCATCAGGATAATTCTTCATAAAACCGGTGTAAGAAGCAATGGTATTTTCTTTTTTTGCAGCCGTGAAAGCCAGGACATTTCGCAACCTTATAGCTTTAGGAATTTGTGCTGCTTCGGGATATTGTTTAATAAAGTCATTGTAGGCATTAAGGGTGTTGGCTTTTTCGGCTAAACGAAATTTGATTTGATTACGAATATGCACTACATTCTCGTAATGCTTAGAATTAGGGTACACTTGAATGAAGTGTTCTGCAACTTCAACATTATTTTCTTCCCGCACATATTTTATGAGCTTTTCTTCAATAGCTTTTTCTTCAAAATCGAAGTTATAGCGAAGAGGCCTACTCCTTCTTTGCGGATCCCGCGTGCCGAAGAACCCTTTATAAAATTCATTTTCATCAGTGCTCAATTTATCGATGTACTTTTTAGCAATAACATAATGATCCCAGGCTTTGAAATAATCGGCCCTTGGGTTTTTATCAGCCGAATAAGTCAAGGCAAGGCCAAAATTTGCCGAAAAGCTTTCGCTCTCGTCATTTACGTGCTTACTAAAGGTTTCTATAGCCTTATCAAATTCTCCTTTCTCAAGGCTTTTGAAACCACGCAGAGATGCCTGGGAGAAAACATTAATAGCAATAAATATGATGATGGATGAAAATATTGATCGTTTCATACGTTAAATATTTTTTTTGAAGTAATCACTTATTTTTTAACTAAAAAGAATTCAACCCTCCGGTTTACTGCCTTGCCTTCAATAGTCTTGTTGGTTTCAATAGGTTTGGTTTTTCCATATCCCATTGACCGTAAACGTTGGGGTTCTATACCTTTCAAAACAAGATAATCCACAACAGACTTAGCCCGGCCCATACTGAGGGTTTTATTATAGGTATCAGAGCCATCGCTATCAGTATGCCCTCCTATTTCAATTAGTTGCACTCCGCTTTCTTGCATGAATGCTACAACTTTGTCGAGTTCAACAAATGAAGCTGGTAAGAGGGCCGTTTTATTATATTCAAAGAAAATATTTTTAAGTACAATTGCAGTCCCTTCTTCAATGTTTTTAAGACCGTCATTTAAGGCATCGACAGGTATTTCAGGAGCTTTAAAAATAATAGTACCTGCAGAATTACAATGGTATAGGTCATTAGCTTTGTAAGTATAAGTTCCGGCTGGAAGATTGGTAAGGCTTGTACCGGTCATGTTATTAGACCATTTGACTTCATAAGGTGGTGTTCCTCCCCGTATGGCAAGGGTGATTTTACCATCGTCCCTTTTTCCTTTAAATACGCCAGTGCGGGGATCAAACCCTCCGGTATAGCTTGAATCGATAAGTGCAACATCCATGGAATGAGGTACGCAAGGACAATCGTTGCAATTTTCGAGTTGTATAATCGAAAAATCATCGAAAAAATAATAAGCATATGATTTATTGCGAAGATTAACAGCATTCCTGTCTGTTACAACATAATTGGTATTGTCGTAGTTTCTAAAGTTGCCAATTACAAAATACCTTTCGTTACCAGAAGCAATGTAAACCTGGCAATATTGGTCCCACTCTTCAATGTTATCCAAAAAAAGACCTGGTTTGTTATTTAATTGGGGCACAAGAGGAAGATTTTTTTCCGTAATAGTTGTTTTTACTTCTGTTTGACTAAAATAAATGCTCATTTGATCAACTGCGAACTTAGAATATGACGCTAATTTGTAATAAAAGGTAACGCAATATTTTTTGTCTTTTTCTAACGGTCGGCTGAGTGTACCCTGAAAATATTCGCGATAATTATACTCGGTTCCGGTTAAAATTGCTCCCATATAACCATTGCCACTTTTAGGTTCGCTTTGACCCGCAAAATTGTTTGGTACTTTTACCGTACCCGGGCTACACCGGTTAAAATAATCTGGTGCATCATAAGTAGGATAGGTCCAATCCGGAATGAGCTTATGAGATTTATCATGAGAAGTATAATTCTCGGGACATTTCAGATAGGTTTCGAAGCTAGGATTTTTGACTAAATTTTTTTCCTGTGCCTGGATTGTCAGATTAAACAATACAATGAACAGTATCGCAATCAATGAATTTTGGGTTTTAGGTTTCATATATGGTTGATTAAAACATAACTGCTAACTTACAAAAAAAATACAAAACGTTCAGCAAAAAATAAAAAGCAGGCCTGTAAGCCGGGTTCTGTCTCCGCCAGCTGGTGGATTTCTATCATTTATCTACGATTCCGGTCACCCGGAACCTTAAGCGACCTACCCCTCTCGATCAAAGCGAGCAACCCTGCATCTCCCACAAAAGGGAAGAATTCGAGATATACATGGTCTTACAACCCATCAGACGAACGGCTACCGGTGTCACCACCTGTACCGGTGAGCTCTTACCTCACCTTTTCACCCTTGCTCCGACACTACACGTAGCATCGGGGCGGACATTTTCTGTTCCGTTACTATACCCTTGCGGATATCTTCCTGTTAGGAAGGACAGCGCTCTGTGTTGCCCGGACTTTCCTCTCTTTGCCTTGCAGCAAAGAACGATAGAACGGCCTGCTTATATAGTACCCTAAATCCCCAAAGGGGACTTAAAGTTTAATTTGCAAAGTTAACTAATTAGTGCCTCTAAAAAATTAATATTGTTTATGAATATCGAACAAGGATTATTCACCGATTCTTTATTCTTTTACAAGGTGTTCATGAGCTCGCTTCGCTCGGTTAACGATTTTAGAATCATGATCTACAAATACTTCTGAAATCAAATATCGTTAATCGATATTCGTTATTCATTTTTTTCGAATTCTACGTTTTAAAAACCTTTACTTAATCATCACCATCGTAGCCCCATACCCATACTCCATGAACGAAGCATCCTGGTAATGGAGTTTGGGATACTTGCTATCGAGAGTTTTTCTAATTTCGTATTTTAGTTTTCCATTTCCAACACCATGAATAAAGACTATCTTTTTAACATTGTTACGTATAGCACCTTCCAAGGCAATACTGAATTTACTCATTTGTATATCCATAATTTCGCTATTGCTTAACCCTGAAAAATTGTCTGTTAATTGTTCGATGTGCAGATCAACTTCTTCAATTTCACTGTTCATTATGGGGTTAAGAGGCTGCTTTTTAGGCAATGTACCTTTACGCTTCTTTTGAATGATAAATTTATCTTCTGTTTCGGTCACCATGCGTTCGATTTCGTATATCAAACTCATTTCAGTAATATTGACTATGATTGCCTTTTCATCGAAATAGTCATTCTCCAACCAATGAGCGGGATCGACCATTGAGAGCGCATCAACCTTGTATTCGTAAATAATAGGTTCATGGGGCAAGAATATCCCTTTTTTATAGAAGACGCAATTAATTTTAAACGATTGAATTTGTTTTAGTTCGGTCATATTAAACGAAAGCAATAATACTTTTGCGTCTTCTTCTACCATCCCTGCTTTTCTGCCATACACAAAATTATCTTTGACAACTGAAAAGGTATAGAGCATCCGGTATGCGCAGTCACTGATTAAATAAACCTGAAAATCCGGTTCCATAACATCTGTCTGGTTTATAGGAACCAAACCAAGTACAATGCTAAGCGTGCTGTTTTCCGTTGTAATCAGTTCATTTTCATCTGCACTGTCAGTCCATTTATCATCAAAATTTTCAATCTTTTCCTCCCGATAGCCATGGGGATTGGTAGGTATGGGTTGCGCCACATTCTGTTTAAGATTAGATTTAATCGAAACAAATGTGTCTTGCTTTATTTCTCCAAATTTATCCTGATCATCCTTAATTAATTCCGAAAAAGGAGTTGGAATTTCGAAACCATCACCGGTTTCAATAAATGCCAATTGTTGTTTGATTTTGGTAATAATTCCTCCACCTACATCATTTAAAAACTTTACTTTATCTCCTACATTGAATGTCATTGTATTCAGTATTATTTGGATGAACAAAAATAACTAATTTTGCATTATTAATGATTTTACTTTTTAATACTTATTGATATTTGATGTATAAGAATAAGGAATTCCTCAAAAATATTCATATTTCTGATTTTGATTACCCGCTTCCGGCAGAACGTATCGCAAAATATCCGCTTGGGGAAAGGGATCAGTCAAAATTGCTGGTTTATCGTTATGGGGCAATATCACATATGGCATTTAGCAATTTGCCTGCAATTCTTTCTCCTGGTGATTTGCTGGTTTTTAACAATACCCGCGTAATTCCTGCCAGATTGAAATTCAAAAAAACTACTGGGGCTAACATTGAAATATTTTGCCTGGAACCAGTTGAACCGGCCGAATATCAAGTATCCTTTCAATCGCACCGATGCACTTGGAAATGCATTGTTGGCAACCTGAAAAAATGGAAAGATGGTGCATTGACAAAAGTGATTGATACTGGCCTAAGATGCATCCAACTTAATGCTGTAAAGGCGGCAGATTTTAAAACATATCAGTATATTGAATTTACTTGGGATGATGACTCGCTATCCTTTAGTGAAATCGTTGAACTTGCCGGTGTCACTCCCATCCCTCCCTACCTTAACCGCGAAAGCGAGGCTATAGACTACGAGCGTTACCAAACCGTGTACTCCAAGATAAAAGGTTCGGTGGCTGCGCCAACCGCAGGATTGCACTTTACGGAAAAATCACTCCGGCAATTAGGATCAAATGGGATGCCTTCAACAGAAGTAACGCTCCATGTGGGTGCTGGAACTTTTAAACCTGTGCAAGCCGACTCTATTATGGAACATGAGATGCATACCGAATTTTTTTCTGTACCTGCTAATACTTTGAGGCTATTAATAGAAAACCATGAAAAAATTGTTGCTATTGGAACCACCACCCTGAGAACGCTTGAAAGCCTTTATTGGCTTGGGATAAAACTAAAGATGGGGTTATTCGGGAACGAACATTTGCTTCATCTCAATCAATGGGATGCTTATAAGCTTGAAGCTATCCTTTCTTATACCGAGGCCATAAAGATTTTATTTGAACATATTACAAGCAAAGGCATGACCGAGCTTTATGCTACCACACAAATACTAATTGTTCCGGGTTACAGCATTCAAAGCATTAAGGCGCTGATAACCAATTTTCACCAGCCTAAAAGCACGTTATTATTATTAGTGGCAACGATTGTCGGCACTGATTGGAAAAACATATATGATTATGCGATGAATAATGATTTCCGGTTCTTGAGTTATGGAGATAGTTCGATACTATACTTATAACTAATTCTCTATTGCACATTTATTCATCACCACGTCCATCAGGTACCCGTTACAAATACCTTTAAGTTTGACTTCTTGCCCGGTTTTAAAATCCTCTTTTTTGACAACACCTTTATCAAAACTACACATCACACCGGAAGTAGCTTTGTTTTCCTTTAGATATAAAGATATATTTTCCTGACTTTCTTTTACTTCTGCAATCATTCCTATGATACTAATAACTTTATCGTTATATTTTAGGTTTGCTGAATCTTCGTTTATTTCATAGTCATTAACAAGAGCAGAAGCAGTTATTTCAATTGTTGCCTTTTGGCCAGCTACGCTTGTGTCTGATTTTCTAAATACACGTAACCAAACGATAACTGCACCGATAATTATTATAGCCAGTGCAATAAGCAGTATTCTTATTTTCAAGGACATAATTTGTTTTTTTAATTTGGATTATAGGGTGTATCAATATTAATTTCAACTGTTTTAGCTATTTTATCTTCAACTAATGAAGGGATTTTAATATCATAATCTTTCGGTGATACCACAAATTTTGCTTTTGCAGTAATATTCCCACCTTTTATTTCAATAGTTCCTTTGGTTGTTACAGGCTTAGTTACTCCATGAATGGTGAGATCACCACTAACCTCGGCAGGATAAGTCCCGTCCTTTTTGAAATCAATCTTACTAAGATTTGTGATTTTCCCCTTAAAACCGGCTTTTGGTATTTTATCCGACTCCATGTAATTTTCGTTAAAATGCTCCTGCATTAGTGCCCTTTTAAACTCGAATGCTTTCACCAACATGCTGAACACGATATCACCTGTGGAAACATCTAAAATACTTGCAACCTGATGGTTATCCGCTTCAATTTCTTCCATTGGTGTATGCGAGTAAAACCATATATGGCCAGTTTTTGAAATGCATTTCTGCGCAGCAACATATTGAAAAATGCTCAACATTAATAAAATAAGAATTTTGCTTCTCATGACTTATGATTTTTACATTAATTATTATACCATACTGTTAAATTAGTTTCTCTGAACACTTTGTGGTATATAAATTCAGGGCTAAAGCCCCGCTGATGTTGTATTTGCTTAACTACGGCCTTAAGGCCGTAGTTAGTGAAACGCCCTTTAATGTGGACTTTAGTCCTTCATTTGAATTATGCAAAGCATAAAGCAATTTATAGTTTTGATTAAAAGATATTATCATCTTTAAACAAACAAATCTTCAGAAATGTTTATTTTAGAGTAAATACCCTTGAAATATTAAATCCGATATGAATATCCCCATGCTTCCAGTTACCGGTAGTTTCAGAGATAAAACCCTTTTCAATCATAGCAAGTGAATTGGTAAAATGAATCTGGAAAACGTGACCACCTGTTTCGATATCAAAGCCAAAAGATAAGGAATTGTATGTCTTTGTGCTGCGAAAGTCGTTTTTAGGAGGAATAACATAATAATATTCTCCATTCAGCGAAATTCGCTTGGTAAGTTTAAATCTTCCCCCTGCTCCTATCGCAATTATATCGTTTGGATCCAGTTCGGTTTGCACCATGTTCATGTGAATAAAAGTCGGATTAATTTCAAAAGAAAATCGTTCATTAAATTTCCGGGCAATTAGTAATTGATGAACATAAGTTGCTCTCATCCAAAAATTAACGTTTCCAGGTAATTGCAATTTCGAGGAATTAATTGCCGCAGTGGTTAAATACGATAATGAAATGGGCATGTTTCTCCTACCAGTGGATTGTCTTAAAATAGAGAATTTAAGGAACCCATCGTAGGTTTTTTGATAGGTACCGCGTCCAAGTCCAGCCATCACCCAGTTGGTAATACCATACTCAAGGCTGAGATGAGCATTGGCCTGATCCAATCCCCATAATTCATAAGAACCAAGGTTGACCTGACCAAACCTGTGCGAAATTCGAACATCAAGTTGACCTCCAGGCATCCGCTCAATCGAGTGTCCGGTAACAATCCTTGTGGACTTAAATGTAGCTGTGGTATAGTTTATAGCACTGTCAGGAGATTGGTTGAGTAACTGGTCAATGTCCTGAGCTTTCAAAGTTCCAAATAGAAATAAAACGTTTAGAAAGAGTAAAATACGCATCATATTCTTGGTTTTTATTTATTTAAAAGAAGCATCTGCATCAATCCATTTCTTAAATATTGAAATTTGACAAGAAGGAAGCTGTCCGGAAGGTGGCATATTAAGATTTTGATACGATATTGATTTGTAAAATTGACCACTTCTAATTTGAGCCCGTAATATTGAAGTGTCTTGAAAATTAAAACCACCTCCAAAACTGGATGTAGTGTTTCCGTGGCATGAAAAACAATTACTATTTAAAAGTGGCAATATTGATCCGGAATAGGTCACGTTAGTGGTATCGCATGAGCTATTTTCTGTAGGAAAGAGGTGTTCTTCGCTTTCATAATAGCAGCCTGAAGTAACAAGAGCAATTACTGCGACGATAGTAAGGATTCGTTTCATAAGATATGTATTTAAAAGGATTTCAATAGGGTTTGGTTCAATTATTTAGTTTTCCCTGCTGAATCCAAAGTTCAATTTTACGTATTAAACATTTGTCAAGCTTTCCTGAAGGAGGCATGGCAAAAAAACCAGTCGTTTGATTAATTGCGCCAGCAATGACGGAAGTCCCATTACGAATGTTATCAGTGTATGATTTAACTGTTGTATAACTTCTTAAATCCACTCCACCTCCAGTAGAAGAATAAGAATTTCCGTGACATCCGATACAATTATTCTGAATAATTGGCGTAACCTGAGATGCAAATGATATAGTCCCTGTTGTATCACATCCAGGTTGCGGACAATCACTATTTAATGCACCTTGAGCAATCCATTTGCTAAATGTTTGGAGTTGTTGCGATGTTAGGGGGCTATAGGGAGGTGGTGGCATGATATCTTCTTCCCCGCCTGTTTGCATAGCCCGATAGATACGACTTGTAATGGGATTAAAAGGAATTATATTCCCTTGATTTTGTGTCAACCTTGAATAGCTTATTAGAACATACCCACCCCTGTGAGATGTTGCATCATGACAACCTGTAATGCCACAACTCGAAGTCAGAATAGGCAAAATGTTTTGAGTAAAACAAATCGTGTCCTTATTTGGAACAGGACCTGGGCCTGGGCCTGGAATTTGGGTAGTATCGCATGTAGTATTTTGGGCTCCCTGCTGAATCCAAATTTCTATTAACATCCTTTGTTCAATAGGCAGCGGTCTGGATGGCGGCATTATTTTTCCATAAGCTT
>Ga0182021_10011319_pt1 | contig 10584 bp, 10 predicted proteins | sample 612E3MmetaG_FD_120493 | JGI IMG/M metagenome (GOLD analysis project Ga0182021, IMG submission 120493) | Permafrost microbial communities from Stordalen Mire, Sweden - 612E3M metaG (Illumina Assembly) | ecosystem: Environmental > Terrestrial > Soil > Wetlands > Permafrost | place: Sweden... | reverse complement strand
CACGTCCTGACCGCGTCCTTCTGCTTCGGCTCGCGCAAGCTGTATGACTGGGTGGACGGCAACCCGCGGGTGCAGATGCTCCGCACTGAGAAGACCAACAGCCCCGCCCTGATCGCAGCCAACAGACAGATGACGAGTGTTAACGCCGCCCTGGAGGTGGACCTGTTCGGGCAGGCGAATGCCTCCAGGATCAACGCCAGGATCTACTCCGGGTACGGAGGCCAGACCGACTTCATCGTCGGCGCCCTGCATTCACCGGACGGACAGGCGTTCATCGCTTTGCGCAGCTGGCACCCGCGGGCGGACTGCTCAACGGTGGTTCCACTGTTGGACGAGCCGGTGACCTCGTTCCAGCAGACCGCTGTGGTGACCGAGCAAGGCGTAGCCAAGCTGTTGGGCTACGCCGAGAAGACCCAGGCACGTCACCTGATCGAGTATGCGGCCCATCCCAGTGTCCGCGAGGAGCTGTGGGAAGAAGCCCGGGAACTGGGCCTGGCCGGAGTCAGCGACCCCAGCCACTGACACCAGTGACAGCGCCGACGCCCGACAGGGGCTCGTGCAGGTCACCATCGGAGGCTGTCGTATGAGCCGGCGCGCGTGGGTCAGGCAGATCATGGGGATGCCGATCAGCATCCATGTCCGGGCTGGGGATGTTGACTCGCCGCTGATTGCCCGTGGCGTCCAGGCGGCCTTTGACATCATCGACCACGCGGACCGGCTCTTCAGCACCTACAAGCAAGACAGCGAGGTCAGCCGGATCCGCAGGGGGGAGCTCGACCCCGGTGAGGCCGACCCGCTGGTCGCGCAGGTCATCTCGGTGTGCCACCAAGCGGGTGAGCTGACTAACGGCGCCTTCACCGACCAGCTGCCGGGCGATGACGGTGTGCTGGGCTTCGATCCGACTGGCTTGGTCAAGGGGTGGGCGGCGGACCGGGCCGCGCGCCAGCTGGCCAACCTTTCGGGAGCCGGCTACTGCCTCCATGCGGGAGGTGACGTCGTCGTCGGCGCCGCGGCCGGTGAGACAGGCGAAGGGCCGGGAGCACCGTGGCGGGTCGGGATCGAGGACCCGCGTGATCGCTCGCGCATCGCTGAGGTTGTGGAGCTCGAGCACGGCGCAGTTGCTACCTCCGGCACCGCTGCCCGCGGCGCCCACCTCTACGACCCGCTCACCGGCACCTTTGTGGAGCGCACAGGTTCGGTCACCGTGATCGGACCCAGCCTCATGTGGGCAGACGTCTGGGCCACCGCACTTTTCGTTGGGCCGCCGTCGTTGCTCGACGTCTTCGCGCAGGTCGCTCACGGCTACCGCGTGATCAGCCTGTGAGGGTGGTCCGGCACGGTTTCTGATTCGAGTACAGTAGAGACACAACGAAGGTCCTACCTCTCGCCAGGTAGGACCTTCGTTGTTTTGCGGGCTCCAGCAGGTGGTCTCCCCCCTTGATGCTGGCTGCGCGGCCGGGTCAGTGGCGAAGGACCTTGCTCAGGAAGTCCTGGGCGCGCTGAGACGTGGCGTTGGTGAAGAACTCGTCCGGGGTAGCTTGCTCGATGATCTCGCCATCGGACATGAAGACCACGCGCTTGGCCGCCCGGCGGGCGAAACCCATCTCATGGGTGACGACAACCATCGTCATGCCGGACTTGGCAAGCCCGATCATGACCTCGAGGACCTCGTTGATCATCTCTGGGTCCAACGCAGAGGTCGGTTCGTCGAAGAGCATGACCTTGGGCTCCATTGCCAGCGACCGGGCGATGGCGACACGTTGTTGCTGGCCACCGGAGAGCTGTGAGGGGTACTTGTCGGCCTGGTCCGCGACGCCGACCCGCTCCAACAGCTCCATGGCCTTTGACTCCGCCTTGCTTGGCGCCATGCCGCGGACCTTGATCGGGCCGAGGGTGAGGTTCTGCAGAATCGTTCTGTGGGCGAACAGGTTGAACGACTGGAAGACCATGCCGACGTCGGCACGGAGCGTGGCCAGGGCCCTGACGTCGGTTGGCAGGAGCTGTCCGTCGATGGTGATGGTGCCTGACTCGAAAGTCTCCAGACGGTTGATCGTTCGGCACAGGGTGGACTTGCCGGCCCCTGAGGGACCGATGACGACGACGACCTCGCCCTCGTTGACGGTCAGGTTGATGTCCTTGAGGACATGCAGCGACCCAAAGTGCTTGTTGACGTCATCCAGGACCACCAAGGGCCGAGGCGGTGCCGCCGGCGGGTCCGAAGGGTCAAATCCCGCGGGCGCATCCTTCATGCCGCCACAGTAGCCAGTTGCCTGGTCTGGAGTAGCACAATCAGCGTTTCGTGTGGTCAACGGTGGCCACTTTCGCTAGCCTTCGCTACAGCGACGGCGAAGGGAAATGACCATGGTCTTGACAGTAGTGGTGACAGGAGCAGCAGAACCGGTGGCAGAAGTGGCGGACGCCCTCAGGCACGCGGGTGCCGAGGCGATCGCGGTCGATGACCTGGCAAAGCTGGAGGCGGCTCTGGCGGCCCTCCCACCGGGCTCGCTGGACGGATACGTCCAGTTGCCGGTGCACGTGGCGGCGAGGGGGAGCACGGTGGTCGAACGCGTGCGCAACTTCCTGGAGGACGGGCTGCTCGCCCGCTTTGCGGCCTGCTCAACTCTGCTGCCGGCGTTGTCCGACACGGGTCGGGTGGTGCTGGTCGGGGGTAACACCCTCGTTGAGGCCACGGCGCCCGATGACCAGAGCGCAAGACTGGCCTTGCTCGGCGTGCTTTCCCGTGCCATTGCCGCTGACAGGTCAGCGGCCGGGCTCGAGGTCCGGGTGCTACCTCATGACCAGCTCGCTGAGCACATCGCGGCCGTGGCCCTGGGGGCTGAGCCGACCCGTGAGCAGACTCTGGCTGAGATGCTTGATCGTGAGCCGCCGCTGAGCTTCGACGACTGGCGGATCGAGGTCATGGGCCTGGTCAACGGCGAGTTCTGAGCCCACCTCAGGGCGGCAGGTCCATCGGCCTCCCGCTGGTTTCCTTCCGCGGGTCATCTCCTTATGTTGGTGCCGCGCAGCTTCGTGTCCTGCCCTCACCTCCCCAGGGAACCCTTCGGGAGAACAGCGAGCCCTCGTCCCCCCACCGGGGAAGGACAAGGGCTCGCGGAGACCGCGGCTGGCCAGGTCAGGACAGCTTGACCTTCACACCTGGTGAGGACGCGGAGGCGTGGAGCTCGATGTTCAGGAGCTTCGTGCCCGGGGCCACATCGAACAGCACTGCGGCGCCCTTGACCGTATCGCCGGGGCTGATAAACGCCACATACTTCAGGGCGTCTTTGGTGCGCAGGATCGCTGGGCTGGGAGTGATCTCCTGGCCCTTCGCGTTGAACAGGATCTGGCACGAACAGCCAAGGCGCTCTTCCTGTTTGCCGACGTTGGTGACATCGACTCGCACGATCACGAACTCACCTTTGGCCGTTAACCTCTCGCCGACCTTGCCGGTGAACGTCTTGCCGGGATGCTCCACGCCGGTGACGACGAACTCAAAGGTGCCGTCGCGGACTCGGGTGCCGATGCCGGCGGCCACCGCCGCCTTGGCCTTGGGAGGGCTCGTGACCGTCGCTGTGTGTCTGCTGATGTTGACAGCCGCGATGATCAGGACCGCGAGGATGACGGCCAGTGGCAGAATGAGACGCTTCTTCTTGAACCAGGGACGGTCTGTCATGCGGCGCGCACTTTCTGCGCTCGCCTGTGCGCTGCTGTGGACTGCGGCGCCCGCTGCTGCATCCCCTGGCGGCGTGCCCGGAGAGGAGGGGCTGTCGTGGTAATTAGTCATTTCTCGTCCGTCCCAAAAACGAACTGCCGGTGAGGGTCAATGCCCCTGCTAACGCCATGTCTACGCCCCTTGCAGATCAAGGGGATGTCCGGTTGGAGTGAGGTCCGTCACACGAACATCCCGCCCTCACAGCGGGTAGGTAGTCCGCCGGCCGGGTCGGGTGCCACCCCGGTGGGTGTCAACGATGACGAGGCTCAAAGCTGGGTTTCGGCAGCGCTTTCTCATCAGGATGGGCCCATGACCACTGGGGCCGACAGCGTCACAAGACCGACGATCCCGCGGGACCAGGGATTCCCAGGGGCTGGTCCAGAGTCGCGGGTAACGGTCTGCAGCCGGCTGCCGGGTGGTGTGGTCGTCTGAGGGTTACCTTTCTGGTGGCACCCAGCTGGGGCCTGCGGGCAAGCTGGTTGGACGTTCGGGGCGCCCAACGGCTGCCACCTGTCCTGACGGCTCATCGGGGTCGTGCTTTCACAGCCGGTGGAGCCATCAGGAGCCCCGTTCACCGTCGATGTTGATGGGTGGTCACAGCACCCCATGACAGCTGGCCATCCCTGGGCCGATGGCCGAGCTACGGCGCGTCATCCCTGTCGGGTGATGTCACATCGTGAGGTCTTGTGACCATCCTTAGGCAACATCGATTCTTGGAGGTCCACGTGACTGATCCGCTAACTCGCTGGAACCAGGGCCAGGTCAAGGACGACATCATCGGATTCGTGGAGCAAACCTGCGGCGCGGGCAGTGCCAAGGCTGTACCGGTCGAGGAGCGGGTGGCGGTCTTTGACAACGACGGCACGCTGTGGTGCGAGAAGCCCATGCCAGTGCAGCTGGACTTCATCTTGCGCCGACTCGTCGAGATGGCGCAGCAGGACGAAAGCCTGCGCCAGCGTCAGCCGTGGAAGGCCGCATATGACAAGGACTACGGCTGGCTGGGTACCGCGGTTGACGAGCACTACGCCGGAGACGACAAGAAGGCGATGACGCTGGCGGCCGGCGTGCTTGCCGCCTATGACGGGATCTCCGTGGAGGAGTTCGAGACCAAGTCAGAGGTGTTCCTTCGATCGGCCCAGCACCCGACCCTGGCGCGCAGCTACCTGCAGACCACCTACCTGCCGATGGTCGAGCTGTTGGCCTACCTGGCGGCGAACGGATTCAGCAGCTACGTTGTCTCCGGCGGCGGTCGCGACTTCATCCGGCCAGTCACCCAGGAGCTCTACCGCATTCCGCGCGAGAGGGTCATCGGCAGTGCCACGACACTCGAGTTCGTCAGCAGCCAAGGCGGCGGCACTGTCAACCACAGGGCCAAGCCCGACTACCTCGATGACGGTACCGAGAAGCCCGTGCGCATCTGGAGCCGAACGGGTCGCCGTCCGATATTCGCGGCCGGCAACTCCAACGGTGACATCCCGATGCTGGAATTCTCCCAGCAGCGGGACAAGCCTTCCCTTCGACTGCTTGTCCTGCACGACGACTCGGACCGGGAGTTTGCCTACGTCTCCGGTGCGGAACAGGCCCTCGAACAAGCCACAAGACGCGACTGGACCGTTGCGAGCATCAGCCGCGACTGGAACACGGTGTTCTAGAGCGGTGGCAAGGTCGGCAGCTGGAGGCCGCCACGCTGGGCAACAAACGGGTCCAGTGTGTCCACCTGCCGCTCGGGTCGTGTGCCTCTGACACACTGCGAGGAAGGCGAGCCTGAGCAGATTCCCAGGTCGACGTGGACGCGATGTCCCCAACGTGGCGGGACAGATCCACCTGACTTCGCCACTGAACAGAGCCTGCTTGGGGACCAGTGCTGTTGGGCATGTGCTCTTCAGTGTCAGGCAAGCACACTCCGCGCTGTCATCTTCCGGCCCTGGGTCCGGGCCGTCACGGCGGCAAACGGTCTGGGTGTTAAAGTTCGGACAGCGGCGCTGCCCCAGATCCCTGGTGGTGTCACAGTACTCTCGCGCTACTCCCGAAACTCGGTGGCTCGTGTTCTCTTTTTGCCGGGACCACCGAATTGAGTTCGATATGGTGCAGCATTCAACCAGCCCCCACGAGTTACGTACCCGCGAGTTCTCCTCAGATGCCGACCACCAGGTCCTCCTGTTCCCGACCCGGCCGCCCGCCGAGGTCCCGACCTTTCTCCCCGTCCAGTCAGCAAGCCGCCAGGTACCCAGACGGCGGGCCCGGGCGCAGATCAGCACACGCACCATCCGCGATGTGACGGTCCTTGGCGTGTCCGGCCGGCTCGACGATGTCGTGCAGGACCTGGACCAGGCGATTCAGCGTGCTCTGGGCGAGGAGCCCCGGGGCGTGGTCTGTGACCTGTCGGCCGCGCTCGAGGGCGACGAGCCTGTAGCCGTTGAGGTGCTGGCCACGGCAGGGCGCCACGTTCGCGACTGGCCCGGGATCCCCGTTGGGGTGGCCTGCCCGGACCGGCAGGTTCGCGAGGCGTTGATCGCTGATCGGCTGGGCAGACATCTGATCGTCGCCGAGTCGCTGTTCTCGGTCATGTCCGCGGTGCTGGCCGCTGCCACCCTGCGAGTTGCGAGACTGCAGCTCGCACCTCACCCGACGGCGCCACGCGCCTGCCGGGACTTCGTTACTCATACCCTGCACGACCTGCGCCTGGACCCCGTTGTCCCCTTCGCTCGCCTGGTGGTCAGCGAGATGGTGGTCAGCTCGTCTGTGCATGCTGGCACGGACATTGACCTGTCCGTCGTCTGGAACCTTGACGCGCTGCGCCTGACCGTCCGAGATCACGGACCTGCCCTGGGCGGGCAGCAGGACTCGGGTGTTGACCTTGAGGGACGAGGCCTGACCGTGGTCGCCGGGCTGTCGCGGGCGTTCGGGGTTCTGCCCGCCGCCAACGGGGGCAAGGCCCTCTGGGCTGTGCTCGACGCTCCGCGACGACTGTCGACAACCAGCCACCACTCTGCTGCCAGCCAACGCCAGGAGGCTCTCGTCCCGGACGATGCCCGGGTACGGACGGAGCGGCAGCCAGCTCGGATCACCGAAAGGGGGCCCCGTTGAGCGCCATATCCCGCTTGCCGGGGCCGGTCGCAGATCTGTGGGAATGGCAGTTCGACGGAGCCTGCCGGCGCAGGGATCCGAACCTCTTCTTCCATCCCGGCGGTGAGAGAGGCCCTTCGCGCCGCAAGCGCGACAATGCAGCCAAGGTCGTCTGCGCCAGCTGCCCTGTGCTTCAGATCTGCCGTGAGCATGCGCTGCGGGTGCGTGAGCCGTACGGCGTCTGGGGCGCCATGACCGAGCAGGAACGTGAGGCAGCCTACGTCGCCTCGTCGCATCTTCAGACCGCAAGCTGAACCGCACATCTCACCGCGCGAACAGCAGCTGGCGGGCCCCAGCTGGCGACCCGGTGGGTGTGAGGACGTTCCCCTGTGATGTACCCGGTCCCGCGAGATGACGGTCGTTGCCCGGACCAGCAGCAAGACCCGACGGGCCTGTCGGCCCCCGAGCCCGCAGACGGCGCTGACGGGTTCGCGCGCACCTTGGTCATCAGGGGAACTGCAAGGCAATGGTCGCGGTGACTCGGGAGTCGAACCACCGCGTCCTAGCGCCCACCGCAGGACCCCGACGGGGGTCCAGTTGGCCACGAACGGATGCTCTGGTCCTGGGAAGCCTTGAGCTGCTCGCCAAGGCGCCCCGGTATCGCCGCGGTCATGGGGCATCATGATCTGGTGGATGTCGAGGCTGTCTCCGATGAGCTCTACGGGCTGCCGCTGGACCAGTTCATCTCCACGCGCACTGTCAGGGAAGAACAAGCCAGCTCTGCTGGCGACAAAGACGTGGCCGCGCAGATCCATCGGCTCGTGAAGCCGAACCTGGTCGCCTGGCTGTCCAACCAGCTGGTCCGCGAATGTGCCGGCGAGATCCGGCCACTGCTGGAGTTGGGCGCGGGCCTGCGGGAAGCGACCGCGACGTCGTCCGGGGAACAGCTGCGCGAGCTGTCCCGTCAGCGGCGCCAGCTCGTCCACTCTCTCGTGCAGCAGGCCCGGCGGTTAGCCAACGCCGCGGGGCGGGACGTCAGCTCACAGACAGCACGCGACCTGGAAGCTACTCTGCGGGCAGCCCTGGCTGACCCAGATGCCGCTGAGGCACTTGCCGCGGGCCGGCTCACCGAGGGAATGCACAACAGCGGCTTGGGAAGCCATTCCGGCGTGGACCGGCGCCCAATGCCTTCGCTCCAGGGGCCAGCCACTGCCTCTGCCGCCTCAGCGGGGGACCGGCGGGGCACCCAGGAACAACGCAGAGAGGCTGAGGACAACGTCGCCGGCGCAGAGGTGATCGCAGAAAAGGCCATCACCGCGCGGCAGGCGACGTACGACCTTCTTGAAGCGGCGAACCAGGCGGTGAACACGACCGCGGCGCGGGTGGAGCGGGCGCGACGAGAGCTGGACGAGGCGCTGCTAGGTCACTCGGGGGCCGTGGAGGATCAGCGACGTGCCCGTGCAGCTTTCGACCGTGCCGATCTGAGGGCGCGGGACGCACAACGGCTCCTCGCTGACGTGACTGAGCGTCTCGACCGTTCGGCGCCGTAGGGATCCTGGGCCGTCAAGGACACCGATGGTGACCTCAAGGTGTTCGCAGCTGAAGCCGGCGAAGGCACGGTCGAGTCTGTGAGCACCAGGTGGGTTTGCTAACGCCAGCCGCCGCCGGTGATGTCCGCAACGGGTGGACCGCCCCGCCTCTGGTGGAGGCTCTGATTCCACGTCGAGTGGCTTGTGGTGCCGGTTGTCCAGGTTGTTGGCTTGACTCTGAGGATGTTGCTGCGCCGGTGCTGGTCCACGGGCCGCCAACGGGGTCCGGGCGACACTGTTGCTTCGAGGTGGAAGGCCTGAGGCGACATTTCGGGCAAGTGTGACATCGCAAGGCCTTGACGACCACGTGGGCTTGGAAGTCGCCAGTTGCGGGTGCCTGGAGGAGTCTCGTCGAGATCCTGGTGGTTGCTGGGTGGGTGTTACGCGAGCACCCCGGAGGCGACGATCTCGGCCCGTCGCGCCAAGATCTGGCACCGGGCCGTCGAAGCGGTGGAAGTTTGCTTCGTGCATCAGCACGGCCACGAACGTGTTGGCGGCGGCTCTGCGTCGACCGCGGTCCAGCACTCGTGGGCTGGCCGCGTCCAGCACCTCTTCGGTGACGTCCATCAGCGCGGTGTACAGCGCACCTAGGTGTTCGCGTACGTCTGGGTGGGTGCTGGCCTCGCGGAAGAGAATCTCACTGAGCACCTGCGAGTGATGACGAGTGAGACCGATCCTGTCCGCCAGACGTCCAAGCGAGCCAGCCAGGTCATCCTTGACTGCGATCCCAGCGTCGCTGGACAAGGGACGCACGGGGAGCCGTTCGGCAAACAGCGTGCGTAACAGGTCTATCTTGCGCGGGAAGTAGTAGAAGAGCAGGCCCTTGGCCACGGCAGCTCGGTGCGCGATGCGGGATGTGGGTGTCGCGTCGAAGCCGTCGGCCGCAAAGAGATCTTCGGCCGCGTCCAGTATCCGTTCGCGGGCCTCACCGTTACCACTGTTCTCGGGGTAGCTCGAAGAGGTGCCGGCGCCGGTTACGCGCTCCCCGGAACGTACGGAGTCCACGGGAGCGACGGCGCGGACCCGCCCGCGAAATGCCGTGCGAACCCGCGCCATCGGAATCCTCCTCGTCAGGGATGTGGCATTCTACTGGGTGACAACGCCATGCGAACGCTGCTCCGTGTGGGTCATCTGTACATCTGCGGCGCCTGCCACCAGCGCCACGATCCCCACGAGCCATGCGGTCCACGCCATCGGCCTGTAGGCGACGGCGGTGAAACTCATGACCCACGGCGACAGGATGAAGAGCACGCCCATCAAAGCGATGAGTCCCTCGAAAGCAATCCTGCCCGGCAGGGCCAGGTCGAACAGCGCCAGGGCTGTTGTGATGACGCCAAGGGTGATAATCGTGGCAGTTCCCTTGCTGCTGTCTGTCGGATTGTTTGTCCAGATTGGGGTCAGCGCCGCATAGACCGCTGCAACCAGCGCAGCCAGGGCCTGTGGGTGCGTCCATCTGCTCATGCGAACCAACCACCGTCCGACTGATGGTCCGCCATTCCGAAGACGGACCGGGCACATTCAGTTTCGCTCTGACTGACTGCCCGTCAAGGTTCCGATTGGTCATCCAAGATGTCTGGCACGCCACGTGGCAACGTTCCTGATCGCCCCACCTAAGAATCGGTCAAACGCGGGTCGGGGCGCTCGACGTTGCCGTGCCGCCTGACCGTCACCAGCCACTTTCCGTCCTCGAGTCCACTTTCCGTCCTCGAGTCGCCTGAGCAAGAACCGGCTGATCACGGGTTAACTGCCCAGATGGTCGCCCTACAGCAGGTCGACGGCACTGCGTTCGGGTGTAGCGATCCGGGACGCGGATGTCATCGAACTCCGGGCCGCGGCCGGATCACGGAATGCGCCTTACCAGAACGAGATGTCATCTGCGGTCGCCGGCCCAAGGTCAGGCCCGTGACAACGATCTTCCAGGCGAGCAGCGCCTGCCAGCCCCGCACCATCGCGTCCCGTGGGGTGGTGTTGATGTCGGCTGGTGTGTTGTCCCGCTTCAGGGGATGCGTGCTGGTGGGGTGCGGGTGGGCGTCTGTGCTTGCTCGTCGATGAGGGCGACCAGGTGCTCCAGGACCGGCATCGCTGTGGCGAGTATCTGACGGTCTGGTGAGTTTAGGGCGGCGATGGCGGAGTGCAGCAGCGCCGTGTTCGTGCTTCGCCACTGCCGGACGAAGTGGGCTCCTTGGGCGGTGAGGGTGAACGCCACGGTTCGTTTGT
>Ga0182021_10011318_pt1 | contig 10584 bp, 8 predicted proteins | sample 612E3MmetaG_FD_120493 | JGI IMG/M metagenome (GOLD analysis project Ga0182021, IMG submission 120493) | Permafrost microbial communities from Stordalen Mire, Sweden - 612E3M metaG (Illumina Assembly) | ecosystem: Environmental > Terrestrial > Soil > Wetlands > Permafrost | place: Sweden... | reverse complement strand
TCGAGATCGAACAGGCCATGCACCGCAATGTGCCGTAGCATGTGATCGAGAAAGCCGACGCCCGTAGCGATATTGGCCTTACCCGAACCATCGAGGTTGAGTGAGAGCGTGATGTCAGTTTCGGTGGTTTTGCGAGAGATGGTTGAGGTGCGCATGAATTCCCCTGATGAGTGACGAGTGATGAGTGATGGGCGAACATTGGCCATTCAAACTTCACTCATCACTTTTCACTCGTCATGTTGTTGAGCGCGCCAATCAGCGCCCCTGTATGCTCCGGCCTCCCCACACTGATGCGAATGCAATCGCGCAAGCCGGGTTTGTCGAAGTAGCGCACGAGAATACCCTGCCGCTCCAGATCCAGTTTGAGTTGGCGCGCATCGCGATCGAGCACGCGGCACAGAATGAAATTGGAGTGCGAGGGATACGGCCGCAAGAAACCGATCGCACTCAATGCACTGCCCAAGCGATCGCGTTCGGCGATGAGCTGGCCAAGATTATCTTGCAGGGTCGCGATGTCTTCCAAAGAAGCAATCGCCGCCAGTGTCGCCGCGACATTGACATTATACGGCTGTTTGATCTTCCACAACTGCGGCAGCAGCCACTCTGGAAATGCACCATAGCCGACACGCAATCCGGCGAGGCCAGCTAACTTACTGAAAGTGCGAAAGACCGCGAGGTTAGGATAGTCGAGTGTCCAGGTGATGTGGCCCGCCTCACCCCCTGGCCCCCTCTCCCGAAATCCCCCAACCGATTTCGGGAGAGGGGGAGTGGCAAACTCCACATACGCTTCATCCAGCACCACCAGCACGGGCAGTGCCAGCAAACGGCGCAAGTCCTCATCCGTAATCAGACTGCCATCGGGATTGTTCGGCGAGCAAATGAAGAGCACTTTCGCGCGCGGATTCGATCGGACCGCGGCTTCAATCGCAGGCACATCCAGCGAGAAGTCTTCGCGACGCGGCACTTCGATCAACTGCGCGGCGTTCACATCGGAACTAAACGGATACATGCCAAACGAGGGCGGACAGTTGATCACGACATCGCCCGGTGTGATGGTGGCGCGCAGCACCAGATCGATCAGCTCATCCGCGCCCGCGCCGGGAAAGAGGCGTTCTTTGGGCAGGCCCGTGAACTTTGCCAGCGCTTCACGCAGGAACGTGTTATCAGGATCGGGATAGATGTTGAGGAAGGCGGCGTTCGCCAATGCCTCGCGCGCTTTCGGCGAAGGACCGTAGGGATTTTCATTCGCGTCGAGTTTGACGATCGCTTCGGGTGTGCGGTTTAATCTCTGCGACAAAACTTCAAAGGGCAGAATCGGCGTGTAGGGTTTCATCGCAGCAACGTCGGGCCGGATAAAAGATGCAAAGTTCAACTCAGGACCTCCAGAGTATTCTATGTGCATTTGTCATGCCCCGCGAAGCGTGTCTCTGTCGGGCATCCAGCACGACGCTGGCAAGTCGTGTCGACAGGCATCTGGATTCCCGCCTGCGCGGGAATGACGTTGGCGCACCTCTTACACTGTCCTCAACAACGCCGCTTGGGCGTGCGCATCAAGTTCTTCGGCCTGGGCAATGCGCGCGGCCTGCACGCTGAGGGTTGCGGCAGTCTTATCGTCCAAAGCAATGATGCTCGTAATGCGCACAAAATCGAGCGCATTTAATGGCGAAGCAAAGCGCGCCGTGCCGCCCGTGGGCATGGTGTGACTCGGCCCGGCCACGTAATCGCCCAACACTTCAAACGAACGCTCGCCAATAAACAGGCCGCCCGCATGCGTGACCATGCCCTGCCATTGTTCGGGATTCTCCGTCGCAAGGCACATATGCTCCGGTGCGAATTCATCGGCGAGGCGCACACCTTCGGCGACATCGCGCGTGATGACGATGCCGCTCTGCCCCGCCAAAGACGCCGCAATGATCGAGGCGCGGCTCCGTTCTTCCATTTGCCGCGCCACTTCCACCTGCACGGCTTCGGCTAACTTCAACGAAGGTGTAAACAAAATCGCCGTTGCTAGGACATCATGTTCTGCTTGCGCGAGAAGATCCGCGGCCACCCACACCGGATTCGCAGAATCATCGGCAACCACCACGGTTTCGGTCGGGCCAGCTAAACCGTCGAGTCCAACAAGGCCGAAGACTTGCTGTTTCGCCAACGTGACGAAGAGATTGCCGGGGCCGACGATCTTATCCACACGTGGGATCGATTGGGTGCCGTAGGCCAGCGCCCCGATCGCTTGTGCACCGCCCAAACGATAGATCGTGTCGATGCCGGCGACGTGCGCCGCCGCGAGGATCACGTCGGGCACGGTGCCCGTGTTGCGGCCCGGCGGCGTCACGACAATCACATCTTTGACACCAGCCACCTGGGCAGGAATGGCCGACATCAACAACGTCGAGGGCAGCGGCGCGGTGCCACCGGGCACATACACCCCCACGCGATCGAGCGGCGTCATCTTCTGTCCGAGCGTGCCGCCCAGCTCGTTGGTCGTCCACGAAGGCAGTGGTTGATAGGAGTGGAACTGGCGGATGCGATCGGCCGCAAAGCGCAATGACTCGATCAGATCACGCGGCAATCGATTGGCGGCGGCGGCAATCTCGTTTCGATCGATCGCCAAGCGATCCGGATTCACCCCATCGATGCGCTGGGTCCAATCGTGCAGAGCGGCATCGCCGCGCTCACGGACATCGGCCAGAATCTCGGCCACCGCTGCGGCAGGAGTTAGATCGCGCCCAAAGATGCGGCGCAGGCTTTGCTTCAATGAATCGGGCAGCAGCGTTTCCGTCCTGCGGCGATTGAGGATGGTGGACTGGGCGTCTTTTAGATTAGTATAGATTCTTAACATGGAAAACTCCGGTAGTTTTGAATGACGAGTGAAGAGTGAAGAGTGAAGTTTGATGATCAATATTCACTCATCACTTTTCACTCATCATGAATTTGCCAGGACCTGCAATAGTTTCGTGTATCTCGGCGGCTCTTCTTCAAAGATGTACGTCACGGGCGTCACCACGACGCCGCTGCCGCCGCTGGCGCGCAGCTCGTTGATAGTAGGCATCAGTTGATCTTTGCGCACGACGATGTTGACGTCGTACCATGATTGATCGCCGCGACTGATCACACGCGAGATCGTCGGGCCTTGCAGGCCGCCCAGGTGCGGCTGTTCGCTCATGCGCTGCGCGATGACTTCCGGCGATGCGCCGCGCATGTTGACGAAGATCAGATAGCTGCCCTGCGCGCGCAGATGCGCCTCGATGTATTCCAGCAAGAGGCGCGCCCCCTGCAAGACTTCAGGGCGATCTTTCAGGGCGGCGCGATTGGCAATGAGCACGGCCTGTGATTTCAAGATCACGCCATCGGTTAACGGGCGCAGGCGATTGTCACGCAGCGTCGTCCCGGTCGAAACGAGATCGGCGATGAGGTCGGCATAGCCGATCGTGGGGGCCACTTCCAGCGTGCCTTCGGAATCGATCAGCTTCGCATCGGATAAGCCATGCTGCGCCAGGAACGATCGGGTGAGGTTGGGGAACTTAGTCGCCACGCGCAGCCGATCGGATTGTTGAGCTTGCCGCGTGACCAGATCGTCCACGTGCTGCACATCGTCCCAGGCTTCCGGCGCGGCCATCACCAACGAACAATGCCCGAAACCCAGGGCTTCATGCAGGACGACGATCGCGCCATTGACGCGTTTTTCTTCCACCATGTCCAGGCCGGTGATGCCGAAATCGAGACTACCCTGCCGCACGCCGACGACGATGTCGCCGGGCCGTTGAAAGAGCACCGACAGCGCGGGCACGACGGGAATAGTGGCCTGATACTGGCGCGGATTGGGCTTGTAGATGTTCAAGCCGCACGCGTCGAGAAACGCCAGCGCTTCGGGTTCCAGACGTCCTTTGGAGGGAAGCGCAAAACGAATATCAGAACGAACCATGTCACCTCTTTGTGTGAAAAATAAAAAGCCCCTCGAAGATCGAAGGGCTTGTCCAGTGCGCCGGGCGGATGCGTGATCAGCCAGACCTTCGATCGGAACGGAAGGATGGATGATGGTGATGCGCCGCAAACGAGAACGTGTTCATCGGGCGCAACTGTATCACAGGCCACCGTGAGCGTCAATGGAAGATTTGCACAATAGTGCGGCGCTTATGCGCCATCAGCATTGGGCGATTTGCCATACGCGTTTGCTTGACGCTGCCTGCTACGGCAGATATAATCTTTTTAACCTTGCGCCTCTTCCTGCTGAAGGGGCGTTTTTCATGACGAGTGACGAGTGAAAAGTGAAATCGTTCCTTTCACTCTTCACTTTTCATTCGATTGGAGATACCGTGAAGATCATTCCCCACACCAACCGATCTTATCTCGAGGCGCTGGCCGATCACATCGTCGTGTTCGACGGCGCGATGGGCACCAGCGTGCAAGCGTGCCAGCTAGGCCCGATCGATTTCGGCGGCGAAACGCTCAACGGCTGCAACGACTATCTGGTGATTACGCGGCCCGCTGTTGTTGAGTCGATCCACGCGTCGTTTCTGGCAGCCGGCGCTGAAGCGATCGAGACGGATACATTCCGATCGAACCGGATCACGCTGCGCGAATACGGCTTGCAGGATCGCATCCTCGAGATCAATCAAGCGGCGGCCACAGTGGCGCGCCGTGCCGCCGATCGATTTACACGCGACACCGGTCTGCCTCGCTTCGTGGCAGGCTCCATCGGTCCGAGTGGTCTGCTCCCCTCGACAAACGATCCCACATTGAGTAACATCACCTTTGAAGAACTGGCCGAGGTCTTCCGCGAACAATCGGTCGGGCTGATTCAAGGCGGCGCGGATTTGCTCTTGATCGAAACGCAGCAGGATATTCTGGAAACCAAGGCCGCCGTGCATGGCGCATGGCGGGCGTTTGAAGAGACGGGCATTCGCATTCCGCTGCAAGTGCAGATCACGCTGGATACCTCGGGACGCATGTTGTTAGGCACGGACATCGCGGCCGCATTGACCACACTGGAGTGCCTGCCTGTCGTCGATGTGATCGGCCTCAACTGTTCCACTGGACCGGACTATATGCGCGAGCCAGTGCGCTATCTATGCGCGCATGCGCGCAAGCCGATCGCGGTGATTCCCAACGCGGGTCTGCCGCTCAACGTCGATGGTGTCGCGGTCTATCCGATGAAACCTGTGCCGCTGAGCGAAACGCTGGCCGAATTCGTGACGGAACTCGGCGTGAATGCGGTGGGCGGTTGCTGCGGCACGACGCCCGAGCACATCAAGGAAATTGTCGATCGGGTGCGCGGACTGAAACCCAAAGCGCGAGAGATCGAATACGAACCGATGATGTCTTCAGCCATGCGCGCGATTCCGTTACACCAGAACCCCGCGCCGTTAATCGTAGGCGAGCGCGTCAACTCGCAGGGCAGCCGCAAGATCAAGAAGCTGCTGCTGGAAGACGATTACGATGGCATTCTGGCTGTAGCGCGCGATCAAGTGGAAGGCGGCGCGCACATGCTCGATGTGTGCGTGGCGCTGACCGAGCGCCCCGACGAAGCCGTACAGATGAAGACGGTGATCAAGAAGCTGCAGATGTCCGTCGAGACGCCGTTGATGATCGACTCGACCGAAGCCGACGTGCTTAAGATCGCGCTGGAGATGAACCCGGGCCGCTCCATCATCAACTCGATCAATCTGGAGAACGGGCGCAAACGCTGCGATGCCGTGCTGCCGCTGGTCGTGGCGCATGGCGCGGCGGTAATCGCGCTGACCATCGACGAGAAGGGCATGGCCAAAACAGCCGACGAAAAGTTGAAAGTGGCGCAGCGCATCTACGACATCGCCGTGAACGAGTATGGTCTGTTGCCCGATTCACTGATCTTCGACACGCTGACGTTCACATTAGCCACGGGCGCGGACGACATGGCCGGATCGGCTATCGAGACGATGGCAGGCATTCGCCGGATCAAAGCGGCACTACCGGGCGTACTGACTTCACTCGGCGTCAGCAATGTCTCGTTCGGATTGAATGCGGCGGCGCGTGCGGCGATTAACAGCGTGTTCCTGCATCATTGCGTGCAGGCCGGGCTTGATCTGGCGCTGGTGCATCCCAAGGACATCACGCCCTATGCCGAGATCGATGCCACCGTGCGCGAATTGTGCGACGATCTGATCCTCAATCGCACGCCCGAGGCGCTGCCCAGGCTCATCGCGCACTTCGAGAACGTCAAAGCCGATACCTCGAAGGTGGTCGAAGACCCCACGGCAGGTTTGACCGTCGAGCAGAAGATCCACTGGATGATCGTGCATCGCAAGAAGGACGGCATCGAGCCGTTGATCGATGTTGCCATTCAAGCGCATGGCGCGACCGCCAACGATGGCGCAGTGTGGACGTTGAACAATGTGCTGCTGCCCGCCATGAAAGAAGTCGGCGACAAGTTCGGCGCGGGCGAACTGATTCTGCCCTTCGTGCTGCAGAGCGCCGAGGTAATGAAGAAAGCCGTGGCGCATCTGGAAAAGTCGCTCGACCGAAAAGACGGTACAACTAAAGGAAAGGTTGTGCTCGCCACGGTATATGGTGACGTACACGACATCGGCAAGAGCCTGGTCAACACGATTCTCAGCAACAACGGTTATACCGTTTTCGATCTGGGCAAACAAGTCCCGGCGAACGTCATCATCGACAAGGCCGAGGAAGTGGATGCTACGGCGATCGGCCTGAGCGCGCTGCTGGTGTCCACCTCGAAGCAGATGCCGTTGATCGTCAACGAACTCCAGCGGCGCGGGTTGCATTATCCGGTGCTCATCGGCGGCGCGGCGATCAATCGGCGCTTCGGGCGGCGTATTCTCTTCACCGAAGCGGGTACACCTTACGACTCCGGCGTGTTCTACTGCAAGGACGCCTTCGAGGGACTCGACACGATGGAGAAGCTGATCGATCCGGCGGAGCGCGGCGACTTTGTGGGTCGTATTGTTGCCGAGGCAGAAGCAGAGATCAGTAATCAACAATCAACAATCAGCAATCGGCAATCGGCGGTCCACCGTCCAACCTCTAACCTCCAATCTCTAACCTCCAAAGATATTCCCACGCCGCCGTTTTGGGGATCACGTGTGATTCGAGAGATGCCACTGGAGATCATTTTGCAGCACCTGGATATCGATGAACTCTATCGCCTGCAGTGGGGGGCGAAGAACACACATGGCGACGAGTGGGTGAAGCTGAAGGCCAACTTCGACGTGCGGCTAGATCGGATGAAGCGGGACGCGATCCGATCGGGTTATCTAAAGCCGCAGGCCGTGTACGGCTACTATCCCGCGCAGTCGAGCGGAGATGCGCTGATCGTTTTCGATTCCACGAATCAAAAGAAAGAAATCGCGCGCTTTGAATTTCCTCGACAACAAGGACAGGATTTTCTGGCGTTGAGCGATTACTTTGCCCCGGTCGAATCCGGCGTGATGGACGTCGTCGCATTTCAGGTGGTGACGGTGGGACATGGCGCTGCTGAAAAGTTTCAGGAACTGCAAAGCAAAGGCGACTACTCGGAAGCCTACTTCCTGCACGGCCTCAGCGTGGAAACGGCGGAGGCAACCGCCGAATATGTGCATCACCACGTGCGACGCGAATTGAACCTCGACGCGAAGCGCGGCAAACGTTACTCGTGGGGTTATCCGGCCTGCCCTGATCTAGCCGATCATCAAAAGGTATTTGCGCTGCTGCCGCAGGTAAGCGAAGTGGGCCTGGAACTTTCAGCGGCGTATCAATTGATTCCTGAGCAGTCCACCGCAGCGATCGTGGTGCATCATCCGGCGGCGAAGTATTATGCGGTGGGGGTCAGTCGCGTGGAGCAGTTGATGGCGAACTAGATGTATAATCTATACATCTAATTCTGGGGGTGTGCCATGCGCGAAAATATGGTGCGGATGCAAGTCTATCTACCACGCGATATTTATGAACGGCTGCAAAAACGGGCCGCCGCGCACACGCTGACGCTCGCCGTGCAGATTCGCACAGCGCTGGAGGATTACCTGGAACGGTCGGAGGCTGAAGACGAACCGATCTTGCGCCCCGACGATCCCATTTTTGAGATGATTGGTATGTTTTCCAGCAAAGAGGGCGATCTCTCAGTTAATCACGATTACTATTTGTACGGCGCCCCCAAACGCGAGATCATTAAGCCTAAACCAGTCGCCGTGCGCGAAAAGCCTGCAAACTACTCTGGCAAACGCCGCTCAACCAGTCGCAAAAGCAAGAAGTCATGAATATCTTTGCCGACAGCTCGGCCTGGATTGCACTGTACGACGATCAGGACAAATACCACGCGCCGGCCCAACAAGCCTTCCGCCAGCTCAGCAGCCAGACAGTGGTCTTTGTCATGACCGACTATGTCATTGCCGAAACAGCCACCATGATTTTGTATCGGGCTGGACATGCCCGCGCCGTGCGCTTTGGCGACTGGGTACTGCGTTCAGTTAATGTGCGTCAAATTCGTGTTGATGTCGCGCTATGGAATGAGGCATGGCGGCTATTCAAGATGTATAACGACAAAGAGTTCTCCTTTGTCGATTGTGCCAGTTTCGCCGTTATGCGCCGCGAGCACCTGGCGGATGCCTTCACCTTCGATCATCATTTCACGCAAATGGGCTTTCGGTTGTGGCCGGGCCTGCGGCCGGGAGGGAAATAGTGCCGACACAATTGATCATCGAACAGTTCACCAGCCGCGTGCTGGTCGACAATCCGCTGGGCGATCCGGCGACGCGCCAACTGCCGATCATTCTGCCGCCCGATTACGCGTCGGACGACGAGACATCGGGCAGGCGCTATCCCGTGATCTATGGATTGACCGGCTTCACGGGTAGCGGGCCGATGATGTTGAACCTCAGCGCGTGGCAGCCCAATTTGCCGCAGCGGATCGATCGCTTGATGGCCGAGGGCAAACTGTCACCCGCGATCTACGTGCTGCCCGATTGCTTCACGCGCTACGGCGGCAGCCAGTATCTCAACTCGACGGCCAGCGGACGCTACGAAGATTACGTCGTCGACGAGATCGTGCCGCACATCGATCGGATGTATCGCACGATCGCGAAGCCGGAAGGACGCGGCATCTTCGGGAAATCGAGCGGTGGCTACGGATCGATTAGGCTGGGCATGAAGCATCCCGACGTGTTTGGCGCGGTGGCCTGCCACAGCGGCGACATGGCGTTCGATCTGGTCTATCGCCCCGACTTTCCCCAGTTCGTCAACGCGCTTCAAAAAGCCGGCGGGCTGGACAAATGGTGGATCGAGTTTGAGTGCAAAGTGAAGAAGGAAAGCCGCGACATCGAAGCCGTCAACATTCTGGCGATGGCGGCTGCGTACTCTCCCAATCTGACCGCGCAACCACTCCCGATCGATTTTCCGTTTGACCTGGACACGTGCGAACTCAAGCCGGAAGTGTGGGCGCGCTGGCTGGAATGCGATCCGGTGCAGCTGGCCGATCGGTATGCCGACAATCTGAAGCGGCTGCGCCTGCTCTTTATCGATTGCGGCACACGCGACGAATTCAATCTGCATTTCGGCGCGCGCATTCTCGTCAAAAAATTACAGGCGCTGGGCGTCGCACACGAATACGAAGAGTTCGACGACGGGCACATGAATGTGCAGTATCGGTATGATGTGTCATTACCGAAGGTTGTTGGAGCGCTACAGGCTGCTGACTAAATACGCTGACGAGTGATGAGTGACGAGTGAATAGCCAATTGCGACTATTTACACATCACTCATCACTTTTCACTCATCACGGGAGGGGACCATGTCCAAGTTCAACAGCAGTTACATTCCTAGATCCGCCATGACCATCTTCGCGCATCCCGACGATTCCGAGTTCACCATCGGCGGGACACTGGCCAAGTGGGCCGCCGCCGGGTGCGAGATCACCATGGTGTTGTGCACCAGCGGCAACGTCGGTACGCACGATCCCCAGTACACGCTCAAGGCGCTGGCCAAAACACGCGAGGCCGAGCAGCAGGCGGTGGCCGACTTTTTTGGCGTGAAGCACATCGTCTTCCTGCGCCACGACGACTGCGCGCTGGAGCCCGATCTGATCTTGAGCCGCAAGCTGGTGCATACGATTCGCAAGCACCAACCCGAAGTCGTGATCTGCGGCGATCCCGAAGGCTGGTTCTACGGCAGCAACTACATCAATCATCCCGATCATCGCGCGGCGGCGAAAGCGGCGCTGGATGCGGTTTTTCCGCGCGCCGAGATGGAACTATTCTGGCCGGAAGAAGGGCCGGTGCACAAAGTCCATGCGGTCTACATTCAGGGCGCGAAGAAGTCCGACGTCGCGATCGATATTACCACCACGCTTGAGAAAAAAGTGAGCGCCCTGAAACTGCACCAGAGCCAGCTCGGCGATTGGGATCCGACAGAGATGATCACGCAGTGGGCGCAGGAAGAAGCGAAGGCTGCGCGCAAACGGGCGAAGAAGACAGGCCAGAAGATCAAGGCCGACGACGGCGGCAAACTCACAGCCGCAGAAGTGTATCGCGTGATGACGCTGGTCGATCAGCCGCAAGAGTCATGACAGGGTGATAGGATGACAAGATGACAGAGAGAAGCGTCATAGCGAGGAAGCCG
>Ga0182021_10011317_pt1 | contig 10584 bp, 10 predicted proteins | sample 612E3MmetaG_FD_120493 | JGI IMG/M metagenome (GOLD analysis project Ga0182021, IMG submission 120493) | Permafrost microbial communities from Stordalen Mire, Sweden - 612E3M metaG (Illumina Assembly) | ecosystem: Environmental > Terrestrial > Soil > Wetlands > Permafrost | place: Sweden... | reverse complement strand
GCAAATCTTAAAAGAGCAAACTATCAGGGAGATGTCGGAATGCATGTAGCGAAAGCAATTTATGGGATTCAAAAAGAAATGGATCAACATGGAGAAGAATTAAAAGCTTGGGAGGTAAAACCTTTAAAAGTAAGAGTTCAGTTTTTAGGCCGGGGTTATTCTCGGGGGGCGAAAGATTATGAAGAAAATGAAGAAGTGAGAAAAGAGATAGAAGAATTGAACAAGAAAATTTATGCCAAAGACGAGGCTGTAATGGCCATTTATAAAAAAGGCAGGCAATGGAGTTTGGAATATTTCAAAACTTTGTATAAACGCCTCGGAACCAGGTTTGATTTTTACTATTTTGAGTCGGAAGTCGGCGTCAATGGATTAGAGTTGGTTAAAGAATATTTGAAAAAAGGCGTTTTTGAAGAGAGTCAAGGGGCGGTGATATTTCCCGGAAAAAAATATAATTTACACGATAGAGTCTTCATAAATTCTTTAGGATTGCCAACTTACGAAGCGAAAGAATTGGGTCTGGCTTTTAAAAAATTCAGCGACTTTGAATATGATCAGTCGATAGTCATAACAGGAAATGAAATCATAGGATACTTCAAGGTTTTACTTGCAGCTTTAGGCAAAATAAATCCCGATTTGGCGGCCAAAACAAAACATTTGACTCACGGTATGGTTAGGCTTCCGACCGGCAAGATGTCCAGTCGTTCTGGCAACATTGTGACGGGAGAATGGTTGCTGGATGAGGCCAAAAAGCTTCTGAAAAGCAAATATCCCGAAATAGGAGATGAGATTCTGGAAAAAGTTGGCGTGGGCGCAGTGAAATATGCACTTCTCAAAAGCGGCCTCGGGCATGACATTGAATTCAGTTTCGAAGAATCAATCAGTATTCAAGGCAATTCGGGACCTTATTTACAATACGTTTATGTGAGAACTAAAAGTGTTTTAAGTAAGGCAAAAGAAGTTGGTATTGATTTGCAGGCTGGACCTGATGTTGCGTCATATTTAACATCAGAAGAGTCGGGTTTAATGAGGGCGGTTTATGAATTTCCAGAAATCGTAGAAAAAGCTGCTATAAATTTTGCGCCAAACGTTTTATGTAATTATCTTTTTGAACTTGGCCAGAAATATAATCTTTTCTATCAAAAATGTAAAATTATTGGAAGTAAAGAGCAGAAATCTCGCCTTATTCTAACAAAGGCCGTTGGGGATATAATTAAAAAAGGTCTGAACCTTTTGGGTATAGAGGCGCCAGACAAAATGTAGTAGAATATTGAAATGAAATTTAACCGCACGATTCTGAAAAATGGACTCCGGGTTTTGACTATTCCCATGCCTTCGTTTGAATCGGCTACGGTTATGGTGATGGTAGGGGCCGGCAGCCGGTACGAAACCAGACTCAACAATGGAATCTCTCATTTTCTGGAACATATGGCCTTCAAGGGCACTGTAAAGCGTCCGACGGCCATGGACATAACTAGCCTAATTGACGGAATGGGCGGGGAATTTAATGCTTCAACCGGCAAAGAAGTAACGGCTTATTACATCAAATCCGCTGCAGATAAAGTAGAAATTTCCTTGGATGTTCTGTCCGACATGTTGCAAAATTCAAAGCTGGATTCAGCCGAAATTGAAAAAGAAAAAGGCGTAATTGTCGGGGAAATAGATATGAATGAAGACAGTCCAATGAGAGACATAGGTGACGTTTACGAACGCTTAATCTACGGAGATACGCCTTTGGGTTGGAATATTGCCGGTCCAAAGGATGTCGTCAGAAAAATAACCAGAGAAGATTTTATAGCTTACATGAAGAGTTTGTACAGCCCGCACAATATGACGATTGTTTTTGCCGGTGGAATTGAAACTGAAAAGGCAGTTGGATTGGCGGAAAAATATCTCGGCGGTATGACACGTTTTGACACGTTAATATATGATAAGTATCAGGAGAAGCAAGATAAACCAAGACTATTTCTTAAAACCAAAAAAACAGAACAGGCACATATTGCCATCGGTTTTAAGACCGTAAAAAACGAACACCCCGATAAATATCCGTTGGAAGTCTTGGCTGCAATACTGGGCGGAGGAATGAGTTCCAGACTCTTCCATGAAGTCCGGGAAAAAAGAGGACTGGGGTATTACGTCTCAACCGGAGCAGACAACTATCAGGATGCCGGAAGCATGGTAACGGTAGCGGGAATTGACCCTAAGAGAATTAAGGAAGGAATATCTGTAATTTTAAGAGAACACCGAAAAATCGCAAATCTCAAATCTCAAATCTCAAAGGGAGAATTGAAAAAAGCCAAGGAATATCTGAAAGGACACATGGTGTTGGGTCTTGAGAACAGCCGGTCTGTGGCATATTATTATGCCTCCCAGGAACTTTTGGAGAAAAAGATCGACAATCCGGATCAACTTATGAAAAAAATTGATGCCGTTACTGCGGAGCAAATCAAAAACGTAGCCAAAAAGTATTTTGCCGAAAAAGGTTTAAACGTTGCAATTATCGGCAATTTTCCTTCGGCAAGCTCAGGGCAAGTCGCAGATAGACAAACTTTTGAAAATCTGCTACATTTATAAGTAAGGAAATATTTGCTGAGGTCAGGAAGAAAATTTTCTGGTTTGCAATTCACAAATGACTGTTTCTAAGGAGTTCAAAATGCAAACTGGCGAAAATTTTTTCCTTCCCCGCAAATTTATATTATGGAAAGATCGGTTGTTCTGGTTAAGCCTGACGGAGTGCAAAGAGGACTTATCGGAGAAGTAATCCACAGATTTGAAAGAAAAGGCTTAAAACTTGTCGGATTAAAAATGATTTCCTTGACAGATGCAATTTTGGACGAGTGGTATGCGCATCATAAGGATAAAACGTTCTTCGGGGGCTTAAAAAAATACATGAAGTCCTATCCGATTGTAGCAATACTTTTGGAAGGAAAAGATGTAATTGCTACGGTACGCAAAATGACCGGAATTACAAAAGCCCGTGACGCAGAGCCGGGAACTATCAGGGGAGATTTCGGAATGAGCCAGCAATATAACTTAATTCATGCTTCCGAGAACGCAGAAGCCTCAAAGAAAGAAGAAATGCTGGTTTTCAACCGGGATGAGATTTTCAACTGGGACAAAAGAGACCTCGAAAATATTTACCTCGAAGACGAATTAAAAGGATGATGATGTAAGGCAAAAATTATAAAGACCAGTGCCTCAACTAAGACACAATATTGGCAAAAGGCATGCAGAACAAAACCCTGAATGTAAAGTAAAACAAAGGAAACGACAATTCCCGTAAAGATAAAAAGTCTGAAATATTTATAAAAGCCATTTAGTTCATTTTCCACGAGTAAGATGAGAATAAGAGCAAGGAAGAATAAGGCTCCGTAAACACCCATCGGAATACCAAAAATTCTTGCAAAACGACTTGTCAGAACAATATCGCAGCCCTTGGTTATGGTGCAGGGAGGAAGAATGTGTCTGTAATCCAAGGCCGCCAGATAACCGCTATCAAAAAATCCGGCCAACGCCAAAAAAAACAGGGTTATTTTAGTTTTTGTTAATCTCATTTTGAATAAGCTTTTTGAAATCTTCGTAGGTCGTCGGATTTTGAATTTCCTTTCCGTTCATAAAAATGGTCGGAGTAGCATTGATTCCCAGATCAAGCCCCTGACTTTGTTCATCAGTTATAAATTTTTTGGTTGAGTCACTGTCTATATCGGAGTTAAATTTGCTTGAATTCAAACCCAATTTTTTGGCATAGTCTACAAAGATGCTTTTTGCCTGTGTGCTGTCGCTCCAACCTTCTTGATTTTCATAAACCATGTCAAACATTTCCCAAAGTTTACCTTGCAGACCGGCTGCATAAACTGCCTGAGCCGAAATCAAAGAGTTCTGATGAATGTTGGTTAGTGGAAAAAATCTATAAACCAATCTTAAATTATCCTTAAAATCCCCCTGAAGCTGTTTGATAGTAACATGCATCACTGCGCAGGCCGGGCATTGAAAGTCGGCATATTCAATTAAAGTAACTTTGGCATTAGGATTTCCTCTTATGAGATCGGTTTTGGAAACCGACGGTACATTTTGTATTTCGGCAGGAGGAGGTGGAGTCAGAGGAGCGTTGGCAGCGTTAATTAAAAGCCATAGTCCTCCGATTAAAACAGCAATAACGGCAAACCAAATTATAATTTCTTTGGTCTTCATATAGAGATATATCTTGACACAAAACACGATAAAAATAAAGTATGCCTAGTAAGCGGAGGATTATTGCATTGTCTTCGGGGATTATGCTACTCTAATTATAGAGTTAATTTTAAATATGGCAATCGCAATGAGTAAGACAAGGGAGAAATACCCCTTGAGTACAAAGAAAATTCTGAAGAAAACATTGGCAGGGACGCTGGGCTGGACAATATTGCTGTTTGTACTTTATGGATTTATTGCGTTTTTCTCGATTTTCAACATGATGTATAAGGAGGTTTCCAGCCTTGGCGTAAGTTCATCATCAAGTGCTGTCGGTAATTTTTTTGGAGTAGCTACGTTTGGTATTTTTGGCTTCCTTTTTTTAATAGTGATCCTAACCTATCTGTATCAGAAGTGGTATTACGATGTCTACTTTTATGATCTGACGGATGATTACGTTATTATCAAAAAGGGGCCGATTACTCCTCACGAAATTACTATCCCTTATGAACGAATACAGGATGTATACGTTGATCAAGATATTCTTGACAGGATATTCGGCTTATATGATGTTCATTTGTCCAGCGCAACTATTTCATCAGGTATGGCAGCCCATATCGATGGAGTAGAGAAGCAGGCGTCCGATGGTCTTCGCGGAGTTCTGCTTGAAGCTGTAAGCCGGAAAATCAGCAGAAACAGGGTTTCAAATGCGCCACCCACCGCAGGTCCTACAACTGCTGTCTGATATGAATGAAGTTATAACAGAGAAAAATTATCCGGTTGAGAATGCGTGGATTTTAAAGTCTGCATTGAGTTGGCTGATAATAATTATTATATTTGGTGCGTTGTTTTTGTTTGAAGCAAATAACATAAAAAATATATCCAATCTTGTTATTTATTTGTTTATTGGAATTTGTTCGGTAATCTACGCTGCTCTTCGCAAAAATACCTTTCATTACACATTTGATGCTAAATTTTTGAACTTACAGCAGGGGATTCTGAATAAACAGCAAAGGCATATTCCGTATGGAGTAATACAGAATATTTTTGTTAAACAAGACCTGTTGGACAGATTATTCGGACTTGCCTCGCTTACTTTGGAAAACGCTTCGGTAGGCGCAGGCAGCGTGCCGGAAGGGCAAGTTAAGGCGTTCGGCATAACTTTGGACAACAGGAAACAACAGAAAGCTGAGATGGTAGGGTTTAGCGGAAACAAAGTCAGCATTCCGGGGCTCAGTAAGCAAAATGCAGAAACATTGAAGGGTATTGTGCTTCAAAAGATGAAGGAAAATCCTATCGATGACAGTCAATCCGGCCTGTAGAGCTATCTAGTCGGGGTGCTGGGAATTGAACCCAGTGTTTCTCGATCCCGAACCGAGCGTGTTACCGGTACACTACACCCCGCAAACAGGACAAACCTCACGGTTTTTCCCAACGATTTTCCCTTAGGGATACGGTAAGCGGCACACTTAATCCATCGCTTACCGCAAATTATAGCTTGTAAGACATTATTCTACTTTCTTTTGTGTTAAAATACAATCAAGTCCCTATAGCTCAATTGGATTAGAGCAGACCCGTCCTAAGGGTAAGATTCCCAGTTCAACTCTGGGTAGGGACACATGACCACAAAAGACAAAATACGCTTTCTGGTTGTTAGGACTATCGGTAACTTTCTGGTGCTTTTTGCCGTCTTTGGTGTTTTGGCAACCTTCGGACCCGCTTTATATTATGAAGTACAATTCAGAATAATTGAAATCAGGGGAATTCATTTTACCGTAAATGGCCAAATCTCTCAATCGGAAGAGCCCGCTCAGGTCGAGCCCGTCAAACAAGCGCCTCTTGGTTTTGCCGATGTCTTGTCCGGTCCGATAGAGCAGATTTTGACCCCTGTTGATCCTAAGTTCAGTATTTTAATACCCAAAATAGGCGCAAACGCCAAGATTTTCCCGAATGTTGATCCGGCAAATCCCGACATTTTTCTTCCCGTTTTGCAGGAAGGAGTTGCGCACGCGGAAGGAACATTTTTTCCCGGACAAAAAGGAAATATTTATTTATTTGCTCATTCTACCGATAATTTTTGGGATGTCGGAAGATATAACGCAATATTTTATCTCCTGAAAGACCTAAAAAAGAATGACGATGTGGTGATTTTTTATCAAAATATAAGACATAATTACGAGGTAACCAAGACGGAAATTACAAGTCCTTCCGATGTGTCATACATAATTCACGCTCAAACAGGGAAAGAGCTTCTTATTCTCCAGACCTGTTGGCCGCCCGGGACAACCTGGCAAAGATTGTTAGTATTCGCGGAACCGAAATAACTATTTCAATCCTATGGTGTAGAGATTGGGAGGAATACTAGGATTGCCAAGATTAGTGAGTATCAGGATTTTGCTTCCGTCTGGCCATGAAAAAACATAGTCATCTATGAAAGGACCGGCATAAATAGTTGTTTTATTTTGTCCGTCATAATCCATAATATTAATTTTTTTGTCTGAGACATAAATTAAATGTTTTGAATCGGCAAACCAACTGAGAGGAAGAGAATTCGAATCCAAAATCTTAAAATTCTTATCTTCTTTTATATCGTAAACATAAACCGTTCCCTTGGTAATTTTTCTTTCCTCAGGAGTCGGATTGGTGCCGATTAATTTGGGTTCAATGATTTGCGGCAGGATAGCCGAATCACTGGCAATATAAAGAATTTTTGTTTCGTCTTCCGACCAGGAAAGAATCGTGAAATGATTTTTAATTAAATTTTGTAATTCCGCTTTAAATCCCAATAATTGAAGATTATCCGCATTTATCTTTTGTTCTTTCCAGGTCGAATCGATTGAAGCCAAGGTCGCCGTAATATCCTGGGGATTTTCGTTGAAGGCTGTTGTTAACAAATAAGTAGTTACTATATTCGGTCCGGCCGAAATTGTGGCAACAAGTTCTTTTGCATCAGGAGTCCAAGATAGACTGGCTTTAGAGAAATTATCAATTGTATTGCCAACAATTTGAGAGGAAGAGCTTTGTAGAGTTAGAACAGGGCGCAGTCCCATGTCCAAGATATAAATTCCGTTCTTACGGGGATCATCGGAAGAAGATACGGTATAAGCTATTTTAGTACGAGTTGGATCCAGAACGGGATCATCGACGCCTGCCTGGGTAACATTATCAAGTTTCGGAGCGGTCGGAATCAGGAAGGCATAGACACTAGAAACGACTTCTTTTTCAATTTTAATTTTTTTCTCCCAGGTTGAATAACCGGATTTAGAAATTTTTACATTATATTCGCCCGGAGGTAAATTAATAGTATTATTGGTAGCCGAGGTCAAGTGATCATCAATATATATGCCGGCACCGTCGGGTTGGCTGGTGGCCGCAAGTAGTCCTGTTCCGAAAACTCCTATTTTTCCGTCTACGAAATTGAAATTATAACCCTTGCCATACAAAATAACGGTTGTTGTTGCAACGACTAAAAATATTACCGTAGCAACGTAAAGAGCGACCTTCTTCATCAGGCGTATTATACCTCTTCGCACTCAAAAAGAAAATGGCAATGTAAACTCGAAGTGCAGGTAACACGCTATTAATACTATTGCATTGTTTAAGAAAGGAGTGCCTGTGCCCCGAAGAGTCAAAATCCTATTGCAATAATAAAGAAAAGGGGTATATAATCAAATTTATTAAGGCTAAAACCTTTTTTGACCTATTTAAGATAGAGATTGATAGGGTTTAAAGCTTCTTTGTGGAGTAAATTATGCTTTCTTTTTCCGGAAAACGAATTGGAATAGATCTTGGTACGGCAAATACCCTTGTCTATTTGGTCGGGCAAGGAATTATTCTTAACGAGCCGACGGTTGTGGCGGTAACCGCTGAAGAAAATAGGGTAGTGGCCGTCGGGCGGGAGGCCAAAGAAATGTTGGGCAGAACTCCGGGAAACATAGTTGCGTTAAGACCCCTAAGAGACGGAGTAATTGCGGATTATACAATTACGGAAGCAATGCTTTCTTATTTTATCGATAAGGCAGTAGGGCCATCCCGTTTTTTCAAGCCCGAGGTCATGGTCTGTATTCCATCCGGAGTAACCCAAGTCGAAAGACGTGCAGTTTTGGATGCGACTATGGCAGCCGGAGCCAAAATCGCTTATTTAATTGAAGAACCGCTGGCGGCCGCAATCGGAGCAAGAATACCTATTGCCCAGGCTGCGGGACATATGATTGTCGATACCGGCGGGGGATCAACCGAATGTGCGGTTATTTCCCTGGGCGGAGTCGTAGCTCATAATTCGGTCCGGGTTGCAGGCAATAAAATTGATGAGGCGATAGCCAATTATACCAAGAAGAAATTTAATCTTTTGGTCGGGGAGAGGACTGCGGAAGAGATAAAAATTGCCATAGGAAACGCGCTTGTCGAAGAGGACAAAACCAAAGAACCTGCGAAAATGGAAATAAGAGGACGTGATACGATTACCGGCTTGCCAAGAACAATTGAATTAACGGAAGTACAGATAAATGAAGCAATTTATCCAATCTTATTGCAAATTGTCGGTGCGGTTAAGAGTGTTTTGGAGCAAACTCCTCCCGAATTGGCAGCTGACATCATAGATAAAGGAGTGGTCATGAGCGGTGGGACATCGCTTATTAAAAACTTTGATAAATTGATGACGAAGTTAACCAGCGTGCCCTGTCATGTGGCCGAAGATGCATTGTTGTGTGTTGCCAAGGGGACGGGAGTAGCGCTTGAAAATATAGAACTTTACAAGAGAAGTATATCAAAAAAATAGTCTTATATTATTTTTGGCAATATTTTGAAGCCCGTGAAAATTTTAAAAACTGCAAATTTTTCACAAAATAATAGTTTTATAGTATTGTCAGAGTAATACTGAATAAATTATAATATTATTGGCCTGGCAAATACGGACATTGAGAACGAAATTTGAGTATAAGAAGTATTCAAAATAGCAATTCAGAAATTTATATAGAAAAATTATTAATCTTATAATAATTATAATATGATAGGCAAGAAAAATATACTGGGAGTAGGCATAACGGATGCCACCCAAAAGGAAGTCCTAGAGTATATCGTTAAAAATCTTCAAAACTCCGGAAAAAAACTCTTTGTTGTTACCCCAAATCCGGAATTTTTGGTCCTTGCCGACAAAAATATTAAATTTAAAAATGTCCTGAACAAATCAGATTTAGCTTCGCCGGACGGTATCGGCATACTGGTGGCTGCCAGATTCGTGGGTAAACCATTAAAAGAGAGGTTTGCCGGCGTAGATCTTGTAGAAAGTCTCTGTAAGGTGGTTGAAGAAAAGCCTATAACAGTGGGCTTTCTCGGAGGCAAGGGTGGAGTAGCAGAGATGACATCCGAGTGCTTACGAAAAAAATATCCCGGACTGAAAGTAGCCTTTGTCGGAGAAGAGTGGTCAAATGACTCTTTGGCGGGTCCTGTCGGGCTTCACCCCCGTCCGACATCCTCAGTCACTCCCTTCCCTTCGGGTGCTCGACGGGGGTCCCCCGCGCCCGCCACCCGCTTAAACCCTTCTCTCGACGCTGTCGGGAATCCTCCCCCCATTACCGCTCTTAACAACCAACATTTTAATAATTCAACAATACGGCAATCTAGCAAGAAAAATTCCATTGACATTTTATTTGTTGCTTTCGGTGCACCGAAACAGGAGTTTTGGATTAACGAGAATTTAGACAAAATTCCGGTGAAAGTTGCAATCGGGGTCGGCGGGGCATTTGATTACATCAGCGGTAAAGTTCCGAGAGCACCTAGTTTTATTAGAGGTATTGGTCTGGAATGGCTATTCCGTTTAATGATTCAACCCTGGCGTACGAAGCGCCAACTTTCACTTCTTCAATTTATAGCATTAGTCTTGAAAGAAAAATTAAGCTGATGTTGATTTGTTAATTTATCTTTAGATATATTACGATAGTTTTTGTTCCATAGTTCACGAGAGCTATAAAACGTTGTTAAAACATCAGTTATGCTATAATACCGACAATGAAAGTTTTGTATTTACAGACCTTTCCATTATTTGGTTCCGGGTCGGGAACTTATGCCAGAGAGCTGGCAAAGGAAGTAGCCAAAAGACATGAGGTTGCCATGGTGGCTCCCGAGAGCAGAGTCTTGACTGGGGTAAAGATGTACAGAGTTGATTTGCCCGTGAAGATCGCTTTTACGGGTCACCCTGAATGGCCGGATTGTAAAATGTATACAAAGGTCGGAGGAGAAGATCTGTCCGCCAATTATCTTGCATATTTTCAAAAAACGATAGAAGCCGTTAACGACTTTAAACCAAATATCATTCATGTTCATCATTTGATGCCTCTTCCTTGGATTGCCCGATTTGTCAAGATTGCTTACGGACTCAACTTCATGGTCACGGTTCATGGTTCGGAATTGCCGACTCTG
>Ga0182021_10011316_pt1 | contig 10585 bp, 9 predicted proteins | sample 612E3MmetaG_FD_120493 | JGI IMG/M metagenome (GOLD analysis project Ga0182021, IMG submission 120493) | Permafrost microbial communities from Stordalen Mire, Sweden - 612E3M metaG (Illumina Assembly) | ecosystem: Environmental > Terrestrial > Soil > Wetlands > Permafrost | place: Sweden... | reverse complement strand
GGCTGAGACGCGGCTCTTTTTGAGTATTTTCCGCCAGACGATGTTGCATTATTTCGTCCTCTACCACTTCGGATGTATCCCAAAAGAAAAGATATGGGCTGATTGTAGTACCCAATAGACCAACCAAAATATAAAGCATGGCGAAATCAATATGTATATTTATATGGACTGTGGAATATAACAACTTACCCCATGGTTCACTGACCATCAGGGCCGTAAAAATATAGGCCAGTAGCGACAAGGTCAGCCACTTTAAAATTTTGGCATATTTTTTATAGCTGACAAAAATCTCTAGAAGCAAGATGACAATCGCATAAATCACAGCTAAAATTGATACCGACACGGGGATAAACAGCCTGGTCGTACTGGCTATGGCACTGATATCGGCTCCGATATTGATAACGTTGGCAAATAGAACCAACGAAACGGCAAAATACAGTAATTTACGACTATAATTATCTCGTAAAACCGCCGCCAGACCTTTACCGGTGACAGCACCTATGCGCGAACAAGCCTCTTGGACATAAAGCAGCATCGGGTACATAAAAAGTGCCGTCCAAAGTAAACTGTAGCCATAGACGGCACCGGTCTGAGAATAAGTTATGATGCCCGATGGATCATCATCAGCCGCTCCGGTAACAATACCCGGCCCCAGCATACGCTGGAAGCGGCTATAGCTTTTATAATTTAATATACTCTTAGCAATAGCCAATGAACGCTTTTCGGATAGCTTTAAACTCTTTCTGGCTTTTTTAAATCTTCTTAAATTCTGTTTTCTGGATATTATCGGCATAGTTTGTTAGCTTAATTTTTTGTCAATCGTTTATAATCCAATACAAATTATTGCGCGGCGGGCGATTTCGTGAGCTTCATCGGTAGTAATAACATATACCGGCCTTAGACGTTTACGGGGGCTGATACGAATAAGTTTGGCCGGTTCGATAACTCTTTTGTTAATAGAGTCTTGCACGGCCAATCCCATGAATGATAGATTTTCTATAATCCGCTGCCGCAAAATAAATGAGCGGTCGCCAACTGTGCCGGTAAAAACCAAGCCGTCAACTCCGCCTAAACTAGCCGCCATTTTGGCAATGGCCTGCTGCGCTCCGTTAACATACATCCTCAGAGCCAGCCCGGCCTTATAATCACCAGTCGTTTCGGCCTCCAAAAGATCCCTTAAATCCGGCGAACTACCACTGATACCTAAAAGTCCGCTGGATTTATTGAGGTATTTTTCCATGGCAATATCATCCAGTTTTAGTTCATTTTTTATCGCCAGAACCGCTGCCGGATCAATTGAACCACTGCGCGTGGCCATCATTAGACCATCAAGCGGCGAGTAACCCATAGTCGTATCGACGCTCTGCCCGTTTAATATTGCCGAGACACTGCTACCGCTGCCCAAATGACAAACAATCAATTTATCGGGTAGTTTATGTTTTTTAGTTAACAGTTTAACGACTGCCGCTAGTGATATGCCGTGATAACCAAAGCGCTTAATTTCTAAGCGGTCAGCATCTTCGAGCGGTATGGCATAGTTCCAAGCCCAATCCGGTTTGGTGACATGAAATGCCGAATCGGAAATTAGGGCAATCGGGATGTCAGAATAATGTTGTTTTAACCTTTTAACTTCTTGCAAGGTCACGCTGACATGCAAGGGAGCTTTATCTTTAAGCTGATACAGGTGCCCAACAGATTCGGCATCAAGCAAATGATCCTGCAAAAAATAACGGCTCGGTGCCACGACCCGTAAGCCAATACCGGATATGTGCGCTCTTTTGGCAATACCGGCATTATCCAGAATTGGCACAACATGCTCCGTGACATCGTCCAGTTGGGTTATCTTGGAACGCAATACGGTGGATTTGCCGGCTGTAGTCATGGTGCAGACAATGCGGCCATCTTCGGCATGCTCAAAATTCAGCGAAACCAAGCATTTGTCTTTAGTATATAAGGCATACTTGCGGCTGGAACTACCAGGATTGGCGGCTAAAATTAACGGGTCCATTGCCAAGCATCAATCTCCGGCATATCAATGCCATGCAGTTTAATATAAGATGTATTTTCATCAATTTTATTGCGATATTTGACCACCAAAGCTTCAGCTTCTTGGGTAGATATAACAGCTTGCTCGGCCGATTTTTCAAAGACTTCTATGGCTAAATCGTAACGGCTGGTATGGTTGCGCACATGCATATCAAATGGAGTGGTTGTAGAACCGCTTTCTATGTAACCGTGGATATTGAACCGCTTGTGATCAGTATAATCGTAAATAATCGATTTTAAGGTTTCGGGATAACCGTGAAAATTACAGATTACCTGTTTATCATCGGTGAATATTTCGTCGAACTCGGTTTGGCTGACAGAAACTCCGCCGTTGCCCAAACCATGCGAAGACAAAGCCATAATGTTAACAAATCTTAAGCGTATATTCGGGCATTCGGTTTTAATTAGGTCAATCGCCGCTAATGTTTCTTTGACAAGATAGTCACCGGCGGCGGCCATCACAATTTGCGGGTTGCTATCGCTGGCAAAATCCCAAGTCATAACTCCGGCCCGCAAAGATTCGACAGCCAATGTTGGGGTCAACCAACGCGGTTCAAGAGTCTTGGCCGCTACGATAACGTTAATCTCATTGGTGGACGATAAGCATCTTTCCAGTACTGCCAGCGTAGAATTACCATCCGGTGGAAAGTAAACATTTATATAATCACCCTCGCGGCGCAAAACGTCATCTATAAAGCCGGGGTTTTGGTGAGAAAAGCCGTTGTGGTCTTGCCGCCAGGCCGAAGAAGTTAAGATGTAATTTAGCGAACTTACCGGCCGACGCCAAACCACATGCCTGGCATGTTGAATAAATTTGGCATATTGGTCGACCATGCTGGCTACAATCATAATAAAAGCTTCATAAGAGGCAAAAACGGCATGCCGGCCGGTCAAAATATAGCCTTGGGCCAAGCCTTGCATGTTGTGTTCGCTGAGCATCTCCATGGCCCGCCCATCAAACGACATATCCTTGTCCCAACTCTCCAGCGGCCAGACCCATGCCCGTTTGGTGTTCTTAAATATTTCGTCCAGCTTGTTGGAGTAAGTTTCGTCGGGTGACATAAAGCGGAAGTTGTGTTCTTCTTTATTGAGTTTAAAAACCTCACTTAAATAAAGACCGGCCCGGCGCATGCTGCTGGAGCCAATGGTGCCGGGTTTGCTGGCGTCTTCGGCAAAAAGTTCCAGATGTGGTAATTTAAGCGGTTTGTAAACCGGGTCGCCACCTATGGCATGGCGGGTCATCCCCATCCGTTTATCTGACGGGGGCATGACGGCTTCGATAAAATCACCAAAGCCAGTTTCTTCGTTGAATAATTCATTAAACTTGTATGATTTAAGCCACTGATTTAGCAAATGCAGTTGGTTTTCATCGGTTTTAGCCTCTGTTAACACTACTTGATGCGACAGGCAGTTGCCTTCTATCTTTTGGCCATTCAGCTCTTTGATGCCCGTCCAGCCCTTAAGAGTACGCATGATTATCACTGGCATATGCGGCGAGTCTTTTCGGTCTTCGGTTTTAATTTTATGGATTAAGTTGTAGGCCCAGTCCAGCGTTTCTTCCATTTGGGTATGCAAATCATCACCACTGACAATACGGGGTTTGTAGCCATAGCCCTTAAACATATCAATCAGCTCTTCGTCACTCATGCGGCCATACACGGTAGGGGCTGATATTTTATAACCGTTTAAGTGCAAAATAGGCAAAACGGTGCCGTTTATTTTAGGGTCAATCAGTTTGTTGATATGCCAGGCACCGGCGGCCGGGCCGGTTTCGGATTCGCCATCGCCAACCAAACAGGCCACAATTAAATCCGGGTTATCCAAAGCAGCTCCGTAAGATGTTGCCAATGAATAACCAAGCTCTCCACCCTCCAAAATTACTCCAGGTGTACCTGGGTTGCTGTGGCTGGGGAAGCCATATGGCCAACTGAAGTTGCGGCAGATAAAGCCTATACCGTCATAAGTATGCTCAGCGGCCTGATAAAAACGGCCAAGTGTACCCTCTAAAAACAGATTGGCCTGCAAGGCCGGAAAGGCATGGCCGGGTCCCAGTACAAACATCGTGTCTGACCCATGTTTTTGAATAAATTTAGATAGGTGTAAGTAAGCTAGATTAACCCCCGGCCCGGAGCCCCAATGTCCTAAAAGCCGTGGTTTAATATCATCAAAAGTTAGTGGCCTTTCCAGCAAAAAATTGTCTTGTAAAAAAATTTGGGCAACAGTTAAATAATTAGCGGCCCGCATGTACTGTTCGTAAGGAGTTTTGTCTTGGTTCATTTTGCCCACTCTTAATTTTATATGCTAATGCTTACCACCGTATTGTAACTAATCCCCTGCCGAAAAGTAAGTAGCTTCTTAATAAATACAGCTGTTAATTTATTTGAGGTTTACGCCGGAAACTATATTGTTGTAATCGGGAATCTGTAGTTGGAATAATTGTTGTACGCTGTTTAAACTGCCGGCAAATGTTCCGATTTTTGCTGAGCAACTGGTTATCCATAAATCGCCCGGGGCACCGGTAATACCGGTTGAATCAAAATAATATTTAGTCCCAAGCGGGCATTGCCCCAAGCTATTGGTTGAGCCGGGTTTGCTACGCTTGGCAATAAAGCCTTCAGCCTGCAAGCTTGCCAAGAATGCTTTAAAGGCACTGCTGTTGTTGGTAAAAGATTCGGATTTAATTATGGTGCCTTGGTAGCCGGATATCACTTCAACCATCCGGCTGTTTTTATCGACAGTAATCTTAATAATGCGGTGTAATTCATCACCGTTAATAATACCTTCGGTAGTGTAGATCACATCAGCGTTAGTATCAGCGAAATCAGACATGATAACCGGCTTTGAATTATTAGTAGTTGTCACCGGGCGGTTAAGGCCGAAAATAATGAATATCAGCAATATAACAAATACCGCCACCCCTAATATTAAGTAGATGTTCCTCATACCTTACCTACTATATCATAATTACTAGTTTTAGCAATTTTTCTATTGCCAATTTACCTATTTACTAGAAATTATCTGTCTCTAATTGGTAATGGTTATTCGGCGAGCAGTAATAGTTGTATTATCGCTGCTATTGTTACCAAAGTTTGGAGTAATAGTAATCGTCTTACCAACCACCAAGTCACTGGCTGTAGCCGTAGTTTCGCTGGCGACTGTAGTACTGGAATCAAGGTTAACTACTTCGGTGCTGCCACTACTGGTTGTAATGGTCACTGTGTTTGTCCCCACGCTAGCGATTTGTCCGCTAAGACCGTCAAAGCCGCCGCTGCGTCCGCCACCGTTAGCAGCAAAAGCTTGGCGCTGGCTAGCAGATGCATTTTGGAATCCACCGCCGACCGAGTTGGCAGCAGATGACTTATCATTAGATTTTTGGAGCTGCATGCCTCCCAAAAAAGCTGCCACGCCGACAATTATTACGACAAGCGTGGTAAATAAAATTAACCAGATTTTGTTATTTTTCATATCTTAAGCCTTGATCTTTTTACTATCTACTAGTTTGCCGTCAAGCAGGTGAAAAGACATATCGGTTTTACCGGCAATGCTTAAATCATGCGTTACCGCCACAATGGTAGTCTTCTCGGATTTTGCCAGACTGTGGAGCATATCAAAAATCACTTTGCCGGTATGACTATCCAGATTACCGGTAGGCTCATCAGCCAAAATCAGCTTGGGCCGATTGGCTAAAGCCCTGGCAATGGCTACTCGTTGCTGCTCGCCACCACTTAAGCGCCCCGGTTTACGTTTTTGCTGGCCGGCACTTAAACCAACCTGATCTAGCAGCTCGATTGCCCGTTTTTTACGCTCAGGTTTCTTAACACCGGCAAATTCCATCGGCAGCATTACGTTTTCGATAGCTGTCAAATTAGGTACCAGGTTATAGTTTTGAAAGACAAAACCAATTTTATTACAACGATATTTAATAAGAGTATGGTCATTCATTTTATTAATCTTCTTGCCGTCAACCTCTATGTCGCCGGAAGTCGGTTTGTCCAACGCCCCAAGCAGTGCCAGCAGCGTGCTTTTACCGCTACCGCTACGGCCAATTATTGATACAAAATAGCCCTCTGGCACATGCAGGCTAATATCGTCTACGGCAATTACTTTTGTACCGCCGGAAGAAAATTGCTTGCTAACATTTTTAACGTTTAACATTATTCGGCCCTCATTACTTCTGCTGGTCTTACTTTACTAATCAACCAGGCCGGAATGGCACTGCCTACAATGGCAATCAAAATCGCAGCTCCGATGCCATAGAGCAGTATGCTCCAACCGATGGTTGTTTGAATATTGCGTATATTAGTGACACTGTTCGCTCCAAAAGTACGAGCAATGCCCCTGACTCCCTGGCCCCCCACCCTGGCAGCTGTTTGGGTAGTACTGTTAGAACTATTATTTACCAGAGCTTTGGTGATCGGGCTAGCCGCAGCTATACCGATACCGATACCGATAACAGCTCCCATAATCGTGAACGTGACCGCCTCGCTGACAAACTGCAAAGTCGTTTTTAAGTTAGAGGCACCAATAGCTTTCATGACACCGATTTCACGGCGACGCTCCCTGACAATCATCAGCATGGTCAAGAGTATTATGACCGCGCCGGCCACTACTGCCCCGATCAAGCTAAACAGGGAAATGGTTTTAATATTTTGCAGAGGCGCAATTGCCTGATTGGACGTATCCTGGCTGTTGACGACATCCACCGCACTGCCAAGCTTGTTTTGGATAGCGGTCGTAGTGGAACTTAAGTTATCGATTGAATCTACTATTACCGTTGCGCTTGTAACGTCGCCGGTTTGACTGGAAAGCCGTTGCACCGTAGCCAAAGGCATAATTAAACCGTCATTGGCAAAAGTATTGCCAGCGTCATAAATCGCAACCACCTTAACGGTGGCGCTATAGGCCGTAAAGGTCGAACCAACGCTAAGATTATTTTTAGCAGCCAAACTTTTACCGACTATCGCCACGTTACTATCTACCGAAGGATCAAACGCCTGGCCACTGGTGATTTTTACACTGCTGGCATTAAACACCGAAGCGTCGGTCACATTATTGGTTCCAGTTACCGTAACCGGTGGAGTAAACGTCATGGTGCCGGATGAGCTGCTGCCGCCACTAACCGAGACATCTCCGGGATTACCATTATCCCTAGGCGTAAATGAAACGCCTGAATTTTGGGCAAAGCGTTGGCCCAAACTCCCGGCATCAATAGCCGATGCCAAATTGGTGTTGCTGGTTGTCAAGCGATCATTCAGTGTTTCTACCACACCGGCAACATGGGTTATCGATTTAATTTGGCTTAACTGGGTTTCGGTTAATGGGTTGCCGCCACCCTCAAAGCCTCTGGCTCCGGCCGGTGATACGCTAATAGTATTGCCAATAGAGCTTTTGATTGAATCTATTTTGGTTTGCACGGCTTGCCTGGATACCAGCATGGCCAAAGACAATCCAACGCTTAAACTCAAAATCAGTACTATGGATAACGTACGAATGCTATTCCTAAAGGCATTGCGAATCCCTCTGGTTACTACATTCACTATTTTTCCTTTCGATTATTTTTACAGATATACTTTTTAATCTTAACTCTATCCACTGAGAGCAAGCTGAGCTTATTATATATAAAATACTCAACTAAATTTCAGATATAATATATATACTAAACTACTCAATATGAAAAAATCATTGCTTATAATTATTACGGTTGCGCTTTTAGGTATAATTGCGGCTTACATGGCTCCACCGCAATCAAAAACCGCTACTGCTATAACTTCTGTAACAACTTCTAATTTAAACACCGTTTTATCTAATACCGAGGAAGATGATGCCACTAATGCCCCGTCCAGGCCCGCTGCTCAAACAACTCAAAACGTCAGTTATAAAAATGGTACATCTTCCGGGTCTAGTGTCTTTAATGGCTATGGCAATGTTCAGGTTGCTGTAAATATTAGCGGCGGCAAGATTACCGGCATAAACTTCTTGCAAATACCCCAAGATAATATTCGCTCGCAGTCAATAAATAACTACGCCGCTCCACAATTGGTAAGCGAAACCCTGGCAGTTCAAAGCGCTAACATAAATAATATTTCCGGTGCCACACTGACGACCAACAGCTATATTCAGTCACTTCAGGCGGCATTAAATAGCGCTAAAATATAATCAATATGTTACAAGTTGCTCAAATCATGGGGATGCCTATCACTATTGATATTCCTGATTATGATGTTATGGAAACTTTTGATGAATGTTTTAATTTGCTCCGTAAAATTGATGCTCAATTCAGCCCTTACAAAAAAACCAGCGAATTATCCAAATTTAAGAACGGCGAGATTGAGCCACAGCAATTAAGTAAAGATATGCGAGATATCAAAAAGGCTTGTGACCGGTTTACCAAGCTAACTGCGGGCTATTTTTCGGCCTATTATGATGGCACGTTTGACCCGACCGGTTACGTCAAAGGTTGGGCTATCCGGCAAACCGCTAACATAATTGAAAGTAAGGGTCTGGGCACTTATTCGATTAATGCCGGCGGCGATATTATGATGAGAAGTTGCGATGATCATGTCTGGCACACCGGTTTACAACATCCTTTAAACACAAATCAAATTTTTGGCACCGTGTCGGCCAAAAACCTGAGTATTGCCACATCCGGTAATTATGCGCGGGGTGATCATATCTTAAACCCAAAAGATTATCAACCAGCCAGACAGCTAATATCCGTTAGCGTAATTGGGCTAGATATTATCACTGCTGATGTTTTTGCTACCGCCATCTTTGCGATGGGTAAAAAAGGTATAAATTTTATCGACAAGCAAGAAGGCTACGAGGCTTTGCTTATAGATAGCAAACTAAACGCCTTTAAATCCAAGCAATTTGATAATTACTAAAAGGCAAATCGCTCGGCGATAATACTTCTTTGAGGCAGCCCGAGTATTCTTAATGTCGAAACGAATGATTTTGACATGTTATCTGGCCCGCACACATAAATAACAGTGTCGTCTTTAATGTGTTCTTTTAGCACATCTTGTGTTATCCGCCGGCCTTCACTGCTGACAAACACTTCTATCTTTAAACCCTTACTTTTTAAATTGGATAATTCTTGCCTAAAGGCAATCTGTCCAGTGTCGTGGACTGCATAAAGTAGCGTCACCGACTTACCAGCTTTAATCAACTCATCGATTTTAGATAAATACGGGGTTATACCTATTCCGCCAGCTATTAAGATAATATTTTTTGCTCTAGCCCTGTCTATAGTAAAAGCACCCCTGGGGCCATCAATTAATGCTATGGTAGCGGGCTTTAAATTTGCTAATTTTTCGCCATATTTACTACTGGCTTTGACTGTAATTCGCAATTGTCGTTTACCGGGAGCGGCCGAAAAGGAAAAAGGATGGGTTTCCCACCATAACCCCTTTTCTAAAAACCTCCAGGTGGCATATTGGCCCGGTTTGAATGAAAACAATGATATATATCGCCCTGTGATATAAACCGAATATATACTGGTAGCCTCCTTTACCACTCGTTCAACTTTAAATCGATGCCTGTTATATGCCAAAAATATTCTAATAAAACGATAATAACCAAGCATACCTATCACCAAAAAATATAGGGTATACCAGTAAGCTACAAACCAGCGCTGCGAATGAAAATCACCACCAACTCTCAATTGATGCAAAAACGTTAATAAAATGGCTGCGTAAATAGCCAGATGTGTCAGGTGCCATAGCTCATGGCTCATTTTTTTGCGGACTACATATACGGATAAGCCAACAGCCACGAAGAAGATTATTGTGCCTATTGTTGCCTTAAAAACGTCGCGGTAACTGGTATTAAATTGCCAAAACTGGTGCCAAAGCCCAGCATGAACCGGTGAGGCATATCCCAGTACTACAAAAACAACATGGCCAATGACAGCGACTAATATGGCATAGCCATTAAGCCTGTGTAAATCTATCGCCTCATGCAAATCAAAATTTTCTTCTACAAAAGGTACACGGCTAATTAATAGTACTTGCAGTAGAATCGTGTAGGCTGCCAGTAAACCTAGCAATCTCCCAATAGCAATAGATCTGGCACCTGGCACCAGCAAAGAAGAATAATTACTATGCCACCATCCGAGTATCAATAAAAACAAAGTCACCAGTAGGCCTATATAAAAAGACCAGCGGTAAATTCTATATTTATTGACACCATGTTGCATAACTTCTTAGTCCATGCCGTTATAAAAGTTCTTAGCTCTTTAGTGGCAACTGTATTGTAAAAGTTGAGCCTTTACCGGGCTTGCTGTCCACTAAAATAGTCCCGCCATTAATTTCAACAATATTCTTGGCGATAGCCAGACCCAATCCATAACCTTGTAAATTTTTCTTACTTCTAGCCGAATCGGCTTGATAAAAACGGTCAAATATTAATGTTAACTCGTCTGCCTTGATACCAATACCTTGATCTACAATTTGGACGTTAACGTGGTTTGATTCTTTAATAACCTGTACTTTTACCTCAGTTTTTTCAGGACTATATTTAATGGCGTTATCCAATATTG
>Ga0182021_10011315_pt1 | contig 10585 bp, 9 predicted proteins | sample 612E3MmetaG_FD_120493 | JGI IMG/M metagenome (GOLD analysis project Ga0182021, IMG submission 120493) | Permafrost microbial communities from Stordalen Mire, Sweden - 612E3M metaG (Illumina Assembly) | ecosystem: Environmental > Terrestrial > Soil > Wetlands > Permafrost | place: Sweden... | reverse complement strand
TTTAATCGAAAGAGTGTCTGCGGTACACCGATATGGTTGTTTAGATTTCCTTCTGAGCACAGAACATTATATTTTTGACTGAGGACACTTTTCAGCATCTCTTTTGTTGTTGTCTTTCCGTTAGATCCGCCTACTGCAATGAACGGAATTGCGTACTTTCGTCGATAGAGCCTGGCAAGATGCCCAAGAGCAAGGATAGTATTTTCGACGGTGAGTCTGGGAATATGAATGCTCACCATCATTGTTACATTCGCTTCTGCCCACCGGCGCTCGACGATGATACCGACTGCACCCATTTCGATGGCTTTGGAAATAAAATTATGTCCGTCGAATTGATCACCTCGAATCGCAATAAAGAGTTCACCTGCCTTAATGGTCCGTGAATCAATCGAAACACCGGCGATTTTAAAATTCTTCAGACCATCAAACCCAATCGCTTTATGATGCGGTAGTGCGAGGATGTCGGGCTTGGTCAGTTTCATTATTGAGCGCTCAGACTATTTTGATGAAACGCAGACCATTGATTCCGTAGACGACCCATCTGTGAAATTCTGGATCTGTCGAACATCAGAGTTATCAGTGTAATCATAAAAGACTTTCCAGAACTTCGCGGTCACTGAAATGAATTTTTTCTTTACCAATCACCTGGTAATCCTCATGTCCTTTTCCTGCGATGAGAATGACATCACCGCGCTGTGCACAATTGACAGCACGTTCAATCGCTGTTCTCCTATCCAGTTCACGTAACACACTTGCATGGCGAATAACGCCGTGCATGATATCGTCAATGATTTTTTCTGGATTTTCTGTCCTCGGATTATCAGACGTTACGATGACGATATCACTATATTCGCCTGCAATACGACCCATTAATGGGCGTTTTGTTTTATCGCGATCACCGCCTGCGCCGAAAACAGTTATTATACGGCCTCGGTTTTGTGTCGGCAGAATATCGTGAATGGTTTTCAGACAATTCTCAAGCGCGTCCGGTGTATGTGCATAATCGATAATTCCGGTCCATCCTGCAGGAGAAACAATACGTTCAAATCTCCCTCGAACATTTTTCAAGTTGTTGATACCAGAAATAATTTGTTCGCGTGGAATTCCAAGCGCAATACCGGCAGAATATGCTGCGAGAACATTGTAGACGTTAAACTTGCCAATAAGCGGCATGGTGAATGTGAATTCTCCGTGTCCATTGCTCAATGTAAGCGTTGTTCCAGCGATGCTAAATTTCATGTTTTTTACTTGAACATCAGCGGCAGAGGTAATGCCGTAGGAAATTGCTCTCGTATTGATAGCGTCACGTATCTGAACTCCTCGCCGGTCATCATGATTGATAACCGCACAACCAGATGGTTTTAGATCCATAAAGAGAGTTTTCTTCGCTTCGAAATACTTTTCCATTGTTCCATGATAATCGAGATGATCCTGTGTCAGGTTTGTGAAAATTGCGACATTGAAATCAAGTCCGAAGACGCGAGACTGATCCAATGCATGCGAAGAGATCTCCATCGATACCGATGTGCATTGTTCCTCCACCATCGAAGCAAATAGCTCGTTGAGTTCAAGCGATTCGGGTGTTGTATGCGTAGCCGGAATGACACGGTCGCCGATTTTATATTCAATTGTCCCGACCAATCCAACTTTTTCTCCGGCTGCTTCCAGAATCGACTTCACGAGGTGAGAAGTAGTGGTTTTTCCATTTGTACCTGTTACTCCGATAAATTTTAATTTCTTGGATGGATGACCATAAAAATTCGACGACATCACGGCAAGCGCTCTTCGCGTATCCGGTACTACGACTTTGATGACACCAGCATGCATACAGAATGGATCCGGAAGCGCATTATCATCTTGGAGAACGACAACTTTTGCGCCTTGATTGACAGCACTCTGAAGATAGGTATGTCCGTCACTTGTCGCTCCCTTGAGTGCGACAAAGCAATCATCGCGCTGGATTTTCCGTGAATCGTACTGGAGTTTGTTGATTTCTACTTCATGTGTAACGACCATTTGCCCATACATCGTTTGGAACAATTTGGAAACCGTAACACCTTCGAGTAATTGAGAAAGTTTCATAAGCAGATCAATTTAATATAATGTTGCCTGTGCCATGCTGCGCGGCATACAGGTAAGTGTGATAGATGAGCCCAGCCGTGTTCGTTCGCCTGCGTTTGGGAATTGTTGTGTCACGACACCGGAACCCTGTACTTTTACTTCAAATTCATCTGTAACAAGCCGATTCATTGCGCGGCGAATGCTCATTCCCCGTACATCCGGCACTGCAATCATTCCATCAGACGAAGCTACGGATTCGCCGTTGAGGATGAGAGAGACTGTCTCGTCTTTTTCAACTTTTTTCCCTGGTTCAGGAGTTTGCTTGATTACCAAATTACCCTTTCCAAATATCTGACAATTGAGTCCATAGGTTGCGAGCAATTTTTTTGCTAACAACGATTGCAGCATACGGACGTCGGGAACAACGATGCTGCCGTGCGCTGCATGGTCATTTGCAATTGCAGTTCTGGAAAATTTATAGGATGTCATAATCACGCGTTCTGCTATGGCGCGAAACACCGGTCCAGCGGTGCTGCCACCGTAGTACCCTCGTGAGCGCGGATTGTCCATCATCACTAAACAAACGACTTGCGGATCTTCTACAGGAAAAAAACCTACAAACGACGCTGTATAGTTATTCTCCATGTATTTACCGTCAAAATACTTGCGCGATGTTCCGGTTTTGCCAGCGATACGCACATCATTGATTTTCACTTCTTTTCCTGTTCCGCGTTCAACAACTCCTTCAAATGCAGGCAAAAGTTGATCGAGTGTTTTCTGTGATACGACGCGTCTGATTGCTTGCGGCTTTTGCTCGGCAATTAATTTGCCATTGCCGTCTTCAATGTGAGCAACGACAAAGGGTTTCATGAGCACTCCCTTGTTGGCGATAGCCGCATACGTGCAGACAATTTGAAGAGGTGTTGCACCGATTTCATATCCATACGACATGGTTTGAGTCGTAGTGCCTGACCAGTCATGGTCAATTGGTTTCTTCAGCACTCCGCGGACTTCGCCGGGAAGATCAATCCCTGTAATCATGCCAAATCCAAAGTCTCGTGCTTTGCGATATAATTTTTCTCCGCCAACCAATTTCCCTACTTTTGCCAGCACGATATTGGAGGATACCTCGATCGCTTCCTGAAATGTAAGATAGTCGAACTCATGGGAATCGTTGATGAAACGAAACTTATTGCCGCCAAGGGACACTTTCATTTTTCCATGTTCGGCATTGAAACGGCTTCCTGGAGTAACGAGCATGTTCTCAAATGCCGCCGCCGCTGTAACTACTTTAAATACAGAACCCGGTTCAAACACATCGCTGACGATGCGATTGCGTGCATCGGCTGTATTGAGAGAACCAACATCATTTGGATTGATGCCCGGATAGACGGACATCGCAAGAACTTCGCCTGTCTTCGGATTTACCATCACTGCACATCCACCATCAGCTTTATTCGCTTCAACACCGTGCTTCAATTCTTCGTCCACAATCGCTTGATATTTGACATCGATGGTAAGAAAAATGTCATTCCCGTTTATTGGCTCGCGGCGAGGATAATCTGCGGAAGGGCGTACACGCCCCAATCCATCTCGCTGCATAACGACAGAACCGTTGAAACCCTTCAATTCGTTATCATACTGAAATTCGATACCTGAGATTCCTTTGTTGTCGATATTGGTAAATCCAAGCAACGCTCCGGCAAATTCATCGTAATGATATAACCGTTTCGGTTCGTTGATGACCACGATGCCTTCAAGTTTTTCCATTTCGATACGGCGGGCGATTTCTGGTGTGACTCTGCGTTCGAGCCAGACAAATCGTCGTATGTTTTCGTCTTCGTTTGTCTCGCGCAATTTTTCAAGATAGAATGAAACGGGCTTTCCAAAAACGCGTGCAAATATTTCTGCCACATGGTCTTGACGGTCGCTAATAATTTTTGGATCAGCGGCAAATGAAAGTAAGATCGTATTCGAAACAATAGCATTACCGTCCCGGTCGAATATGTTTCCGCGTGTTGCCGGCAAGATGAATGATCGCTCATACTGCTTTCGTGCTAAGTCCTTGTACGTACCGGCATCGACAACCTGGATCTTCACTAATCGGAAAGAAATGATAGTGAAGAAAATGGCGAAGAAGAGTTTTAAAATCAGGAAACGGGAACGGGAGAGAGACATGGTCTCTTTTCCCTGAACAGCATGTTCTCTATCCCGAAAGATCATCACCTATGTTCCATCTTTTGTTGCAGCACTTCTTCCACTTGGTGTACGCGTTCAGGATCGATCTCGATCCATACGGGAAACTGTTTCGAATTCTGCAATCCCAACTGATCACGGGCAATCTGTTGGATTCGATCAAGACTAGACAACCTGTTGATCTGCGCCTTCATCAGTTCCTGTTCATTGAGAATTTGCCGGTGCTTCATTTGAAGCTGATTGTTCTGTGCCATGAGCCGGCCAACGGCTAAGATATTACCTATATAGAGAATACTTGCTACAGCACCGCAAAGAAGAATTAAGATAATGGTAAACGGAGATACCTTCCGCCGACTCTGCTTTTTGTTGAAGGCCAATGGAGTACCATCAAGTGTAGTTGTCACTTTACTTCGTACGGTGTCTGTTCCATTGTATACCATGTCCCGCGCTTCGCGAATTTTTGGAATGGAAATCGTAGAAACCGATGGATCCGATTCTGCCATTGCACGAGCAGCATACACTTCACCAAGATTTTGTGTTTCAGATTGCACGATTCATTCTCTTCCTATACTTTTTCAGCGGCACGGAGTTTTGCACTCCTTGAACGAGGATTTGCCGCCATTTCTTCTTCCGATGCTATTATCGGCTTTCGTGTTAACACGTTCAAAACTGGCTGCACGGGTGTATCCGGGATAATTTTATGACCCGAAGAAATCGAATGTGCCGATGCTTTGCGAAAGGCCTCTTTTACCAAGCGATCCTCCAGTGAGTGGTAGGAGAGAACGACGATTCTCCCGCCGGGGTTCAAGACATCAATGCATTCGCGAATTGCCTGCCGGAGATTTTCCATCTCGTTGTTCACTTCAATCCGAATTGCCTGAAAGACTCTTGCCAGAGTTTTATTCAGGAACTGGCCGCCAATGGTTCTCTCTATTAGAGCGGCGAGCTGACCGGTGGATTCAATTGGATGCTGGATACGATACTGTACCATCGCTCTTGCAATCCTTCGTGAGTGTTTCTCTTCGCCATAGTTCCAAAGAATATCCGCAAGCGATTGTTCGTCGTACTGGTTGACAATATACTTGGCGTCTGCCTGTTGATGACGATCCATTCGCATATCGAGCTGCGCGTCGGCGCGAAAACTGAATCCTTTATCGGATTCATCAATTTGAAACGATGAAACACCCAGATCGAGTAACACACCTTGAACCGTATTTACTCCATGTTGAGAAAGAACAAACTTAATATTTCTGAAATTTTCTTTTACAAAAATTGCGCGATCACCAAATTGCGCCAGACGTTCACGTGATGCTGCCAATGCATCGTCATCAAGATCAATTCCAATCACTTTCCCCAAGTGGTTGAGTTGTTCAAGCATCAATTTCGCGTGCCCGCCGCCGCCGAGTGTTCCATCAACATAGAACCCGTTTTTCGCAGTGAGAAGATATGTAAGAACCTCCTGTGTAAGAACCGGAGTATGATATGTGTATGTCTCCACTCCGAGTCACGATACTAGTGCTGAGGTTTAAAGACCTGTTCTGCAACGGTTTCATACGTATCCGGATGATTTTTCTGATACTCTTCGTACACCGACGGGTTCCAGATCTCAATCCGATCCAACACGCCGAGTATCAAAACTTCATTTTCGATACCGGCAAACTGTATGAGGTCGGGCGGAAGTGTAATTCGAGATTGTTGATCGATCTTTGAATCATTTGCCCGCTCAAATAATGTTCGTGCATAAAAACGATGCTGTGCATCGAGGAATGAAAGACTCCGGACAAATTGTTCCAGCTTATTCCATTCATCTTGTGGATACACATAGAGGCAGCGCTCGAACCCGCGTGTAACCACAAATTTTCCTTTTACACTTGACGCAAGATTGAGGCGCAACTTTGCAGGGAGGGCCACGCGTCCCTTTTCATCAACTGAATAAGAATATCTGCCTTTAAATGATGACACAATGCCCTCTTATTTTTCCGTTTAAATTCATCGGGAATTCGCTTCCCGAATTCCCCACTTTTCCCCACACTGGAGATGAAATTTAAGGAAATACAGCAGAAAGTCAAGCGAAATTTAAGGTTTCTTATCGTGTGAAGAGAAACGACTGGAAAATTTCCCCACTTGAGTCATTATCGGACTTCAGAGTGTATTTCAAGAAACTTCACTTCAGCCGAATAATCCTCCTATTCAAAACGGGAGGTTATTGCCTGTGAAAACAAGTCATAAACTTTCTGTCGTCTTTGGTTATTAAGTCCGCTCGAATTGTCTATTCATCAAGTTGAGCATATAGTATGAAATAAAGGGGCAAAAGAGGATTTGAATTTATCCTATGAATTCAATAGCTTGACATCGTCGCATAGTTGGTTGAAATATTCGAGGGCATTCCCAAATCAAAAAGAAATTACGCGCGCGTACCAGAGGATAAGATGTTAGAAAAAGATATAGAAAATTTAGTCGCCAAGCATCCGGAGGACTTTTTCCCTGGCGAAGGTTTTAAACTAATTGAACAGCAATATTCTATTGAGGGAAAAAGAATTGATATTCTTTTTAAAGATAAGCTAAACAGAAAAATTATAGTCGAAATTAAAAGAGGTATTTTAAGCCGAGAGGCGTCTGGTCAAGTAGCAGAATATTTTGGCCTTTTAAAAAGTAAGAATCAGGATGAATACTATGAAATGATTTTATGTGCAAATGTTATCTCTAAAGAAAGGCGTGTTTTCCTCGAACATATTGGTATTGAATGCAACGAACTTGGCATTGTTTACATATCTGAACTTGCAAAGAAATACAACTATACTTTTATCGATGATCGAACTACATTTGCGCCAACAGAATTCCCTATTCAAACAATATCTCCACCAAGTATTACTATTGAAAACGATGATGATATTTCTGTTTGGATATTTCAAGGGAATCCACAAAGATACGATGTTCTTAATGCTCTTTCGGATATAGAAATGGGGAACAGTATTCATTGGCTTGTGAATCAACATAAATCAAAAATAAAAAAGGGTCATTTAGGATTGATTTGGATGTCCGGTAGTGATTCAGGAATTTATGCCCTTACGCGAATTGAATGCGACCCACAAATGTTGAGTGAATTTTCTGCAGAAAGAAAATATTGGACTGATTCATCAGAAAAGGAATATGCTTTACGTGTGCAGATGACAATAATTAAACGGTTTATTAATAACCCGATTTTAAAAGCTAATCTGATTAAATGTGAGGGTTTGAATAATTTATCTATTTTGCGACAGTTTCAAGGCACTAATTTTCCAGTACGGAATAAAGAGTGGCGTATTATTTCTCGATTCCTTTAAAATTAGAAACGCAAGTGAAGAAAAAATGCCCCAAGCACATCAACCAACAGCTGCTATATACATTGGGCGGAAGACCGCCCTCAGCAATTCGGCCACTTCACAGAGCACCACACGGTAACAGAATATACAATAATGTCACAAAATAGAAGAGATTTTCTTAAATCCACAGCACTTATAACCGGTGCCGCTATGATGATAAACGATCCGTATAAAGCTATTGCCGAAAACATTCCGGCTCGTTTTAAAATCGGTACGATGAAACTTACGTATCGTCCGTACACATTGGAACTGAAACACGTATTCACTATTGCAACGAATTCGCGAACGACAACTCCGGTGATGCTCACCGAAATCGAATTGAATGAAGTGACCGGATATGGTGAATCCTCTATGCCGCCGTATCTTGGTGAGTCGCATGAAACTGTACAGGCGTTTCTCTCCAAAATTGATTTGAGCAAATACGAAAATCCATTTGATCTTGAAACCATTCTGAATGACATCGATACAATTGAACCGGGTAATACAGCCGCGAAGGCATCCGTGGATATTGCGCTTCACGATCTTATCGGCAAGCTAATGGGACAGCCGTGGTTCAATATTTGGGGATACGATAAAAACAAAACACCGAATACGTCCTTCACGATTGGTATAGACACGCCGGAGGTTGTAAGGCAGAAAACGAAAGAAGCAGAAGAGTTTAAAGTGTTGAAAGTGAAACTTGGCCGCGATACTGATAAGGAGATGATCGAAACGATTCGCTCGGTCACCGATAAACCATTGACCGGTGACGTGAATCAAGGATGGAAGGATAAAGAAAAAGCATTGGAAATGCTTCACTGGTTGAACGATCGAAACATGGTGATGATTGAACAGCCGATGCCGAAAGAACAGAGAGACGATTTGGCATGGCTGGCAGAACGTTCACCGCTTCCGATTATCGGTGATGAAGGGGTGCAGCGCCTTACTGATATTAAAAAGTCGGTGGGTGTCTATCACGGCATCAATATTAAGTTGATGAAATGCACAGGAATGCGCGAAGCGCAGAAGATGCTCACGCTTGCCCGCTCGCTGGGAATGAAAGTAATGGTTGGCTGCATGACGGAAACATCGTGTGCGATATCCGCAGCATCCCATCTCTCTCCGATGGTTGATTGGGCAGATCTTGATGGTGCGTTGCTCATCAAGAACGATGTTTTTAACGGTACGAAAATCATCGATGGAAAAGTGACGCTAATGGACCGGCCGGGAATTGGCGTTGTAAAGATATAATTGCCTTGATGATGTACAGTCTGAATAATTGTACAAAAGGAAGTTGTTAGAGAATACCTAAATTTTGTAAGTCCGTTTCTAACTGCCCAGTACTTTCAAACTGTATTATTTGCATTCCTGCATTTTTTGCTGCTATCACATTCTCAGCAATATCATCGATGAACAGCATCTTGGAAGGATGGATTCCTTGATCTTTAATAATAGCATCGTAGAAACCGTACGCTGGTTTCATCACGCGTAATTGGTATGAGAGATAATGCTTCTGAAGAATTTTGAGTCCTTCGAATTTCGATAGACTAAATTTATAATGAATTTCATTGGTGTTACTAACCAAAGCGGTTTGATGTCTGGTAGATACGCGTTTTACAATATCGGTTACACCTTCAACAGGTTGTTGAATAATGCACGAAAATGCTTGTTCAAGTTGTAGGATCGTGAAATTGTTATTAAAAACAGTTCGAAGTCTATTCAGGTAGTCATCAGTTGAAATGTATCCAGTTTCATATTGCAGAGTTAAAGATGTGTATTCATCTCTAAAAGAAACAATTTCTTCTGCCCGAAGAAATCCGAGGTTGCGCCAGAATGCACTGAAATCGATATATACAAGGACATTTCCAAGATCGAACAATACAATGCTGATTTGTTTCATTCACCAATCTCCATTCTTCTCCTCTCCCTGTAAGATCGTAAGAAGTTCTCAGAGATAAAAATAGAAAGAATCAGCGGGAACTTCACTCTTGGTTTTATTTGTTCCATATCGTGATAGTGAATTATTACAAATTCAACATTAATTGAAAGAGGATTATTTTATGGTAAAAATAAATACACCAGCTCCCGATTTTACTGAAGATGCGTATGTGAACGACCAAATCAAGAAAATTTCGCTGAAAGAATATCGAGGCAAATGGATCATTTTGTTCTTCTATCCGGCAGATTTCACATTTGTATGTCCGACAGAACTTGGAGAATTAGCAGACCATTACGCTGAGATAAGAACAGAAGGTGCGGAAGTTATTTCGATCAGTGTCGACACAGGATATGTTCATAAGGCATGGCATGACACCTCTGAAACAATCAAGAAAATTAAATATCCCATGCTGGCAGATCCGGCACATCGGGTATGCACAGAATACGGCACATTCATTGAAGAGGAGGGATTGTCGCTTCGCGGAACATTTTTAATAGATCCTCAGGGTATTTTGAGGGCCTACGAAATCAACAATAATAAAATTGGCCGAAGTATTGATGAAATTATTCGCAAACTTCAGGCAGCAAAATTTGTTGCCGAACATGGCGGTGAAGTTTGTCCAATGAATTGGAAACCGGGAGCAAAGACGCTGAAAGAAGGACTTGATTTGGTGGGAAAGATATAAGGAGTGGGAAGAAGTTCGATGGCAGCGCTTCTGGAATTTTAGTGAATGAAGAAATCGTTTGAGTTCTATTGTATCAAGAGTCTTATATTGAAGCGAAACCAATCTTCAGTTGGATAGCGATTAATATTCTTTCCGGTTCGCATAGAAGTTCATCAGCAATCCGATCATCGTCATATTGGCAACGAGTGCAGAGCCACCATAGCTGAGAAAGGGCAATGGAAGACCCACCACCGGCATCAATCCCATCGACATGCCGGTATTGACAATTATGTGTGTGCCGAAAATTCCCATGATACCGATCGCTGCAAGACTACTGAATCTATTTTTTGAAATGCTCGCAACTCGAAGCGCATGCAACAAAAG
>Ga0182021_10011314_pt1 | contig 10585 bp, 9 predicted proteins | sample 612E3MmetaG_FD_120493 | JGI IMG/M metagenome (GOLD analysis project Ga0182021, IMG submission 120493) | Permafrost microbial communities from Stordalen Mire, Sweden - 612E3M metaG (Illumina Assembly) | ecosystem: Environmental > Terrestrial > Soil > Wetlands > Permafrost | place: Sweden... | reverse complement strand
GCGGCCAGGTAAGCCAGGGTGTTGTAGACGGATTGCCGGGGAGGGACGGCCGTGGTCGGCCGGGCGTCGGGCGATTCGAGGAGCTCGAAGAACCGGCCCGGGCTGACGGTCAGCTTGTCCAGGTAGGGATGCCCGCCGATGGTCAGGATGAGGGGGATGACGTGGATTTGCCGCTCGTCGAGGACCTCGGGCGGGAGGTCCGCGCTCGAGTCGGTCACGATCGCGATCCGCGACTTCGGATGATGGGCCGCGTCGTATTGGCGGCGGATGTCGTCGACCTTGATCTGAACGATCTCGCCCCGTCCGCGCAGCTCCGCGAACAGCTCAGCCGGCGTGTTGGTGTGGACGTGGATCCTCACTTTTTCCTCGGAGCCGGCGACGACGGCCGACTTGCCGAAGCGCCGGACGACGGCCCGGATGGCGTCCGGATCCAGGCCGCTGCCCACGAGCAAGGCCTCTGTGCAATAGCGGTGGTCGAGCGATTTGTCCTTGGACGGCGCCCGGATCGGCTCCGGCTCCCATTCCACGTCGGCCGCGGGCGCGCGGCGGAGGCGGCCCTTCTTGATGTACGCGTGGATGCCTTCCAGAAAATCGACGAACCCCTTGGCGCCCGCGTCAACGACGCCGGCGCGCGACAGGGCTTCGAGCCGGGCCGTCGTCGCGGCAAGCGAGCGGCGGGCCTCGCCCAGGGAAGCCGTGATGAGCTCTTCGAAGTCCGGGGTTTCGGTCCGCTGCCGGAAGATGGCCTCGGCCCAATCGCGGATGACCGTGAGCATGGTCCCTTCGACCGGCGCCACGATGGCCTTGGCGGCGTAGGGGACGGCCCTCACGAGCGATTCCCCGAACGCCCGGGCCGTCAGCCTCGATTCCTGGGCGATCTCCCGGCTGACGCCGTGGAGGAACTGGGCAAAGATGATCCCCGAATTGCCCTGGGCGCCGTTCAGGGCGGCGTCGGCGATCGACCGGAGGGTGGCCCGCAGCGACAAGTGGGGCTTCGATCCTTGGGCGATCGCCCGCATGGTCGAGGCCATGTTGGTCCCCGTGTCTCCGTCGGGGACGGGGAAGACGTTGATCCGGTTGAGGTAGGCCTGGTCGCGGACGACGGCCTCGCCTCCGGCCAGGAACGCGCGGTGGAGCCGCCATCCATTGAGATACAGGATTTTCAGGTGGGGATGTCTCACGGAGGCCTACTTGACGATGAATTTCCGGCCGGCGTGCTCGAGGATGTCCATCGGGATCTCGTAAACCCGCGCCAGGAGCTCCTCGGTCAGGACGGCGTCCGGCGTCCCGGCGGCGACGACGCGCCCTTCCTTCAAAAAGACGAGCGTGTCCGAGTATCTCACGGCCATGTCGAGGTTGTGGAGCGTCATGAGGACGGTCTTTCGCTTCTCGCCGGCCAGCTTCCGGACGAGCTCCAGAAGCTCGGTCTCGTGCCGGGGATCGAGGAACGTCGTCGGCTCGTCCAGGATCAGGATGTCCGAGCGCTGGGCGAGGGCCCGGGCGATGAGCACGAGACGGCGCTCGCCGCTGCTCAGCTGCGTGTAGGCGCGCGACGCGTAGCGGGCGAGGCCCACGAACTCCAGGGCTTCCCGGGCCGCGGCGGCGTCGGCCTCCGACGGCGTGGAGAAGAGAGGGACATAGGCCGCCCGGCCCATGAGGACGAAATCCAGGACGGCGTAATTGAAGGCCGAGCTGTGCTCCTGGGGCACGAAGGCCAGGCGCCGCGCCCGCTCCGCCGCCGGAAGGGCGGCGAGGTCGCAGCCGTCGATGAAGATCGTGCCGCGGGGCGTCGGCAGGATCGCGCTGACGCATTTGAGGAGCGTGGTCTTGCCCGCGCCGTTCGGCCCGACGATGGTCGTCAATCCCGCTCCCTCGAGCTCGAGCGCGGGGACCCGGAGCTCGAAGCCCTGGTAGCGGTAGACGAGGTTCCGGACCGAGATGCTCACAGCCAGACGCTCCTGGATTTTCGAAGGAGGATGATGAAAAAGGGGATGCCGATGAGGCTGGTGAAGATCCCGACGGGCAGCTCGAACGAGGCGAGGCTGCGGGCGAGATCGTCGGCCAGGACGAGATAGCCCGCGCCCAGAGCGGCCGACAAGGGAACCACCCGCCGGTTGTCCACGCCGACCATCATCCGGACGAGGTGCGGCACGAGCAGACCGACCCAGCCGATGATCCCTGCGACCGAGGTCGCCGCGGCGGTCATCAGCGTCGCGGTGAGGATCACCAGGATCTTGTCCCGCTTGAGGTTGACGCCTAGCGAACGGGCTTCCTCGTCGCTCATGGACAGGACGTTCAGACGCCAGCGCATCATGACGAGGACGACCATCCCGAGCCCCATCAGGGGCAGGGCCACGGCGAGCTCGCCCCAGCCGGGCCAGGTCAGGTTGCCCAGGAGCCAGTTGAACAGGGCCTGGAGGGCGTATGGGCTGGCGAAGTATTCCACGAGCGAGAGCAGGGCGGAGAAGAAGGCCGACGTGATGACGCCCGTCAAGAGGAGGGAAATGAGGGGCGAATCCGATTTCCGGGAGATGGCCAGGACGACGAGCACGGCGGCCACGGCGAAGACGAACGCCGAGATTTGGGGCGGGACCGCTGCGCCGAGGAAGACGAGGGAGATCGAAGCGCCGAAGGCCGCTCCGGACGAGATCCCGAGGATCGATTCGTTGACCAGCGGGTTCTTGAACAGGGCCTGGAGCGCGGTGCCCGAAACCGAGAGCGAGGAGCCGACCATCATCGCCAGGATGAGCCGGGGAAGCCGGACGCTGAAAACGGTGGCGATGTAGCCTTCGGCGTCGGCGAACCCCGTCTTCAAGGAGGGGAAGATCGGCGAGAGGAGGGCCTTGACGATGTCGCGCGGCGGGATGTGCCAGGACCCGATGAAGAGCGAGACGGCGAAGGCGAGAAACGGGAAAGCGATGATCAGCAGGCTCAGGACGCGCTGCTTCCTAGTCATGGCGCGGCTCCGCCGGCGCGATGCCCCGCTTGGCCTGGACATCGGCCCACGCCTCGCAGCGGAGAATGCCGCAGAGCGTCGAGAAGCCGTTCTCGATCCCATAGAACTTGCGGAATACGTCGTTGCCCTCGCGGATCAGGTCGAAGCCGGGAAACCGGTCGGGATGGAAGAGCCGGCCCAGGTAGAGTGTCTCGACCGCGACCTCGGCCATGTCCCACCAGTTCCAGAACCCGAACGTGTAGCGGACGTTGCCTGTCCGGACGGCCTTGACCGAGCCCAGGCGGGGATCGGAGAGCACGCTTTCGGTCGTGACCTTCCGGTCCCGGGGCGGATAGTTGCCGTGGACCAGGATCAGGTCCGGATTCCAGGCGATGAGCCGCTCGATGCCCACCAGGGTGTTGATCGCCCCCGGAACGTCCGGGGCCGACTTCTCGGCAACGTTGATGCCTCCCGCCGCGTCGACCGGGTCATAGTGGATCGGCGTCTTGGTCAGCACGCCCCAGAACGACAAGAAAACGCGGGGCTTGGCGGTCTCCGGCAGGTCGCGGAGAGCCTCGCGGACGCTGCCGATCCGGGCGTCGAAATAGGCAGCCAGCTCGGCTGCCCTCGCTTCGCGGGCCAGGATTCTTCCGAGGAGCGCCAGGATCTCGGCCTGGCGGCCGAACCGCCCCATCGAGGCGAGCGCCAGGACCGGGATCGACGTCTTGCGCTGGAGCGCCTCGACGATCTGGCGCTCGAACGGCGAGGCGAAGATGAGATCCGGCTTCAGGCGGAAGACCTCCTCCACGTTGACCCCGTTTTCGGACATCGAGACAAGCGGCAGGTGCGCTCCCGCCGGATAGATGATGCCGAACAGGTGGTCCTGATCGCGGAGCGCGTATTCGATGCCGACCAGCCGGTCGCCCGCTCCGAGGGAGATGATCATCCGCGAGATTTCGGGCTGGATGGACACGATGCGCTCGACCCGGGCCGGCACGGCGACAGCCCGGCCCAGGTCGTCCCGGATCGTCGCCGCCGCCGGAGCGGGGAGGGCCTGGGCCCGGGCAGGGGCGGCTGTCCCCGCGGCCAGGATCGCGGCGAGAAGGATCATCGGAGGGCGACGCATGGCAGTAGGCGCCTCATTATAGGGAATTCCCCGCGAAAAATAAACCGAATCAGCGCTCGGGGTCGGGGTGTAGATCGCGGCCCATTTTTCGAGCGATATAGAACTCGAGCTTGCGGAAGAAGACAAGAGTGATAATGATGAAGGCGGTGAAGATTGCGGCCAGGAGGTAAAAACCCGCCCCCAAGACGAGCCCCAGTCCGGCCACGGCCCAGATCGTCGAGGCGGTGGTCAGTCCATGGACGGCGCCCCGCGATTGGATGATGGCGCCGGCGCCCAGGAATCCCACGCCGGTGATGACACCGGCTGCGACCCGCATGGCCTCTCCCCCGAGGTCCTTCCCTCCGACGCTCAGCTGGGAGAGGATCATCATCATGGTCGCGCTCATGCAGATGAGGATGTTCGTCCGCAGCCCGGCGGGCTTGTGGCTGGTTTCGCGTTCGACCCCGATCGCCCCGCCGAACAGGACGGCCAGGAAGAGCTTTGCGATAATTCCGCCGATATCCATGACCTTCCTCCCTTCAAAAGAAGACTCTACTTTACCACATTTACGGCCGTCTGGGGGGCCATCCGGCCCTTGGGCAAAGGCGGGGAGAGGCCGCTCCGCCCCCGCGGCCCGGCTTCAAAATCGGGGAGGAACATGATAAGATGGTCGCCCCGATATGAAAAAAAAATGGATCCGCGCCGTCCTGGTCATCCTTGTGATGGCCGGCTTGCTCCTCCTGTCCTTCCGGAATGTGAATTGGGCTGACGCTTACCGGTTCGGCATCCGCATCTCCCTGCCGATGCTATTCCTGGTCCTGGTTCTGGCCACGCTCCATATGCTCACCCGGTCCCTTCGTTGGAAATACCTCCTGATCCATGAGAAACGGGACGTGAAATTGAGGAATCTCCTGTCTGCGACCGCGATCGGCTTCGCCGTTTCCTATATCCTTCCGGGACGGGTGGGGGAGATCGTCCGGCCGCTCTACCTGGCCCGAAAGGAGAACGTCCGGCCGGGGTTCGTCCTCGGGACGATCGTCGTCGAGAGGATTTTCGACGTCATGACCATGTGCGCCCTGCTCGGGATCTTCCTGCTGGCCCGGCCCCTGATCGCCGCGGATTTCCTGATCAAGCCCGAAGCGGCGAAGCTCCTGAACCTATGGGGCTTGATCGGAGTGGCTTCTTCCGCCGTCCTCATGGCCCTCTGCCTGCTGTTCTTCTTCTTCCGGGAAAAGGCGGTCGGCTTGGCTTCCCGCGTCCTGAAGGCCTTTCTTCCGGCCCGTTTCCTGGAGAAAGTCCTGAAGCTTCTCCATGAATTCATAGACGGCCTGAAGTTCTTCCATTCGCTCGGCACCATGCTGATCTACATTGGTCTATCCTTCGTCGTCTGGTTGGGCATCATCCTCTTCTACTGGGTGTTTTTTAGGGCCTATGGGCTTTCGTTGCCCTACGCGCTTCTGATCCCGTACGTCTTCGTCACGGGCGTCGGGGCGTCCATCCCTACGCCCGGCATGGTCGGGGGGTTCGAGTATTTCAGCATTCTGGGTCTGACCACGCTCTTTGGGATCGACGCCAACCAAGCGGCCGGCCTGACCATCGTCGTCCATGCTCTGCAGCTTGTGGTGACTTGCCTCCTCGGCTATGCTATATTGTGGAAAGAGGGATTGAGCGTGTTCCAGCTGCGAAAGCTGGAGGAGACGGCGAAGCCATGAGATGCCCGTATTGCAGCCATCTGGAGAGCAAGGTCATCGACTCCCGCGAGAGCAAGAAGGGCTTATCCATCCGCCGCCGGAGGGAATGCCTGGCCTGCGAGCGACGGTTCACGACCTACGAAAAGATCGAAGAGATCCCCTACATGATCGTCAAAAAGGACGGTACGAGGCAGCTTTTTGACCGCCAGAAGCTCCTCCGAGGCATGCTCAAGGCCTGCGAAAAGCGGCCGATCCCCGTCGGCCGCCTCGAGGAGATCGTCGAGGAGCTCGAAAGCCGTCTCCAGGAGCGCGCCGACAAGGAAATGAAGGCCTCCGAGGTCGGTCAGCTGGTCATGGACCGGCTCCGGGATCTCGACAAGGTCGCCTACGTCCGGTTCGCCTCGGTGTATCGCGAGTTCCGCGACGTGATCGAGTTCAAGCACGAGCTTGACGGCCTCCTGAAGGAACCTTGAATTCCCTGGTGGCATAGGATCCTCCGGCCCTTTGGAGGAACGGTTACCCAACGTCTCGCGATGGGTTTGACAAAATGGCATTCGGGCATTAAATACTAAAGTCGCGCGCCGGACGCCTCGTCCGGCGGGGACGGATAGCCATGACGATAAAACGCATACGGCCCGTGACCCGCGTGGCCCGGATCGACGGCGAAGTCCGTCGTCTGATGCGCCTGGCGCTGTCGGACCGCGCCGACGACGTCGAGCTGCGGGGAGGCTGGGTCCCGGTTGTCGACATCTACGAGACCGAGGACGACCTCGTCGTCGAGTCCGAGCTCCCGGGCCTGACGACGGGAGACGTCGTCGTTTCGCTGTCGGTGAGCCGGATCGAGATCCGGGGCGCCAAGAAGGAGGCCTCGACCTCATCCGGGCTGCGCTATCTCCGCCTGGAACGGGAATACGGCGCGTTCCAGCGGAGCGTCGCTCTCCCGTGCGCGGTCGCGCCCGACAAGGCCCGTGCGGTCCTCGAGGACGGGGTGCTCAGAGTCTCCATCCGGAAGCTGCGGGGCGCCCGCGACCGGGATATCGTCGTCAAAATCAAGAAGACCGAAGACTGATCCGGAGGACATGATGGCCGAGAAAGATAACAAGGGCCCCGATGGGCTCGAAGAGCTGATCGAAGAGAAGGAGACGCGGCTCGCCGTGCCCGAGCGGCTGCCCGTCCTGCTGCTGCGGGACATCGTGGTGTTCCCGTTCATGATCGTGCCCCTGTTCGTGGGGCGCGACAAGTCCAAGGCGGCCATCGACGTCGCCCTGTCGTCCCACAGGATGATCCTCCTCCTGACCCAGAAGGACATGGAGACCGAGGACCCGAAGCGGGACGAGGTTTACGACATGGGCACCGTCGCCCTCATCATGCGCATGCTCAAGCTGCCGGACGGCCGGATCCGCATCCTGGCCCAGGGCCTGAACCGGGCGAAGATCGAGAGCTTCGAGGAGGAAAACGGGCATATGGTCGCCCGCGTCACCAGCATCACCGAACCCGAGGGCTCGGAGAAGACGCTCGAGGGCGAGGCGCTCGTCCGCAACGTCCGCTCGGGCCTGGAGAAGGCCACCTCGCTCGGCAAGACCATCCCCCCCGAGGTCCTGATCATCGCGGCCAACGTGGAGGAGCCCGGCCGCCTGGCCGACCTGACCGCGGCCAACCTCGAGCTCAAGGTGCCCGAGGCCCAGGCCATCCTGGAAATCACCGATCCGGTCCAGCGCCTGAAGAAGATCCACGATCTCCTGGCCAAAGAGCTCGAGATCCTCGACGTCCAGTCGCGCATCTCGACCGAAGCCAAGGGCGAGATGGACAAGCTCCAGCGCCAGTATTTCCTCCGCCAGCAGATGAAGGCGATCCAGAAGGAGCTCGGGGAAGGCAACGAGCTCCAGGAGGAAATCAAAAGCTATCAGGACAAGCTCAAGAAGCTCAAGGTCGCCGACGAGGTCCGCGAGGAGCTCGACAAGCAGATCATCCGGCTGGCCCAGATGCACCCGGAGTCGGCCGAGACGACCGTCGTCCGCAACTACTTGGACTGGATGTTCGCCCTGCCCTGGGACAAGGGGACGGTCGACAACCTCGACCTCAAGAAAGCCAAGTCCATCCTGGACGGCGACCACTACGGGCTGGAGAAGATCAAGGAGCGCATCCTCGAGTACCTGGCCGTCCGCTCGCTGTCGAAGAAGATCAAGGGCCCGATCCTGTGCTTCGTCGGGCCGCCGGGCGTGGGCAAGACCTCGCTCGGCCGGTCGATCGCCCGCGCCCTGGGCCGGGAGTTCATCCGCATCTCGCTCGGCGGGGTCCGCGACGAGGCCGAGATCCGGGGCCACCGGCGGACCTACGTCGGCGCCCTGCCCGGGCGCGTTATCCAGGGGCTGCGCCGGGCCGGGTCGAACAACCCGGTCTTCATGATGGACGAGGTGGACAAGATCGGCGCCGATTTCCGGGGCGATCCGTCCTCGGCCCTCCTCGAGGTCCTGGACCCCGAGCAGAACTACTCCTTCCGGGACCACTACCTCGGCGTGCCTTTCGACCTGTCCAAGGTCATGTTCATTACCACGGCCAATCTTCTCGATCCCATTCAGCCCGCTTTCCGCGACCGTATGGAGATCATCCAGCTGCCGGGCTATACCGAGGAGGAGAAGCTCCAGATCGCGGTCCGGCACCTGGTGCCCAAGCAAATCCAGGAAAACGCCCTCACGTCCAAGCTCATCGACATCTCGAGCGGCGCGATCAAGCGGATCATCGCCGGCTACACGCGCGAAGCCGGCGTGCGGAACCTGGAGCGGGAGATCGCGTCCGTCTGCCGCAAGACCGCCCGCAAGGTGGCCGAGGGCAAGCGCAAGCTCCACCGGATCACCTCCCAGAACGTCGAGTCCTATCTCGGGCCGCCGAAGATCTTCAAGGACCAGGTCCAGAAAAAAGACCAGGTCGGCGTGGCGACGGGCGTCGCCTGGACTGCGGCCGGCGGCGAGATCCTGTTCGTCGAGGCGATGAAGATGCCCGGCAAGGGCGGCCTGTCGCTGACCGGATCGCTCGGCGACGTCATGAAGGAGAGCGCCCACGCCGCGCTGAGCTATGCCCGGGCCCACGCCAAGGAGCTGGGCATCGACGCCAAGATCTTCTCCCAGAACGATTTCCACATCCACATTCCCGAGGGCGCGATCCCGAAGGACGGCCCGTCCGCGGGCATCACCATGGCCACCGCCCTGATCTCGGCCTGCACCAACCGGAAGATACGCTGGGACGTGGCCATGACCGGGGAGATCACGCTCCGGGGGAATGTGCTGCCGATCGGCGGGGTCAAGGAAAAAGTGCTCGCCGCCCAGAGGGCGGGCGTGACCGTCATGATCCTGCCCGCGGCGAACAGGAAGGACCTGATCGACATCCCCAAGGCGATCGCTAAGCAGATGGAGTTCCGCTTCGTCGAGGACATTAACCAGGTGTTCGCGATCGCGCTGAAGAAGAGATAAGGACGGCCGGCCTAGGCGCCGGCCGCTCGATGTGCCCCCCGCCGCGCCGGCAGGCGGATCAGTTGAACAGGAAGGATCCGACGAAGGCGAATTCGGACGGGCCGGTCTGGAAGACCTTTTCGTCGTCCCCGTCCCATTCCACGAGCACGGTGCCCATGCTCGTCCGGACCGTAACCTTGCGGTCGGTCTGGCCCTTGAGGATGGCGGCCACGGCCGCCCCGCACGAGCCGCTGCCGGAGGACAGCGTCTCGCCGACGCCCCGCTCCCAGAACAGGACCTCGATCTCGCTGCGGCTGAGGACGCGGACGAACTCGACGTTGGTCCGGTTGGGGAAAAAGGGGTGGGACTCGATCTCGTCGCCCGCTTGGTGCCACTCGATCCGGGCCGGGAACTTGTCGACGAACACGGCGCAGTGGGGATTGCCCATCGAGACGACCGTAACGGCGTAGACCTTGTTGTTGATCATCAGGGGATAGTCGATGATCCGGTCGTGCGGCGCGCCGTCGTCGAACGGGATGTCCCGCGAAGCAAGGCGGGGGACGCCCATCTCGATCCGGACGGTGAACACGTTTTCCTTGCGGCCGATGAGCGTGCACTCCCGGTCGCCGGCCGGCGTCGAGAACAGGATCCGGCCGGAATCGACCTTCTGCTGGGAGGTGAGGTAGGCCGCGGCGCAACGCAGTCCGTTGCCCGAGATCTCGGCTTCGGAGCCGTCGGCGTTGAAAATCCGGAAGGCGACCCGCCCCCGCGCCCGGTCCTGGACCGAGATGAGGAGCATGCCGTCGGCCCCGACCCCCGTGTGGCGCTCGCAGATCTTGCGGGCCAGGTCGTCATAGGCGTAGCCCTCCGTCTCCGCGACGACGTCCTGATCAACGATCAGGAAATCGTTGCCGAGAGAGTGGAACTTGGTGAACTTCATTCATGGGATCCGGATCGTGACGATCGAGTCCTGGGACTGGCCGTCGGCCTCACGCCGGATCAGGAGGAGCAGGGCCTCGCCCGATTTCTTCTTGCCGACCACGGCGTCCCATTCCTCTTCGGTGCCCACCTTCTGGCGGTTGACCTCGAGGACGATGTCGCCCGGCTGGAGGCCCTTGCGGGCGGCGTCGCTCGAAGGATCGACCTCGGTGATGAGGAGCCCCTTGGTCGTCCGGAGGCCGTACCGGCGGGCCAGATTCGGAGTCAGGGACGCGACGCGGAGGCCGACGTCGGTCGCCGCGCTGACCGCACTCGCCTTGGGTTGCTCGTCCTCGAGCTCGGCGACCGTGGCGCTGACGGTCTTCTCTTTGCCGTCGCGGATGATCTTGAAGGTGATCGTCGTTCCGGGCTTGACGTCGGCGATCTTCATCCGCAGATCGTTGTTGTTCTCGACGGGCTGGCCGTTGAG
>Ga0182021_10011313_pt1 | contig 10585 bp, 9 predicted proteins | sample 612E3MmetaG_FD_120493 | JGI IMG/M metagenome (GOLD analysis project Ga0182021, IMG submission 120493) | Permafrost microbial communities from Stordalen Mire, Sweden - 612E3M metaG (Illumina Assembly) | ecosystem: Environmental > Terrestrial > Soil > Wetlands > Permafrost | place: Sweden... | reverse complement strand
TGAATGTGCCCCGGTTTTTGAAGAAGCCAACCTTTCAGTGGATCACAACCAGCTGATCATGCATCTTATGGAAACCATTGCCAAACAGCATGATTTCACCGTTCTCTTTCATGAAAAACCTTACAGCGGTGTGAACGGATCCGGCAAGCATAACAACTGGTCGCTGGCGACAGACACCAAGGAGAACCTGCTTTCTCCAGGAAAGACCCCGGAAAAAAACCAGCGGTTCCTGACTTTTCTTGTCAATATTATGAAGGCTGTTCATGACCATGCAGACCTGATCCGTTCCATCATTGCAACACCTGGAAACGATCACCGGCTCGGTGCCAACGAGGCCCCGCCGGCAATCATTTCCGTTTTTCTCGGGACCCATCTTTCCGCGATGGTTGATATGATCGAAAAAAGTGATAAAAAGATCACGCTTGCTGCGCGAAAAGGAAAAGCCAACCTGTTCAAAAACCTCCCGAGAATCCCCGAAATCCTGGTCGATGAAACCGACCGGAACCGTACCTCTCCTTTTGCCTTTACCGGTAATAAATTTGAATTCCGCGCGGTAGGAAGTTCTCAGACCTGTGCGCCGGCCATGATTGTGCTCAACCTTATCCTTGCTAATCAACTGAAGAAATTCAAAAAAGAGGTGGATCAGTACATCACAAACAAAGTCAGTAAGGAGGATGCAATTTTTAATGTCCTCCGGAAATACATCCTCGAATCCCGGAAAATTCTTTTCGAAGGAAATAATTACAGCAAGGAATGGATTGAAGAAGCAGCCCGGAGAAAACTCTCCAACCATGCCACTACACCCAAGGCAATCAAGGCAATGGTTTCGAGAAAGACCATTAAACTCTTTGAAGAGAATAAAGTGCTGACCGGACGTGAGCTGAAGGCCCGTCATGAGATCCACCTTGAAGATTACACAAAGAAACTCCAGATCGAATCACGGGTGCTGGGCGATCTTGCCACCAACCACATCATCCCTGGGGCCATTAAATACCTGAACACACTTTGTGAATGTATACAAAGGCTGAATGAAGTCCTCGACCGTCATTCCTTTTCAAAAGTTTCAGGGAACCAGATCGAAACCATAACGGAGATCTCTGAACATATCGCGAAGGTAAAATCGCTGGTGAGTGAAATGCTTGATGCAAGAAAATCAGCCAATAAACTTAATGACGCCGAAGATAAAGCCTTCGCTTACTGTGAAAAGGTTCTCCCCTATTTCGACAAGATCCGATATCATACCAATAAGCTGGAACTTTTGATTGATGATGAAATCTGGCCGTTGCCGAAGTACAGGGAACTGTTGTTTGTAAAGTAACCGGTTACTGGATGCTGGTTGCTGGATGCTGGATGTGTGAGTGCGAGTTTGTAGGTAAATACAGTTGACTATTATTTGCTATCTGTTAAGTGGATACTTTTCACTATTCACTGAACTTCAGTATTATAAAAATAACTAACGCCAAATCGTCGCTTCGGAATTGTTGTTTTGCGCCATTTTGTCTTATTTGTTTTTAAAGAATCCGGTGGTATAAAAATTGACGGGTGTTGATCAGAATTCAAATAGTTTAATTAATAAATGGAGGATTGAATTATGAGTATCATCAGATTTAACAGACCGAACGCTTTATCAGATGTTTTTCAGAATTTTTTCGACAACGATTTTGTTGATCTCTTCAACCGCAAGGGGATGGATCCTTTAGCCAACATCCTTGAACACCCTGATTCTTTTGAACTGGACCTTGCTGCTCCGGGATTAAAAAAGGATGACTTTAAAATCCACCTGGAAAATAATGTTCTGACGATTTCTTCAGAGGTCATGGATGAGAAGGAAGAGGAAATTAAAAATTACACCCGGAAAGAATTCCACTACAGTTCGTTCAGCCGGTCATTTACACTTCCCCGCACCGTTGATCTCGAAAAGATCAAAGCCGACTATGAAAACGGCATCCTGAAAGTCATGCTCCCCAAAAAAGAGGATGCAAGGGTGGATATCAAGAAAGAAATTAAAATTTCATAATCTTCTGCTAAAGCGAAAAAGAGGCTTCTACCGTAGCCTCTTTTTTTTTGAACCTTTCGGCAAATCCCTAATTTCTTTATTTTTGCCGTCCCAACCCTTCTTCATGAAACGGAACTACAAGGCCCACCTTGCGCTTCTTCTGACCACGCTCATTTTCGGGATGCATTACTCCATCGCGAAAAGCCTGATGCCTGTTCCGTTCCAGCCCATGCAATTGTTATTTCTGCGTTCCCTGGGAGCCGTACTTCTTTTCTGGATATTCCAGCATTGGTTTATCCGGGAAAAAGTTGAGAAGAAAGATCTTATGATGCTTGCCTTGTGCGGGTTGTTAGGATTTGCCGCCAACCAGGCATTATTTTATGAAGGACTGAATCTCACAACACCCGTTGATGCATCCATCATACATGTGCTGAACCCGGTGTTTGTTTTGGTTTTCGCAAGCATCCTCATACATGAGAAGGTCACCTTTGTCAAAATTATAGGGATCCTGCTCGGGGCCGGTGGCGCCCTGATTCTTATCCTTTACGGGAAAATGGTGAACATGAGCACAAACTCATTTGCTGGCAATATCCTGGTAATGCTCAATATGCTGTGTTATGCCATGTACCTGGTACTGCTCAAACCCATGGTGGCAAAATACCACACAATGACGATTTTAAAATGGGTTTCTTTTTTCGGATTTCTCTTCATCCTTCCATTCTCAATAAAAGGAATCACGGAGTTACATCTGAAGTCCGTTCCGGTAAATGCATGGCTGGGTGTAGGGTATGTGGTTGTTCTCAATACTTTTATCGCTTACCTGCTGATTAATTTTGCCTTGAAAACGGTGGAGGCAAGCATGGTGAGTTTTTACACCTACCTTCAGCCGGTCATCGCATCTGTCATGTCGGTTTCACTGGGAACGGAAGCCATTACGGTTCCAAAGATCATAGCGGCTTTTCTGATTTTCGGGGGTGTTTTCCTGGTAAGTAGGGTTAAAAGAATTTCTTCTGTGCAGGTTAAAGCAGGTGCCGGAAGGGAATGAGGATCGCTTCGAATATCTTTTCAATCAACGGCCTGTCTGCCCATTTTTCATAATCGAAAGCTTCAGAGTTGTTCAGGGTTTCGTTGAGGTGCTCATGAAGTTGACGCAGCACTTCAGGTTCCTTCCCGATCAGGGCAATCTCATACTGGTAACGGAAACTCCGGTAATCGAAATTTGCGGAAGAGATGGAGAAAACCCTGTTATCAATAACCATCAGCTTGGCATGCAGGTTATGGGGTATAAAAAACATCATCTTCACATTGTTCTTGGAAAGCAAACCAAGATACCGGTTCCGAAGGATATCGATCATCCTGACATCAGAATGTTTGGGCATAATAACATTGACGTCGACGCCCCGTTTCGAGGCATCCAACAGGGCTTTTCTCAATAAAAAACCTGGCAGGAAATAGGGTGTTTCAATGATGATGGAAGATTGGGCATTGCGGAGCAGCTGAACATATTTCTTTTTCATTCGCTGCAGGGGGATGGAAGGCACGTCACGTACAATTTCCCAGTCGCCCATTTTTACAGTACGCGTGAAGACCAGTTTGTTCGGGATGAGGTAAGGGTTGATGCTTTCATAATTCTGAAGGAAGACTTTCCTGAATAACAGGCTCAATTCGCCTTTGATCCTCAATGCGAGTTCCCTCCAGTTCAGGTTGTAGCCGGTAATGTTCATTGAACCGATATAGCTGATCTCATCGTCGATGACAATTATTTTCCGATGATCCCTGCGGTGCCCCCGGGTGAAGATATCGGTGTTCAACTTTATCTTTTCAAAGAATTTAACCTCTCCGCCGTAATTTATCAACCCCTCAAAAAACGAATCGGAAACCGGACCCCTGCCCCAGGAATCGATCATCAGCTTTACCTCCACTCCTTCATGGGCCTTGCGTGTAAGTGCATCACGGAATTTCACGCCCATGTGATCGTTGGCGAATTTATAGGTTTCCAGGTAAACGAATTTCCGCGCCTGCGCAATGTCGTTTAGCATGACATTGTAAAACTTCAGAGGATCGTCGAGCACCAGGAATTCCATGAAGTAAAAGTATAATTTTTTTGTGTAAGTTTGCAAAAAAGGATGTATGATCATTTCCATGACAGGCTACGGGAAAGCTGTAGCTGAGCTTCCCGGAAAAAAACTGGCCATTGAAATCAAATCATTGAACAGTAAGGGACTTGACCTGTCGGTCAAGCTTCCCGGGGCTTTCCGGGAAAAAGAGATGGAAATCAGGGCCCTGCTTTCCATGCGGCTGGAAAGAGGAAAAGTTGAACTTTATGTATCAACCGAAAAGTCAGCCGATAGCGCTGCTTATTCCATCAATAAACCCCTTTTTCTTCAGTATTATCAGGAGCTGAAATTACTTTTATCGGAAGTAAAAGAAGATAACTCCGATGGATTGCTGCCAGTAATCCTTAAGATCCCGGATGTTTTGCAAAGCGAAAAAGCGGAATTTGAGGAACCCGATTGGGCTATCCTTGCAGAGGGCATTGAAACTGCCCTGAGAGCAGTTGAGAAATTCCGCTCAGCTGAAGGCGGTATCCTTGAAACCGATATGAGGTCAAGGCTTCAGCTGATCCTTGATTTGCTAGCTTCCATCGAACCTTTTGAGCAGAACCGCCTCAACGATATCCGTGAGCGGATCCGTACAGGGTTTCAGAACATCACCAAATCCGATCTCCTGCAAACCAAGCCCGACGAAAACCGGTTTGAACAGGAACTGATCTATTACCTCGAGCGACTGGATATCACCGAGGAAAAAGTGCGGTTGAAAAAGCATTGCGATTATTTTATCGAGACCCTGAACGAACCCAATTCGCAGGGTAAGAAACTGGGATTCGTAAGCCAGGAAATGGGTAGGGAGATCAACACGATCGGTTCCAAAGCCAATGATGCCGGGATCCAGAAGATCGTGGTACAGATGAAAGACGAACTGGAAAAAATCAAAGAACAACTACTGAATATTTTGTGAAAGGAAAAGCTATCATCGTTTCTGCTCCTTCCGGTGCCGGAAAAACAACCATTGTGAAGCACCTGTTGTCGGTATTTCCGGGACTTGAATTCTCCGTTTCCGCCTGCAGCCGGACAATGCGCGGGAAAGAAGCAGAAGGCAAAGATTATTATTTCATCACTGCAGATCAGTTCCGAGAAAAGATCTCCAACGAAGAATTCATCGAATGGCAGGAGGTTTACCCGGGCAGTTATTATGGCACCCTGAAATCGGAAATAAACCGGATCTGGTCGGAAGGGAAAACACCGATCTTTGATGTGGATGTCTTCGGAGGAATTAACCTGAAGAAGTTCTTCGGGGAAACCGCCCTTGCGATCTTTATTCAACCCCCTTCAATAGAGGAACTGGAAAGCCGGCTGCGTCACAGGGGAACAGAAAACGAAGAGAACCTGCGGACCCGGCTGAACAAGGTGGAAAAGGAACTGACCTTTGCCGGCAAATTTGACCGGATCATTGTCAATGATGAAATTTCTTCTGCGAGCAGCAAGGCAACAGAACTGATCAACACATTCCTGGATTCAACTCAGGGAAAAGCATCCGGCTAACAACTTTCCTTTTCGATGGAACCAAAGAATAAAACCGGCCTCTTTTTCGGATCTTTCAACCCCATTCACCAGGGGCACCTGATGATTGCAAATTACATGGTTGAGTTTACCGATATCAGCCAGGTCTGGTTTATTGTTTCGCCCCACAATCCCCTGAAAGAAAAGGCTTCCCTGCTTGCCGACCATCACCGGCTGGCCATGGCAACTATTGCGGTGGAGGATGACCCAAGGTTCCGGGCATCCAACATTGAATTTCACCTTCCACACCCTTCCTACACCATTGATACGCTTACCTATCTGTCAGAGAAATACCCGGAAAAAGAATTTGTACTGATCTGTGGCAGTGATAACCTTCCTTCATTTTCAAAATGGAAAAATTACGAGGAACTGCTAAATCATTATCACCTATACATTTATCCCCGTCCCGGAACAGAAGCCAGTCCGTTTGACGACCATCCTCATGTTCATTTCACACAGGCACCGCTGATCGAAATCTCATCAAGCTTTATCCGCCAGGGCATCAAGGAAGGGAAGAACCTGCGGCAGTTTCTCCCGGAAAAGGTTTGGAAATATCTTACGGAAATGCATTTTTACGAAATAGCGAAGTAGCGATTGCTTCGTCGCTGAGCTCCTCGCAATGACAATAAGCGAAGTAGCGAAATTTTACGTAGATGCTTATTTGAAAACTTTATCACTCCATCACCACATCACTTCATCACTTTTTTCGCAAATCCCCTGATCATCCCCAACGTCTCTTCAGGAGCTTCAATATAGCCCATATGACCAACATTCCGCAGGATCAGGCATTCCGAACGCTGTGGCAGGGAAACCATCTTCCATAACCGGTCGATGGGGGCTTTGGGATCTTTCAGCCCGAGGATAAACAGGACGGGGACATTGATTGATTTCAGCAGTGCCGTTTGGTTTTTGCGGATCTTCATCCCTTCCAGGGCCGCAATGATCCCTTCTTTTGGAATCTCTTTTGCGCGTTTCACCAGCAATTTAATCTCTTTTCCGAATTTTTTACGCGACCCAACCGGAAAGAGGGAAGGAATGAAGTGGGCCACAAAACCGAATTTATCCTGTTCCACTATGTTAATAGTACGGCCGCGATTTTTCCGGTCTACGGCAGAATCCGGAAAAGGATGGGAATGAAAGAGACACAATCCCTTCAGCATTTCAGGGTATTTTGATGCAAAGGCAAGTGAAACATAACCGCCCATGGAATGCCCGATCATCAGGCATTTTTTCACTTTTCGTTTTTTCAGCACCTCATATACGACATCCGCCTGCAATTCCATAGAATGGACTGGCTCCAAAGATTCACTTTTCCCATGGCCGGCAAGGTCGATCACGATCACCCGGAAAGACTCCGATAATTGTTCCCGGAAGGAATCCCAGATCTTCGAAGTCTCGGTAAATCCGTGAAGGAGGACGATTGTCTTTCCCTTGCCTGACGCGGCAAAGAAGATTTTTTTGTCATTGAAAGTGATGCTTTTCATCGTAATGGGTGTTGTATCAGGTTTTGCATTCCAGGTATTGGGCATTTTCAATTTCCTATTGATTCAGTACCTAATGACCAATACCCAATACCAACTATTTTTCATTCTTCATTCTTCATTGTCTTCTCAATCTCCGCAACTGTCTTCGGAATAGGCTTGCCCAATACCCTTGCCCCGTTTTCAGTTACCAGGATATCATCTTCGATCCGGATACCGCCAAAATCCTTGTAGGTTTCGACTTTATCGTAGTTGATGAATTCCGCAAGTTTATTTTCCTTTTTCCAGATATCGATTAGTTCGGGGATGAAATAGATCCCGGGCTCGATCGTCATCACGAAATTCTTTTGCAGTTTTCGTCCGAAGCGAAGAAAGGCAAGGCCAAATTCCTTGCTGCGGATCACTTCATGGTCATAACCCACAAAATTTTCGCCCATCCCTTCCAGGTCATGTACATCCAGCCCCAGGGGGTGTCCCAGTCCGTGCGGGAAAAACAAGGTATGAGCGCCCTGGTTCACGGCTTCTTTACTATCTCCCTTCATCAATCCCAGTGCCTTCAATCCTTTTACGATCTCGGCTGCAGCCAGGAGATGAATTTTCCGGAATGGAACCCCGATATTTACGGCTGCAGTTGCAGCAAGATTTGCATTCAGCACCACTTCGTAGATCTCTTTTTGCCGTTGCGAAAATTTACCTCCCACCGGAACGGTACGGGTAATATCGCTGGCATAATGGAGACCCGATTCACAACCTGCATCCACAACAAGCATTTTTCCTTCAACCAGCGTGTTCCCGTGATAATGGTTATGGAGCGTCTGTCCGTTGATGGAAAGGATCACCGGGAAAGAAACCGGACCGCCATATGAAAGCGCAATGCCTTCGATCACACCGGCGATTTCCTGTTCAACCACCCCGGGTTTCGCCATCTTCATGGCTGTGGTGTGCATAATCCACGCTACATCGATCATCTTTTCGATCTCTTGTATTTCCAGATCATCCTTCACCATCCTGAGTTTGATCACGCCCTTAATCAATTCTATCGAAATATTTTCCCTGAGTTTTAAATGATCGAGATTCATCAGATCAGACAGCCAGAGGATGGTCTCGCCACGATACGGTGGAAGGAAATGGATCATCCGGCCTTTTTCACGGGCATCTTTTATAAGGGTCGACAGCTCCTTTAACGGGGCTGTGTTTTCCACTCCCACATTCAATGCCTGTTCTTTTATCGTGGGTTGTTTCCCCATCCAGATGATATCGTCGATGTCAACATCATTGCCAAAAACCTGTTCGGTTCCATCATCCAGATCGATCACCCCGGCAAGGTCGGGATGATCCAAACCGAAGAAATAGAGAAAACTGCTGTCCTGCCTGAAACTATAGGTGTTGGCAGGATAATTGAAGGATGAATCCTGGTTACCCAGGAAGAGAACGAGGCCTTTGGACAACTCCTTGCGAAGCTTAGCCCTTCTGTCTGAATAAACTTTTGCCGGGAACATAATTTAGAATGTTTTGAAATAGTGAAAATTTTAGATATGTTTTGTCTGATTGAAAAAATTATATTCTAATTTTGATACAATTAACAAAATTACTTAAAAGCTGGTTATGAATTCTTCTTTCCTTCATTTTTCATCCATCACGAAAAAGATATGGATGGCCTTGCTCGGGTTGTTCCTGATCGTCTTTCTCATGGTTCATCTCGGGATCAACCTGTGTTTACTGAGAGATGACGGCGGAAAGTGGTTCCGTGATGCAGCTCATTTCATGGGGACCAATTACATCGTCAAGATCTTTGAGGTTATCCTTTTCGGCGGATTTTTCTTTCACATCCTGCTGGGGATCCTCCTCCAGGTAAAAAACTGGTTTTCACGGCCAGTCAGGTACAGGGTGACAAACAAGACCCCTACTCCTTTTCTCTCCAAATACATGATTTACACCGGGGCCATCGTGCTGACCTTCCTTATCATCCACATGTTCAATTTCTTTTTTATCAAGTTTGGATGGGTAGGCAGTCCTGTACCGAAACTGGAAGGCGGAGAACCTGATTTTTTTGGCGTTGCAAGATACCTGTTTTCACAACCCGCCTATGCCCTCGTCTACATTGCGCTGATCATCGGCTTAGGATTTCATCTCTATCACGCATTCCAGGCGGCATTTCAAACCCTGGGGCTGGATCATAAAACCTATACTCCTTACATCACCGGCTTCGGGATTTTTTATGCGATCGTTATTCCTTCAGGATACATTATCATTCCACTCTATTTTCTTATCTGAACGGCATTATGGCTGAATTAAATGCAAAAATTCCATCCGGTCCGCTGACCGGCAAATGGACCCAATACAAGGACCATCAAAACCTGGTCAACCCTACAAACAAGCGGAAACTGGACATCATCGTGGTGGGAACCGGGCTGGCCGGCGCTTCTGCGGCTGCTTCGCTGGGTGAGATGGGGTTCAATGTGAAGATTTTCTGTTACCAGGATAGTCCCCGCCGTGCGCACAGCATCGCAGCACAGGGAGGAATCAATGCGGCCAAGAATTACCCGAATGACGGAGACAGCATTTACCGTTTGTTTTACGACACCATCAAGGGAGGCGATTACCGGTCACGGGAGTCAAATGTTTATCGTCTTGCCGAGGTCAGCAACAACATCATTGACCAATGCGTGGCACAAGGTGTTCCGTTCGCAAGGGAATATGGCGGTTCACTTGAAAACCGTTCTTTCGGCGGTGCCCTCGTTTCACGTACGTTTTTTGCCCGCGGACAAACCGGACAACAATTGTTACTCGGTGCCTATGGTGCGCTCAGCCGCCAACTCAAGCTGGGAACGGTAAAATTGTTCAACCGCCATGAGATGCAGGACCTGGTGATCGTCGAGGGGAAAGCAAGGGGTATTATTGCCCGTGACCTGGTGACCGGCAAACTGGAAAGGCATTTCGGCCATGCGGTGGTATTTGCAACCGGTGGATATAGTAACGTTTTCTATCTCTCCACCAACGCCATGGGGTCGAATGTCAGCGCCTGCTGGCAGGTATTCAAAAAAGGCGCCTATTTTGCCAATCCCTGTTTCACGCAGATCCATCCCACCTGTATCCCGGTTCACGGCGATTACCAGTCAAAGCTTACACTGATGAGCGAAAGCCTGAGGAACGATGGCCGTATCTGGGTTCCGAAAAACAAAGAAGATGCGGAGAAACATCGCAAACGGCTCATCAAGGCAAAAGACATCAAAGAAGAGGACCGCGATTATTATCTTGAAAGAAGATATCCTGCCTATGGAAATCTTGTTCCCCGTGATGTGGCATCACGCGCAGCCAAAGAGCGTTGCGATGCAGGATATGGTGTCGGGGATACCGGGCTGGCAGTGTTTCTTGATTTTGAAGAATCGATCAAACGCCTGGGAAAACATGTTATAGAAGAAAGATATGGCAATCTTTTCCAGATGTATGAAAAGATCGTGGATGAAAATCCCTATGAAAATCCCATG
>Ga0182021_10011312_pt1 | contig 10586 bp, 11 predicted proteins | sample 612E3MmetaG_FD_120493 | JGI IMG/M metagenome (GOLD analysis project Ga0182021, IMG submission 120493) | Permafrost microbial communities from Stordalen Mire, Sweden - 612E3M metaG (Illumina Assembly) | ecosystem: Environmental > Terrestrial > Soil > Wetlands > Permafrost | place: Sweden... | reverse complement strand
GACAACTGTGGATTCAACGAATGCTGCATAATCCGTGCCGTCGAAAACGAAAGCATAGCTCTGCTCAATCTCAGCCGAGGCGAACAACACGCACTCCAAATGCACGGTCTCTCAAAGCTAGAGGACCTTGCTCGCCTCAAACTCGTGCCGGACCCACATTCGCTTTTACCCTACAACTTTGGGGAAACTCGCGCTCGGGACCCAGAGAAAGTCAAGGAATTGGCGACCGACTTGGTCATTGGACCCAAACTTGATAGACTAATTCAACGTGCCCAATTCATGCTAAACGAGATTAGACCCAGCAGCCCGTTTGTAAATAAGAGCCGATGGATGCCCTGGCTTACCGGAACAGGGTACGGTACGCTTCCCGAGGACAGCCCCCAAATAGGCAACGACACTGCGTTACTCTTCAAACCCGACGGAATGATACGTGTCTACATGCATATACAATGGGACTACGTGCTAGACATACTCTCGATGGCGAGCGCCCGAATCAGCTGCACTCGCTACCGAGGCGATTCCATAAGCGTCTCAAAAATCGTCAGGAACCTGCCAACCCAACCTGACGAATGCAAAGACGAAGAAAAAGAAATGTTGCAGGCTTTCTTTGCCGACGTCACAAAAGCAATAAACCAAATAGCCGCAGAAGTCGGCAGCCCTGACGAGGCGCCAATTCACCTCTACTTCTACACCCAAAACGAACGCGAACGGCTTCTCGAAGCCGTGCGACGCCAAGAACCGTTGATGAGCGCGCGGGCGGTACGGGACTTGTTGGGTTTGAGGCAGGCAATCGACCAGCCAATGTTTTCGATTCTCCAAAACGAGGTCATGCTCCGGAAAGCAGTGGCTTATCATAGCACGGGGCTTTTGCCGGTGCTTGAGAGATGCAGCGGTTTCAATCGGGACCAGTGGATTGCAAAACGTCGTGATGGTTCGCTGGTGGATTTGAGGAGAGTCTTCCATTATGGATTCTTCAACTTTTCTCTTCCCTACGCCAGAACTCCCGAGGATTCAATCATGTTTATGCTAGGCAACGATTCGGGACACAAACCCGCAGGTTACTATCCTGCCCGAGCCCGTTTTAGCAATCAAATTCCCATCGAATACATCTGGGCTGCTAAAGGTCGCTTAGACGATAGCCAAGCCGCCATTTTAGCTAAGGTAATGGTCGAAAAACGCATGTGGTGCGACTATCCCCAGAAAACTCGACGTATAACCGATGAAGAACTAACCCAACTAAGCCTCAAACTATGCATGGCTTTAGAACATATCGAACGCTCATTAAATATTAGGAATAGGCGGCTGGGAAAGAAACCCATAAGCATTCCTAAAATCGCCGAATTCACTTTAGGCACAGCGACGCTGGAAAAAAGCTGCCGAGAGTTTTTGGACTTAGAATACTTCTCAAAACGGCAAGAACTGTATCAGCATTACGCTTTGCTGCCCTACCAGCGGGTCGCGTCTGGGCGCTCAGTCATTTTTAAATGCACTAGCGTAACGGAAACAGAGAAGGACTTTGAAGTAAAAGGAAAGTTGCTTTACGAGGGCATCGGTTTGCCCAACGTGTACAGCACTGCAAATGCGTGCCGACTTAAGGGCTCGGATGCTTCAGGCTCAGGTGACTGGCTCGTTGTCACGGAAGTAAAGAGAAACGATCAGGGTCTTTACGAAGAAGCCCAGCAGCGATCCCCCGCGGAAGTCGAGAAATCAGCCCGAGCAATCGTCGAAAACGTTGACTTGCGAAGAATGGAAATAGCGGTAAAAGTGGTGCACTGGACGAGCGGGAGAATTCGCAAGTACAGCGCTTGGCATAACCTTCCAACTACGGATCCTGACAAAGCTAAGCACAGCCGCTACCTCCAGTTGTTTGAGCCGGGGCGAACCTACATTTTAGACGAGTTAGCAGACGACATAGTCTCGGAAAGAGCAGCTAAATGCCTTGACTACACAGACAGCAATGCATTGTACCTTTTGCTGGAGGGCTTCTTAGCTGGCAGAAATAACGTGTCCAATTACAAGCCACTTGGCAAAGCCCCCGCGGAGAATTTTTTGCATTGGACTGAACGGAGGCGTTTTTCGCCCAAAGCCGAGCAAATGCGTTTCATCGAGCGCATCTTCGGTCCAGCGCAGATTGTGCTGCTTCAAGGTCCCCCTGGCACAGGAAAAACCGAGTCTCTGCAACTCGCCGTTCTGGCACACGTTGCCGCACACCAAGCTAACTCTACGTGCAGAGTGTTGATGGTTGCACCCACCCACAAGGCAATTCACGAGTTCATCAGCAAGCTGGCGGACTCCACCCAAACATACCATAAAGATGGCGGAAAAGACCTCTCAGACCTCAGAATAATCCGCGTCCTAAGCAGCACATCTCCAGCCAAACCCATTGAAAGAGTCGACTACATCAACTACAACGAAGACGACACCGCGGTAAAAGAGCTCAAAGAAAGTGTAACCAACCAGGAAAAACTTGTCACCGAAAACCCGGGCAAGGCTCCGCTGATTGTATGTGTCACGCCTCCGGGGATGTACGGGTTGATGAAGAAAATAGGCGAAGGCGAACCTCCTTGGGGCCAAGGCTTCTTTGACTTGCTAGCCGTAGACGAAGCCAGCATGATGCGGCTTCCGGAGCTCCTTCTTTCGGGCTCTTTCTTGAAGAAGGACGGACAGATTCTGGTGGCGGGCGATCACCGTCAACTTCCTCCGATTCAGGCGCATAACTGGGAAAAAGAGGACCGCCGAACTATTGAGGAAATGGCTTCCTTCCTCTCTGCACAAGATTTCCTTCGACTCCTACGCAAAGAAGATCTGGGAATGGAACACATTGAATGCAAGCATCCGGCGGATATTCCTGCGGAGAGGCTCAGCGAAAGCCACCGTTGCCACCAAGTCGTAGCGAACTTCCTCAAAGAATGGGTTTACCAAAAAGATGGCATCGACTTCCGCTCTGACCAGACCCAGACGCTTCCCATAAGGAACCCGCAGACAGAAGGATTAAGGGAGGTTTTGAAGCCCGAAAACGTGTTTGTTCTGGTGCTCCATGACGAAGCCGAAAGCTTCCAGTCCAACGCCTCCGAGGCAAGAATAATCGAGGCGCTTGTTCGGAACGTAGATTTGGGCTGCGTCGGCGTAGTCACACCCCACAACGCTCAGCGGGGCTTAATCAAGAATATGCTGTCCGATGGCTGCGACGACGTGCGCGTAGACACGGTTGAGCGCTACCAAGGCGGTGAAAGCGACTTCATAATAATCTCCGCAACCGTAAGCGACCCCGACTACGTTCGCAACGAAAGCGACTTCCTGCTGAACATGAACCGCCTAAATGTAGCGGTTTCCCGCATGAAAAAGAAGCTCGTAGTCGTCGCGTCTAAATCGATTTTCAAATTTATGCCCCAAGATGCACGAGACTACGACAAAGCGCTCCTGTGGCGGGGAATCGCACAAACGGTCGGGTATACCGCAAACTCTAAGCCACTTTGGAATGGCACCCTCCAAGATTTTCTGGGAAAACCCGGTGGAAAACAGATTAAAGTAGAAATCTACGCGAAGGCAGCCAACCCGACCAACCAAAAGAGCACAGGAAAATGATTCAAGACAATCAAGGCAGTTTTTCAGACAGCGAACTGGTATCCGTGTTCTTTTTTGTCCACCTATCCATGTCACGTTTTGTGTACTTCTCAAGCACCGCCTTGAAGGCTTCGTCTAAATCTACGTGGTAATAGTTCGCAATGCAAACTAAGCTGAACAGCACGTCGGCAAGCTCTAGCCCCAAATCCGTGTTGTCTGCAGCACGTTTTTTCTTGTAGCCTTCCAGGTGGTTTATTTCTCTGGCTAATTCGCCAACTTCTTCGGTTACCGCGGCGAGCATTGAGAGGGGTGACCAGTAGCCTTCTTCAAACTGACTAACCCAATTATCAACCGTTTTCTGAATTGATACAAGAGTAGCAGGGGCGCGTTCCAAATTTGTCACCGCATAGAATCTGAGTACCGTTGATGGACTATCTTTTGATGCATTGCTTCGTTTTTGGGTCGTAATGGTTTGTGTCGGAATAATCACATTTTTTACAGTCGTTCTTAATGTCGAATCCGAATGGGCAATCTTTCAGATCTGCCATTATGGTTCTCCGTGAGTTTCTTATTACGATCTATCCTGAGGGCGTCATATAAAAGTTGAACGCAAACTCCTACGCAGATGACTTGGCAATTCACAACACGATCTTGTCTTGGCTAATCATATATAATTTAGACATGGATTTTTTCTCTTTTGTCTCTATATTCTTGTGTTTATTGCAGGTTTCAGAAAGGTTTTTTATTATGTTTGACTATATTTTCTAGTGCACAGAAGAATTGATCTACCAAATTCAGCCACGAATTTATTTGGTGACCCTTTGACGGGGCAATCCGCGTAAGGCGGCACTAACTATAGTCAGTTTGCTTTCAGTTTCAGATATAGTCAAACTCTGGTCGTCGGCAGCCACTTCCTCCCGAACCTACTGAATCGAAATAGTCACCTATCCCCGAAGGTTGCGATCGTTGAGATCAACGCTGGTTTCAAACCTAAAGGAGGTGATCAGATGTTGGAGAAAAGTGGAGAAAAGAACACAAGATCTATGTCTAGAGAGGTGCTTAGTCACATCTTTAAGAAACCAGCGACACGCGAATATCCTTTTGAAAAGTTCGCCCCTGCAGAAGGCTTCAGGGGTAAGCAGGCATTTGATATAAGCCTCTGCGTCGGCTGTGGACTATGCAGCCGCGACTGCCCCTCCAGAGCCATCGAAATGATAGAGGTAAATGGAAAGAAACGCCCAAAATTTCTGCTTGATCGTTGTATCTTCTGCTACCAATGTGCAGAAAGCTGCACAAGGCACGCCATTAAGAGCACAGACTTTTTCGAACTGGCAACGACAGATAAGTCTTCCTTAGTGATTAGACCTCAAATAGCATGTGTAGCTACGGTCCTTTAGTGCGCGGATTAAGATTCCTCATTTCTGCCCTTTTTCGCATCTTTTCGATGAAACAGGAACGTTTCTTCGTTTCTGAGTTATGAATTGATGGGGGGGAATATTTTTAGCTTTTTGATTGCGAATTGGTTTTGTCAGAACATTGAGCATAATTCTCCAAACAGGTCTATGGGTTTGCTAAATGACAGATAGATTTTGGGCAAAGCATAAGAGTATAGCAAGCTTTCTTGTTCTAATGCGAGGTTGACTTGATGTCCGTAACTGAAAAAGACATTCGAAGAGTTTTGCTTAAGCATCCTTGGTTACCATATGAATACGCAAAGCGTATCGCTGAAGATCGCCAACGACTGAGATCGAATACTCCGGAGGGACTTAAAACATACCAAAGAGAATACGCGAGGCTACGGAGAGCTGAGTTAAGGGGCGATATATCGGACGTACCCGGAATTGTCGCGGGTAAGTATTTACACAAAAGACATGCCATTAGAATAAGTTAAATTGTTAAATGACAAACCACTAAACAATCAGTAGGCGTTTTTTAGAAGGTATGTCTGTAAAGATTCCCGGTTGGTAGCTGCAAATGGCTATAGAAAGTCTTTTGTTACTCATATCTTTACTGTTGAGCCTGGGTTTAACCGGGTAACTCTTCTTGTTTTGTTTCTGAAAAGTTGGGGCTTTTCTGTGTGAACCGGGATTAGGTTTTTTGGTTTGACGCTTTCTATGAATTCCAACAACTCTTTTCCGCTGGCGTGGCCGCTGGCGTGAATCTGGTAGGGTCTATAGCTGTTGTTTTGGTTAATTTTGAAGCGTCTGAGCCAGTTTATCATCCTTTTTTCAGATAGCTCCATTTCAGGGTCGAATGGTTCGCATTGAGCTCTAACGTAAATAGAGCCTTCAGGTGGATCGAGATCGAGGAGGTTTTTGAAACGGTAGTAGTCGAGATGGAGAAAGTATTTGTCGGGTGCTTTTTTTATGTCGCTTGCTTTTGTGCCCTTTGTGAGGTGTGTTGTGTCAACAATTCTTTCTTTGGTGTTCCATTCGTCTTTGTCCATTGGTCCTAAATCGTGTTTTGCGTTCATGTAGTCTGAGGGCGAATAGAGGAGGCTATTTGTTCGTTCCAAGAAAACGTTGGCGCCTTCACTGTAGATGTCTTTTCCTAGCCTTGCGAGGAGGTATGCGACTCGGGGGTCGAAAACTGGAATTCGTCCGGCCTGTTGAGCTGCTTTTTTTACTGTTTCGTAACGTTCTAGGTCTCTCCATGCGAAGCCAACCATGATTAATCCTTTTGTTTCGTCTGCCAGGCAGGCAAGGTCTTGTTCAACTGTGAATTCGTCATCGGGGATTTTTTGGTCAATTCTTGTGCCTTCCGAGATCATTACGTCTGGTCGCAGGTCTTTGAGGGCGCTTAGGTCGGGTTGGTTTCTTCCGTGAAAACGTAGGTCGCCCGTGTAGAGTATTTGTTTGTCGTCTGTTTCAACAATGCAGCACATTGAACCTGGAATGGAGTGCCCTACGTCGTAGGCTGTTATTTTAATGTTGTCAGTGACGTTCGTTTTTGTCGTTGGATTTAGCGCCCTAAATTCTCTTGCTAGTGGGTCTTGTTTCTCAATTGTATAGGACCCGGGGAAACATGATTTTGGTCCTTGTTGTGCGATTTGTCGAGTTTCCATTTTTGTTAGGTCGTTGTCGTAGCCGTCCAAGTTGCCGATTTGGCTGATGGCTTTCATGATTTTCGCTGTTTTATCGCTGCAGTAGATGGGTATGTTCGCCAAGAAGGGAACGTGTCCGATGTGGTCGGCATGGGCGTGGGAAATGAAGATTCCGTCGGGGTGCCATGCGCTTTGTTGGCAGCTTTCTTCGTAACATTTGAGACCGATGTCCCAGTACTGCGTTTCGGGTGTACATGAGCTGTTTAGCCCTTGGGGTTGAAGGGCGTCTTTTCTATAAATTCCGTCTATTTTTGGGAGCAAACCTAGTTTTTGAAGGTCGTAAAATTTGCTGTTTGTTCTGGGCTGCAAAAATTCTTCGAAGTATTTTCCTTGCTGTTTGTATGACAGCCCAAAATCAAAGAATATCGAGCCTTGGCGGGATCGCAGCAGGATCTTATTTCCGCCAATCTCATCTATACCACCGTAGAAGGTTAATTCAACCATTTTGCTCTGCGCCTTCAGACATCGGTTTAGACTATGTTTTGAGGAGTTAAAAGACTTGCTAAGGAAGCTCCATTTGGTTGCCTTGGAACGTTTTTGATGTAGAATGTTTGAAACTGTGGTTTGTTGTTAGAGGTCGCTTCGCTCGGTTTTTCAGGGTTGGATTTGCCTTTTCTGTGCCTTCAAACAGGTAAATCAAATAGTTGTACTACTTGGAACAGTAATGGTTGATTTTGTTACATAAAAGTCACAATACTTAATAGTTTTCCATGTCTATTGAATTGTTATTCCAGAAAAAGTGAAAGATAATGACCAACTCTTCAAGCCCAAATTTGCACAAGAGTAATTGCGAAACTAAATGTCCAGACTGCGACACAGAACTAGAGGTTCCCTCTGACGTGGAAAAGGGGGAAATTCTGAGTTGCCAAGGTTGTGGACTTGAATTTGAGGTTAAGGAAACGAAAGGTGGAGGTGGATGCATAGCTCTTCAAGAGCTAACGATTGAAGGTGAGGATTGGGGAGAATAGAGGTTTGCAGATCCAATGTTCTGCGTTCATTTTTCCTTTTTGTTTATTTTAGGGAGTTTCAGCTAAAGCAAGTTTGACGTGGGGGAACGATCAAGAAAGATCGGCTGTTTGTCAGCCTATTGTGTTTCATGCACGATGACATTTGCTAGAAAATGGCTGCGCTAATGGAACTAAAGACGTTTTTTCTTTGCGTAATTCTGCTTTTGAGCCAAAATGGGGCAACGTTTTAGAATGCGTACTGTTTATTGGTTGGTAAGGTTGGACAAATGAGCGTTTCAAAACGTAAACAAAAGAACACAGATATTGAGCGTCAGAAGAAAATTCAGCGAGAGAAGGAACAGAAAAAGAAGCAGATGCGTACTGGCAACATTCCTGTTAAGGGCCAAAAGAAGTAAGCCCATTGTCTAGTCGCAAGAAAGGTATGGTGTTTTTTCTCTTTTCCATCGTTTTGACATAAACGGAAGCACAACTCTATTATCGTAGACTGTACTATACCATGATAATCTTGCTGAAATTGAGGTCTTGCTGTGTTGAATTTTTTTGTTGAAACTTTTGCGTTTCCTGCAATTTCGACGTTGCCTAAACCTGTGAAGCAGTTTTTGTTGTTCTGGTTCTCCCCGGTGTTATTTGTTCTGGGTTGCGTTTTTTCCTACTAAATCAAAGTGTCTCCAAAAACAAATTTGCCGGTCGTAGCTGGACGACCTAAAGGAAATTCTTACCGACTTTGGCCTCCAAAACTGAGTAGCCTTCTTCTGTGCAGTCATCAGGAGATATCGTGGCTTCGCATTCCGGACATGGAATTTCTCCGTTTCCATTAATTTTAGTCAAGTCTAATGCACGCGGGTGTAATTGTTTCATACGTTGCTCCTATTTGTTGGTTTAGTTTTCAAATGTTTCTAAGAGAAAAAAGCTATTAATTGATTTTCCAGAGTTGAACTCAAATCTCCATCAAATTCATGCCAAATAGGCACAATGAAAATCCACGAACACTGCTAATTGAATAAACAATAAATTGGTCCCTGCTATAACTGGAGGTTAGGTCTTTGTTTTGGTTAATGAAAAAGTGATGCATTTTCATGGCTGCCAGATGGCAACCTCTGATTCCGTCAAACAGCACAAACTCCGAAAGCTAATCGCGCGTTTATCTGACAAGGAGGGGAAGGGCAAGGAGCTCCTCTCACTCTACATCCCCGCGGGGACGTCAATTGATGAGATTGTCTCGTTCCTAAAGGAGAAGTCTGATTCCGCTGATGTGAAATCGGGGCGCGGTGAGGGCTGTCTTGGAGAAGCCCTCAAGAATGTTATTCAGCGGTTGAGGCTGCAGAAGGAGGTTTCTGGGAATGGACTTGCGGTTTTTGCTGGAACTTTCGTTGGGAAGGGGGTGGAAGAGGATGTTTTGAATGTTGAAGAGTTGATTCCGCCCGAGCCGATTAGCGTTTATCGGTTTGATGTTGAGGACCACTTCATGTTGGATCCGTTGCGGGAGATGGTGAGGGGTCAGAAGGTTGTTGGTTTGATGGTGGTAGATGCGAAGGAGGCTAGTTTTGGGGTATTCCAGGGTGGACACCTTGAGTTGGTTGAGAGTATCGCGTCGGGGATTTCTGGAAAGTCTGGGAAGGGCGGGTCGAGTCAAAGGAGGTATGAACGTGAACGTGACATGGCTGTCACGTACTTTTTCCATCGGGTCGCGGATCATGCTGCGAAGGCGTTTTTGGAGAATCACAAGGTTACGGTATTGGTTGTTGGGGGGCCTGGTCAGACGAAAGAGGATTTCTTGAAGGGAAATTTTCTTCATTATGAGCTTGAAAATATGCTTTTGGACCCGGTTGATACGCAGTCTGCGGGCAAAGAGGCGCTAAAAGAGGTGCTGGATCGGTCTTTTGAGACGCTGAAGAACATTTGTGGACCCGAGGAGAAGAGAATTGTGCATCGTCTTCTGGAGCATATGGGCCAGCAGGACGGTTTAGCAATAGCCGGGTTGGATCTGGTTTTGGAGGCGCTTCGGAATGGTGAAGTGGAAACTGCCCTGGTTACGGATAGCACAGGTATGATTGAAGTTGCTGCGTTATGCAAGAGATGTGGGCTAGTGAAGGCGAGCATTGTGGCTATTGCCCAGAAGGTTCAGATCGTGCAGGAAATGATTTCGAGCCCCTGTGAGAGGTGCCATGCTGCTGAGTATGAGGTGGAGGAGAAAGACATTGTGGATGTTTTGGAGGATTTGGCTTCGCAGACAAATGCACGGGTTGAGGTGATATCTACAGAGTCGGATGAAAAAGCAAAACTCGCAGCCTTCGGAGGCTTTGCCGCGATCTTAAGATATCGACCTGAAAAAGCAGAATGAGAAATGTCTTTCTTGGTTTTGCTTTGATTGTTGCACTGGAGTGGTGTTTGCGGTTGGAGCAGCAATTCAGGACATTATTTTTCGATAGAATCCGAATCAATGGTGATCTATTTCTCTTGGGTAACTTGCTACCCGTACGGTCCCGGGAAGAAGAAAGAGGCATTTGAATGGCTGAAGATAGAGGGAAAATTTACGATGCCGTTAACCGCATTCCAAGGGTGAACAGCGAAGAAGCGTCCGAAGTCTTGGCGGTTTTGCAGGAAGCAACCAAAGAGTTTCCAGACATATCTAAATATTACGTTGAAACGAAATCCGGGTCAGGCGGTGGGGGCTTCAGGTACGAACAGTTTGTGTACGATGTGCAGAAATGGCAAAAGAAATAGCTTGGCGGCGCTAAACGTTAGAGCGAGCCTAGGGTCATTAAGGTGATTTCTTGTCAGCGCTCTTCTTTTTTTCTATTTCTTTTCCGATCGAGAACGCTGGTCCCACGCCTTTCCCGACTTTATGATATGACATCCCCGCCATATTCCAGATTATTGGCTTCACTTTGTCCATGTCTGGAAGGCCCTTTTCGTTAAGCACCGAAGAATCCGCTTTGACATCCAGGATT
>Ga0182021_10011310_pt1 | contig 10587 bp, 10 predicted proteins | sample 612E3MmetaG_FD_120493 | JGI IMG/M metagenome (GOLD analysis project Ga0182021, IMG submission 120493) | Permafrost microbial communities from Stordalen Mire, Sweden - 612E3M metaG (Illumina Assembly) | ecosystem: Environmental > Terrestrial > Soil > Wetlands > Permafrost | place: Sweden... | reverse complement strand
CGCGCATTGCGCAGCCGGACCATCTCGAGCAGCGCCGGGCGCACATGCTCGCTCTTCCAGATCGACTTGTTCAGCGTGGCGAAGGCATCGACCGTTTCCGGCACCAGCCCCATGGCGCTGTCTCGAATGACGTTTCCGGTCCCGGTTTTGGGATTACTGACTCGCGCGACGACACCCATGGCAACCTCCGGTTCAGGCGGACAGCGAAGAATAGATGAGCGCCAGCCGGATACGGCTGTCGATGAAGCCCAGCGCCTCGACCAGGCAAACCAGCCCGTTCTCACCGAAATGGACGATAACCGCGGACGCGATCTCATCGGGAATGGATTGCGGGTCCATGAAATAATATTCCGTAAAGTCCAGCGCCGCCTTTTCCGCAGCGGAGAAGGCCGGATTCTTGCGCCAACCTTCATGCAAGACGGCGTCGATCTTGGCCTGATCGATGACGGGAACGGCCGGGTTGCGTTGCGCCTGTTCCGCCTCGGCCTTGTGCAACAGCGCCAGATCCAGCCGACACAGCTCCAGAAGAGCCGGTGGAATATGCGCCTGATCCCAGAACATCGCGGACAGATCGCGGAATTGCGCGGCGATCGAGCCGGCGCTCGCCAACTTTCCGTCGATATTGAAACTCGTCACATTCCCCATCGTCGCATCCATCTGCCGCTTTGGCGCTGAAGGTAGCAAAGCCGAGCCGGAGCGGCAACGCCGGACCCGGCGGGTCAAGGCCTTCGCCCGCATGAGGCTTGCGCCGATTTAGTCGGCCCCGTTCCTCCGACGGCGCCGCCGAAATGGACGAACCGCCGGACAAGGATTACATAGTGCACGTGAACCGGTCGAACGGATATCGGCGCGACACGGTTGGGGTGTCGCCAAAAAGCGTCGGCCCCTTGGAGCTTCGAATGGCGCGAAGGATGGAGTTGTGGTTTGGCTGTTGCGCTGTGGCCGCGGCATTGGTCGCGTCGACGGCAACGGCCGAGCCGTACGCTTTGGCCAGCCCGGGCGCGAACGACGAGAACACCGTCTCACCGATCAAGCATGTGATTGTCATCATCGGCGAAAGCCGTGGCTTCGATCATGTTTTCGGTGGCTACGTCGCCAAACCGGGCCAAACCGTGCTGAATATTCTGTCCGAGGGCGTCATCGCCGCGAACGGAAAACCTGGGCCTAACTTTGGTCGGCAGACAATTTTCGGACAACCGACCCAATTCGGGGCAGCCGTAACCCATCGCTTCGAAATCGCGCCGACAACGGCGAAAGCGCCCTACTCGCGCTTGCCCCCACCCGGAGCGGCCGGTGCGCCAACCAATCAGGACGACCTGAACCCGCCGCCATTCGCCACCGTCGAGGCTGCGGCGAACTACGAGCACGGCCTGTTCCCAGGAGATATTGCGCTCGTGACCACGGGGGCCAGCGGCCTCTCCGGCACGCACGTTCCGGATTCCCGCATCGAGAATGTCCTCTCGCTCCCGAACGGACCATTCCAGTTGACTGGGGCAGCGATGCCCTACGACGCCTATACGGGAAGTCCGGTTCACCGATTCTTCCAGATGTGGCAGCAACTCGATTGCGATGTGAGCCATGCCTCCGCGGCCAACCCCAGCGGCTGCCTCGCCGACCTGTTTCCCTGGGTGGAAACGACCGTCGGGGCAGGCAGTAACGGCAAACCGCCGCCAGCCGGTTATGACCCTGCAACCTACCAGGCGCCCGAAGGCGCGGCGGCCATGGGATTTTATAATATGGCCCAAGGTGATTCGCCCTATTTCAGGAAACTGGCCGACGAGTACGCTATCAGCGACAACTTCCATCAGGCGGTCGCTGGCGGCGCCGGCGCGAACCACATCATGCTGGGTTATGCCGACATGATTTTCTTCAGCGACGCCAACGGCAAGCCCGCCGTCCCGCCATCCGGTCAGATCGAAAACCCGAACCCGCAGCCGCGCAGCAACAATTTCTGGATCAATGACGGCTATGGTTCGGTCGCGACCAAAATCGGCGGCAGCTTCGCCAACTGTTCCGACCGCAAGCAGCCTGGCGTCGCGCCGATCATCGCTTATCTGAACGCGATGCGCGTTAAGGCCAACTGCCAGAGCACTGCGTTCTATATGGTGAACAACTACAATCCGGCCTATGTCGGCGACGGGGCGTTGGATTCCGCCGCCACCGGCCCCTTCACAATTCCGCCCACGCATGTCCGGCATCTGGGGGATTCGTTGAACGCCGGCCGGGTCTCGTGGAGCTATTTCGGCGAAGGTTGGAACGACTATCGGGCCGATCCCGACCGCGTGCGAAACCCGGCGGGGTACCTCTATTGCGGCATCTGCAATCCGTTCCAGTATTCCGCCGCCACGATGACCGATCGGCAACAGCGCGAAACCCGCCTGCATGACACGATGGATCTGTATCGCGCCATCGCGGCCGGCGCCCTGCCGGCGGTTTCCATCGTGACGCCGAACGCGCTGAACGACGGCCATCCCGCTTCGTCCAAGCTCGACCTGTTCGAATCCTTCACCCGCCGGATCATCACGGAACTCAGGAACAACCCTGCCCTGTGGAAGGACACGGCCGTGTTCGTCACATTCAGCGACGGCGGCGGCTATTGGGATTCTGGCTATGTCCAGCCGGTGGACTTTTTCGGCGACGGCACGCGCGTTCCATTAATCGTTGTGTCGCCTTATTCCACCGGCGGGCGCGTGGTGCACTCCTATGGCGATCTGGTTTCGATCGACAAATTCATCGAACGCAACTGGAAGCTGGGGCCGATCTCCGCGCGCAGCCGGGACAATCTGAAAAACCCGGTCAGCACGTCGTCCAACCCGTATGTGCCGACCAACCGACCGGCCATCGGCGACCTTTTCGACATGTTCGCATTCTAGATTCGGCTGGCCGGGACGTCAGAGAAAGCACCCGCTTCGGCTGATTTAGGTTTTTCGGGCATTTTCCGGTATGATGTCAGTTGACGGCAGCTCCGTGCCCTAAGATCCGCTTTTCCAGTTAGTCCCATTCAAGCGGGGATTCGTATCAGAGCCTTCGCGCTGCGTGTCAGGGGTAACCCGCTCTTGCGGGAATGACCGGCGTTTGAATGAGATACTTCCCGACAATCTCCTAGCTTTTGATTGGTACTTTTTGATGCCTTTTCCGACTCTGAACGAATCCTTGCAGGCTGCGCTGACCGAGCGCGGCTACAACGAACCCACCGCGGTTCAATTGGCCGTCCTTCAACCCGAAACACTCGAAAAGGACCTTCTGGTTTCGGCCAAGACCGGTTCCGGCAAGACTGTCGGCTATGGCTTGGCCATGGCGTCCACCTTGCTGGGAGAGGCCAGTCGTTTCGAACCGGCCGGCACGCCGATCGCGCTGGTGATCGCGCCGACCCGCGAACTCGCGCAGCAGGTCCATCGCGAGCTCGAATGGCTCTATGCCCACACGGGCGCGCGGATCGCGTCCTGCGTCGGCGGCATGGACATGCGGCGGGAGCAGCGCACTTTGCAGGACGGCGTTCATATCGTCGTTGGCACTCCGGGCCGCCTCAAGGACCATGTCGAACGCCGCAATTTCGATACCAGCGGGTTGCGCGCCGTCGTCCTCGACGAGGCAGACGAAATGCTCGATCTCGGCTTCCGCGAAGACCTGGAAGCCATCCTCGACGCCACGCCGCCCGAACGCCGGACGCTGCTGTTCTCCGCGACCCTGCCGCGCGAGATCACCGCGATGGCGAAGCGCTATCAACGCGCCGCGATCCGCATCGCCGCCACCAAGGAAGACGAGGCCCACGGCGATATCGAATACCGCGCCGTGGTGATCGCGCCGCATGAGATCGAGCACGCGACCGTCAACATCCTGCGCTATTTCGAATCGCCGGGCGCACTGGTGTTCTGCGCCACGCGCGAGGCCGTGCGACGATTGCACGGCAATCTGCTGGAGCGTGGCTTCACCGCCGTCGCCCTGTCGGGCGAGCTCAGCCAGGCGGAACGCACCCATGCGCTACAGGCTCTGCGCGACGGTCATGCCCGTGTCTGCGTCGCGACCGACGTCGCCGCCCGCGGGCTTGACCTGCCGGACCTTGGCCTGGTGATCCAGGCCGACCCGCCACGCGACTCCCAGGCCCTGCTTCACCGCAGCGGCCGGACCGGGCGCGCCGGCCGCAAGGGCATCTGCGTGCTGCTGGTGCCATTCAGCCGGCGTCGCGGCGCCGAGCGCATGCTGGCCAACGCCAATATCCGCGCCGAGTGGTCGGGCCCGCCGGCCGCCGACAAGATCCGCGCCCGCGACCAGGAGCGCCTGCTGCTGGAGGTTGCCCAGGCCGACGAGCCGTCCGAGGAAGATCTCGTGGCCGCCCGCGCCCTGCTGGCGGAGCGCACGCCAGAAGAGTTGGCGGCGGCCCTGGTCCGGCTCTATCGGGCGCGCCTGCCCGCGCCGGAAGAGTTGTCCGAGGCCCCGACCGAACGCTCGCGCGATCGCCCGATGCGCACGGAACGCCCGCCAGGCCAGGAGCGGTTCCCCCGCGAAGACCGTCCGCGCGAGGATCGCCCGCGGGACGATCGGCCGCGCGAGGACCGCCCCCGCGAAGACCGGCCACCGGTCGACCGGCAGCAAGGACCCCGCGGCGAAGGCGTCTGGTTCCGGATGAATGTCGGACGCGCCGCCAATGCCGATCCGCGCTGGATGATCCCGATCATCTGCCGGCGCGGCGGCATCACCAAGGCCGATATCGGCGACATCCGGATCATGGAGCGCGAGACGCTGATCGAGATCGCCCCCGGCGCGGCCGAGGACTTCGCAACCCAGGTGCGCCAACCCGACAAGATCGATCCGCAGATCCGCTTCGCGCCGGCGACGGACCGCGGCGGCGCGCCCGCGACGGGCGAGGCCCCGCCCGCGCCGGAACGGCGCTATGACAAGGCGCGGCCTTTCAAGAAGCCGGTGCCGGAACGCAAGGGAACATTGGCGCTAAAGCCGGGCCTCAACCCCGCCAGCAAGGGCGACCGGCCGCTCGTCAAGAAAAAGGTGTTCGACACAAAGCGGCCCGGCAAGGGGCGCTAACCCACCCGGCCTCGCCGATGTTGGGGAAATCACTTCGGCCGGATATCAGCGCAATCGGACAAAATGATTGCGCGCGGAAATATTCTCCCCAAGCGCCGTCATTGCGAGCGCAGCGAAGCAATCCAAAGCCATAGGCGTTGATAGGCTGGATTGCTTCGTCGCTTCGCTCCTCGCAATGACGATGTCTGGTGACGCCAGCAGCCTCACCCGATGACCGTGAACTGATTGCGAATCGTTCTTTTTTTGAAATGAGTTTCACGCTAAGGTGCAGCCCAATCAATCTTTTGGGAGGATGAATCGATGCGCCGTGTTTTGTGCGCCGCTGCCCTGGGCGGTCTCGTGGCAATGGCCTGGGCTGCCGGGCCGGCAAGCGCCGCCACCAGTGGCTATCAGGGCGAATGGACCCTGAACGTTGCCGAGTCGAAATATCCCCCCGGTTTCCCGGACATCCACGACCATCACATGACGGTGACGAAGGACGACGGGACCTCGCTGCAATACACCGACAATTTCACGATCGGTAATCAGCCCGAAAGCCATGTGTCCTATGACGGCGCCTATGACGGCAAGCCGTACAAGACCAGCGACGGCCAGATGATGGCCTATTTCCATACGAAAAAAGGCTATCGCGACCAGTACACGGCGCCGAACGGCACCAAGGGCAAGGACCGCTGCGATTTTTCCGCCGACGGGAAACGCATGACCTGCCACGGCCAGTTCACACCGCCGGGCGCCAAGAAGGCGGTGACGTTCCTGGAAATTTGGGACAAGACGAAATAATCGAAACCGAGGGAGAGATGACGATGCGCAAACTGGTATTATTCGCGGCGGCCGCCGGACTGATGATCGTGGCTCCATCTTTTGCCGACACGACCGATGCCACCAAGATCAAGGCGGGAATCGGCAAGTGGCAATGGAGCGAGAGCGAATCCAACTATTCGACCGGCTCGTACGCCAAAGAACAGACGATGACGATCACCAAGAACGACAAGACCGGGATCGGCGTTTCCCAGCACGTGGTCCTGAAGGACGGCAAGACCATCGACTGGCATATCGACGCGCCCTATGACGACCAGATGCGCCACGCGTCGCAATGGATGTCGTTCGCCTTCAGCCGCATTTCCGACAGCCAGTTCCATGACCGCTACAAGATGGACGCGGACGGCGAGGAAGGCGCGGAAACCTTCACGGTGACTCCGACGCGCATCACGATCAAAGGGTCCTCGATGCATCAGGGCAAGGATATGCCCTATGTCGAAGTATGGGACCGCGTGGAATGAGCGAGATCGAACGCAACAAGGAGCTGGCGCGGAAATTCTTCCACGCTTTGTCCACCTCGAACGTGCCCGAGATCGTCAACGCCTATGCCGACGACGGTTACGTCGAGACGATGGGTCAGACCCTGATCTCCGGCAAGTTCACCAAGTCGCAGATCGAGCAGGCCGCCGGGCAGGTGCTGGGCGCGTTTCCCCAGGGGATTCGCTTCGAGATCCACGAGATCACGGCCGAGGGCGATCGCGTCGCCGTGGAGGCGGAATCCTTCGCCACCCACGTGTCGGGCAAGTTCTACAACAACAAGTACCACTTCCTGATGAAGTTCAGGGACGGCAAGCTGCTCCAGTTCAAGGAGTACATGGACACCGAAATGGTGACCGACGTTCTCTGCGGCGGCCAACGCCCGCCGAAGGCCTGAGCGCGCCAGGAGCCCTTACGAGGCATACACCCCCACCCAACCCTCCCCTGCATCAAGGGGGAGGGCTTTAATCGTGTCCCTCTCCCTTGATGGGAGAGGTTAGGTGAGGGTGATGTCGCAGCAACACAAACGGGAGACGCTCTAAACCCGAACGCCATCCAGTCCTGGGCGCGCCGCCGCCCGGGCCAGGATGACGACTGTCGCGACGGCCGCGAGATGCATGCCGAGATCGATGACGGTAACATCGAACGGGTGGAAAAACTGCAAGACGAAAGCCGCGAGCGACGCCACGCCGAGCCCCGCCATGGCGGCGACCGGACCGGGATCGATCGGGCATGAGCGCCTGAGAATCACGAACAGGCTGATTGCCAGCGGAACGCCCACGCCGGCGATCCAGGCGAAGCAGCCGGTCGTTTCCCCCAAAACCCACGGGCCGGGTCCCGTGGCGACCCAATGACGCCAGCAGCTATAGGAACTGCTGGCCAGCCATAGGACAAAGCTCGGCAGCGGCAGCAACACCCATCGCAGCGAGCGATCCGGCATCGAGAGCTCAAACGCGGCGATCACCCCCAGGATCCCGGTCGCCAGCGTGCCGATAAGCTCGAGCGCCATCTTGGGGTCGCGGGCGCGGTCGATAAAGGTCTCGATCCGGCCAAATTCCGTCACGAAGGCGGCCGAAATCGCCGCCACCACCGACAACCAGATGAAGGCCCGAACCAGCGGCGGCGGCAGGCGCTTGACCGGCCGCAACCCAGCAGTGAGATGCAGGATCAGGTCGTCGCTGCCGGCCATCACTCGGTTTCCTTGGCGCCGACGATCCGCTGCAGGGCGCGCATCGCCCGATGCAGGCTGACCTTCAGAGCGCCTACCGTCTGCCCGGACGCGGCGGAAGCCTCCGACAATGATAGTTCCTTCAGTTTCAACAACTCTACCGCCTGACGCTGACCGGGAGGCAATGCTGCGATCGCCTCCCCCAGAACGGCGCTGTTCTCATGCGCCGCTATCTCCTTGTTCGCCGACGGGTCGGCATAAGTTTCATAGGCGATCGGCGAAAATGTCTCGTATGTGTCGTTCCGCACCTTGCGCCTGATCGCGTCGATCGAGCGGCGGTGCGCGATCGCGCCGAGCCAGGCGGCGAACGGGCGGGCGGGGTCATAGGTGTGACGTACGCGGTGAACCGTCAGCAGCACGTCCTGCACCACATCCTCGGCGCGATCCGGCGCGGCATGATGCCGGCGCACGATCGCCCGAACGAACGGCAGAATCTCACGCAGCAGCCGCTCATAGGCCGCGCCGTCTCCCGACTGGGCAGCCGCCATGAGGCTCCCCCAATGCTCGACGCCGGGCCCCGTCATAACGGCACTTCCAACTCCCTCACATCATGCGGGACGCAGCCCGAACTTTAGCTGGAACCTGCCGAACCACAAAGCACGGCCCGGCGATCCTGGTCCAAGATCCCGACGGGCATATCCTGGGCGCGGCGCAGCTTGTCTCCTGACGCCGCGATGGCCACATCGCGCGGCCGCCGATCCACCCTGCGATAACAAGAGTGTCCGACGATCCTGTTCCCATGTATGATGATCCGAACGAGGGCGCTGTATTAGCGTTCGATTCCAATAGGGAGGCCATCAATGGATAATGGACGATTTACGATTCTTTTGCTGCTGATCATCATCCTGGGCGGCGGATCGGGCTATTACGCCTACCAGCAGACCACCGATCTGCAGGCGTCGGTCGCGAAACTCGAGGCCAAGGTCACGGCGATCAACAACGGGATCGTACAGATCAACAATACCGCCAATATGGCCAAGTCGACGGCCGATACCGCACAGGCCGCGGTGAACAAGCTGGTCGCCCAGGCAGCGGCGGCCGAGCAAGCCGCTGAAGCCGCGGCCGAAGCCAAGGCCGCCGCCGGCAAGGCGCAACCTGCGTCGTCCAAGAAAAGATAACCCACCCCCCCCGACCGGGGAATGCGCGCCAAACCGAGACAGGTTCAGGTTGACGCGTTCCTTCGGTCGCGCTGGCGAACCAAAGGCAGACTCAGCAGCGTCGCGATGGTGAGAATTGCGCAGGCCACAAGGTAATAGGCCGGCGCCAACGGATGGGACACAGCCAGCGGCGCGACATAGAGCGGCGCGAAGCCTCCAAAGATGGGAACCGCGACATTGTACCCGACCGAAAGGCCGGTCGAGCGGACTCGCGCCGGAAACAGTTCCCCGATCGTCGATGCCGCCGGCCCGCTGAACGATGCCAGCAGGGTAGCAAGCGCGCCCTGGACGAAGATCAGGGCGCCCAAAGTGGGATGGAGGTCCAACCACCTGTAGAGCGGATACGCCATGACAAGCATAAGAATGGCCACCAGCCGCAGCTGAAACACGCGGCCGATACTGTCGGACAGGCGGCCCGCCAGCGGGTTGACCAGCAGATAGAGCAAACTGGCTATGGTGGCGGCCGTGAATGCGGCGCGGGGTGCAAGACCGAGCTGCCGGACGGCATAGGTCGGCATATAGAAAAGAATGAGATAGCTGCCCGCCGTCAGCAGGATGGTGATTCCGAAAGCCTGCGCCAATGCCCCGCGGTGATTGCGCCAGACTTCGAACAACGGAATGCCTGGCCGTGCCCGGGCGGCGAGGAATTCGGCCGAATCGGACATGCTGGAGCGTAAATACAAACCAACCGGACCGATCGCCAACCCGAGCAGAAACGGCAACCGCCAGCCCCAGGATTCCAACTGGCCGGCTGTGAGCGCGTGGGTCAACACCGTCGCGATCAGACTTCCGAACAGCGCGGCGCCGGCCTGCCCGGCGAACTGCCAGCTGGCATAGAGCCCGCGCCGGTGAAGCGGAGCGGACTCGATCAGAAATGCGGTCGCGCCGCCCATTTCGCCGCCGGCCGAAAACCCCTGGAGAAGCCTGGCCACAAGAATCACGACTGGGGCCGCAATTCCGATATGGGCATAGCCCGGCGCAATCGCGATGAGCGCGGTGCCGATCGTCATGATGACGATGATCAGGGTGAGCGCCGCCCGTCGACCGGCGCGATCGGCGTAGTGGCCGAGCACGATCGCGCCGATCGGACGCGGAATGAATCCGATTCCGAATGTAGCGAAGGTCAGCAGCAGTGACGCCAGTTCGTCCCCCGACGGAAAGAAGGCCTTGGCGATATAGGGAACGAACAGGCCGAACACGGTGAAATCGAACCATTCGAGCGCATTGCCGATGATGGCTCCGACAATCACCCACCGGTTCGACGGGTGCGGGGCATCCGCCTTCACGGGCGCGTCGGCGGTTCGAAACGCAAGAGGTCGCCGATCAACGCCGCCAGACCATGCGCCGCGTGCGCGACGAAGGCAGCGCCCAGCGCGGGCGTCGCGGCGGCGGCATTGCCGACGACGCCCGCCGCGTTCAGGTCCTGGGTCTGCCAGCCATAGCCGGTGCGGCCGGTCGCGCGCAGATGCGTGAAATTCGCGGCCATCGCCTCGCCGAAGGACGGGAACGCCGCGACCCGATCATGGCGCACAAGGTCGGGCCGCAGGTGCATCACCATCGCGGTTTCCTTGAGACCGCCATGCAGGCCGTGTTGCGCCTCCATCGCATCGACGGTTCCCTCGGGATTGCCGAAGGCGCCGGGGCTGGCCCAGGCGACAATCATTCCCAGCCGGGCCCGCAAATCCACCGCGACGATTTCCGGCAGACCGGCCTGCCCGCCATGGCTGTTAAAGATCAGCATCCTGCGCAGACCGGCGCGATGGACGCCCTCCCCGATCCGCGTCCACAGGGCGATCAGGCTGCCGGCATCGAGAGACAGGGTGCCGGGGAACGCCAGATGCTCGTGGGAAGTCCCGACGGCCTGGG
>Ga0182021_10011309_pt1 | contig 10587 bp, 7 predicted proteins | sample 612E3MmetaG_FD_120493 | JGI IMG/M metagenome (GOLD analysis project Ga0182021, IMG submission 120493) | Permafrost microbial communities from Stordalen Mire, Sweden - 612E3M metaG (Illumina Assembly) | ecosystem: Environmental > Terrestrial > Soil > Wetlands > Permafrost | place: Sweden... | reverse complement strand
CCACTCCAGCAAATCATAGAGCCGGTGTCGGAGCGTTGCGGGCGCGGTATTGGTGGAGATCAGACCGGCCAAGGTCTGTTCGTCCGTGCCGCCCGTCGCACTAAGTGACTTGCCGTGCTCGCTCAATGCCAGCAGAAAGTCGTGCAGGTGCCAGTTAGCCGACACAGTGACCCGCGACTGATCGGCGTCAAGCTCGATGGTCCTGGGTAAATCGCTAACATCGACGATGGTATCGGACACACAAATATCCGAGCAGGAATGCAGTCCTCCCAGGACGCGCAGATTGCCTGGTTTGAAGGGCCCTTGCCGCACGCCTGTCAGGAAACGTTTGAGTTCGTCCATATCTTGAGGTCGAAAGTAGAGCCGCGGTTGGAATGAAATAAAGCGAGCCCAATCTTGAAAGTGTGGCTCACGGGCCTCGTCGGCAGCCGTCGTGACCGAAGCGGTCAATTCCTTAGTCGGTTGTCTGGTCTTCATCCTGGTTTCCTCTCCCTGGTTTCTGATGACGCGGCTAATAGCAGTTCGCGACATTCACCCCGCTACCGAATCCTATCGAACCGCTTTACAACGCTGAAGTTCCCGCAAATATCGTGGCGTGCGTCGTAAGGTGCATGACCCGTCATTCGATAAGCATATCACGTTTCCAGGGTCAAAGTAGCTGCAAAATGGCTCTGCACCGTGCAGAGCCATTCATCACATCTCCAACTGAGCTAATACTCGCCACCACCGGGCGGCATCATGGGGGCCGGGTTCTTCTCCGGCACGTCCGTAATCAGCGCATCGGTCGTCAGGATCATCGCCGCGATGCTGGCCGCGTTCTCGACGGCGCTGCGGGTGACCTTGGCCGGGTCGATGATGCCGCTCTTCACCATGTCTTCGAAGTTACCGGTCAAAACGTTATAGCCGATGTTCTTGTTATCCTTCTCTTTCGCCATGCGGCGGACGGTGTCGATGATAACCGCGCCATCCTGGCCCGCGTTGGCCGCGATGCGGCGCATCGGCTCTTCGAGCGCGCGGCGCATGATGGTGATGCCCGTCTGAATGTCCGGCTCATCTGAGTTGACCTTCTTCAGCGCAACGATCGCATTGACCAGCGCCACCCCCCCACCGGGCACGATGCCTTCCTCGACGGCGGCGCGCGTCGCGCTCAGCGCGTCTTCCACGCGATGCTTCTTTTCCTTCAGTTCGGTTTCGGTCGCCGCGCCGACACGGATAATCGCCACGCCGCCCGACAACTTGGCCAGGCGTTCTTGCAGCTTCTCTTTGTCGTAATCGCTGGTCGTATTGTCGATCTCGACCTTGATCTGATCGATGCGGCCTTTGATGGCCTTGAGCGCGCCTTTGCCTTCGATGATGGTCGTATTATCCTTATCCGCTTGAATCTTGGTGGCCTGACCCAGATCCTCGATCGTCACCGACTCGAGCTTGCGGCCCAACTCTTCGGTGATGACCGTGCCGCCGGTCAAGATGGCGATGTCCTCCAGCGTGGCCTTGCGGCGATCGCCAAAGCCCGGGGCCTTCACGGCCAGCAAATTAAACGTACCGCGCAGCTTGTTCAGCACCAGCGTCGCCAGCGCTTCACCGTCGACATCTTCGGCAATCACGACCAGATCGCGTTTGCTCTTCTGGAGCAATTTCTCCATCAACGGCACAATATCGGTCGCCGCACTGATCTTCTTGTCGTGGATCAAGACGTACGGATTCTCAAGGACGGCTTCCATCACTTCCGTGTTGGTGACGAAGTACGCGCTGATGTAACCCCGATCGAACTGCATCCCTTCCACGTACTCGGTCTCGAACTCGCGGCCTTTGCTTTCCTCGACCGTGACCACGCCGTCCTTGCCGACCTTGTCCATCACTTCGGCGATCAGGTCGCCGATCTCCGTATCCGCCGCCGAGATCGAGGCCACGTTGGCGATCTCATGTTTATCGACGACGGGCGTGCTCATCTTCTTGATCGCGGCCACCACGGCATCGGTCGCCAGCTCGAGGCCGTGCTTGATCTGCATGGGGTTCGCCCCAGCGGCTACGTTCTTCAGGCCTTCGTGCACGATGGACTGTGCCAACACCGTCGCGGTTGTCGTGCCGTCGCCGGCCACATCGTTGGTCTTGGTCGCGGCTTCCTTGAGCAGCTGTGCGCCCATATTCTCATACGGGTCCTTCAATTCGATTTCCTTTGCCACGGTCACACCATCGTGGGTAATGGTGGGCGCGCCGTACTTCTTGTCGAGCGCCACGTTGCGGCCTTTGGGTCCCAAGGTCGTCGCCACGGCGCTGGCGAGCGTATCGACGCCGCGCTTCAAAGCCTGCTGGGCTTCAGTAGTGAATACGAGTTGTTTAGCCATGTTTGATCCCCTTTACTTCTCAACTATCGCCAGGATGTCGCTCTCTTTGAGGATGAGCAACTTCTTGTCGTCGATCTTCACTTCGGTGCCGGCATACTTGGCATATAGCACCACATCGCCCACTTTGACGTCCAGCGCAATGCGCTTCCCGTCGTCATCGGTGCGGCCCGGACCGGCCGCCACTACGGTACCTTCCTGCGGTTTCTCCTTGGCCGTCTCAGGCAGGATAATTCCGCTCGCCGTCTTACCCTCTTTTTCCTGTGGCTCGACGATCAAACGGTCGCTCAGCGGTTTCAGATTCAATTTCTTGCTTGCCATGCTTGATGCCTCCTAAAGAGATTTATTGGTACCTGCTCAGTAGTCATTCCCGCGAAGGCGGGAATCCATTGTCGGCGGCTGGATTCCCGCCTTCGCGGGAATGACTATGTGGCGTAATATCGAAATCACAGATCAACGCGGTCGGCCGCTGGCGCGCGCCAGGCGGGGTCTGGTCAGGTTCACGGTCATGGAACGTTCACCCAAGCGATAAGCGTCGAACATGCTGATCGCTTTGCGGGTATCGGCGCGCGTGGTCATCGTCACCACCGCACGGCCGGTCGACGCGCCGGTATCACGATCTTTGATCACCGCGACCGAAGCGACCACGCCCGCTTGCGTAAACAACTGGCGCAACTCGCCATTTGAGATTGTGTCCGCTAAGTTACCCACATCTAGTTTCGCGTCCATGTCCAGTCTCCTTAGCACGTGTAAAAGAATAAGTTCCGATTTTCCCGCACGAAACGTTTGGTTCTTACAGTGGATGGCGATTTCAAAATCGGAAGGTATTCTTTTACAACTACTTAGTAACCGGCTGCCCAGTAAGGGCCGGTAAAACACAAGCCAGCGGGTCTTACTGAGCGGCCGGCAAGGCAAAATAGAACGTGCTGCCTTCGCCCACCTGGCTCTTTAACCCCACTTGCCCGCCCAGTTTTTCTACAATCCGTCGTACGATCGACAGCCCCAACCCGTGCCCTTTCAGGTGAACTTGGTCAAGCCGCGTGAACGGCGTGAATAGACTCGATTGTTCTTCCGGCGTGAGGCCCGGACCGTGATCACGCACCCAACAGTACACCAGACCGTCCGGCTGCAAGGCCGCGCCCAATTCGATGCGCGGCGCTGCTAGCGGCGTGGCGCCATATTTGAGTGCGTTGCTTAGATAGTTGGTCCACACCTCTTCTACCCAAGGACCATGACCCAACGCCATCGGCCACGCGGGCGCGTCCGGCCAGACGATCTCGGCCCGAACGGCTTTGATGTTATCGGCCAGGCGGTTGATGCTTTCGGCGACGATGCGCACCATGTCCAGTGGCGAAGTCTCCACTTCTGACTTGCGCAGTCTGGCCAGTAACAGCAGCTCGTCGATGATCGTGCTGATCCTGTGGCCCGCCTGCTCGATAACTTTCACATCGCGTTGACGCTCCTCATCGGACAGCGCCATGTAATCGCGGATGAGCAGTTGGGCGTGACCGCTGATCACAAATGTCGGGTTCTTAAGATCATGCGCCACGGTGTGGGCAAAGGCGTCCAGTTCCTCATTGCGTTCTTGCAGCTCGGCCAGCGACTGACTCAGGGCTACTTCGGCCTGCTTGCGCGCGGAGATGTCGCGGATATTGCACTGGATGACGCGCTGCTGATCAACCCAGTAGACGTTGCTGACAAACTCGACGTTCAGGCGCCGGCCATCACTGGCTTCGAGCGGCAGGTCCTCGTACCGGATATAGCCGCTGCTTTGCAGCTCGCTGAAAGCAGCCCGGGCCGCCGCGATGTCTTTGAACGAGCCGATCTCCCAGAGCCGCTTGCCCAAAAACTCACTGCGAGAATACCCCAGCATCTTCATCAAGAAAGGATTGACATCGGTGATACGCCCCGTATTGGCATCGAGAATGAGTATCCCGTCCTGGGCGGTCTCAAACAGCCGCCGGTAACGGGTTTCCGAAACTTGCAGCGTCGCTTCGGCCCGCTGGCGCTGGATGTCGGCTGCTTCCAATTCGGCCACGCGTTGGCGCAAGGCTTTCGCCTCGGCGACCAGTTGAGCTTTGGTTAGTTTGGACTCTGTCATCGGTCTAAGCCCTCCGACAAGAATTACAGGACATACACGAGCGATGCACGCCGAAGATGAAAGCACGAACAAACCTGCGTGCTTTCATCTCGCGGCGTGTGTTTCTAGCCAATCAAGCTTCTAACCGGTAAAACCTACGGGGCGATCGCAGCGACGGGTACCGTTTCGGGCTGTTTGACGATCTCTAACTCAATCGTAATGTGAATGTCATCGCCAACCAACCAGCCCCCGGTTTCGAGCGCGACATTCCAGTTGAGGCCCCAATTCTTGCGTTTGATCTGAGCCTTGGCGCTGAAGCCGGCGTTGGTGGTGCCCCACGGGCTTTTGGCCAGGCCGTTGAACTCCACATCGAGCGCGACTTCATGGGACATATCGCGGATGATGAGATCACCATACAGCACAGCGCGGGTCTTATCCTTCACGTCGACGCGGGTGCTCTGGAACGTGATGTGTGGATATTTCTCGGCGTCGAAGAAATCGGGCGATGTCAGGTGCGCGTCGCGTTTCTCGTCCCGAGTGTTAAGGCTGGCCACATCGATCTGCACTGCGACGGCAGTGTTGGCCGGGTTCGTTTCATCGAAGTCGATCGTGCCGCTAAAAGTCTGGAACTGGCCGCGCACGTTCGAGATCATCATGTGTCGCACTGAAAAGTTAATTTCCGTATGGGCTGAATCAATAGTCCAAGTCATTTTGCAGTCTTCTCCTCTCAAATTTAGCGGTGTTCCGCTGGCGGATCCGGCCAATCGGGCGCACACCGTTACAAAATGATGATAAACGCTTTACGTGCTGGTGACTGTCAGCACGAGACTGAAGATGTTGTCGGTGTTTGGACTACACAACCTGACCGCACGTGAAAAGCCGCCAGACTCTTTACGGTCTGGCGGCTTTTCACGTGTTTTAAGTGAGTGATGGCGAAGGTTGACCAGCTTACTGAATACTGATCAGCCTCAGCCAGTTCTATCACTCAAGTATACCCGCCCAACACTTTTGCGTTGAACCGATTATGGGCTGATGGGTGTGTTCATATCGGATTGAATCTCGGCAGCCGAGAGCGCCCGATTGTACACGCGCACCTCATCGATCGTGCCCGCAAAGTATTCGCCCCAATTTGCATTGCCCCCAATCCGTAACGGATTGCTCGTCGTCAGTAGCGTCCCCGCCACCGCCCGGCTGGCCACCTGCACGCCATTCACATACAGGCGCAACGTTGTCCCATCCCACGTCGCCGCCACGTGCGACCAGGTATTCGTCGGCAGCCGCGTGCTGCTAAAGATTTCCTGATAGCCGCCAATGTTCATACCTGCGAATGGCCCGCTACTGCTGTTGGCATACAATGAATAGATCTCATCCAGCTCCTTCAGCATGATCGTGCGCCAGCCGCTGCTCACCGTTGGCGACACCCACGCTTCCAGCGTCAGCCGATTCACCAGATTGAGCGACGCGGAATCGTTGACGGTGACCCAACTGTTGCCGCCATTGAACGCCAGACCGCGGCCATAACGGCCGGTCGTCCAGGTTGTGTTCAAGGTCGTCCCCGTGTTGTTCTGCCCGGAGGCGTCGGCCACGGTCGTGCCGCTGTTTTCATTCAGCCCTAACGCCAGCACCAGTCCAGTCGAAGCGGCCGGTGTGCTGGTGGCCGTCGGCGTGCGCGTCGCGGTCGGTGTTGGCGTTCGAGTCGGCGTGCGAGTGGGCGTCGATGTTCGAGTTGGTGTCAACGTGATAGTCGATGTTGGTGTGCGAGTTGGTGTTGATGTCCAAGTCGGTGTCGACGTGACCATTGGTGTCGAGGTACCGGTTGCTGTTGCGGTCGGTGTCGGCGTCTGAGTTGGTGTCGATGTTGAAGTAGGTGTTGACGTGACCGTTGGTGTCGAGGTACCAGTCGCTGTTGTAGCTGGTGTTGGCGTACGCGTTGCGGTCGGTGTCGACGTGGCCGTCGGCGTCGAGGTCTCGGTCACTGTTGCACTTGGTGTTGGCGTACGCGTTGCGGTCGGTGTCGGCGTCTGAGTTGGTGTCGATGTTGAAGTAGGTGTTGACGTGGCCGTCGGCGTCGAGGCCCCGGTCGCTGTTGCACTTGGTGTTGGCGTATTCGTCGGGGTCGGCGTTGATGTTGAAATAGGTGTCGACGTAGGGGTTGTAGATCCAATGGGTGTGTTCATATCGGATTGAATCTCGGCAGCCGAGAGCGCCCGATTGTACACGCGCACCTCATCGATGGTGCCCGCAAAGTATTCACCCCAATTCGCATTGCCCCCAATCCGTAACGGATTGCTCGTCGTCGGCAGTGTCCCCGCCACCGCCCGGCTGGCCACTTGCACACCGTTCACATACAGGCGCAACGTTGTCCCATCCCACGTTGTGGCTACGTGCGACCAGGTATTCGTCGGCAGCGACGTGCTGCTAAAGATTTCCTGATAGCCGCCAATGTTCACGCCCCCGACCGGCCCGCTACTGCTGCTGGCATACAATTCATAGATCGCATCCAACTCCTTCAGCATGATCGCGCGCCAGCCGCTGTTCACCGTTGGCGACACCCACGCTTCCAGTGTTAGCCGATTCACCAGATTCAGCGAGGCCGAACTGTTGACGGTGACCCAACTGTTGCTGCCATTGAACGCCAGACCGCGGCCGTAACGCCCAGTCGTCCAGGTTGTGTTCAAGGTCGTCCCCGTGTTGTTCTGCCCGGAGGCGTCGGCCACGGTCGTGCCGCTGTTTTCATTCAGCCCTAACGCCAGCACCAGTCCAGTCGAGGCCGCCGGTGTGCTGGTGGCTGTCGGCGTCGAGGTACCGGTCGCTGTTGTACTGGGTGTTGGCGTATTCATCAAGGTCGGCGTCCGAGTGGGTGTCGACGTGGCTGTCGGCGTCGAGGTGCGTGTCGCTGTCGCAGTTGGCGTTGGCGTATTCGTCGGTGTCGGCGTCCAAGTGGGTGTCGATGTTGAAGTAGGTGTCGACGTGGCTGTCGGCGTCGAGGTGCCGGTCGCTATTGTAGTTGGTGTTGGCGTATTCGTCGGCGTCCGGGTGGGTGTCGATGTTGAGGTAGGTGTCGACGTGGCCGTGGCAGTCGGACCCGGAATGTTCGTTGGGGTAAGTGTAGCAATCGGAGTCGGTGTCGGCGTAGGAGTCAAATCGAGTTGCGTTGATCCGAGAGTTCCGTAATACACACTCATATCCAGATAGTTAGAGCTTTGGCCTGAAAAGAAGACAAATTCGATCAAGTCTGGCCGGTTCCAACCCACCACCGACCACCGCACCGATGTGCTGGCATCAAATGTTTCCGTGCCAGGGGACGCGGCAAATAACTGCGGTGGAGTCCATCCCGTCACCGTTTTCTTGACGAAACAGAGATTGTTGTCATGCGTACAGGCCGGATCAGCGGTATTGTCCGGGGCGAGACCGTGCCCGATGATATAGAGATCGCCCTGGCTAGTGATTGCCAACGCTGGATCGTGCGTGTAATAAGGCGTGAGCTGATCAACCCAACCGTTTGAACTGGTGTAAGTCGCATAACGTACGTGCCCATAAGAGCCTGTCGAATCGGCATCCTCAATGTAGACCAGCTGCCTGGTCCCATCGGCGGTGATGATCAGGGTCGGGCTTTGATCGATGCTGATGCCCTGGCTGGTGCTGGTCCACACCCGCACATTCGGATCGCTGGGACCGACCAGCTCCACGGGGCCCCAGCCGACAGTGGTTTTGGTGCGTGCCAGAATTTTCGTGGGGCTGCTGGCTTCTGAAATCCAGGCAATGGTAACGCTGTTATCCAGCGGCGACACGGCCAGAATCGGGTGATTGGCGCCGCCGATGTCGTCGACGTGGATCAGGCTGGCGATCTGGGTCAGGGTGTCAGCCGCCACAGCATAGGTGAAAGCCGCATAATCGATGTGGTTGGAGCCGGCCCAGTAAGCCACATGCAAAACGCCGTCCGTGTCGAACAGCCCCGATATACCGCCTGAGCCCAGGTAAGCGCCTGTAACGATCGAGTTGCCCGTTGAGATGAGTTTGGCCGGCCGGAAGGTGTTCGTCGTGATGTCAAACGGGTAATCGTAAATCTCTCCGGAATTCGGCGCGCAGGCGGCGAAGGGCGACGTGCAATTTTCATTGATGAGCACGTGGATGATGGTATTGCCGTCATAGACAGCGTCGACCGAAATGGGGTTCTTGTTGAGAGGCGGGGTAAGCTGGGACCTGCCGCTAAAATCTCCCGCTGAAGTGGGTACTCCCGGCGCGGTGGTCCAATACACGAGAATGTTGTTTGACCCCTGCGCCTGCCCGGCAAAGATGTAGACCCGGTCATCAACCGTGCGCACGATTTGGCGCGGCATGACGTCCGTGTAGCCCACTCCAACTTTGAAGTAGTGCGCCGGCACGTCTACATTGGGTGCTGCCACTAGCCGGCCCCAACCTGCGCCCAGCCACAAAATCGATCCGATGAGCAGCAGAGCTGCTCCCCCCCCGGCGATGCTCAAGCCCCGTAAACGTTTCATGCCTAGTCTCCTGCCATCTCCCGGCCCGAAAGTCGGTGTTAGTTATGATTGGGTTTTAACGCAGAGTTGCTGAGGAATTTCCGAAGCCATATGATTCATGTTATTGACGAAGTTGTCGGTGTTTGGACTACGCGGCCAGCGGCAGCCACTGCTGGCGAACATCTACCGACGTCCGCAAGCGCGTAAACGCATCGCGCTCGATCTGCCGCACGCGCTCACGGCTCAAGTTCAATTTCTGCGCGATGGTTTCCAGCGTATGCGGTTGATCGCCATTCAGGCCATACCGCAGCCGCACCACCAGCGCGTAACGCGCGGGCAATTCCTCTAACGCGCGTTCCATCGCTTCGCGCAGCAAGCGCCGCGCCACCAGTTCATCCACCGGCGAGATCAGGGTGTCTTCCAGCTGTTCCAACGGCGATTCATCGCCATCTTCGCTCAGCGAATCGTCGAGCGAGACGACGGGCACGGCCACCGTCCGCAGCGATCGAATATCGGTCGGTGTGACCTCCAAGCGCTGCGCGAGCTCCACGTCGTTTGGCGCGCGGCCCAGTGACTGCTCCAGCGTCTGCGCGGCCCGAGACAGCTGCTGCAAGCGATCCTGCAAATAAGCGGGCAGTCGAATTGTCCGGCCTTGATTCGCCACGGCCCGATTGATCCCCTGCCGCACCCACCACGTCGCATAGGTCGAGAGCCGCAGCCCGCGCGCCGGCTCAAACCGATCGATCGCGCGCAGCAAGCCGATGTTGCCTTCTTGAATCAAGTCCATGAGCGGCAGGCCGAGATTCTGATAGCGTTTGGCAATACTAATGACCAGGCGCGCATTCGATCGCACCAACTCTTCACGCGCCGTCAGACCCTGCTCGATTTCGCGGCGCAACTGATACCGGGTTGTTTCGCTTCCTGATCGGCGACGGTGCGCCAGTTTCTGCCCGGCGATACGGCCACGTGCCACCGCCTGTGTCAATTCTCGCTCTTGCTCGGCTGACAACAAGTGATGCCGGGCCGATTCTTGGAAGTACTGCGCCGCGGCATCGAACCCATCTTCCGCGGGGATCGCTTCCGGCTCAAGATCAGCGTCGAGCGCATCGAGTCCGTCATCCATGATCTCGATGTGATCTAGCGACTCGGTATCTTCGGTCAGCGCGTCATCATCTGATCGATCGACTCCCAGCTCATCTTCGTCCAACTCATCTAGCCAGTTGGTATCTAGGCTCATGTCTGCCAGCTCCTCATTGTCTGCCTGGTTGGAAGTTGCGATTAGCTGCCGACCAACCATCCCCCGATCGCGCGTGACACCTGGTGAGATGATAATCGAATCAGGTGCCACTGGCTATCAGTGCGAGGCTAAAAATGTTGTCAGTGTTTGTCCTACACGGGCCTCCACAAGCCGCCAGACCCCACTAGTGCGGTTTCCAGTTTGATTTACGGTAGCGCGTTGCGTCGTCATTCCCGCGCAGGCGGGAATCCAGTGTCGGTGGCTGCCGAAGGTCCCGCCTGCGCGGGAATGACCAAGTCGTAGATCAAAGCGGAATCTGCTAATGAACTTTGACAATCAAAATCGGTAATGGCTGGCGATCCGGACTCGAGGCTTTAGCCGGATTCTGCGGCAACCACCGGCTAAAGCCTCGAGTCCGGATTACCGAATTTGAGCGTCCAAACTCAT
>Ga0182021_10011308_pt1 | contig 10588 bp, 9 predicted proteins | sample 612E3MmetaG_FD_120493 | JGI IMG/M metagenome (GOLD analysis project Ga0182021, IMG submission 120493) | Permafrost microbial communities from Stordalen Mire, Sweden - 612E3M metaG (Illumina Assembly) | ecosystem: Environmental > Terrestrial > Soil > Wetlands > Permafrost | place: Sweden... | reverse complement strand
TCAAGTGGGCAAATATGGCACAATGCATATCTTGCAGATTATTAGTATTGGCACGTTTTCTGCTGATATCCGCCCCGTTGCACAAACGATTTTGTTTCACTAAAAGAGCACTGTCTTAATTTTTCTTGGGAGATTCGAGTATGTCTAAAACAGCCGCCGACGTTCTGAAGCTAGTTAAGGAACAAGGCATTAAATTCGTGGATTTCCGATTCACCGACACTCGCGGTAAAGAGCAACACGTGGGCGTTCCCGTTTCCGCTTTCAACGCAGACAAATTCACCGAGGGCCACGCTTTCGATGGTTCTTCCATTTCCGGCTGGAAAGGCATTCAGGCTTCCGATATGTTGCTGATGCCGGATCCCGATTCTTGCTATGTCGACCCGTTCTTCGACGAACCCACCATCGTGTTGACCTGCGACGTGATCGAGCCGACCGACGGCAAGGGCTATGACCGTGACCCGCGCTCCATCGCCAAGCGCGCAGAAGCTTATTTGAAGTCTTCCGGCATCGGCGACACCGCCTACTTCGGCCCGGAACCCGAATTCTTCATTTTCGACTCCGTGCAGTGGAACATCGACATGTCCGGCTGCTCCGTCAAGATCAATTCGGAAGAAGCTGCCTGGGCGACCGGCCATGAGTTCGAAGGCGGCAACACCGGCCATCGTCCTTCCGTCAAGGGCGGCTATTTCCCCGTTCCTCCCGTGGACAGCCTGAACGACATCCGCGCTGCCATGGTGCTGGCGCTGGAAGAGATCGGCATTCCGGTCGAAGTGCATCACCACGAAGTGGCGACAGCCGGCCAGTGCGAAATCGGCACCGTGTTCAACACGCTGACCAAGCGCGCCGACTGGACGCAGGCTCTGAAGTACGTGGTGCAGAACGTTGCCCACCAGTATGGCAAGACCGCGACCTTCATGCCCAAGCCTGTCGTTGGCGACAACGGTTCCGGCATGCACGTGCACCAGTCGATCTGGAAGGGCGGCAAGAACCTGTTCGCAGGCACCGGCTATGCCGGCCTGTCCGAGACCGCGCTGTTCTACATCGGCGGTATCATCAAGCACGCCAAGGCACTGAACGCCATCACCAACCCCGGCACCAACTCGTACAAGCGTCTGGTTCCGCACTACGAAGCACCGGTGAAACTGGCTTACTCCGCCAAGAACCGTTCCGCTTCGATCCGTATCCCGCACGTGCAAAGCGACAAGGCTCGCCGTATCGAGACCCGCTTCCCGGATCCTTCCGCCAACCCGTACATGTGCTTCGCCGCGCTGATGATGGCCGGCCTGGACGGTATCCAGAACAAGATCCACCCCGGAGATCCCGCCGACAAGAACCTGTACGACCTGCCGCCGGAAGAAGATGCAAAGATCCCAACCGTGTGTGCTTCGCTGGATGAAGCCTTGGCCGCTCTGGACAAGGACCGCGAGTTCCTGACCCGTGGCGGTGTGTTCTCGAATGACTTCATCGATGCCTACATCGAGTTGAAGATGGGCGAAGTCAACCGCATCCGCATGACGACCCACCCGGTCGAATTCGACATGTACTACAGTCTCTAAGTTGTTTTAAGGATGGCAAAGAAACGGAGCCCTCGAGGCTCCGTTTCTTTTTTGTGTCAACCTTCTCAGCGAAGCCTCGTTAACCTATACTGTGCATATCGTTACTTGGGTAAAGCCATGAAACTACGTTATATGTTTGTTTTGTGTTTCTCGGCGGCTTTCGCCATCAGCGCGAACGCCGATATTTACAAGCGCGTGGATGATGAAGGCCACGTCACCTATTCAAGCAAACCCATCAAAGGCGGAAAAAAACTACACCTTGAGCCTTTGCCCACCATGGCACCACCGCCGAAGACAAGCAACGCATCCGAAGGATTCCCCCGCGTGAACCCGGAGACACAAGGCCGGCGCGACGACACCCGGCGCAAGATACTGGAAGACGAACTCGCGACCGAGCAGCATGCGCTTGAAGAAGCACGTGCCAAATTGAAAGAAGGCCAGGACAATCCGGAAGTATACAAAGGAGCAAACGGACAGACCTTCCGCAATGTCCCCAAATACGAAGAGAAAGTGAATGCTTTGCAGGAAGAAGTCACCTCGCACGAAAAGAATGTCGAAGCACTGCAGACCGAGCTTTCCAATCTCAAGTAACATTTCCTTGTGGCATGTTTTCTGCTTTATAGACTGACATGCCGACCTCGCCGCTCCCCACACTGGAACACATTACGACCGCAGTCATCCTGCTGGATGATCAGTCGCGCATTGCCTTTCTCAATCCGGCTGCCGAACATCTGTTCGGACTGAGCAACACCAACCTGATCGGACATCCGCTGCAATATGCTTTCACCCACACCGAGCAATTGTTCGGAACGATACAGTCGGCGTTGAGCAGCCATGCCAGCCATATTGAACACGAACTGGTGCTTGGCACGCATGCCAATGCGAACAAGCTGTACCTGAGTTGCACGGCCACACCGCTGCAACTCAGGCCTTATGCGCTATTGCTCGAATTCCATACCATCGACCGGCCGCTAAAACTGGCGCGCGAAGAACAAATGCTGGACCAGACACAGGCCAGCCGATTGTTGCTCAGGAACCTGGCTCATGAGATTAAGAATCCTTTGGGCGGCATACGCGGCGCGGCACAGTTGCTGGAGCAGGAACTGGAAAAGCCCGCCCTGCGCGAATACACACAGGTCGTCATCCAGGAAGCCGACCGTTTGCGCTCCCTGATGGAGAAACTGCTTACCCCGCAGCACGTGCCCCATTTTAGTGCGCTCAATATCCACGAGGTTCTGGAGCGCGTTCGTAGCGTGGTGCTGGCTGAACTGCCGGAGGGTCTGGTCATCCAGCGCGATTACGACCTCAGCTTGCCGGACTTGCTCGGCGACAAGGAGCAGTTGATCCAGGTCGTGCTCAACATCGTGCGCAACGCGGCACAGGCCATGAAGGGAAAAGGCGAAATTGTTTTGCGCACCCGCATCACGCGGCAAGTCACGCTGATGAAGAAACTGCATCGCCTCGCCGTAATGGTGCAGATCATCGACAATGGCCCCGGTATCCCGGTCCATTTGCGCGACAAGATTTTTTATCCGCTTGTTTCCGGCCGCGCCGACGGCCATGGCCTAGGCCTGACGCTGGCGCAGGACTTCGTGAGCCAACACCAGGGCAGCATCGAATTTGAAAGCGAACCGGGGCGTACTTGCTTTACGGTGGTACTCCCGCTCCCCAACTCAGGAAAATAACCATGACCAAACCTGTCTGGATCATCGACGATGACCGCTCCATCCGCTGGGTGCTGGAAAAAGCGCTGGCCCGAGAAGCGATCGAATACAAGAGTTTCGCTTCTGCCGACGAAGCGCTGGCCGAGCTCCCCGGCAATATGCCGCAAATGGTAATCAGTGATATCCGCATGCCCGGCAGTTCCGGGCTGGATATGCTGCAGAAGCTGCGCAACGACTTCCCCAACCTGCCTGTGATCATCATGACCGCCTACTCTGACCTGGAGAGCGCGGTGTCGGCCTTCCAGGGCGGTGCATTCGAATACCTGCCCAAGCCTTTCGATGTGAATCATGCCGTCGAATTGATACGCCGCGCACTGGAGCAAAGCCAGCGCAAGAACACTCATGCGGAAGACTCACAGGCCGCACCGGACATCCTTGGCCACGCACCTGCCATGCAGGAAGTGTTCCGCGCCATCGGTCGCCTCGCGCAATCCAACGCCACCGTGCTGATCAACGGCGAATCGGGAACGGGCAAGGAATTGGTGGCGCAGGCACTGCATCGCCACAGCCCTCGCGCCGACAAGCCTTTCGTCGCCATTAACACCGCCGCGATTCCGAAAGACCTGCTGGAATCCGAGCTGTTCGGCCACGAGCGCGGCGCGTTCACCGGCGCCACCACCACGCGCCACGGCCGTTTCGAACAGGCCGAGGGCGGCACGCTGTTCCTCGACGAGATCGGAGACATGCCCGCCGAATTGCAGACGCGCTTGCTGCGCGTGCTGTCAGACGGCAATTTCTATCGCGTTGGCGGACACCAGCCGATCAAGGCCAACGTGCGCATCATCGCCGCCACACACCAGAATCTGGATGAACGTGTGAAGCAAGGCCTGTTCCGCGAAGACCTGTTCCACCGCCTCAACGTCATCCGCCTGCGCTTGCCGCCGCTGCGTGAGCGGCGCGAAGACATCCCGCTGCTGGCAAAGTATTTCCTGCAGAAGAGCGCGAAGGAATTGGGCGTCGAACAAAAGACGCTAAGCGAAGCAGCGCTGAATTACCTCGCCGCGCAGGACATCCCCGGCAACGTGCGCCAGCTCGAGAACCTGTGCCACTGGCTCACCGTGATGACGCCGACACGCGTGGTGGAAATCGCCGACCTGCCTGCCGAATGGCGCGACACCCACGCCAGTACCTCGCTCAATCAGGATTGGCGCGCAGCACTGGCGCAACAAGCCGCCCTCGCCCTGCAACGCGGCGAACCCAACATCCTCGACAACCTTACCAAGCAATTCGAGAGCACACTCATCACCCAGGCGCTGCAGCACACCGGCGGACGGCGCATCGAAGCCTCAACGCTGCTTGGAATGGGGCGCAATACGTTGACGCGAAAGATTCAGGAGTTGGGGTTGGATGGGGAGCACGAGTAGCTGAGCAGCTTGTAGATGGGTTGACGAAGGATGCCAATTTACGATGGATTTGAAATTTCATTGAGCCTTTTCAATGCAGCAATTGCAGCCTTTGAGAGGTCAAGCCATTCAGGCGCTTCCACGAACTCTGCTATATCCGGAGGGTTCTTTGAAATACATGCCGATATGTGTTCCAAGCTCCGATTAAACACTGCCAAAACCTCAAGTTCTTTCTCTGTGAAAGCCTCTGAGTACCATTTCTGCTCTCGTGGAATTTGATAGCAATCCTCCCATTGATTAAATAGCTCTGCTGACACATAGGCAATTGGAACATTCTTTTGATAATCAAGCTGTTTCTCCTTTGAGGAAATCAGCTCCAAGACTTCAATGACATCCTGGCGGAAGTTCTGTTTCAATTTTTCTTTGAGCGTGATATCCATAGTCGAATCCGTCATAAAGCAGGTAGGACTATATGGGTCGTCGTCATTTTACCCATACATCCTTTATTGCTCGAGCAGAGGCGCTTTCTCCCATATATGGCAATCCATACATTTCTTCGAAAGTCCGCAACAGGTTGTAGTGGTCGATGCGCTGCTTGTACTGCCCCGGCCTGACCATCTGCCCAACAAAAATCGTCGTTATGCAATTGTTGCTTGAGCCGTCGTCCTCGTCCCAGGTCACGATGAGCAGACTGTTGTGCTTCATCGCCCATTGCGCATAGCGCTCGATGTTCTGTTTCAGCCAGGCATCGCCCCGCTCAATGCTACCGTCGTGCATGTCATTGAGCTGGTCTGGGGCAATGAAGGCGACAGTGGGAAGTTGCGCGTAGTCGGCGGGGAAGGCGCTGAACGGCTGGTTGTATGCTGAAAGTTCTTTCCAGTTCGCCGCCGGGTTGTGCTTGCGCATGTAAGCGCCGTAATAGCAACCATCGTAGCCCGCTTGCGGCATGGATTCTGCATAGCTGGTGAAGCTCAGTCCCTTCGCCTGCAACAGGCTGGCGAGGTTGTCGCCGATGAGTGTCAGCGGGCAGATATTGCTCGTGATGCCGCGTGTGCTGCCGGAGAACAGGGCAAGGTAGTTTGGCTGGCTGGGGTGGGTTACGCCGTAGGATTGCGTGAACAGCGCGCCGCCTTTGGCCAGTTTGTTGATGTAGGGCGCTTCGCGGTTGCCGATGATCTGGTTGAACGATTTGTTCTCTTCGACCACGATGACGATGTGATCGGGTCGCGGCAGTTCGCCGCACCATGCCTGTTGGGCGACCAGCAGCAGTATCCAGTAAAGCTTCTTCATACCAGCGACTCCATTAGAACGAGAGACTGTAGGAGCCGGCTTGCTGCGGAGGGGTCGCTGCGAAGCAGCGGGGTACCCACCGGCGTACTCCTCGCGGGTGCTGGCGATATGTCACGTGATTCGCCAGCAAGCTGGCTCCTGCAAATCCGCGTTACGCCACTTCTGCGACCACGATGGTATGGTCCGAGGGTCGTTCCAGTTTGCGCGGCGCCTTGTCGATGATGCAGGAACTGCATTGCAGGCCCGGGCTGACGAGGATATGGTCGATGCGCAGGCCCATGTTGCGGCGGAACGCCATCATGCGGTAATCCCACCAGGAGTAGCTCTTCTCCACCTGTTCGAACAGGCGGAAAGTATCGCGCAAGCCCAGTTGCAGCAGGGCCTGAAAGGCAGTTCGCTCCGGTTCGCTGACCAGTACGTTGCCCTGCCACGCGACGGGGTCGTACACATCGCGATCTTCCGGCGCGATGTTGTAATCGCCCAGCAGGGCGAGCTTGGGATATCTCGTTAGTTCGTCTTTCAACCACGCCGTGAGCGCGGCCAGCCATTTGAGTTTGTACTGATATTTATCTGAGCCGACTTCCTGGCCGTTGGGTATGTACACGCACACCACGCGAACACCGTTGATGGTCGCGACAATGACGCGCTTTTGTTCGTCTTCAAAACCGGGGATTCCGCATTGCACATTGCTGATCGGCAGGCGGCTGATGATCGCCACGCCGTTGTAGGTCTTCTGCCCGCAAAATACAGCGTTGTATCCGGCTTGTTGCAGTTCCGCTACGGGGAAGTTCTTGTCTTCGCTCTTTGTCTCCTGCAAACACACCACCTCCACCGGATTAGCCGCCAACCACTCCAGCAGGTGCGGCAGGCGCACCTTGAGTGAGTTGACGTTCCAGGTGGCCAGTTTCATGGAGCGGCTTCTGAAGGCGCTGAGGCCGGAGTGGACGGGCGGTAGGTGAGTAACTTTTTGGGATAGCCCGCAAAATCCAATTCATTGTTCCACTGCTCCTCAAGGAAGCCTTTCAGCCATGTCTTGCCGACTGTCAGCGCTGGTACCTGGCCGCCTCCGGAATCCTTGCGGAAAGTCTCGATGGCTTCCTGGGTCGTCAGGCTTTTTTCCGAAAAAGGAATACCGCGTTTGTTCAGCATTTCGCGCGCCTTCACGCAGGCTGAACCGCAATCCGGATAGGTGTAAAGCGTGACCGGAAAATTCTCCATCGCAAGCTTCGTCTCGTAAGGCAGGTTATCACCCGGCGCCGGCCCGTCTGGCAGCTTCAGTCGCTCATAATCTTCCGAACCCTCTAGCGGAGTGTCGCTGTAATGTACCTTGCCGTCCTTGTCGATGGACCGGTACAACTCTCCCGCCTGCACATTTGTCAACATCAGCAGACTCATCAACAGGCATACTCTCTTCAGCATCGTTGTCTCCTTTGCTTACGCTTCCGTTAGTCCATTATGCCGCAACAGCGCGTCGATTCTGGGTTCGCGGCCGCGGAACGCCTTGAACGATTCCATCGCATCGCGGCTACCGCCCACGGCCAGTATCTGCTCGCGGAAATGGGCGCCGGTTGCCGCGTCCAGCACGCCGTTTTCTTCGAACAGGCTGTATGCATCTGCCGACAGAACTTCCGCCCATTTGTAGCTGTAGTAGCCCGCCGCATAGCCTCCGGAAAAAATATGCGCAAAGCTGTTCTGGAAGCGGTTGAACTTGGGCGGAATTAGAACTGCTACTTCGGCCCGCACCTCATCCAGCAGCTGCTGCACACTTTGGTTTCCGTTTGCATCGTAGTCACTGTGCAAGCGCAGGTCAAACAACGAGAATTCGATCTGGCGCAGCATCTGCAGGCCGCTCTGGAAATTCCTGGCAGCTATCATTTTGTCGAACAGGTCGCGCGGCAGTTTGTGTCCGGTTTCCGCGTGGCGCGTCATGCCTTGCAGCACATCCCATTCCCAGCAGAAGTTCTCCATGAACTGGCTGGGCAGCTCGACAGCGTCCCACTCCACTCCGCTAATGCCGGATACGCCCAGCTCTTCCACCTCCGTAAGCAGGTGGTGCAAGCCGTGGCCGAATTCGTGGAACAGCGTGTTGACTTCATCATGCGTAAATAGCGCGGGTTTTCCACCGAGGGGTGAAGCGAAATTGCAATTCAGGTAGGCCACCGGCGTCTGGATACCCCTGGCAGTGCGCCGCCGCGTGATGGCATCGTCCATCCAGGCGCCGCCGCGCTTGCTGGCGCGTGCATACAGGTCGAGGTAGAACTGGCCGATCATAATGCCTTTGCTGTCGCGGATCTCGAAGAAGCGCACTGTATCGTGCCATACCGGCGCCGAAGAAGGCTTTATCATGAGTCCGAACAGGGTTTCGACCAGGCCGAACAATCCGGTCAGCACGGCATCCTCGGGAAAGTACTGTTTCACTTCCTGTTCGGAGAAGGCATAACGTTGCTGGCGCAACTTTTCGCCCGCATAACCGACATCCCATGCCTGCAAGTCGTGCAGGCCTAGTTGCACCGCCGCGAATTCTTGCAATTCTTTCAGGTCTTTTTCCGCGAACGGTTTGGCGCGGTGTGCCAGCTCCAGAAGGAACTCGGCCACCTGCTGCGGCGTATCTGCCATTTTGCTCGCCAATGAGAATTCGGCGTAATTGCCGAAGTCCAGCATCTGTGCCTCTTCGGCACGCAGCTTCAATATGCGCGTCATCAGCGGCGTGTTGTCCAGCTCGATCTTGGCACCTTCCACCAACTGCTCACTGGCGCGCGTGGTATAAGCCCGGTACATGCGTTCGCGCAGTGCGCGGTTGTCGGCATACTGCATTACGGGACCGTAGGATGGCGCTTTCAGCGTGAACAGCCAACCTTTTTTCCCGGCCTCTTGCGCGGCCTCGGCGGCTACCTGACACTCGTCCGCCGGAATGCCGGATATGTCCTTTTCATCCTCGATCACGCAGGTGTAGGCGTTGGTCGCATCCAGCAGATTGTCGGAAAATTTCGAGGTCAGGTCGGATAGTTCTTCCTGAATTGCCATGAAGCGCGCCTTCTTTTCTTCCGGCAATTCGGCACCACCCAGACGAAAATCCCGCAGCTCGTTCTCGATGACTTTGCGCTGCTCTGCATTTAGTGTTGCGTAGGCGTTGCCGTCATGAATGGCTTTGTACTTGCGATAGAGCGCAAGATTCTGCGACAGCTCGGCGTAATACTGGGTGACCTTCGGCAGGTTGGCGTTGTAAACCTCGCGCAGCTCCGGGCCGTTCATCACCATGTTGAGGTGCCCGACCTGTCCCCAGGCGCGCGCCAGATGCTCGTTTGCGTCCTCGAACGGCTGCACGAAACTGTCCCAGGTCGGTACCGCGGCATCTGCCAGCAATTTTGTTGTCAGCGCACGATTGCGCGCCAACAGTTCATCGACCGCGGGTGTGATGTGTTCGGGTTTGATCTCCGCAAAGCGCGGCAGACCAGTGAAATCAAGCAATGGATTCATTTACTGCGACCTGTGTTGAAACAACAAACAATTATTGGCCACGGATGAACACGGATTTTCACAGAAAAAACCTGGTACCTGTCTTGGCATATCCGTGAACATCCGTGTTCATCTGTGGCTGATTCTTATACTGAATATGCAACGTGGCCTTCGACAATGGTGTGGCGCACCCGGCCCTGCATGGTGTAACCGTTGAATGGCGTGTTCTTGCCCTGGCTCTTCAGCGCGGCCGGTTCCACTTTCCAGGTGGCTTTCGGGTCGAATACGCACATGTCAGCATGCGCGCCGACTGTCAGGTGGCCCATCTTAACGCCCAGCAATTGCGCCGGGTTGATGGTGATGCGGGACAGCGCGTCCAGCAGCGGCAATTTTTCCTCTTCTGCCCACTTCAGCACCAGCGGCAGCAGCAATTCCATGCCGGTTGCGCCGGCTTCGGCTTCGGCGAACGGCAGTTGTTTTGCATCCTCATCCACTGGCGAGTGATTGGAGCAGATCGCATCAATGGTGCCGTCAAGCAACCCGGCGCGCAGTGCCGCGCGGTCGCGCAGGCTGCGCAGCGGCGGGGTCAGGTGATAGTTGGAGTCGAAGTAGCCGATGTCCATTTCGGACAGATGCACGTGGTTCATCGATACGTCGCAAGTCACGGCCAGTCCGCTGCGTTTTGCAGCGCGCAGCATCTCCACGCTTTCAGCGCTGGATATGCGACACACATGCAGCTTCGCACCTGTCTCTTTTGCCAGTTGCAGCATGGTGGAAAGCGCAATGGTCTCCGCCACGACCGGGATCGCGGGCAGGCCCAGGCGCGTTGCCACTTCTCCATCATGCGCCACACCGTCCTTGGCAAGGAAAGTGTCCTGCGGACGCAGCCATACGCGATAGCCGAAGGTTGCCGCGTATTGCATGGCGCGCATCAGCACCCGCGTATCGGTCAGCGGCGCGTCGGCTTGGCTGAAGGCCTTGCAGCCTGCCTCAGTCAGTTCGATCATTTCTGTCAGTTCGGCGCCTTGCAGGCCGTAGGTCAATGCCCCAACCGGAAATACGCGGGACTGATTGAGCGAACGCGCGCGGTGCTTGAGCATCTCCACCAGGCCGGGCTCGTCCAACGGGGGATCGGTATCGGGAGGACAGGACAGCGAAGTCACCCCGCCCGCCATCGCGGCTTCCATCTCGGATTCCAGTGTCGCCTTGTATTCGTAGC
>Ga0182021_10011307_pt1 | contig 10588 bp, 9 predicted proteins | sample 612E3MmetaG_FD_120493 | JGI IMG/M metagenome (GOLD analysis project Ga0182021, IMG submission 120493) | Permafrost microbial communities from Stordalen Mire, Sweden - 612E3M metaG (Illumina Assembly) | ecosystem: Environmental > Terrestrial > Soil > Wetlands > Permafrost | place: Sweden... | reverse complement strand
TCCACTGAACAATCCCTGGCAACTGATATTTGCGGAAATTTTTGTTTTTAATCTTCACCATACAAGGCTACCTGAATAAATAGGAACTGGATAAGATACTGATTCTGGAGATATTTATGACAAAATCTGATGAAACTCTGACCGCTTTTAAGAGCGGGTTCACCTGTTCATCGGCAGTTGTTTCTGCATTTTCTGATGAACTGGGGTTTGACGGTGAGACAGCAAAGAAGATTGCCTGCGGGTTCGGTGCTGGAATCTCGGAAGAGCGGCAATATTCGTGGGGCCAATTCCGGGGCGATTATGGTGAATGGCCTCAAATACGGGAAGACGCATCCGGAGGATAAAACGGGCTACTGAAAAGACCCGGTCGCTGATCCAGAACCTTATAGGGGAATTCACAATATCATGGCTCGATAAACTGCACAGAATTACTTGGATATGACCTCAGTAACCCGGGAGAATATAAAAAAGGCACGCACCAACGGTCTCTTTTTCACAAAATGTCCGGTACTTGTCCGGGATACAGCAGATATCTTTGAACAATTACTTTGGTACCGGAAACAGGTGAAACCCGGTAAAGGCGCACGGTTCGGGATCAGGGAAACTAAAAATGCAGCAATTGAACCGGATCATTCCTGTGAAGGGAAAATAATGGATCTCACTATTCCTTCAGCAAATGTCCGGGAAATATACGGCGAACGTCAGTCTCTATTTGGAGAAACGAAAAAAAACAAGAGCACAAATTCTCAAAAAAATTTGTCAGAATATGGCATTATAGCCATTATTTATCGTGCGCCACTGAACCGGTATCCTCCTTTCGGGACCGAGATCTCGAACCGTGCGCCTTTACCGGGTTCCCCGGTTTCCCTGAACCCGATCCCTGTCATCCCAAGAATCTCCTGTGCCAGGAAAAGGCCGAGACCGGTATGGGTGAAATATTTACGGTTGAAGATGTTTACTTTCTCGGCGATTGGGATCCCCACCCCATCATCCTCGCAGCTGATAAGCAGGCCATCCTCCGATTCATTCTGGGTAAAAATTATCGTGGTTATCGTTCCCCCATGGCGGACCGCATTCTCCACAAGGTTAAAAAAGACCTTTTCAAGTAGCGGATCGGCATAAATCTCGGTATTTTCAATATTCACAACCAACCGGACGGGTTCAATGTTAAGGGGATGGATCGCCTGCAGGATAGTCTGTTTTATGTCCTGCCACTGCGGTGAATGGATACCGACGTCCTCATAATCTTTCGTAAAATTGATCTGGTCCTGGATGGCTGCGGCTGCGTTTTCCTCCTTTGAGATAAATTCACAGAGCATTGAATCAGATGCCCGTCGTTTTGAGAGTTCAAGGTATCCCCGAAGTGAAGAGAGCTGATTAAGGATATCGTGGCGTGTGATACTCGAAAGGATATTTAGCTTTTTTATTACCTGCCTGAGAGCCTCTTCAAACTTTTTACGTTCAGTAATATCGCGGACAGCTGAAATCACCACATTTTTACCCTGAAGGGTGACGACATGTGCATTTATCTCAACAGGAACAATCGACCCGTCTTTTCTCCGGTATTCTGTTTCAAATCGTGAATGCCCGCGGGTGATTATTTCCCGCCCGATATCACCCATAGGGCGGTTGAAATAACCGGTATTGTAATCGAGGGGGCTGTGGCGAAGAAGTTCTTCCCGGGAATACTGCAGCCTGATGCAGGTTACATCATTCACTTCCAGAAATTTCCCGGGAAGGTCATCGCTTCGCATCTCGAGGAGTTCGATGCCATCATTGACACTATTGAAGATCTCCCGGAATTTCTGCTCGCTCTCCGTGAGGTCAGATTGGTTTTTCTCGTTCTGGTCCAGCAGCATGTTCATTGCAGTAGCAAGGCGTGACAGTTCATCATTGCCGGTGATCTGGATCCGGGCTGAGGGGTTCTTCTTCCCGGTAATTCCGGTTATGTCCGAACTGATAGCGCTCATGCGAGCGAGCACCGTTTTGTCAAGTACCATGACTCCGAGAATACCCAGCACAAGCAGGATCACAAGCTGGAGGACGATAAAAATAAAGATGGTCTCCTTTCCCTGCTCATAAATACCCCGGGGCATTTCTACGGTGAGAAGGAGCGCATCCTTGCCATAAATATCCCGGAAAATTTTTTCTCCCGATACTGTGTTATCATCCACAGGATGGACTACAATTGCCATATCACCGGTTCCCGAGAGAAGCGCGAGATCAGGCTGGGAGACCGTCGAAGGATCGAGCGACTGGAAGGAAAGGGTAGGGGTAGTACCTTCATTAAGGAGCTGAATTTCCTCATCATCAACATACCTCCCCATGATCACCATACCCTCTGCAGGCCCGGTATAATTGCTATGAAGGATCGGGTAGGAGCTGAGGATAACCGGGCCCTGGGGGAGGTTCAGGAATCCTGAAATCCCGTCACCCTCCCTCAGGGTCTGGGTCAGGAGTTCGCCCTTTTCGAGTTCTGCGACAAGGTCAGAACGTGTTGGCGCAGGGGTGCCGTTGATCAGATCATAGCTTTGTCCGTAGCGGATCCTTCCCTCCCGGTCGGTAATGAAAATAAAATTAGCACGAAGGGTCCTGAAGGTATTGTTCACAAGGTTTATCGTTACATAATCGGGTTTTTTTCCCTGGACAAAAGCGTAGGTGTCGTCCCATGCACCCCAGTCCGGGGTATTGGATTTCAGGCTTATGATTTCGCTATCGATATTTTTTGTCACAAGGTTTACGTCGGAACGGACATAGGTGGACTCGAGGCTCAGGTAGTTGCCAATGATAACAAAAAAGGACAGGCTTGCAAGGATAACCATGGTAACTATGATGACGCCAACAAAACCCCATAATGCCTTTTGACGAAGGTCCAAGGTGCCTCAGTTCCCTTAGATGATCCATGATTGATCCAACATTAACCCTTGGGCTATTTCTGTAGACCGATGAAAAAGAGTTCATAGGATCTTATTTTAGTACCTGCGAATTTTAATCAAATTGTTCGGATAAGGAATGTTTTTTATTCCTGATCCCCGTATCTCCTACCCCCTATGGAAATTCACCCAAAGCAGATAGTTGATGGATGACCCTCAGGTCTTCTGATTCAAAAAATCAATTAAAAGATATGTATAACAACCAAAATGTATTTTATAAATAGCAATATGTAGCTTATCAATTACTTTTTAAAGGTGGCAAACACACTATTGATCGAAGACCATGAAACAACCAAAAGAAAGAGAGTTCATAAAAAAGTCGTGTCTCATAGTACTTCTCATGTCCCTGATTCTTGCAGCAGGCATTATCACCACGGGATGTATCAAGAATCCCGGCAGTAACACCGGACAGCAGCCCGGGAATACCGCAGCGTCAGTCCAGGGAACTGAACAGCCGGTAAATCCCAGCGGCCCCAGCTCGACCTTGCTTCAGCTGCATCGAAACTGGGTATAACGGAGCAGCAGCTCTCAGATGCATTAAATGCGGGAAATACAACCCAAGGTCATCGGGGTAACCTAACTGATGCGGCACAAAAGCTGGGAGTGACAGAACAGCAGATCCGTGATGCTCTGGGTTTCACAGCGGGTGGTTGACCGAACGCTCACCGACCCAGCAACAGAGCTAAAATTATGGTTAAAATTGCCGGATTTTAGCTATTCCCTGATGTATCCCGTCTTAATATTACAGAATGTATGAACTTTAACTTTAGATTGAGGAACTTAAACCATGAAACAATTTAAACCCAGAATGAAACGGGGCTTTACTATCAGTATCCTGATGATATTGATCTGTTTTGCGTTGTCCGGCACCATTGCCGCAGCAGCCCCTCAAACCCGTCTGAACAGTTATAATAATACAACTTTCCCTATTGTTTCCTATCATAACGGGACGACTCTTCACAGCGTCGGAGATCACGGTTATTTGGAGCAGGGTTACAGATATCCGATGGGAATACGGGGTGGTCCGGGAATGACACGTGGAATGGGATTAATTCATACGATATTTATATTCCTGTGTGTTATGGTCGCAATACTTCTTGTTCTTGTCTGGCTTGCCGTAGGAATTCTTCTGATGGTCCTTCTTGGAAGAAAACTCAAAAAAGACAAAACACAATAATTTTTTAGGGTAAAGTGTTATTTTAACCCTTAAATCAAAGAAGGATTTACGGAGTTAATAGTGGCAAAAATTGCATGTCCAAAATGCAATAGAAAAAAGTTATACAAAATGAGTGATGGAAAGAGACGTTGTGCTGGATGTCAGCACGAATTTATTCCTCACAAATTACCATTAACATTTTCTCGAGATGAATGGAAAGAGATCCTTCATTTATTTCTTATGGAACAAAGTTCGAATTCAATAGCAGAACAGACAGGATTCAACAAACAAAGGGTTATAAGGCATTAACAAAAATTCGACTTGTCATGATAAAAGATGTTCCTGAAATCTTCTCTTGAACGGTTGAAGTGGATGAAACTTATCTCGGAGGTCAAGGGAAGAACAAACCCGACAAATGTATTCGATGTTTCTCGGAGGTTTCTTCGATGGCACTTCCTCATATGCATCACTCTGCGGGGGAATACGGTGAATGCGAGGAGAAATGCCCCCAGGGTCTCCCAATTCGCAATGACCTGAAAAAGGTGGCAGAATATTTTGGGAAATAAATTTCAGGATTGATCCAGCTAAAAATCTCGTCAATTTCCGGAAAGAACCCCAATTCATATAAGCGAATAAATTTTTTTTGGGAACAAAAAGCACATTTTTTTATCCTTTACGCAAATCCTTTTATTCTATTCTGACAAGAGGGATCCCGGAGTGATTTGAATGAGATGCATACCAAACCCAATTCACCTTGCCCTTCTGATGGTTGTTCTCATAACTTTTATTTCTGTTAGTGGGTGCACAGGTAACAGTCCGTCATCCATAACTCCTGCAGCTACCCCGACAGAGGTCCCTGGAACGATGACGGTAAATATCCAGAACTTTGCATTTGTTCCTGCGAGTATCACCGTACAGAAGGGAACAACTGTAACATGGGTGAACCTCGATACGTCAACCCACCAGATCAGGAACGACATCCAGGGATCACTGGCCCAGGGAGCATTATTCTCGAGTGATTCTTTGCTTAAAGATGCAAGGTATTCGTTTAAATTCGATACACCTGGAACCTACCCTTATTATTGTACAATTCATCCCTCGATGAAGGGCACTGTCATTGTAACGTAATATATTCAAAATTTTTTATCGGAATTGCTGTCAATTTGATCAGTAGAAAAACTGCCAGGTAACCAGAGTTATGTGAATCAGTGCAAAAATAAAAGTAACTCCCGCCATCCGCATATGCCATTTGAACGGGATATTGTAGCGCCCTTTTAATACTAGAATACCCATTGTTGCGGTTGTTATAAGAGAAACAAACGTAATAATCCCAAAATAGAGAGCAATCGGGAGACCGTAAATTTCAATATGACCAATGGAGCTAATCATAATCACGGTAAATCTGATAATTCCAAGGATATATAGTCGCTCTCCTTTTCCAGAATTTTCCGCACATGGAAAAAAAATTTTCGTGTCGATTGCTATTTTTTCTTCCTGATTTTTTTATATTAGTGCGCTCTTTAAATCATTCTCCAGAGTTGAACCGGGTCCTCTGAAGATGCTCCTGTTTTATATAAATGAATGAAATCCTGTCCGGTTAAGAATGAATCGTAAAAATGGTAAAATCATTCACCAACATATACCCCCGTTAATCCCCCTGCCAATAGTTGTCCTGCCCAAATACAACGGGAAGTCCAGGGATCAAGGTAAAAGCGAACCAGTTCGTGTAAATATGGGTTTTGTCGTCAGACGGTGGAGAATGTCTGGACGAAAACCGTATTTGAGAATGGGGACCAGGAGTTACCCGAATACCCATTATGCACCTCAGATTATCGTGCCCTGTAATTGGGAGAAGTTGAATGAAACCCATCATTTCATTCGACATTACCGGATCCGGTTAATATCGTACCCACCTGTCGGATATGCCCAAGCCATCTCCTGCAGGTCTGCAAGTGTCAGGCTGGCTTTTATAGCGAGGGCGAAGATATTGATCATTTCATCGGCATTGTATCCAAGAAGATGGGCACCGATAATCCTGCCGGATTTTCCTTCGGTAAGAATAGTATAGGCAGAGCGGGTGATGCCCACACGGCGGATTGAGAACCAGTCTGGGGTTTCCTTCCTGTGGACAACAACGGTTATTCCACGTTTCCAGGCCTGGTCTTCATTCAGCCCTACTGACGCGAGCAATGGTGATACAAATACAACACTTGGAACTGCCTCGTAGCTGGGTACTACCTTGTTTCCATAAATCATATTTCTTGCCGCATCGCCGCCCTCCATCGTCGCAACCGGAGAGAGGGGCTTTCCTCTTGGGTTTACATCTCCGGCTACGTACACGGACGGGTTCGAGATGCTCTGGAGGTACTTGTTGATCGCGATCCCCCGGACATCGACTTTTACCTCGCCAGCGTCGAGGTCGAGACCTGCCGTATTCGGCATCCGCCCGGCACCGTGAACGACCATATCTGTCTCGAATACATTCTCTCCTTTAGTTCCTGCATGGACGAGAAGAGAGTCAGCGCCCTTCTCGACCGACGTAACCGGCATATCCGTGAGAATCTCGATTCCCGATGTTCTTAGAGCCTCTACGAGTATCCCGACGAGGAATGGGTCAAACTCCTTTAACACACTCCCTTTCCGGTGGAGAATCGTCACTGACGACCCAGCTCTGGCAGCAATGTGGGCAAGTTCGAAGGATATGAGACCACCTCCGATAAAGACGATCCGGTGCGGGAGGGACTCCATCGCGAGGAAATCATCGCTCAAACTTACAAATTCCTCCCCGGATATCCCAAGCCTCCGCGGGACTGCCCCGGTAGCGATTCCTATGAACCGGGAACTCAGCGTCATATCTCCGATCCTGAGTTTGTTTCTCCCCATAAAACGGGCATGTCCACGGAAGGCATCTATCCCCTCTTTTAAGAAAAAATTTCCCCTGGTCGCCGGAACCGGGTCGGTAAAGGTCCGTTTGAACCGAATCAGATCGGACCATGCGATGTGAATATCACCGGTAATCCCATTATTTTTCATGGCCATTGCCCTTTCTATCACTTCTGCTGCTCCCGTGAGTACCCTTTTTGGGATGCACCCCTTCACAGCACATGTCCCGCCAAACGGATTTTCATCAGCGATTGCAACCTTCCAACCGGCATGCCGTGCCTCGATCACCATCGCCATTCCGGCATTTCCGGTGCCGATAACAATAAGGTCATACTCTTTCCCTGTTTCGGGTTTGGTTTCAACAATAAGTCATTCCTCCACCAGCTCAATTAATTGTGTGACTAATGGGATACCGGTATTTAAATCCACTTCATGGCTCATTATCCCGTTATTCAATCGTATCGAAAATTTCAGGAAAAACGTCTGGGAATGATGAGCAAATTAGAAAATTTTCAATTACTCCTTTGCCCAATATCACGTTATGGATGACAAAACCGGAACAAGGGAATACTCCGGTCTTTCAGATACCGAAGCCGGCGAACGACTCGTCAGGGTTGGGTTGAACCGGATTGTAAAACCCCGCAAAATTACGTTTCTCTCTATTGCAAAAGAAGAGATCACCGAACCGATGATCCTTCTTTTACTTACGGTCGGCATTTTTTACACCCTTTTTGGAGGATTTGGGGATGCTCTCACGCTCTATGCGATCATCATAACACTGGTTCTTGTAGAGATTGCAAACGAGTACCGGGCAAAGAAAGCTATATCGTCACTCGCTGTCCTCGCCTCTCCGAAAACAAAAGTTATCCGGAACAGCGCGATCTCTGAAGTTCTGACAGAGACCGTGGTGCCTGGAGATCTCCTCGTGCTGGTGAGCGGGACACGGGTCGCAGCGGATGGAAATCTTGTTTCGGCAATCAGCCTCCAGATCGATGAATCATCCCTGACCGGGGAGTCTTTCCCGCAGGAGAAGTCACAGGGTGCTGAAGCCTATGCGGGGACTCTTGTCGTTTCGGGTGAAGGGTTGTTGGATGTCACACAGACTGGTGGCAGCACAAAGGTTGGGAAGATCTCTGCTATCTCCCAAGAGATCCGACAGCCAAAAACTCCTCTCCAGCTCGCAATGAAAACGCTTGCAAAAACCCTGGTATTCGTTGCGCTCATTTTCTCGATTGTTATTCCGCTGATTGGGTTTTTACAGGGCAATTCCCTGCGGGATATGTTCCTCATCGGGCTTGCACTTGCATTTGCTACCATCCCGGAGGAGCTTCCCATTATTATCACCATGAATCTTGGTCTTGGCTCATTCATGCTCGCAAAGGAGAATTTCCTCGTAAAAAAACTTAAAGCAGCTGAGACGTTAGGTATTGCGACCGTGATTGTCACTGATAAAACGGGGACAATTACGGAGAGCGTGATGCGGGTTATGGCTGTCTCTCCGGATAGTGATGAAAAAAGGATTATGAGCTCTGCACGGTCAGCAATGACCGACCTCTCCCTTTCCATCACTGACCGGGCAATTCTCGAGCGGGCAGATGTTCTCCATATCCCTCCGGATAGCGGACGAATAATCCGGGAGCGGTCGTTTGGCGATACCAGAAAGACAAGGAGCGTCATCCGGGAGCGGGATGGCAACGCGGAGATGTTCATGATTGGCGCTCCTGAAGAGGTGCTTGGCTATTGTTCGGGAGATGTTTCCAGTGCACAGGAAGCACTCGCACGGGAAACGGCATTGGGCAGACGCGTTATCGCAATCGCCCACAGGAATCCAATCACTCCTGTTCCTGATGGGCCTCTTGCCAGTGTCGAGCAGAACCTCGAATTTTTGGGGTTGATCTCCATTGAGGATCCCCCTCGTACTGGCGTCCGGGAGACGATCGGAGCTGCACGGCTTGCAGGCATCCGGACGATTATGGTAACCGGCGATCATCCCCGGACTGCAGCTGCCATAGCAGTTGAGGTTGGCATCGTGTCCGAGCAGGTCATAGACGCAAAGAACCTTGATGGGATATCTGATGGAGAACTCCGCGAGCTGGTGAAACATGTTTCTGTTTTTGCACGGGCAGTCCCGGAACATAAGTACCGTCTTGTGAAAGCACTTCAGGCGAACGGGGACGTGGTTGCAGTCACCGGTGACGGTGTGAACGACTCTCTTGCACTCAAAGGAGCAGATATCGGGATTGCAATGGGTATACGGGGTACCGATGCTGCAAAGGAAGCGGCCGATATTGTCCTTGCAGATGATAATTTCACCACTATAGGAAAGGGTATCTTTGAGGGCAGAAGGATCTTTGATAACCTTTCAAAGGGTGTGAAGTATTATCTTTCAGTTAAGATTGCACTTGTTGCAGTATTCTGTGCAACTCTCCTTCTCGCATTCCCTTTCCCGTTCTCCCCGATCCAGATTATCCTGCTGGAGCTTTTCATGGATCTCGGTGCTTCAGCATCATTCGTTGCCGAGCCGGCAGAACCTTCGATCCATGAGCGACCTCCCCGAAACCCCAAAACCCCATTCCTCGATACAGTTGCGCTCTCGGGCATTGGATCAGGCGCCCTTGCCTTGTTTGCAACCGTGTTTTTCACATACTGGCTTGCCTTATACCAGAATATGCCTCTCATTTCAGCCCAAACCTCAGCATTTACTGCCTGGATACTAGGGCACATCCTGCTTGCTTTTGTCTCCCGTTCTTCCCATGATCCTCTTTACAGGATTGGATTGTTTACCAACCGAATCATGCTGATATGGGCGGCAGGAGCTTTGGGATTCCTCACACTGACCCTGGCTTTCCCGATAGCAGGGCACCAGATAGGAATCGCTTCGATCGGTGCCGGGAGTATTGCAGTTATCGCCATTATTGCAATTACATGCATGGGTGGTCTTGAGGCAGCTAAGATATTGCGGAGTAAAAAAACGATACACAACTGACAAGGACTACAGTATATGGAGTCAATCTGATACGGAATTAAAAAAACAATTCCCCGCCCCCTTTCATATTCAGCATCCTTCACCTTACTCTGCCGATAAGGCGCGGGGGAAATCTCACCCGGTGGAGCCTGGGCCGGGCACTTATTATAAATACTGCTCCTTGGGAATATAAATCACCTTTCGCCTGTTTTCTTTATTTGTGTCAGCAGAGAATTAACGGTCCGGAGGAGTTTAACGTCCTGGATTTGAACTCCCCCATCTATTCTAAGAAATGGTGGGTAAGATTCATCACATCCCTGTACGGGATGACGCCGACAATCCGGTTCCTCCCATCGGTTACAGGAAGAGCCCGGAAATCATAGCGGGCGAAACTCTGCGAGGCTTCCTTGAGGGTGCTTTCCGTGTTCAGGCTGATGACATTTTCGACCATGATATCTTTTAAAAGTGCCTGGTCATCAGCCTGCAGTAATTCCTTCAAATCAATAACCCCAAGCAAGGTGTCCTGCGTATCCACGACGTAGATATACATGATCACGTCTTTATCACGTGCATGACGAGGGTAATCATTCTGTACGTACTCGACTAATGTGTCAGGGGAGAATTTCAGTATCTTCTGCGTGGTATAATTGA
>Ga0182021_10011306_pt1 | contig 10589 bp, 12 predicted proteins | sample 612E3MmetaG_FD_120493 | JGI IMG/M metagenome (GOLD analysis project Ga0182021, IMG submission 120493) | Permafrost microbial communities from Stordalen Mire, Sweden - 612E3M metaG (Illumina Assembly) | ecosystem: Environmental > Terrestrial > Soil > Wetlands > Permafrost | place: Sweden... | reverse complement strand
TATGAAGGATTTAGCGCGGTAGCTATCGGTATTTCAATCTAATAATTCGTGCGAATTTTTCAACGTAAGAAGACTATTTATTATGGTCCGCGAGAATAATTTCTCCAGCGATCCTGGCGGCCTTTCCTGCAGGAGCACGGCATTTATTTGATGCGTTGGCCTTAATAAATTCCATCTGGTCTTTCGGATCGGTCAGGTTGAAGCTACGGCCGAACATGTGGTGCTGTACATCCCGGCAATTGCATCCGCCGAATTCCTCTTCGAAGCGCCTGCACAGCTTACGCGATGCGCCTGTAGTGCGTTGGACCGCAGCAAAATCGTCCGGTTTATCCTTGCCGAAGGCAAGTCCCAACGCCATTATCGCGCCGATCACCGCCCCACATGTTTCCCCCCTGAGAGCTATTCCGGGCATGGCGGTAGCTGCCTTGATAGTTTGAGCGTTGCCCATTTTGAATTCTTCCTGCAGCGCCATCAAAGTTCCCTGGGCGCAACTGCCGTATAACTCCTCGTAATCCCCTGCTTTTTGTTCCAGCACGTTGAGCCTGTCTTCTAACGACTTTTCCTGTTCCATATTTAGACCTCGCTCTATATTCTATTTGGGAAATAGATGTATGCCCCAGTACCCCAGATAGGAAAAGAGTATATGTTTGGGCAGCCTGCCGGCCGCTCCCACCAGCAGGAATTTCCATGCCGGGTATTTCAATATTCCGGCGGCCATCCCGGCTATGTCAAATAAAGGATTCGGTATGAAAGCGAGTGCAAAAATTGTCCAACTGCCCCATTTTTGCATCCAGCCAACAATCCTCTCATACGTCTTGGTATAGGGGATCGCCATGCGCCCGCTATAACCCAGCATATATCCTGTGAATTCACCCAATGTAGCTCCTAACCCGGACGAAATTCCAAACCAGAGAGGGTCCCATGGATTTGTCGAAAATGCGCCGAAAGCGGAGGTCATGGCCAGCCCCGGCACTGGAATAACTATAGTGGCTGAAGCTGCTGCCGAAAGTATAAAGACCCCGACATATTTAAGTCCCCCGTATTCGCTGAGTTGGCGGGAGAATTCCATGATGCTCTTGCGCTGCCAGAATATAATGAGAAAAAGTGCGATAACCAGAAGCAGCGTCGCAATTTGTATGACCCTGTCTTTGGTCCAAAACCCGGGCTTTATCTCTTCCTTTTCTTCGAGTTGTTCCAGTTCTACTTTTACGCGTTCTTCATTATTCTTCATATTTTAGGCAACAGGATTGCGTATTTTTCAGTCCTGCTTAAGCCTGCCTCGCTTTGTATCAGCCATGTCATCCAGCACAGTTCTATAGCTTTATACCCCGCCTGCGGCGCCAGTTTTTCTACCAGCAATATAAAGTCCAGGTCACTTTCGGGCAAAGGGATATTTGCCTTGCTCAGTATTTCGTAAATTACTTTCTTAACAATTTTATCCGGCATGACGGTGTCGATGCCGCCCATCATCCGGAGGTATTGATACGTATTGATGCCTACTCCGCTTACTTCGCCTACCGGATCTAACTCCCAACCCGAAAGCGGGGCGTTTTTTGCCCAGCGGATAAGGGCTGCCCTGTCATCCAGTGTATGCCTTTTCTTAAGTATTGCTAAATGGCGGGCAATCTCCCTGGCAACATTCCAGGAGCGGGCATTTTTCCATATTTCCTTCAGATTCGAATCATCTGCTTTGCCCAGGTCTTCCATAGTCTGAATCTTACCAGTTTCAACGTACTCCTTTCGGAAGAGTTCAACTTTGGGGACAACAGACTGGAAGTAGTTTAAGCCTATAGAGTCGAAAGCCGCGTCTACTACCATGAGCACAGCATTGCTGTGCCACCTGGCGCCGGCAAGGCAGCGGTCGCAGTGCTCATGTACCATTGGCACCTTATTCATGTAGACTTCGACTATCTTTTTAAGATTATATAGCCTGGGTGTCGAGGTTATATGCGGATTCACTCGGTATTTTTGCCCCATTTAATTTTTCTTGCGACGTAGACTATCACAAGTATTATAGCGGCAACCGCCACGATATCAATGTAAATAGTATATTTTTCAAGTATATTCCAGTTCTCTTTGAAAAAATATCCTACGCAAACAAGCATCAGATTCCAGAGTGCCGAACCGACGAAAGTGTAAAGACAAAATTTGAACAGGTTCATTTTGCCTATGCCTGCAGGGACTGCGTTGACGGTCCTCACTACCGGCAGCATACGTGAGAATAGAACTGTCACACTGCCGTATTTCTGGAACCATTTTTCGACCAGTTCAACGTGATGCATGTTCAGCAGAACGTACTTGCCGTATCTTGACACAAAACCCCTTCCCAGGTATTTCCCTATCATATATGCGATGATTGATCCCAGCATATTGGCAAGGGTGCTGACCAGGACAGTCATCCAAATAGTCATTTTCCCTTCGTAAGCCAGAAACCCGGCAAATGGCATAACCGCCTCGCTGGGTATCGGGACCAGCATGGATTCCAGCGTCATGGTGACAAAAATACCCAGGTATCCCCAGGTGGAGACCAGTTGCGTAATAAATTCAAGGATATGCAGAGTCATAATTATGAAAAACTCGTCCCATTATAACATCAAATCTAGCTAAGACGGGAAGCCGGAATGACTAGTTGTTGCAATATGATTGCGTAATGATTTATTCTTATTACACAATGATGAAAAATAATTCGGTGAGGGGATAGCATGTCGGGACATTCTAAATGGTCTTCCATTAAGAGAGCAAAAGGCGTAACTGATGCACGCCGTGGTGCGCAGTTTACGAAACTGACACGCGAAATTATTATTGCTACAAGGCAGGGTGGCCCCAGTCCCGAAGGCAATTTTCGTCTGCGTCTTGCTGTCCAGAAGGCACGTGAAGCCAATATGCCCAAGGACAATATCGAGAATGCTATCAAAAAAGGTAGTGGGGCAGGTGAAGGCGCCGCTTTGGCCGAGATGGTCATGGAAGGCTACGGTCCGGCGGGCATCGCAATTATGGTTGAAGCTATGACTGACAACCATAACCGGACGGTCGCTGAGATCAGAAGCACTTTCATGAAGTATGGTGGCAACCTGGGTGAGAACGGCTCTGTTGCATGGATGTTTGAAAATACTGGTGTGATAGCAGTGGATACCAAAGGTATTGACGCTGATGAATTTGCATTATCTGCCATTGACGCAGGGGCCAGAGATGCCAAAGAGGATAAAGGTGTTCTGGAGATATATACGGAACCCAAAGATTTTGAGCTGGTAAAACAGGCCGTTGAAAAGCGCTCTAAAATTATCTCTGCAGAAGTTACAATGTTGCCGAAGAATACGATTACATTGCCTGAAAAAGAATCCCTCCAGACAGTAAAATTAATTGAACGGCTGGAAGATCTTGACGATGTACAACGCGTATTCTCCAACCTTGAGTACAGCGACGCTCTTATCGAGAAACTGAAGGCGGAAGCTTAGCCTTCTGTTCTCTAATATTGGACAGATTGAAGCAGTTTTCCGGATTTTATAGTCCGGGGGGAGCGTTAAATATGAAAAGAAGAAATATCGGTTTTCTGTCGCTTCTTGCATTGCCCTTGCTCATTATTGCAATTTCCTGCTCCACTTCTAATACATCCTCGCCCGCGCCTACAGATACTACCTCGACATCTTCGCCTTCCCAGCAGGAAAAACCCCTGATAACCCTACCGAGTGCCGACAAAACCAACGTGCCCGTTATTCAGTTTTCGGCAACACCTGCTTCCATAGCGCCCGGCGCCACAACTGTTCTTTCGTGGAATGTCACTAATGCGACGACTGTTACGATCGATCATGGTATTGGTGATGTTTCAGCAACCGGGACTAAAAATGTATCGCCAACTTCTCCTACTACTTACAAACTGTCGGCTGCCAATTCCTCAGGAAGTGCGATTAAAACGGTTTCTATTAACGTGACGCAGACGGCTGCGCCGGCTGCAAAACCATCCTCAAAGTGAAGCAGGAATAAGGTATTGCGTGTATTAGGTGTAGATCCCGGCACATTGAATATGGGCTACGGTGTGATTGAAGAGAAGGGTGGAGGCAGCATCGTGATGATTGTTTGCGGGGTAATTAGCGTGCCGCAAAAAATGCCTATCGAGGAAAGGCTTCGTGTCTTGCACGAAGGGTTAACAAAAATGATTTCTGAATATAAACCGGAAGTGGTTGCCCTGGAAGAGCCGTTTGTGGCAGGGAATGCACGGTCGGCACTGGCCATAGGCCGTGCGCAGGCCGTTGCGATCCTGGCGGCTGCCCAGGCAAGGCTGCCCGTTTTCCGATACATGCCTACACAGGTTAAGCAGCTGGTTACGAGCTATGGCAGGAGCAGCAAAGACCAGGTGAAGCAGGTGGTTAAGCTCCAATTGGGAGTCACGGACCTGCCCGAGGCCAGTGATGCAGCGGATGCACTGGCGGTAGCTATTTGCCACCTTAACCAGAAGCACCTCGACGACATACTGAAAAGGGGATATTGAAAATAAATAATGATCGCTGCAGTTGAAGGTATACTTGCAAGCAAGGGCAATAACTCTGTCATAATAAAGGCGGGCGCTGTCTCCTTTTTGATTAGCGTTCCCGGGTCCACCCTGTCCAGGTTGGGCCATCCGGGAAACACAGTTTTTCTACATACTCACTTGTACGTGCGTGAAGACAATATTTCTCTCTACGGTTTCTCCTCCCCTCAGGAGCTGTCACTTTTTGAGCAATTGATTACTGTCAGCGGTATAGGCCCCAAAGTGGCACTGGCATTGTTGACGACTTTGAACGCAGAGCAGATTGCGTCTGCCATCATGGGCAGCAATGCCGACCTGCTCAGCCAGGTGCCCGGCATAGGTAAAAAGACCGCCGGCCGGATCATCCTCGACCTCAAGAGCAAACTTGAGAAAGGCTGGGAGGGAGAGATCATTCCGGCAATATCTCAGGGCGACAGTGATGCCGTGGCTGCTCTGACCGGCCTGGGATATTCCATCAGGGAAGCCACGCAGGCCTTAAGCAGCATTCCTCAGACTGACGACATGACGTTGGAAGAGAAAGTAAGACAGGCGCTGCAACGGCTGTCCTCTAAATAAATTCCAAATTTCAATCGAAGAAAATTCTAAGCGCTAAATACTATCCCGAAGCACCGGGATTAAGCTCTAAATCTAAAGCATTTTTATTTAGTGTTTTAGGCTTTGGAACTTATAATTATTAAGCTATGCCTGATTTTAAAATCGTTTCTGACTTTGGGATGACCGGTGATCAGCCGCAGGCAGTGGACGAACTGGTTCGTGGGGTAGAAGCCGGTTTCAATAAGCAAACGCTGCTGGGGGTGACCGGCAGCGGCAAGACATTTACCATGGCCAACGTGGTAGAGCGTCTGCAGCGTCCCACTTTGGTGATGTGCCACAATAAAACACTGGCCGCACAGCTTGCTACCGAGTTTAAAGAGTTTTTCCCTGATAATGCTGTAGAGTACTTTGTGAGCTATTACGATTATTACCAGCCTGAAGCATATATTCCACGGACCGATACCTATATCGAGAAAGACACTGATATCAACGAGGAGATCGACAAGATGCGGCACGCGGCTACGCGTGCACTGTTGACGCGCAGGGATGTCCTAATAGTGGCCTCCGTCTCATGTATTTATTCACTGGGAGAACCGGAAGAATACCTGAGCTTTGTTGTAAACATACACAAGAATGAGAAGATAGAGCGAAACAAGCTGGTCCGCAAGTTCGTGGACATGCAGTACGAAAGGAATGACTTCGACTTCTCACGCGGCAAATTCCGCATCCGTGGTGATACGCTCGAAATACTTCCTGCATATGAGGAAATTGCCATCCGCATTGAATTCTGGGGTGACGTAATCGAGAGGATCGTGGAAGTCGACAGCCTGACCGGTGAGGTACTGGCTGAGAAAGAATCTATAGATATCTTCCCGGCAAAGCATTTCGTTACATCGCCTGAAAAGCTGGAACCTGCTATAGACGACATCAAGACGGAGCTTGCTGAGAGGATCGCCGAGTTTAACCGGCAGGGTAAACTCCTTGAGGCTGCACGTATAGAGCAGCGTACCAACTATGACCTGGAAATGTTGAGGGAACTGGGATACTGCAACGGCGTTGAAAACTACTCGCGTCACCTGCAGCGGAGGGTGGCGGGCAGCCCTCCCTGGACGTTAATTCATTATTTCCCGGACGACTTCCTGCTTTTCGTGGATGAATCGCATATGACGTTGCCTCAGGTGCGCGGTATGTACCACGGTGATATGAGCCGGAAACAGACATTGATCGACTACGGTTTTCGGCTTCCGTCCGCCCTTGATAACCGGCCATTGAATTTTGAAGAGTATGAGGGACTTATCAGGCAGGCGGTCTTTGTCTCTGCCACACCCGGACCTTACGAATATAAGAACAGTATGCAGATCGTGGAACAACTGGTCAGGCCGACCGGCCTGCTGGAGCCGACTATAGAAATCAAGCCGACGAAGGGTCAGATAGACGACCTCATACACGAGATAAAGCTCAGGGTTGCGAAAAGTGAGCGTTGCCTGGTAACAACATTGACCAAGAAGATGGCAGAGGAGTTGGCCGACTACCTGCGCGAAATGGATATTAAAACGCATTACCTTCATTCTGAGGTTGATACACTGGAGAGGGTGGAGATACTGCGTGATCTGCGGCTGGGAGTTTTTGACGTGGTGGTGGGCATTAACCTGTTGCGTGAAGGTCTTGACCTGCCGGAAGTGAGCCTGGTGGCCATACTCGACGCTGACAAGGAAGGATTTTTACGGTCCAAGGATGCGCTGGTACAAACTATGGGCAGGGCGTCCCGGCATATCGACGGGCACGTCATCCTGTACGCGGACAAGCTTACCGATTCCATGAAGAATGCTATCGATGAGATCTTCCGGCGCCGTAAAATACAGGAGGATTTTAATAAGGAGCACGGCATAACTCCCCAGGGAATCAAGAAAGCCATCAAAGACATCACGGAGCGGGTTACCATGGTGGTAGCTGAAGGGAGGGCGAAATATGATTCGTCGCATGTGCCGCCTGAAGAGATAGCCAGGCTGATCAAAGATCTCGAATCGCAGATGAAGAAGGCCGCCAAAAACCTGGAGTTTGAGAAAGCGGCGCTGTTACGCGACAGGATCGTAGATTTACGCAAGGACGAGGAATTAATGTCGCCTTTCCGGAAAAAGAAGTAATCGCCTGCTCTTAAGCATATAATAGTAACGGTTAAATTGAAGCGGAAGGAGGCAAAATATGGATAGATCATGGCGTTCCGTTACTGCAGGCATACTGGATATTATTGCAGGCGTATGGGCGCTCTGCTGGGTTTTTGTGCTTGCTCTAGGTGGAGGCATTACCAGCATTATCAGCAGTGTCCCTCAATGGGTCCCCGCACTGCTTTTCGGTCTGGCAGTTCCATTCGCGTTATTGGCTTTATTAGCGGTAATAGGCGGTATTTTTGCCATACAGAGAAGGGGATGGGGACTGGCCCTGGCGGGATCGATCGCAGCATTCTTTTGCTGCTTTATCCTCGGGATCGTGTCAATAATCCTGTTAGCAATTTCCCGCAACGAGTTCAAGTAAATTCACGTGTGACTTATAGGGGGCGGGTTATTAACCCGCCCCCTTAGAATAACTAAAATCTACACTACATCCACACTCAACGGGAACTTAGACATGGCTTCGCAGCCTTTCTCCATGATAAGGATGGGGTTTTCATAGCGGAAGCCGATGTTCTCTTCGGGGCAGGCGTACTGGACAGCGCAGATAAGCATTTCGTCCTTCTTGTATTCATGCTCCGGGTTGGTCCAGTAATCGAACGGCCCATCGTTCAGCCCGATCCTCCACTCATCTCCCATCATTCCTATGCCATGCTCGAAACCCGGCACCAGGTAATCCTGGAAGCCCCGCTCCTCCGCAAAACCCAGCATATCATCCGCAAGTTTCGTAGGTGAGATACCTGCCTTGTAGGATTTCAGGCATCTGTGCATCAGGTCGACGAAGTTTTGCGCATGCCATAGCTGGCGTTTGGTGGCCTTGCCCAGGAAATAGTTATGTGAATGGTCACCCAATCCCAGCCTGAACATGGCATGCAGGTCGACCATTAACGGTTCACCCAACTTCAATTTGCGGCGCGAGGCCGGCGTGCAGGCTCCCGCCGCCAGTCCGGTCCTGTAGCCTGAAGCTATCTCGTTACCGCCGGTAAAAGACCATTCCCACTCGCTCCCGGCTTTCCTCATAGCGTACGCAGCCAGGCCGGCGATCTCAGTCTCGGTCATTGTCTTGTAGCCGCCCTTCTTAATAGAGTCATATACTGCCTTGTGGCCGATATCTACGATACGTGAGGCCTCCCTGAAGCGGTTGATTGTACCCTGGTCCTTTATCAGTGCCAGCTTATCTACGATATCGTGGGCGTTTTTGAAAGTGGCTTTAGGCATGACGGCCTTCAACATCACGAACTCAAAAAGTGTCAGGTGGCCTTCAGGCAGGTAGTTTCCCATGCCGGTCTCCATACCGATGATGCCTTTGCCCCCCTTCAGATACGGTTTTATCAGCATGGATAGCAGGGACACCTGGTCCTGACCTCCCATGGGGCCGTAGCCCAGTATGTGGTCCTGGTCCAGCCAGGATTCATCGGCTACACGTGCAGCGTCAATCACGAAAGTAATCACCGTAGGGAGACCTTCAGGCGGGATCACGATGAAAGACCTCCATGGACAGAAAGCATCCAGCGTCCAGGAGAGAGTCCGCAGGCGGGATCCGAGATAAATGTCTATCCCATTTGCTGCCATCTCCTTTTGGATCGATTTAATTCTTTTAGGGAAATCTATGAAATAGGGATCATCTTTGGCCAGTTTCTTCGTTGGCATACTATTTCCTCCGTATTCAGAATCAAAACTCGGTCGGTATCTTCGCAATAACTTCATTTAGCCGGTCGACTGTGGGGGACAGCGTCAGCGCTTTGACAAGGTTGCCTTTAAGTACCATCTTGCCGGACATGAGAGCTGACCTGGCCTTAACCTCTGCTTTCGAGATTTTAGCGAACATGTCATATTCGGCGGTTATCGAAAACTCGGCTTTGGGCAGTGGGGCTTCTACGATCGATACAGATTCAACCACTCCGTTCTTAAGTGTATAGTAAACAGCTTTAGTTTTACTCCCGGGGCAGTTGGTATTGATAGTCAGCATTGAAGAGGTAATGTGCTTCATCTTTTCCGGTGTAAGCTCTTTCTTGCACCTTCTCGTCACTTCGTCCGCCCATTCTTTGCTCAGGTACTTGATTTTTTTCTCAGGCATTGAATACCTCCTTAAAATTATTATTGCTTTAGAAAGTTGATGATGAGGCTGTTAAACTTGTCTGCCACTTCTACCTGCGGATCGTGCCCGACTCCGTCAAGCTGTTCAAACTTCAAATCCGGCATGGAGCTTCTGATTGCCTGTACCATTTCCGGTGAGATATCTTCATCGAGCGTTCCCCAAATGAGCATGATCGGCCTGCTTTGTTTGCCGACCGCCGTGTAATCCTGGCGGTAGTCTGTTGTGGCGTCACTGCGGAACATGGATAGTGTGGCACGTTCAAAACCTTTGTAATAGGTCTGTTCCCTGAACATCCTGTTGTATTCCGCTGCTTTTGATGATTTGGCAGTAAGCTCGGAGGCACGTTTAGCCATACTGTTGGTGGCTATCATCCGCATGAGAAATTCTCCCCAAACCGGCGGCCTTAATAGCTTGATGTTTGTATCGTCCTTTATCGAGTTGATTACCGGGGATGCCAGTGCCAGCTTTCGCACCCTGTCGGGGTGATTGGCCGTGAAATCGACCGCCAGCCCTCCACCCATGGAAAGCCCAACCAGGTCGACCGGTTTATTCATTCCCAGCGTATCCAGCAGGTCCAGTAGTTGTTTGCGGTAAAACTCCTGGCTATAGCTTCCCTCCGGCCTGTCCGAGAAACCTTTTCCGTATTGATCGTAGCGCAGGACCCGGAAGCCTGCATTTGCCAGGTCGTCTATCTGCTCGTCCCATATGTACATAGGGATTGTGGAACCGTGGACTAAAACAACCGCCTGGCCTGTATCGGGGCCCTTTAACTCGTAATGAGTTACTCCTGAGGAAAGCCTGGCAAAAGAGCCGCCAAGCTGGGCGCGGGTAGTGTCGTTGAGCTCCTGTTTCTCTATATCGGAAGCGGCATAAATAGTGAAAAGAAGTGCAATTACCAGGATAACAGCAGCAATGACCCATACCCACGGTTTAACAGGCTTCTTACCGGCTGTCATGACACCTCCCCAAAACAGTACCTGGGGCAAGTCTATATTTGTTTAAACCTGTCGTCAATATATATGCGTATATGAACTCGGTATGTGGGGATGGACTATTTTTTAAATCCCCCCAGCCTGTCCAGTGTATCGTCGATCTGGAATTCGGTGCCGAACTCGAGCTCCAGGCTTTTGTCCAGCGTCATGCTCTCGTTGTCATTATAAAGGCGCTTATAGGCTGCGATCGACTGCGGGCTGTTTGCCGTGATTTTCTTGATCATGGTTTGCAGTGCTTCTTCCAGCTTGTCGGCGGGGATTGCCTGATTAAC
>Ga0182021_10011305_pt1 | contig 10589 bp, 8 predicted proteins | sample 612E3MmetaG_FD_120493 | JGI IMG/M metagenome (GOLD analysis project Ga0182021, IMG submission 120493) | Permafrost microbial communities from Stordalen Mire, Sweden - 612E3M metaG (Illumina Assembly) | ecosystem: Environmental > Terrestrial > Soil > Wetlands > Permafrost | place: Sweden... | reverse complement strand
CTTTATTCATAACCGTGTTTTCTGTGCGGATGCGCTTTTCATCCGCACAGAAAGCACGGTTGGCGCGCGGAGCGCGCAATGATCGCCCATCAACCTTGGCGGACCACGGCTCGTAGTTCGAACTGGAACTTTCGAACTTGCGCGGCCGGCGGCCCGTCCGCGCGGATCACCGATTGGACACGGATGAAGATCCATCCGTGTCCAATCGGTGATCTTGTATAAAGACACGCCCAAACCGTTGCTGCTGTTATCCATAACCGTGTCTTCTGTACGGATGCGCTTTTCATCCGTACAGAAAACACGGTTGGCGCGCGTAGCGCGCAATGACCGCGCGCCGACATCGACGAGCGTAGGGGATCCAATGAACCAGACGACCACGTCGCCGCAGGAAACGCTGCAACGCATCGCGGCCAATATCGAGCAGGTGATGTCGGGCCAGGCCGCGACGGTGCGCAAGATCCTCGCCGCCTTCGTCAGCGGCGGCCACGTGCTGCTGGAGGACAATCCCGGCACCGGCAAGACCACGCTCGCCAAGGCCCTGGCGCGCTCGATCGGCGCCGAGTTCAAGCGCGCCCAGTTCACGCCGGACCTGCTGCCGTCGGATATCCTCGGCGTGTCGGTATTCAACCCCAGGGAACAGTCGTTCCACTTTCACCCGGGGCCGGTGTTCACCCAGATCCTGCTCGCCGACGAAATCAATCGCGCCAGCCCGCGCACCCAGTCCGCGCTGCTCGAAGCCATGGCCGAGGGACAGGTGAGCGTCGAAGGCAAGACCCATCCCCTCTCCGAAATGTTCTTCGTCATCGCCACGCAGAACCCGGTGGAGTTCCGCGGCACCTACCCGCTGCCGGAGGCGCAGATGGACCGTTTCGCGCTGCGCCTGTCCCTGGGCTACGTCGCGCCCGAGGCCGAGGTGGAGATACTGTCGGCGCAGGAACGCGAGCACCCGCTCGAACGCATCTCCGCCTGTGCTTCTGTGGCCGACGTGCTGGCGCTCAAGGCGCAGGTCAAGGCGGTGCGCGTAAGCGCCGAACTCAAGCGCTACGCGGTCGATCTGGTGCGCGCCACGCGCGGCGCAGCGTCGGTGCTGCTCGGCGCCGGACCGCGCGCCTCGCTCGCGCTCACCCACACCGCCCAGGCGCTGGCGCTCGCCGACGGCGAGGAATTCGTGCGGCCCGAGCATATCCGCGAAATCGCCGCGCCGGTGCTCGCGCACCGGCTCGCGCTCGCGCCGGAAGCGAAATTCTCCGGCGTCACCGCGCAGGGCATCGTCGAAGACATCCTCAAGTCGATCCCCGCGCCCGCGTAGGGAGATCCGCATGTGGCGCCTGTCGTACCGGATATTCAGCGCCGTTTCCGCAATCTGGTACTGGATGACGCGGCGCTTCACCGGCGCCGGCTTCCTCGCGCTCGGCACGCTGGTGACGGCAGGCGCGCTGGGCATCGACACCAACCAGACGCTGGCCTACCAGATGTTTACTTTCCTCTGCGCGTTGCTCGGCGCAGCCATGCTGGCGGCCCTGCTGTTGCGCCCGAGATTCGAGGTCGCGCGCATCCTGCCGCGCATGATCACCGCGGGCCAGGCTTTTGATTATCGCGTGCTGGTGAAGAACCTGGGCACGCGGCCGGCCGACGGCCTCGCCCTGCTGGAGGACCTCAGCGATCCGCGCCCCTCCTTCGCCGAGTTCCGCTGCGCGCTCAGGTTCCCGACCTATCGGGGCTGGTGGCGGCTGGCTATGCGCAACCAGGTCGCACATATCGGCGAATGCGCCCTGCCCGCGCTGGCGCCGCGCGCCGAGGCCGAGGTGCGCGTGAGCGGCCTCGCCTACCGGCGCGGCACGCTGCAGATCGAGGGCGCGACCGTGGCGAAAGCCGAACCGCTGGGGCTGATCCGCAGCCTCGCGCGCGCAGGGCCGCCGGACAGGCTTGTGGTGCTGCCGCGCCGCTACAGCCTGCCGCAGCTCGTCCTGCCCGGGGCGAGGCGCTACCAGCACGGCGGTGTCACGCTCGCCTCGTCGGTCGGCGACTCCGAAGAATTCATGAGCCTGCGCGACTACCGCCCGGGCGACCCCCTGCAGCGCATCCACTGGAAGAGCTTTGCCCGCAGCGGCAAGCCGGTGGTGAAGGAATACCAGGACGAATTTTTCGAACGCCACGCGCTGGTGCTCGACACCTTCACCGATCGCGATGACGCCCAGTTCGAGGAGGCCGTATCGCTCGCCGCCTCGTTCGCCTGCACCCTGGACACGCAGGAGTCGCTGCTCGACCTGATGTTCGTCGGCGCGGAAAGCTATTGCTACACCGCCGGCCGCGGCCAGATGCAGCAGGGTAGCCTCCTCGAAATCCTCGCCGGCGTGCGCTCCTCCGCCGGCCGCACATTCCGCCGGCTGCATGATGCGGTGCTCGCACGGCGCGCGGCGCTGTCGGGCTGCATTCTGATCCTGCTTGCCTGGGACGAGCCGCGGCAGGCGTTGGTGCGCGCGCTGCAGCAAAGCGGAGTGCCACTCGTCGTCCTGGTGGTGAGCGAGGGCGCGATCGAGGCGGCGCCCGGCTGGCTGCGCGTGCTCGTGCCCGGAAAGATTCAGGAAGGGCTGGCGCGCCTGTGAACACGCCCCCGTTCCTGCTCGCGGCGGCGGCGCTGTTCTGGGGCTACGAGACCGACAACTGGCTGGTGGCCGCGGCCAGCGCCGCCCTGCTGGAAGCGCCGCGCTACATCGCGCGGCGCTGGCAGCTGGAGTCGGCGGAATTCAACCGCGTCGCGGACTTCTGCACGGTTTTGCTCCTTGCGATTGCGACCTATCTCTATTTCACTTTCGGCAATCCGCGCGCGATCACGCTGCTGTTCCAATGGATGCCCGTCATCGTGCTGCCGCTCGCGCTGGCGCAAGCCTGGAGCACGGCGCGCGCGCTCGACCTGTCGGTGCTGTTCTGGAGCCTGCGCCGCAATCCGATGCGCCGCGCGGTCAAGCTCAACCTCGGCTATCCCGCGTTCGTGCTGTGGCTGCTCGCGGCGAGCGCAGCCAACCGGCAAGGCGCGGCGTTCTATCTCGGGCTGGCGCTGCTCACCGCCTGGCCGCTGCTGCTGGCGCGGCCGCGCAGCTACGCCACGACGCTCGCGGCCGGCATGCTCGCCGCCGCCGCGTTGGCCGGCTACGGCGGGCAACTCGGCCTGCACCGGCTGCAGCAATGGCTGGAGGCGGCGGCGCCGGAATGGCTGGCGGGCGGCGGCGCGCGCACCAATCCCTACCGCAGCACCACCGACATCGGCACCATAGGGGATCTCAAGCTGTCGCAGCGCATCCTGCTGCGCGTCGAGGCCGACCCCGTTCTCAGGACACCCATCCTGCTGCACCGCGCGAGCTACGACGATTATGTAGGCGGCACCTGGGTGGCGCGCAACGCCCGCTTCGAGCAGCTTGCGCCTTTCGGCATCGCGTCGAGTTGGAAACTGGCCGAGGCGCGCGAGCCCTTGTCGCAGCTCACCGTGCACGACGACTCCGACGGCAATCCGGTGCTGTCGCTGCCTGCCGACACGGCGCGCGTCGACGGCCTGGCCGCGAGCGAAATGAAAATGAACGCGCTCGGCGCCGTGCAGATCGAGCACAAGCCGGGCTTCTTCAGCTATCGGGCGCAGTTCGGCGGCGGCAACTCCGCCTACGGCGCGCCGACGCCCCGCGACCTGGTCATCCCGAAGGCCGAAGCCGCCGCCGTCAGCGCGATCGCCGACGAACTCGGGCTGGCCGCGCTGCCGCCGGAGCAGGCCCTGGCGGCGGTGAAACAATTCTTCGCCGGCCGCTTCGAGTATTCGACCTGGCAAGGCAGGCCCGCGGGCGGACGCACGCCGCTCGCCGAGTTCCTGCTCGCCACGCACGCCGGACACTGCGAATATTTCGCCAGCGCGACGGCCTTGTTGTTGCGCGCGGCGGGCGTCCCCGCGCGCTATGCCACCGGTTTCTCCGCGCAGGAATGGAGCAAGCTGGATGGCGCCTACGTGGTGCGCGAGCGCCATGCCCATGCCTGGGTGCGGGCCTGGGTCGGCGGCGCCTGGCGCGACATCGATACCACTCCGGCGAGCTGGTTCTCCGCCGAAGCGGCAGGCGCGCCATTCTGGGCGCCGCTGACGGATCTCTGGTCATGGGCGCGCTTCAGGCTGTCGGCGTGGTCGGCGCAAGCCGGCGAGCGCGGCTGGTCGCTGGCATTGATCTGGCTCGCCTTGCCGCTGCTCGCCTGGCTCGCCTGGCGCACGCTGCGCGGCCGCCGCGCCGACACAGCGGCAGCGGGCGACGGGGCGACCTCGATCAGGGTGTGGCCCGGGCAGGACTCCGAGTTCTATCTGGTCGAAAGGCGCGTGGCGCAGCTCGGCCATGCGAGACGGGACGCCGAAGCGCTGACCGAATGGCTCGCGCGGGTAGCGGCGCAAACGGGATTGGACGCCGCAGCCTTGCAGCGGCTCGCGCGGCTGCACTATCGCCATCGCTTCGATCCGGCGGGCCTGCCCGCGGCCGAGCGCGAGGCCTTGCGCGAGCAGGCGCTCGCCTGGCTCGCGCAACATCCGCTGACATCGCCTTAGCAACTCTCTCTAGCCTCTTATAAGGCACGCGCAGTCAGGAGCATCGAAGAATTGAAGACAGAGTGGTGCCGCATGCGCGGGGGATCTACAAGGGGGGCGCGCCCCCCTTGTTCGTGCATACGGGGTTTCCCCCCGCCGGAGACGCTGTGTTTGGCTCCCGCTACTTCGCTGTAGGCTGGTGCTTGCGCATCAGTTGTGCGGTCTCGGCCGCCACACCGTCGCCGCCGGCCTCCAGTTCGCGCGCGATGCGCTCGCGTTCCGCCGGGTTCTTGTCCTGCGACAGCTTGTAGCGCGCGTCCATCCGGGTGACCGCCAGCGAGAAAGAAACGATGGCGGCGAGTCTGGCATCGAGATAGCTATCGGGCAGCTCGGCCATTTGCGTGAGGTAGCCCGCGTCAAACTGGCGTATGAGCTTTTTCTGCAACTCGATCTTGGCCGCGCGCTCCTCGATCAGCAGCGGCCGGCCGTAGGCGTGCACCGCAACGTAGTTCCAGGTGGGCACGTTCTGCCGGCTGTCGTAGAGCCGCGGCGAGACGTAGGCATGCGGCTGCATGAAGATCACCAGGGCGTCGGCGCCCGCGGCAAAATCGTGCCACTGCGGATTGGCCTTCGCCATGTGCGCGAGCAGCGTGATCCGGCCGCCCTTCTCCTCGATCACGAAGGGCAGGTGCGTGGCCGTCAGTCCGCCGGGGCCCGCGGTCGCGAGCGCGGCGAAGGAATAGGCGCGCATATAGGCGAGCAGCGCGGCCTGGTCTTCGATCTGGTTGATCTTGGGTACGTACATGTCTCGGCTCAGCCTTTCTTTTCGTCCGCCGCGCACTCGCGCACCTCGGTGCCCGCAAAACCCTGCTTCAGTTCGTTCAGCTTCGCCGCCAGGGTCGAATTCGCGTCGCGCACCTGGAAATAGATCTTGCTGAGTTGGGTGTCGCGCGCGCCGATGACGGCGGTCTTCACGCCCTTGCCGCGAACGGCATCCAGCCGCGCCTTTGCCGCGTCCTCGGTCTTGAACACGCCGAGTGAAATGGCGTTGCGCCATTTCGGATCGTCGGGAACAACGTAATATTCGTCCACGCCCAGGCGCTTCAGCTCGCTTGCCTTCTGCGTCGCGACCTGGCGGCTGGCGAGCGGCGCGATATAGACCCAGTAGCCCGCGACGTCGTCCTGCCTGCGCAGCATCAGCTTCGAGCCTAGTCCCAGGGGATCGAGTGCCTGCGCCCCGCGCGCCACGTCGCCGCCGACGAATGCACCCCATTCGAGGCATGTGGTGGCCGCCTTCGGCGGCTCGGGCTTGCGCGTGAGCGCGCTCACCTGCTCGGGCATGAGCAGGCGGATTTTTCCGGGATTGAGCTGCTGGCCGATGATCTGCGCTTCGCCGTTGGCTTCCGCACCGCCGCCGAACCGGACGAAGGCGAAGAACACCACATTGGCCAGCGCGAGGATGAAGAACACGGTGCGCACGGTTTCAAGCCTTCTGCGCGCCGGACAGCCCCTCGGATGCCTCCTGCATCAGCGCCTGGCTGATGCAATGCAGTCCCTCGAGCACCAGGTTGTCGTGGTAGCGGAACACGATAGCCAGGTGCGGCGTCAGCGCCTTCGCCGCCCCGCCCGAGACCAGGCATAGCAGGTCGCGGTGCTCGCGCCGATACAGGTCGTAGATGCGCTCCACCGCGCCGGCCTGCGCATGCTGGCAACCGCTGACGATGGCGTCGACGGTCTGGACGGGGTACTCGGTGTACACGCCGTCGGCGTCGGGCAGGGCCGCGGTCTTCTCGTGCAAGGAACGCAGCATGGTGCCGACGCCCGGCATGATGCAGCCGCCGGCGAATTGGCCCTGCGCGGTGAGCAGGTCGATGGTGGTGGCGGTGCCGCAACACACCACCAGCACGGCGCGCCCGACGTGCAGCGCGCGCGCGCCGATCAGCGCAGCCCAGCGGTCGCTGCCCAGCTGGGCCGGATTGCGGTAACCGTTTCTCACCCCGCATTGCTCGTCCCGTGGAATCACCCAGTACGGCGCAGGCGCATCCGGCCAGATTTCCAGCAGGCGCAGCATGGTCGCGCGCACGCGCGTGCCGGCGACGTTGGAAATCACGATCTGCGCCGGCGCCGGGTGTTTGCGCAATTGCCCCGCCAAGGCCGGAATTTCCTCCAGCAGCGCGTGCCCGAAATCGATGCAGCTCGCATGCGCCGTCTCGGTCGTCCGCGCCTTGTAACGCCCCCACTTTACGAAAGTATTGCCGATGTCGACCAGCAGGTTGTAGGGCTCGTTCATATAGTCAGGGAGAAAAAGGTCGCTAATTCTACGGCGAATCGCAGCTAAAAGGCATCCAGCGGATAAATCGGCCGCGCGAGCTTGCGGTAGCGGTATACCGACAGGTCGGCATCGGTGACGCCGGCGCCGGCGCACTCGACGATATGCGCGGCAATCGGCTTGAAGCCGGCGCGGTAATGGATGCGCGACTTGAGCATGATGAATTTCTTCTTCGTCGGCTCGATGCCGCAATGGCGGAAGATCACCAGGTCGAAGGGCTCGTGGTGGCGCTCGGTGACGACAATCTGCGCGCGCCCCGTGTCGAGCACCGCGGTGCGCCCGAGATGGCTTTTCAGGCCGGTGTACATCGGCCCGGTGAACACAATCTCGCCATCGGTGATGTTGCGCACGCGGCCGGCGAGCCGCAGGGGTTTGCCCGCAAGGCCGATCGCAGGCATGTCGGTCTTGCCGCCCAGTTCGAGATTGACGTTGTTGCCTATGCCCGCCTCGACCATCTGCGCCACCGCCTGCGGATCGCGGATGGGCGCGATGGCGACATCGTCCAGTTCCTGCCTGAGGATCTCCTCCGCCACCAGCATCACGTCCTGTGTGCCGCCCGATCCGCAGTTGTCGCAGTGGTCGATCAACAGGATCGGACCGTCCTGCCTGCTCGCGCCGAGCGCGCGCGCCCGGGCCACCGACAGGTCCAGCGGCTGCGGCTGGAACACGTATTCGGCGCGGCGTTCCCAGGCGATGGCGAGCATGCGGTCGCACACTTCCTGCGCCGCGGCCTTCGCGCCGTCGGCGTCGGCGCCGGCATCGGCCACGACTACGGCGGAGACGCCAGTGTAGGGCGTGTCGGCGTGGGCGAAACCGGGCAGCAGCGTGGCCGCCAGCACGCGGCCGGATTTTTCCATGCCCCGCGCATAGCGCAGGATATCCCCCGACGGCCCGTCCTCGGGCGCGTGTCTCATGACCGAAGAGACCAGCGGCAGCCAGCCCCAGGCCATTACAGGCCGCGCCTGGCCGCGCAGCGATCGCGTCAGGATGTCGCCTGCGAGCAGCCCCGCCTCGTACATGTCGACATGGGGATACGTCTTGTAGCCGGTGATGACGCTGGCGTTGGCGACCATGTCCGGCGACAGATTGGTGTGGTAGTCGAGGGTCAGCGCGATCGGCAATTCGGGCCGGATACGGCGCACGCGCCTGAGGATCTCGCCTTCGGCGTCGTCGCAGCCCTCGACCACCATCGCTCCGTGCAGATCGAGAAAACAGGCGTCGCAGCCGGCGCGCACGGCCTCCTCCAGCGGTTGCAGCAGCGCTTCGAAGGTGGCGCGCGTAGCCATGTTCGAAGGCCAGGATTCGGCCGCGATCGGCGTGACGGCTTCCGCGCCCTCGCGCCGGGCGATATCCAGGAATGCAGCAAACGGCGTGTTCGAGCCGGCGAACGCCGCCCTCGCCTCGTCGCCGTAATAAGGCCCGTTGCCGTGGCCGAAGGCGGACAAGGGTGTCGCAATCGGCGAGAACGTATTGGTCTCGTGCTTTATCAGCGCGATGACGAAGCGCTTAGCCACCCCTCATATTCCTGCAAACGCGGGGCCAAGTGGACGCAGGCGCATGCCGTGACGCAGCCGGGTCCAGTGGAAATCGGCCGGGTCTGCCAGCGCCGGGCCGGGTGCGCGCACCACCAGCACTTCTTTCGCGATCGGCTGGAAGTCGGCGCGAAAATGCACCGAGCTCTTCAGCGCGACCAGACGCTGCGTCTTCGGCTCGACGCCGAGATGGCGGAACATTTCCTGATCCGCCGTCTGGCATTTTTTCGAGGCCAGCACCACGCGCACGCCCGGCGCCTCGCGGCTGCGCAGCAACGCCATCGGACCGAGCTTGAGGTGGAAGCCGCGATAGAAGGGGCCGGTGCCGGTGAAACTGCCCTCGCCCAGCGCTTCGACCGTGAATTCGCCCGCGAGCGGCACATGCCCCGGAACGCCGGAGATTTCGCCCAGCGCGAAGCGCGCGGTATTGCCGAGCCCGACGGCGTGCGCCGCCTTGGCCGAGGCCGGATCGATCAGCATGCCCAGCACCGCGCCGTCGGCGCGCAGGCGGATCATGGCTGCGAGCAGGCCCGTGGTGTCGCCGTTGCCGCCCGCCCCGGGATTGTCCTGGGTGTCGGCGAGCACCACCGGCGCCCCCGGTTCGCCGCGCTGCATCGCGCGCCTGACCGCGTCCTCGGGCGTGTACAGTTCCAGCGCAAAGTCCTTCTCCGCATCCGCAACCTCGCCCGCCAGCCGCGCCACCGCGGCGCGCGCCTTCGCCTCGTCCGCGGCGTAGCCGAACACCGCCATGCCGCACTCGGCGAAATCGGCCATCGGGAAGCCGGGCGTGAAAGACAGGCGCAGTCCGTGCTGTTGTTCGATGCGCGCCAGCGACTGGTACAGGCCTTTGCACGGTTCGATGAAGGAACATTGCGACGGTATGCCGGTGAGGAAATTGAGCGTCTTGCAGGCTTTGGCCATGGGCCGGCCGCGCTTCAGCGTGGCGTCGAGCAGCTGCGCCGCGCGCTGCCCGGTATCGGCCATGTCGATATGGGGATAGGTGCGATAGGCGACGAGGCCGTCGGCCTGATCGATCATCGCGCGCGTGACGTTGGCGTGCAGGTCCAGGCTGGCGATGATGGGAACGCGATCGCCGACGAGCTTGCGCACGCGCCCGAGCAATTCGCCCTCGCCGTCGTCGTAGTGCTCGGCGACCATGGCGCCGTGCAGGTCGAGGTACACCGCATCCACCGGTCCGGCCTCGGCCAGGCGCCGCACGATTTCTCCGGCGATGCGCTCATAGGCGTCGCGCGTGACCTGCGCCGAAGGCGAGGCCGCGGCCCAGGCGAGGCCCACGGTCTTGTGACCGAGCGAGTGCAGCGTCTCGAGCGCGCCCGCCGCCGGAATGTTGGCCCCTGCCACGGCAGGCGCGATCGCCGCGCCGAACTGGATCCCGGGCCAGCCGCCGCCGGACTCGAACGCGCGGTAGTCGGCCTTGGTTGGGGCAAAGGTGTTGGTCTCGTGCTGAAAACCGCCGACGGCGATCAGGGCCATGCCTGCTCCTGGTTTGAGCCCCCGGATAAGGGGCCGCCTCTGCCCCGCCCGGCATGGGCGAGTTGCAAGACTACCGTGAATCGGCGGCGTGCGACAAGACAGGCCGCAGCAACTTGCCACCGGGCAACCCATCGGTTATCGTGCAACGCTGCAAGCTTCCCCCGGGCCTATGCAGTCCAAACCGGCCAAAGATCATCGTCTTTCGACAAGGAGCGCGATATGACTTCAATTGGAACACGCATCAAGACATGGTCGCTGGCACTCGGCGCGGCGGCGGCGCTCGCCGCGCCGCTCGCCCTGGCGCAGGGCGATGCAAAGGTGCTGCGCGTCGTACCGCATTCGAACCTCGCCATACTCGATCCGATCTGGACTACGCAGTACATGGCGCGCAACCACGGCTACATGATTTACGACACCTTGTTCGGCACCGACGAGAAATCGAAAATCCAGCCGCAGATGGTCGAGAGCTGGACCGTCAGCCCCGACAACCGGCTCTACAGCTTCACCCTGCGCCCCGGCCTGGAGTTCCATGACGGCAAGCCGGTCACCGGCGAGGACGTCATCGCTTCGCTCGCGCGCTGGGGCAAGCGCGACGCCATGGGGCAGAAGCTGTTCACCTTCATCCAGAGGATGGACTCGCCCAAACCCAACCAGTTCCGCATATTCCTCGGCGAAGCCTGCGGCT
>Ga0182021_10011304_pt1 | contig 10590 bp, 9 predicted proteins | sample 612E3MmetaG_FD_120493 | JGI IMG/M metagenome (GOLD analysis project Ga0182021, IMG submission 120493) | Permafrost microbial communities from Stordalen Mire, Sweden - 612E3M metaG (Illumina Assembly) | ecosystem: Environmental > Terrestrial > Soil > Wetlands > Permafrost | place: Sweden... | reverse complement strand
CTCGCTGCGAAAGTTTGTCCTCTCCGACGGCAAGGAAGCGGGCCGCGGCTCTAATTCGCGGTTCTTCAGGCGCTTCGTCTGGCTGACGTCGGTCATACTGGCCCTTACGCGCCCGGAACCCGATGGAACAGGCCTCGAGGAAGATTGGTGGTTCGCCGGAGCTGGGTCGGCAACATGCAAATGGGGCGGGAGAACCGAATTTTAACCCTCCGGACCCACCGGGGGTTCCAACAGCGAACCAGTTCGGTTACGCCCAGGACATGCGATTCCAACATGTCATGCTGGCTCTGGCCGCGATGGCCCTCTGGGGGCTGAACTTTGCCGTGGCCAAGATCGCGCTTGCGGAATTTCCGCCGATCCTGTTGTCGGCGCTCAGATTTCTGACGGTGGCGTTGGTTCTGCTGCCCTTTCGCTGGCGGCCGCCGCCGCTTCGCCCGATTCTCATTCTCGCGATCACATTGGGTCTGGTCCATTTCCCGTTGGTATTCTCCGGCCTGTCGCGCCTGGACGCATCGACCTCCGCGATCGTCCTGCAGCTTCAGGTTCCGTTCGGCGTCTTCCTCGCCGCCATGTTTTTGGGAGAAAAGCTGCGGTTGGGGGATGTGGTCGGGATGCTCATTTCCTTTGCCGGCGTCGCTTTGATCGCGGGCGCGCCACGGCTTGAGGCCAACCGGATCGGACTGGCTTTCCTGCTTGTCGCGGCTTTCGGCTGGGGTCTCAGCACGGTTCAGCTCAAACGCGTCGGACCGATCGATCCGTTCACGCTGAACGGCTGGCTCGGCCTGTTCATCGCGCTCGAGCTTTTCGTGGTCAGCGGGGCTCTCGAAGGGTCGCCGGTCCCTTATGTGCTTGCTGCCACCTGGCGGGGATGGAGCGGCGTCCTCTATACCAGCGTGGTCTCGACCATTGTCGCCTTCGGTATCTGGGCGCGCATGGTGTCGCGCTATCCGGTCGGTCAGACGATGCCGTTCATGCTGACGATCCCGCTGTTCGCGATCCTCGGCGGCGTCGTGCTCAACGGCGACCGCCTGACTCTCGATATCGCCGCGGGCGGCATCTTGACGGTCATCGGCGTGGGCTCGATCGTGCTGCGGCAACGACGGTTGGACCCCGTGGCGGCGGCGAACGCGTCATGACGGGTCCGCGCTGGCGGGATCGGGCATCGCCCAATCATGGGCCGCGCCGCGGCGTCCCCGCGGTCGATATGCTGGTATTGCACTACACCGGCATGCCGGATGCGGCCGTAGCGCTCGACCGGCTTTGCGACCCCGACGCGCAGGTCAGCGCACATTATCTGGTCGAGGAGGACGGCGTCATCTGGCGGCTGGTGCCGGAAGACCGCCGGGCCTGGCATGCCGGGCAATCGCAGTGGGCCGGCGACACCGATATCAACAGCCGGTCGATCGGCATCGAACTGGTCAATCCCGGGCATGGACCCGACTATCGGCCATTTCCCGAGTCGCAGATGGCGGCGCTGGAAACTCTGTGCCACGGCATCTTGGCGCGCCATCCCATCCCGTCGCGCCACGTGCTGGGCCATTCCGACGTCGCTCCCGATCGCAAACTGGATCCGGGGGAGCTGTTCGACTGGCGGCGGTTGGCCGGGGCCGGGGTCGGGCTGTGGTCGCAGGCATGGGATTTGTCCCCACCGAGCGCGCCCGAACTGGACGCGTTGATGCGCCGGTTCGGCTACGCCGACGCCGGGCCGGCATCGGTCGCGGCATTTCAGCGGCATTTCCGGCCAAACTCGGTCACCGGGGTGGCCGACGGGGAGACCTGGGCGCGCCTGATCGATTTGGTGAAGCAGGCGGGCCTGGGATAGCATGGGAAAGTGCCAGGCGGCCGGATGACCGCTGGCGGCGCAAGCCGCTGGAGGAAAGTCCGGGCTCCACGGAAAGACGGTGCCGGGTAACGCCCGGCGGGGGCGACCCCAGGGAAAGTGCCACAGAGAGCAGACCGCCTCCCCTTGGCCGGACGCAAGTCCGGCTGGCGGGCGGCAAGGGTGAAAGGGTGCGGTAAGAGCGCACCGCGGCGCCGGTAACGGCGGCGGCATGGCAAACCCCACCGGGAGCAAGATCGAATAGGGGCGGCATGACGGCTTGACCGTCAGGCGATTCCGCGTCGCCGCCCGGGTGGATCGCGCGAGGCGTCCGGTGACGGACGTCCCAGAGGAATGGTCATCTCCCGGCTCGAAAGGGCTGGGAACAGAACCCGGCTTACAGGCCGCCTGGCACGAACTTTCCCGCAGTCGTGGCCATGTCCGAATAGAACAAATCAAGAATATAAATGAACATAAATAGAATTACGACTTAAATCTCGATCCCGCCGAGCCGGGTTTACCACTGGTCAATCGAGCACAATCCCGGATTGCAGGCACGGGGAATCGGAGTGTCTCGAGACTTGCCCGTTACTGCACTTTTCATTGACTCCCCATGCCATCCCATAGTATCCCATCAAATTCCCATATTATGGGAGATATTGGCGCCGTTCCGCGTTCGCGGACGTCTCCACGGGGGTCAAACGAACGGGACGGTCCAGGCACAAATCGCAATGTCACTGTTGCTGAACACAGCACTGTTCCTCAGTACGCACACGAACCGAATCGATGGAAAGGGTCGCGTCAGTTTCCCTGCGCCATTTCGCAACGCTCTCGCCGCCCGGCAGTCCCATGGCATCCTCATTTTCAAGTCTGTCGTAGACCCGGCCATCGAGGGTATCACAGTCGAGCGCTTGAACCAGATGAGCGCCGCGCTCGAAAGCCTTTCGCCCTTCGCGCCCGAACGCGCGTTTTTCGAGACCGCGATCTTCGGATCGGCGCAGGCTTTGCAATTCGATTCCGAGGGGCGTTGTTCGTTTCCCAAGGCGTTGCTCGAGCAGGTCGGAATCTCGACGGAAGTCTCGTTCCTGGGACGCGGCGCCACCTTCCAGATATGGGAGCCGCAGGCGCTCGCCCGCAGGTCCGCCGAGGCGGTGGAAGCGCTGAAAAGCGGCGCGGTTTCCTTCCCCGCCCTGCCGGCGAGCGTGCTTTGAGCGCGCCGCACATTCCGGTGTTGCGCGATGCCGTGGTCCGGGCGCTTGCCCCCAAGGCGGGCGGGCGGTACGTCGACGGCACGTTTGGCGCCGGGGGCTATGCCGAAGCCTTGCTCGATGCCGCCGACTGCCAGGTTTGGGGCATCGACCGCGATCCCGAAGCTTTGGCCGCCGGTCGGGCGATGGAGGCGCGATATCCCGGACGGCTGACATTCATCGCCGGCAAGTTCGGCGACATGGAGCGCCTCCTCGATGCAAGCGGCGTCAGGGAGGTTGACGGCGTTACGCTCGATCTCGGCGTTTCCTCGATGCAACTCGACCGCGCGGAGAGGGGGTTTTCGTTCCGAACGGACGGACCGCTCGACATGCGGATGGAGCGCCAGGGCGCGACCGCGGCGGACATGGTCAATCATCTGACCGAAGCCGAGCTGGCCGACATCATCCACGAGTTCGGCGAGGAGCGTTTCGCCCGCAGGATCGCGCGGGCGATCGTCCGCGAACGGCCGATCACGCGGACGGCGGATCTGGCCAGGATCGTGCGCGGCGCGATCCCGCATAAGGGAGACGGCATCGATCCGGCCACCAGGACGTTTCAGGCTCTGCGGATCGCGGTCAATGACGAGTTGGGAGAGCTTGCCCGGGGCCTTGGCGCCGCCGAGCGCCTGCTCGCGCCCGGCGGCCGGCTCGCGGTGGTCACTTTTCATTCCCTGGAGGATCGCCCGGTCAAATCATTTCTGGTGAACCGGGCCGGCAAGGCGCCGGCCGGATCGCGCCATCTGCCCCAAACCGGGTCAACCAAGGCGCCGTCATTCCGGTTGCTCACCAACAAGCCGCTGACGCCCGAGGCGTTGGAAATCAGATCCAACCCCCGCGCCCGTTCGGCAAAGCTGCGCGCCGCGGAACGGACCGCCGCGCCGGCATGGCCCGCCGATCCGGAATCAGGAGACTCCACATGATCCGAATCACGACCTTGTTCTGGGTTGCGCTCCTGGTGGTGGCGGGCGGAACGGTCATGCATGTCAGCTACCAGGTTCGCCACCTCGAGAAACACCTCTCGGAAATCGCCAAGGAAACACGCCAGGAACAGGGCAATATTCGAATTCTGACGGCGGAGTGGGAAACGCTCAATGACCCGCGGCGGATCGACGATCTGGCCAAGCGCTACCTGACGCTCGGGTCCACGCCGATCCAGCGGGTCGTTGCGCTCGAGGCGGTGCCGTTGATGCCTACGGACGAACAACTCGCCAAGTTTGCCTTGGCCGCCTCCGGCAAGTCCGCGAAGGGTCGCGCGCCGACGAAAACGCCCGTCGCCCCGGCAATGCCGATTCGCCCGGATTCGCCTGTCCAGATCGCCAGCCGGAAGCCGGCGCCTGTTCCGGCCGCGCTTTCGCATGCCCCGGCGGTCGATCCGGTTGGCCTCATTCTCGCTCGGGTCGAGCGGAGCGAATGAAGGACCGGCAAACGCTGGTCCCTATCGAGGGGACGATCGGAGAGCGGTCCTCGGGCCCTGCTCTGCCCGAGAGCGTCGCGCAACCTCTATCGATGATCGTGACCGTCGACGGGGCTGCCCGCCAGGTCCTGGATCAAGCCCAGACGCGGCTGCTGGTGGTCGGCGCTTTGTTTGCGCTCGCGCTTCTGGTCGTCGCGCTCAGACTGGCGGATTTGGCGCTTTTCGGAAGCAGCGCGGTGACCGCGCGCGTTCATGTCGCGCCGCCGGCGCAGATCGTTCGCGCCGATATCCTTGATCGCAACGGCAAGGTTCTTGCCACATCGATCGCCACGGCGTCGCTCGTGGCCGATCGGCAGAACATCCTGGATGCGTCCGACGCCGCCCGCCAACTGTCGAAACTGTTTCCCGAGACCGCGTATGGCGAGTTACTGCAGAAGTTGCAGGGCAAGGACCGTTTCGCCTATCTGCGCCGTCACCTGACGCCGCGGCAGCAATATGAGGTGGCGCAGCTTGGCATCCCCGCGGTGGAGTTCCACCCTGACGAGCGGCGCGTGTACCCGGAAGGCAGGGAAATCGCGCAGTTGATCGGTTATGCCGATTCGGACAATCACGGGCAGGCGGGGATCGAGGGATCGTTCGACAGTTTCCTGGCGAAGGGGACCGCGCCGCTGCGCCTTTCCATCGACATCAGACTGCAGCACATCCTTCATCGGGAAGTTGCCGAGCAGGTCGATGAATTCCATGCCAAGGGCGGCGGCGGCCTTATTATGGACACGCATACCGGCGAGATTCTCGCCATGGTTTCGCTGCCCGATTTCGACCCCGAACAGCCCGCGGCCGAGCCCAAGCCCGCGCCCGACGAACCTGACCCGCATTTCAACCGGATGACCCAGGGCGTCTATGAAATGGGGTCGATCTTCAAGGTATTTAACACCGCTCTGGCGCTCGACAGCGGCAAGGTGAAGGTTACCGACTATTTCGACGCTTTCCATCCGATCCATATCGGCCGGTTCACGATCCACGATTTCAAGGGCGACGAGTTGCCGGGCTATTCCTCGGTGGCCAAGATTTTCCAGATTTCGTCCAATATCGGCTCCGTGCAGATCGTGAAGCAGGTGGGTCCCGAAGCGCAGGAGCGCTTCATGAATTCGCTTGGCCTCACCCAGAAGATGGCGCTCGACGTGCCGGAAATCGGTACACCGCGTTATCCGCATCCGTGGCGGCCGATCAACATGATGACGATCGCGTTCGGGCATGGGATCTCGGTTACCCCGGTGCAACTGGTCAGCGCCATTTCCGCCATCGCCAATGGCGGCGTTCTCCATCCCGCAACCTTGATCGCCCGCCCGCAAGGCTATACGCCGCCATCAACCCGGGTCATTACCGAGGAGACTTCCGACACGATGCGCCGCCTGATGCGGCTTGTCGTCACCGGCGGCACCGCCAAGCAATTCGGCAACGTTCCGGGCTATCTCGTCGGCGGCAAGACGGGTACGGCTGAAAAAATCATGCTGAACGGCGGTTATGCCAAGAAGCATGCAAATCTGAGTTCCTTCGTCGGCGTGTTTCCAATGACCGATCCGCAATACGCCGTCTTCGTCACCATCGACGAACCGCATGGCAATAAGAAGAGCGCCGGCTACGAAACCGGTGGTTGGGTCGCCGCGCCCGCGGTCGCTCGCGTCATCTCCGCCATGGGGCCGATTCTGGGAATTCCCCCGGTCGATGCGGAATCGCCTATCATCCAGGCGAAGATGGATATCGACGTCAATCCCGTTGGCCGCCACATTGCGCCTAACTGATCTCATGAACCGGACGAGCGCCATCGGCCAGGACAATCCGCGGCCTTTGGCAGGGCTTGGCGCGATCGAGATCGCGGGCCTGACGGCCGATTCGCGTGCGGTCCGCCCGGGCTATCTGTTCGCCGCCCTGGCCGGCGCCAAGGCGACAGGCGCGGACTTCGTCGATCAGGCGCGCCGCAACGGCGCCGTAGCCGTTTTGACCGCCGAAGGTTCGGGTTTGGACGCCGTCGCGCGCGACATGGCGCTGATCGAAGACAGGCAGCCGCGACGCCGATTTGCAAAGATGGCCGCCGCCTTTTATGGCGCGCAACCCGAAATTGTCACCGCCGTGACCGGCACGAGCGGCAAAAGCTCGACCGTCAGCTTCGCGCGGCAGATTTGGGAGGCGTTGGGTTTTTCAGCGGCCAGCCTCGGCACGCTGGGCGTCGAATCGCGAGCGATCAACCGGTACGCGGGCTTGACCACCGCCGATCCGGTTGCGCTGCATGCCGACCTCGCGGCGCTCGCCGAGGCGGGCGTGGCGCGCGCGGCAATGGAAGCCTCATCGCACGGCCTCGACCAGTTCCGGCTCGACGGTGTCCGCGTGCGGGCGGCCGGGTTCACCAGTTTCGGCAGGGACCATCTCGACTATCATGAGACCGCCGACGCGTATTTTTCCGCCAAGCTGCGCCTGTTCACCGAAGTTCTGGCGCCGGGCGGAGTCGCGGTCTTGAACGCGGACATCGCCGAATTCGGGCGGCTGAGCGACGAAGCTGAAGCAACCGGCCACCGCGTCTTGTCCTATGGCAGGCGCGGGCGGGATTTCCGGATCGAACGGCAAGCCGCGACCGCGCGCGGGCAATCCGTGTTGCTCGAAGTCTCATCCGGCTGGTGGGAGTTCCAGTTGCCGCTCGTCGGCGAATTTCAGTTGATGAATGCCCTCTGTGCGCTGGGCCTGGTGGTCGCCTGCGAGGTGCGGGATCTGGCCAATATCGCGCAGGATCCCAAATTCGCGATGATGATCAAGGCGCTGGGCGCGCTGCACGGCGTTCGCGGACGTCTGGAGCGGGTCGCGGTGCTGCCGAGCGGCGCCTCCGTCTATGTCGATTATGCCCATAAACCCGACGCCCTGGCCGCGGTGCTGGGCGCTCTGCGGCCCCATGCGAAGGGCAGGTTGATCGTCGCCTTCGGGTGCGGTGGCGATCGCGATCCGGGCAAACGGCCATTGATGGGATCGATCGCCGCGCGGATGGCCGACGTCGTGATCGTGACCGACGACAATCCCCGCGGCGAGAATCCCGCGGCGATCCGCGCCGCCATTCTGGCTGATTCGCCGGGCGCGATCGAAATCGGCGATCGCGCGGAGGCTATCGAAACCGGAATCCGAGAGCTCAGGGCCGGCGATGTTTTCGTCGTCGCCGGAAAGGGTCATGAAGAGGGGCAGATCGTCGGCGACAAGGTGCTGCCGTTCGACGACGCCGCGGTTGCCCGCGCCGCCGTCAAGACGTTGTCGGCATGAGCGCGCTGTGGACCGCGCGGGAGGCCGCGCTTGCAACTGGTGGATTGGTTGCATCCGGCGCGGCCTGGACGGCGCAGGGCGTGTCGATCGACACGCGCGCCGTCGCCGCCGGCGACCTGTTTGTCGCGCTCAAGGGGCCGCGTTTCGATGGTCACGATTTCGTCGCGGCCGCGTTGAACGGCGGCGCCGCGGCGGCGATGGTCGACCATGCTCCGGCGAATGCCGACCCTCTCCGCCTCCTGGCGGTCCCGGACACCCAGGCCGGCCTCGAAGCCCTGGCGCGGGCCGCCCGAGCCCGGTCCGCGGCGCGGATCGTCGCCGTCACCGGTTCGGTCGGCAAGACCGGCACGAAGGAGGCATTGGCGCTGGTGCTGGGTCGTCAGGGCGCCACCCACGCCAGTTCCGGCAATCTCAACAACCATATCGGGCTGCCGCTGTCGCTCGCCCGCATGCCGGCCGGTGCCCGGTTCGGAGTCTTCGAGATCGGCATGAACCATGCCGGCGAGATCGCGCCGTTGTCGCGCATCTTGCGGCCGCACGTGGCGATCATCACGACCGTCGAAGCCGTCCATCTGGAGCATTTTTCCGGCGTCGAAGCCATCGCGGACGCCAAGTCCGAAATATTCGAAGGCCTGGAGCCGGGCGGTACGGTGATTCTCAATCGCGACAATCCGCATTTCACGCGGCTGGCCGATCGCGCTCGTCAGGCGGGCGTGGGTCGGATCTGGGGATTTGGTTCCGCGCCCGAAGCGGAGGCCAGCCTGATATCCGTTTCGCTCGACGCGGGCGGGTCGACCGCCGAGGCGACGATCCTGGGTCGCTCGGTCAGGTTTCGGCTGAAGCTGCTCGGCCGTCATCATGTGTCGAATGCCTTGGCGGTGCTGCTCGCCGTGGCGGCGCTCGGCGGCGACGTCGACGCCGCGGCTGACGCGCTCGCCGACCTGTCCCCGGTCAAGGGGCGGGGCGTCACGGTCGAAATTCCGGTGGAAGGCGGTCATTTTCGCCTGATCGATGAAAGCTACAATGCCAGTCCGGTCGCTGTGCGCGCCGCGATCGCCGTGCTCGCGATGATTGAGCCGCCGGCAGGTGGCAGGCGGCAGGTCGTGCTGGGCGACATGCTTGAACTTGGCGAAGACGAAGCGGCGGCGCACGCCGCCCTGGCCGAGCCGCTCAGCGCGTCGGGGGTCCATTCCGTGTTCACCGCCGGACCGCTGATGCGACATCTGAACGATGCGCTTCCGCCGAGCTTGCGCGGAGGCCATGCCGAGAACGCCGAGGCTTTGGCGCCGATCGTGGCGGCCGCCGTCAGAGCCGGAGATGTCGTGCTGGTCAAGGGTTCCGCTGGTTCGCGTATGGGGTCGGTGGTTTCGGCGTTGCGTGACCGGGCGCAGAAAATCCAGGAGACGCGCCTTGCTGTATGACCTTGCCCGGCCCTTCGCCGACAAATACGTGCTGGCCAACCTGCTGCGTTACCAGACGTTCCGCACCGGCGGCGCGGTCATCACCGCGCTGCTCGTCTGCTTCGTCTTCGGTCCGGCGATCATCCGCTGGCTGAAATCGCGCCAGGGCTCGGGTCAGCCGATCCGCACCGACGGACCGGAGACTCATCTCAAGAAGCAGGGCACGCCGACCATGGGTGGCGTCATGATCCTGTTGGCGGTGATCGTGTCGACCTTGCTCTGGGTGGATTTGCGCAACGCCTATACCTGGGTGGTGCTGGTGGCGACAGTCGGGTTCGGCGCCGTCGGATTCGGCGACGATTATCTCAAACTGACCAAGCGGAACTCGAAGGGCCTGTCCGGCCGGCTCAAGCTGGTGTGGCAGGCGATCATCGCCGCCGTCGCCGCGATCCTGATCGCGGAGATCACCCGCCAGCCGCTTTCGACCGAACTCGCGATCCCGTTCCTCAAGGGCGTACTGGTCAATCTCGGCTATTTCTTTCCCGTGTTCGCGGTTCTCGTGATCGTCGGGACGTCGAACGCGGTCAATCTGACCGACGGGCTGGATGGGCTCGCGATCGTGCCGGTGATGATCGCCACCGCCTGTTTCGGACTGATCGCCTATGTCGTCGGCAATCTGATCTTCTCGAACTATCTGCAGCTTCAGCATATCGCCGGCACCGGCGAACTGACCGTGTTCTGCGGCGCGCTGGTGGGGGCCGGACTCGGATTCCTCTGGTTCAACGCGCCGCCCGCGATGGTGTTCATGGGCGACACCGGGTCGCTGTCGATGGGCGCGGCGCTGGGAACGATCAGCGTCATCACCAAGCACGAGATCGTGCTCGCCATCATCGGCGGTCTGTTCGTGCTGGAGACCGCATCGGTCATCGTCCAGGTCGCCTCCTTCAAGACGACCGGCAAGCGCGTCTTCCGGATGGCGCCGCTGCACCACCACTTCGAGAAGAAGGGCTGGTCGGAGCCGACCGTGGTCATCCGCTTCTGGATCATCGCGGCCATCCTGGCGCTGGTCGGCCTTTCGAGTCTGAAACTCAGATGAGCGCGGCTCTCGACTTTTCCTTCCTCGGCGGCGGCCCGCCGGTGGCCGTGCTCGGGCTCGGCCGTTCGGGAATGGCCACCGCGCTGGCGCTTCAGGCCAGCGGCGTCGAGATCGCCGCATGGGACGACGAGCCGGCCGGCAGACAGGCGGCCGAAGCCAAGGGTATCGGCCTGGTCGACCTGAACAGGGCCGATTTGGGCCAGATGCGCTTTCTGGTGCTGTCGCCCGGCATTCCGCGGTATTTCCCGGCTCCTCACCCAATTGCCCGGCAGGCGGATCAGGCCGGTTGCCCGATCATCGGCGATATCGAACTT
>Ga0182021_10011303_pt1 | contig 10591 bp, 8 predicted proteins | sample 612E3MmetaG_FD_120493 | JGI IMG/M metagenome (GOLD analysis project Ga0182021, IMG submission 120493) | Permafrost microbial communities from Stordalen Mire, Sweden - 612E3M metaG (Illumina Assembly) | ecosystem: Environmental > Terrestrial > Soil > Wetlands > Permafrost | place: Sweden... | reverse complement strand
GGTGTCGGTGCCGATGTGGCACTGCAGATGCACCACGTCGAGGCCGTCGACACTGCCGAGACGGGGAAGATCGAAGCGGACGACATCGGAGAGATGGCCGGGATCGGCTCGGAACTTCTCGAGCCCGTAGGCACGCTCGTGATGTACCACCCGGCTGTTCCAGTTGGCGAGGTTGACGGTCACGTAATGGCTCACGATGCCATGGTTCCACACCTGCACCGGCGCTCGGCCCGCTCATCGGCCTCGTCGACGCGTCCGCCGGCAGGGCCGGAGGCCGGCCGTGGCGCTTGCTACGGTCGGGCGGTCCTGCGCGAGAGAGCGACTCCGGCCAGGCACAAGGTTCCGCCGGCAATCGCAAGCCAGCTTGGTACCTGGCTCAGGATCGCCCACGACATGAGCACGGTTATCGCCGGCACCAAGTAGGTGGTGGCGCCCATCTTGCCTGCCGGCGTTCTGGCGAGCGCGTATCCCCAGGTGGTGAAGCCGACGGCTGTCGGGAAGACGCCGAGATAGCAAACGCTGAGTGTCGACGACAACGGGGCGTCGGCGATCTGGGAGACGAGCTGACCGGCGAACGGGAGACAGACCAAGGCGCCGACCGCAGCGCCGAAGGTGATGACCTGCGAGGAAGAGGCGTGCCGCAGTGCCTTCTTCTGGATGACCACCGCCGCCGCGAACGACATCGCTGCCACGAGGCAGAGCAGGACACCTGCGACCGAGGCGTGGCCGGTACCCGACGTGGCGATCCCGACCACGACGACGCCGACGAGCGACACGGCCACTCCCGCCATCAGGCCGCGCGGGAAGCCCTCTTGGAGCAGCCATCCGCTCAACATGGCGATGAGCACCGGGCCGAGACTCACCACCATGGCTGTTGTGCCGGCGTCGAGCTTCTGTTCGCCCCAGTTCAGCGCCACCATGTAGACGCCGAACCAGAGGAAGCCCGATGCCGCGATGCCCGGCCACGCGGCTCGGGGCGGCAGTCCCTCCCGGCGATGCCAGAGGACCAGCCCCAGCACCACCTCTCCGCAAACGAGCCTGCCGAGGGCAAGCGCGCCGGGTGAGAACTCCCGGCCTGCACTCCGGACAGCCACGAAGGCCGACGCCCACAGCACAACGGTCACTCCAGCGGCCCCCAGTGCCAGTCGGTCTGGACGGTCTGATTGCCTCCGCCGGCCGAGTTCCTGAGCGAAGCGCAACTTGTCGTTCGAGGGCACGGCCTCAGATGGAGCCGCGAGGACCGGTTGGAGGTCAGAGGGCCCGGATCGGCTGCGGACGCTCTCAGCCTGCTCTTCGCCGTTCATGGGTCGAGTCTGCCGGGTCCCGGGGCGACCGTCTGGCGGCAATCAGACATGAGCATGGCCGCGAAGCGGAGTCCCTCCGCCACCTCCGCCGCCAGAGAGTGTCCGAATCGAGAGCGGCGTTGACGGCTTCGTGACGGTCCGTTTCGCAAGATAGGACTTTCGGCCCTAAGCAAGGGCACCGCTCCTGGTGCAATCTGAGTACGGGTAGATAACGACCAACCAGCGTGCCACTGCTTCTCGCAGGGCAACTGGGTGGTCGCGGTCCCTAGTTTCAGTGCCCTCTGGCATCCCCCCCGCCGGAGGGCGCTGACGCGTCCGGGCTCAGGAAACGCCGAGGCGCACCGCGGCCTGTTTGATCGGTCGATCCAAGTCACGGCGGACGAGTCGCCGATCGCTGCGGGGGCAGCCCCGGGCTCGGCACCGCTTGTTACGTGCTCGCGTGGTGAACCTGTGCGCTGGGAAGCCCACACTGGGACTATCCCGATAGCCGGATCGCTCCGGTCGTCACGAGCCACAAAGGAGGCTTCGATGGGCCTCGACTCGAGACCCGATCGCATCGACTCACTTGTACCTGCTGGCATCCCAGGAGGTCGCAACCAACCGCAGCTGGGGCAACAGGCCTTCAGGCACAAGAGCCCGGCGCGCGTCGGCTCTTTTCGGTCGCGTCGAGCGGCACGTTCCCTGAGCTGCCAATTGCTCAACCAGCTGCTCGCCGACTCGATGATCCTCTACGCCTACTACAACAAGTACCTCTGGCTGGTCAGGGATGAGGCCTCTCATGACCTGTGCGTGCTTCTCGGCAAGCACGCCGGCGAGCAGAGCGAGCTGATCGGGCTGATCGTGCAACGCGTCCAGGCTCTCGGAGGTGCCCCGACGGTGCCCGGTCAGGTTGCCGAGCTGACACTGATCTCGCGACCGCCGAAAGAGGCAGAGGCAGTCCCCGAGATGCTGTCGCGGCTCTCGGAAGCCAGCCAGCTGATCATCGGCCGGCTGCGAGACGCGATCAGGGCGACCGCCGGGTGCGGGGACAACCCGACCGAAGCCCTCTTGGCAGAGGTGCTTCGTCGGCAGGAAGCACAGATCTGGTCGCTCGACGAGTACCTAGACGAAGACGCCGCGGAAAGCGCCTAACGCAAGCCCGGCGCCGCCGTCAGCGGCCTCGACGCCCGGCTGATCCGTGCGATCACGCCAGATCGGTACCGGGCTCGCTGTCGATGAATCGTCTCGTGAGCTCGACCCTCGAGGAGATGCCCAGCTTGCGGTAGATCTGGCGGAGGTGGAAGTCAACGGTGTGCGCGGACATGAACAGGCGTGAGGCAATCTCCCGGTTCGTCAGGCCCTCGGCAACTAGCTGGGCGATCCCGAGCTCCGACTCCCGCAGGCTCGACCAACCGAAGGTTGCCTGCTCCCGCGGGCCTTTGCGGGTGGTCTTGGCGGCGGAGGACTTGTCCCGCCCGGCAAAGCGGATGAGTGCGCCAACGAGCTCGCCGCCCGAAAGGACCGCTTCGCAGCGTGTGGCGTAGGTCGAGGCGCGCAGGTTGAGCGTCCGCAGCCCGGTGCTGTGCGCGGCGAGCGATTCGCTGGCCCATTGCCAGAGAGCCGGGTGGTCGTCTTGCCCGATCATCCGGGCGGCGGCCGCGTTGGTTATCAGCTCGCGGTCGTTTATGGCGGCGATCGGCCCGCGTGCTCTCCGGCGTTCCCGGACGAAGTACTCGAGCAAGGCACGGTCGGCAACCGTGGCCTTGTCGAGCAACCGTTCCCCGATGCTGTGTGCCGCCTGCCGGGCGAGCGCCAGCATCAGGGCGTCGGACGCTCCTGTCGGACCGGTCAGATCGACGGCGCCCAGCACGACATCGGTGGCGGGATCGATGATCGGCGCCGCCGCGCACACCATTGCCGTGAGGGCGTCCATGTAGTGCTCTTCACCCCTGATGATGACCGGGGCGCTCTTCAAGAGAGCGAGCCCTAGGGCATTGGTGCCCACATCGTCCTCGCTGAAGCGGAACCCGGGCGCCAGCATGACGCTGTCCAGCTGTCCGCGTAACTCGGCGTCCGCGACCGAGCGATCGAGTATGCGGCCGCTCGGGTCCGCGAGGAACACGCTCATCGAGACGGAACTGAGATCTTCGGCCATCCTCTCGATGACAGGCCGCGCGGCTCCGAGGAGGATGTCGTTCTCTCGCCAGTCGGGGTCGTACGGGACCTCTAAACGGTCGGGCGACACGTCCGAGGTCTGCGACCGGTGCCAGGAGGCGGCAACTTCAGGGCGAACTCCGGGCTCGATATCGCCGCTGCTCAGGTACTCCTGTAGGGCGGTTCGCAGCACGCCCGGCTGAGAGCCGCTCAAATCAAGCTCATCTTCTGTCCTCACCTCCTCTCATTCTAATCGGCGGAGCCTCGTGGTCCTGCCGGGCGGGACGGAGCCTTCGCCGTGACGGACGTCGGGGCGCGACGGACGGAAGAAGGAAAGCTCGCGGACCTCCTGACACTGCGACATCCAGGCGGAGGCGGTCGTCGCTGAGCTCATGTCGTAGCGTCGCGGTCATGTCCCGCGGTAGGCGCGCCGCCGCTGCTCGCACCTGCAGGCTTGCGGCCGCGAGCGGCGCAGGCTTCGCCGGTCTCGTGCTGCTCCTCTACTTCACGTCCTCCCACCTGCATGCCGCCACCTCGGACAGCGCAACGGTGGTGCTAGAGGGCCAGGCGATCGCCAACGGGCAGATTCTCCTCCACGGCTGGGATCTGACCTTCGCCTCGTACTGGACGAGTACCGCCGCCTTCGACGCCGTGGCGGTGCTCGTGGACGGTCTTCGGGCAGGGCTCATGTACGTGATTCCGGCGTTCGCGGGTGCTCTGGCAATCTCCGGCGGCGTGCTGCTTGCTCGCGACAGGCGCCGAGGGATGCCGGGCCTGGCCGGATCCTTGGCGGTGGTCGTGCTCCTTGGGTGCTCCACCCCGGCGATGGCGTTCTTCTTCGTCGGCCATGGCTTTCATGTCGGCACGGCTGCCTACGCTCTGTTTGCTCTTGTCGCATTGCGACGGGGAAGGTTCGGCTGGGGATGGATCGCGGCGGTGCTCCTGCTGTGCGCCGGCGTGCTCGGCGACTTGTTGATGCTCGCGTACGGGGTTGTGCCCCTTGTCGTCGCTGGTCTTGCGGAGATGGTGGGCCAAAGAAGGTGGCGGGCCGGGCTCCCAGAGGTCACGGCTGGGATCGGAAGCGTTGTGCTCTCCGGTCTCGCTCGGCTCGTGTTCGTCGCCCTCGGGACCTACGACGCGGCACCGGGGCTGCGTGTCGCCCGCCTCAGCCAGGTCGTCTCGAATCTGGGCCACGTTCCTGCTTACGCAGCAAGCCTTCTCGGTTTGACGAACTCCGTCATGACCAGCGGGGGAGTACCGGCCGAGTTCCGCCAGCTTCGAGGCCTGGACCCCGCCACTGCCATCGGCGCCCTCGTCGTGCTGGCCAGCTTCCTCTACGCCCTCGCGAGCCTTGTCACGCGGCTCGTTCGCGGACGGCGGCAGGGCGAAGCGCTCGAGGGCGAAGCATCCCTCTCGCGCCTCGACGACCTTCTCGTGATCGCAGTCATATGTTCTCCGGTCCCGTTCGTGCTTCTGGCCGGCTCACGGGGAGCCGGGATCCGCTATCTCACGGTCACGATCATCTTCGCCGTCGTGCTGTCCGGCCGCATGGTCGCCCGGGCCTGCGCCAAGCTCGGCTCGGGGTTGCCGCTCGGAGCTTTCGCGGCGTCGGGGACTCTGCTCGCGATGAGCCTGGTCGCCAGCTACGGCGTTGGCGTATCGGGTCCGCAATTGTCCAACCCGACCACGGGACTGGTGTCCTGGCTCGAGGCTCACGACCTCCGCAACGGGATCGGCGGTTACTGGGTCGCCAGTATCAGCACCGTCGAGAGCGATGGAAAGGTCACGGTTCGTCCGGTGCTGGGCTCGACAGACGGCGGGATCGAGCGCGCCGTACTGGCGAGCGCCAGCTGGTACGAGAACAGGCGATTCCAGTTCCTCGTCGAGGGGGCGCCCCCCGGTTACGTCGGGGTACGCGAATCGCCTAAGGCCTGGGGAGTTCCGGAGCATACCTACGTGGTCGGGCGTTACCGCGTGCTCGTGTGGAGCCACGAGCTGAGCGTGCCCTCGGCGCCGGCGGCCGCCGGGAGGCACACGTCTGCATCGCAGGCGGTCAGTCTTCGCCGAGCTGGCGGCCGGGCCGAGGACCCGACGATGCGGCGACGTCGCCGGATGCGAGTGCCTTGAACCGCCAGGACGCCGGCCCGCCTACCGGGGCCGGGGGGCCGCCGCCGGCGGGACGCCGCCCTGTGCCGCGCGAGGATGTCCCGATGGCCAACGAGACCGCTGTGCTACGCGAAGACCTTGTCCGCGAGCTCGAGGAACGCCTGGAGACCGAACAGGCACTCCAGCGGTTGCCGACGCTGGTCGTCGGCCTTGTCCGAGACGGCACCCTGCTGTGGTGGGGGGCTCGGGGCACTACGGGGATCGCCGGCGGACGTCCGCCCACGGCGAGCACGCAGTACCGGATCGGCTCGATATCCAAGACCTTCACGGCCGTCTCGGTGATGAGGCTGCGCGACGAGGGGGTTGTTCGCCTCACCGACCCCGTCGGCGAGCACCTTCCTGAGCTCGCCGGATTGCCCGTCACCCTCGCACAGCTTCTGTCCCACACCTCCGGGCTGCGCGCCGAGACAGCGGGACCGTGGTGGGAGCGCAGTCCGGGCGTGCCCTTCGCCGAGCTGGTCTCGACCTCGATCCGGCCCGAAGACCTGTTGTGGCGCCCGGGCCGGCGATTCCACTACTCCAACACGGGCTATGCCGTGCTCGGTGAGCTGATCTCACGCAAACGATCGGCGCCCTTTGGCGAAGTGATCCGTCACGAGCTCCTGGGCCCACTCGGGATGGACCGTACGACGCTCCGCCCCGTCGCTCCCCATGCCGAGGGCATCGCCGTGCATCCCCACGCCGATCTCGTCCTCTCCGAGCCCGAGCACGACGCGGCCGCCATGGCACCGGCGGGGCAGCTCTGGTCCACGATCGAGGACCTCGTCCGCTGGTCGGACGTGATCGCCGGGCGGCGCCCGGAGATACTCGGCGCCGAGTCCTGGGGCGAGATGACCGAACCGCTCGGGCTGGTGGATCTTCCGGGACAGCCCTGGACAAGTGCCTATGGGCTCGGGCTGCAGCTCTGGAACCAGAACGGACAGCGGCGCTATGGGCACTCGGGGGCCATGCCCGGTCACTGGGCGATGCTCGTGGTCGAGCAGGCAACGAAGGACGTTGTCGTCGCCCTCGCCAATTCGACCTACAGCGGGCTGCGGCCGGCGTTCTTCGAGGAGCTCCTGGGTGTGCTCGGCGCTCAGCCTCGTCCGCGGGCCCCCTTCCGGGCCTCCCCGGCAGCCGCCGGGTCGCCGGGTCTGGAGCTGCTCGGGACCTGGTACTGGGGTCCGGTCGAGTACCGCATGAACCTCGGCCCCGAAGGGCGTCTGGAGCTGCGGGGGTTGTCCCCGGGTCGCGACTGCAACTTCCGGCCGAACGCCGACGGGAGCTACGCGGGCGAGATGGGGTACTTCGCCGGCGAGCGGCTCGAGCTTCGGCGGCGGGGCGACGGCTCACTCTCGCATCTCGACATCGCATCGTTCGCCTTCACGAGGACGCCGTACGACCCGAACGCGGACATCCCCGGCGGCCTGGAAGGCGGCTGGCACGCTGACGCGCCCGCCTAGGCGGCGGGCACGCTGACGCGCCCGCCTAGGCGGCGGGCATCTCGGACCTCGAAGCCAAAAGACGTCGTCTGCCCGTCCGTCGCGCTCCCAACCTATTGTTGGGACGTGCCTGACAAGCCTGCCTGCGACCGTTTCCTGACCGCCGCGGCCGTCGGGTTCGCCTGTACGACGGCGTTCACCACGGCGGTGGCGATTCGCGACGGTCTTCCCGGACGGCCGCTCGGCATCGGGGTCGGGCTCTCGGTGCCCACGGGCATCCTCGTCGGCTGGGGGGCGGCGGTGGCGGCGCCTTGGCCGATGCCGCTCGCAGCTCTGATCGCGGCCGCGCGGGCGCGGCGTCCCGAAGCAGGTTCCGCTCCGGCTCTCGTCTGTGCCGGAGTGGGCATCGCCGGCATCGTCGGACTGCTGATCGAGCCCAACACCTACAACCGACAGGCCTGGTCCGGCGCGAACCGGGCCGCCGTCGCGGCCGGTGCTGCTGCGTGCGGAGCCCTCGCGACGGCGGGTCTGGTCAGCTGGCGGCAGATCAGGAGCTTGGAGGACCACATCGAGCCGATGGGGGGATGAGCCGACGATGACGACGGACCGGTTGGCCTGCATGCGCGACGGGATCAGACAGCCCCTGCGGCTCGGCTACCACCCCCTGTACCGCTTCTACGACGGCGGCTCGCTCACAAGGGCCTTCCGGGGACTTCCGGAGGGTGAGGACGATTACTGGTCCGAGGACTGGGTGGGTTCCTGCACCTGTGCCAACAACCCTGACCCGGGTGGTCGTGCACAGGGCCTGAGCACGGTCGAGCTGCCGGGGATCGGCGAGGTCACCCTCGAAGACCTCGTGGAGGTACTTGCCGAGGAGATGGTCGGGGCGCGCTTCGCGGAGCGATGGGGCGCGATCACAGGAGTTCTCGTCAAGCTCCTTTCGCCGAAGGGACCGGTGCCGTGCCATGCGCATCCCACCCGCGAATGGGCGCGCGAGCATCTCGGCTCCAGGTTCGGGAAGACGGAAGCCTGGATATTCCTGGACACTCCGGGGGACGGCGCCGAGCCTGCCTACGCCGGGATCGGTCTCCAGCCTGGAACGGAGAGGAATTGGTTCGCCGACGCGGTGCACCGCCACGACAACGCGGCGATTCGGGGCGCGCTCCACAGAACCGAGGTCCATCCCGGGGAGGTGTTCGTCGCCCACGCCGGCCTGCCGCACTATCTCGGGCCGCGTCTGTCCTTCATCGAGGTTCAAGAGCCCAGCGACCACATAGTCATCGCCGAGACGTCGGGGGATGACGACGCCGGGGCCACGATGGGGCTCGGCTGGGATCTGGCGCTGGACATGATCGACTACGGCGACGCGGACGCGGAGGCGACCTTTGCCCGCGCCCGCCAGGAGCCCCGGATACTGCGCACGAGTGGTTCGTCGCGCGAGATCGGTCTCATGAACGCGGAAGTTCGGCAGTTCTTCGATGCCACGGCGCTGGAGGTGGGAGACGAGATCGAGGTCGCTGACGGACGTTTCTCGATCGCGATCATCACGGAGGGCGAAGGGTCGATCGAGGGCAATTTCGGGAGCCTGCCCATAGCCCGAGGCGACACCTTCGCGATGCCGGCGAGTCTCCCCTTCGCCGTGCGGGCCGGGCCCGAGCCCGTTCGCGCCGTCCGCTGTATGGGGCCCTCGGTCGACTGAACCATCAGAGGGGGTAGCCCTCCTCGGTCCTTTGCAACCCGTCGTCGGGCCTGTAGCGTCCCATCTGCCCGGGAAGCTGCCGACAGGCAAAGGGGGGTCTCACGGACAAGGACTTCGTTGACCAGGTGATCGAGGCGGCCCAGCGGGTCGTCGCGAGCGGGGCGATCTCGGCGAACGGGCACGGGAACGTGAGCCTGCGCGTCCCCGGCACCGACGAGATGTACTTCACGGGTGGTCCGTCTCTGTCCAACCACCCGGCATCGGCCGTTGTGCGGGTACGTCTGGACGGGACCCTGCTCGAGGGCGACCTCGCGCCCATCCAAGCCGCCGTGGTCGCCATGCACACCGCCATGTACGCGGACCGTCCGGATGTCGGCTGCGTCCTGCACACCCACTCGCCGTACGCCACGGCCTACGCCGTGGCGAACCGTCCGATCGGGTGCTGGGTCGAGGCCTTGGCGATGTTCGGGCTGGCGAGCGGGGTCCCGGTCGCCGAGTACGGGCCCCGGGGCTCGCAACAGGCAGTCGCCAACATCCGGGCGGCCGTCGTCCCAGGCGTGCCCGCCGTGCTGTTGGCCAACCACGGCGTGCTCGTGTTCCACCGCAACGCGGATCTCGCCGTTCTCGTCGGAGGAATAGTCGAGGAGGCGGCGCAGGCCGGGATCAACGCCGGCAGCATCGGCGGCCCGGTCGAGGTGCCCGAGGAGCTCCGGGGCGCGGCCCTGCAGCGCGCCATGGCTTTCGAGAACCAGGGGACGCTTCACGCGTGAGCCCGCGCGGCGGGCCACCGATGCCACCGCGCCCGGGGGTGTTACCACCAACAGCAGGTGATGGTTCCCACCTTTGATCTGGGCCGGGACCGGAACAGACTGCTCGAAGTGAACCCGTCGGCACAACCGCGAGCTCCAGGACGCACGCGGAGAGCTGCGACGTCGCGGGCCTGGTCGTGAACCGGCGGATCCTCCGCTTCGCCGGGTACCGCTTCCGCGCCACCTTCGCTCGGAGGTGGGGGGGCGGACTCGCCGTTGTGCTCTTGATCGGGCTCGTGGGCGGAGTCGGACTTGGGGCGCTGTCGGGGGCGCGCCGTACCCAGTCCTCGTTCTCGACCTACCTTGCCAGCACCAACCCCTCCGACCTGGGGGTGGCGGCCTTCACCCCGGAGCCGCGCGACTTCACCGCTGTGATCAGCCGGCTCCCGCACGTTCGCAGGGTGGCGGGCTTCGTCACCTACGACGCCGAGCTGTTCGCGACTCACGGCGCGCCCGAGGAGCTGCTCCCGTCGGTCTCGCTCGTAGGCAGCCTGGCCGGAGAATTCTTCGACCAGGACCGTTTCACGGTGACCGAAGGCCGCATGGCCGATCCCCGACGCGCCGGCGAGGTCATGGTCAGCGAGGTGGCGGCCCAGGTACTGCGGCTACATGTCGGCCAGGTGCTCACAGTCGGCTTTCCTACGGGTGGCTCTGGCCTGGGTCACAGGACCCGCCTGAGCGTCGTGGGGATCGGATTCCTGAACAACCAGGTGGTGCAGGACAACATCGAACGGCTGCCGAGCTTCATCGTCGGTACGCCGGCGTTGACGGCGAGCCTGCCCGCTCAAGACGTCGGGTCGCGGTGGTACGAGATCCAGGTCGACGGAGGCACCCGCAACGTGCCGGCGGTGGAGGACGAGATATTCCGTCATGTCCGGGCCTACCTCGTGTTCCACGTCACCTCGGTCTTCGCCCAACAGGCGGAGCTGGCGATAAAGCCGGACGCCATCGCGCTCTGGGGGTTCGGAGCCATCGCCGCGTTGGCCGGGCTCCTGCTCGCTCTGCAGGCGATCTCCCGCCAGCTCAAGGCGCGAGAGGGGGATCTCGGCGTATTGCGGG
>Ga0182021_10011302_pt1 | contig 10592 bp, 4 predicted proteins | sample 612E3MmetaG_FD_120493 | JGI IMG/M metagenome (GOLD analysis project Ga0182021, IMG submission 120493) | Permafrost microbial communities from Stordalen Mire, Sweden - 612E3M metaG (Illumina Assembly) | ecosystem: Environmental > Terrestrial > Soil > Wetlands > Permafrost | place: Sweden... | reverse complement strand
GGTGTTGCAGTAAACGTTACGGAGCTACCGGGCTTGAATAAGTTGGATAAGTCACTTGTATAATTTAATGCTACGACCGCGTCGGAAGCGTTATAGAACGTTGTTGCGACCCAGAGGTTACCTACCGTTTGGTCGCCAGTGTTCTTCACGGTTCCTTTAACGGTGAAAGCTCCAGCGACCTTAGAGGATGTGACTCCTGATGTTGTTAAACCCGAATATTGAGGTATAGCAGTAGTGTCATTGACGCTAAGAATATTGAAGCCAACGCTGGTAACTGTTGGAACCCAGCTTTGATCACCGGTCACGCTAGCCTCTGGTACAAAATCCATGTAGAAAGGAGACGTTTGCATTGGGGCAATGTAAGCCATCCATGTTGTAGCTTCACACCAATCCAAGATGTTGCCAGAAGAATTCAGCGCTTTTCCTTGAAGAACCACAGAGCCTATTACATTTGAACCCACATTTTGTACCTCGCCGACCACAACTAAGTCGCCGGCGTAGAGTGCTTGATAAGTGTTTGAAGGAGCCACATACCAACTGTAACTGAGAATTTTGACTTCCGAAGTGTCTGCTTTCACACTCGGTACAGGCAATACGCTAAACGTGGCCACAATTAAACCTACAAGAACTAAAGCAACAATTATCTTTTTCAAAACGCTCATTCTAAACCCCAGACTCTTTTCTAAATGTTATATTTTTTGACACTGGTACTTCTGCTGAATTTGAAATTATTCGAGTTGATTTACGGTTTATTTTTTTCGTCGCTACAGGTTTTTTTCTTTTGAAAGCCACAATTGCTCCTGCGAACACAACAACAGCTGTCAAAATTATTATCCAGATTAATGTTGGGTTTAAGGAATTAGATGAATTTTTTGTTATCCCTGACGGTGGGGGGGTTGACGCAGAACCTGTTTGAGTCGGGGCTGGGGTAACTGTAGGTCTAGTCCCGTTAAGAATCGGGTTCTGCATAATAACTGCCAGTGAATAACTAGCTATTTTTTCGCTTGCAGGAACTAAAGTCTGATTTACATCGTATGATGGAACTTGGAATGCAACCTTTTCCGAAGGAGACAGAGAATCCGCCACAGGAGTCGTGTTGTATCCTATCGCAACTACAGCGCCAGCTTTGTCGTAATAAGTTGCTACCATCGACAATTGTTCAGCTGTCATGTTACCTGTGTTTTGGATGAAACCATTGACCATATACACCCCGCTAAAATTTCCGTTGGTGCCAATTGTTCCTGAGCTGCTAAGGATTTTTACGCCTTGATATTGATAACCAGTTGTTACCGGTGCATGGACGCCCGTGACGTTAAAGGCTCCAATGCCTGTGGGTGACCAATTTTTGGGCTCAAACTCCATGCTAAAAGGCGCTTTCTGCCCTGGAAGGAGGTACCATGCCAGAGTTTGACAGGATGAATCACCTAAATCAAATCCATCTGTCGTTAGCACCGAACCAGCCAAGTAAACTGCTTCTAGGGTATCGTTACCCACATTTTGGACTTCACCCACCACCTCTACATATCCATCGGGGTCAACATGCCAGGTAAAGTTTGAAGTTTTGATGTTGCTCTGTGTCTGACAAAATGTGTACGGAATTAAAGTCAGTCCTAAAGACAGCAGCAACAAAGCAACAGAAAGATAAATCATCCCCCTTCTCATGAAACCCCTGCTTTTGACACGTACTTTGCACTAAATACACTTTGTAGTATAAAACATTTTTTCAAAATTAGACCAAAGAGTAAAAAACGTTGAAGAGAAGAATTTTGCTTTTTCAAGTGCAATTTTTTAGAGCACGTTAATTGCAAATTTGCTCTTGCCACGTTCGCTTAACCGACTGAACAATTGGAAAAAACTATATATGATAAGCCGCTTCCCTACTCTAAGTCTGAGTGGGCGAGAAAGGGAAAATTAGGATGAATAAGTCTAAAACCTTCGTTATTTTGTTGTTAGCGATCTTATGTTTAGGCTTAGTTTGTTTCCCAAGGGCATTAAGTCAAATTGCAAATCCCAACGTCAAGATTTTGAGTTACAGCTGGTACGTTGATATGTCTGGGGATTTTATTGTAGTCGGTGAATTGCAGAACGACGGGAACTCCATTTTGCAGTCAGTCACCGTAAACGCTACGGCCGTAGATTCTAACGGAGCTCAAATAGCAGGTAACTCTGCAATGGCATACGTGTCTGATCTTAATGTTACCGAAAAAGCGCCTTTTTTTATTGACATAGGCCAAGCTAATGCAGGTGGAGATAACTGGGGCTCAACGGTTAGCTCCGTCGAATTTTCCGTTTTTAATACCATTTCAACCACAAACACTCAATATTCGGGCCTAGCCAACAATATTGGCTTTAACGGCACGCTTAATGGACCCTATACTGTAATTGGGTTTGTAAAGAACAGCGGTAATCAAATGGCAAACAACGTCAATGTGGTGGGAACTTTCTATAACAATTTAGGCACTGTGGTTGCGGTGGGATTCGATAAATTGAATGGTTCGTTGGCCCCGGGTAATCTTACTTCCTTCACTGTGAGTGAGTATGACGGGACTTCCGACTTAACGGCGGAGATTTCAAGTTATTCCATTCTGCTTCAGACAACAACTCTTCAGGGAAACAATAATGATATTCCAGATGGGTCAACAGGGCCTTCATCCAACACAGAATTGTATGTGCTAGTGGCACTGGGTATAGCGGCCATAATCATAATCATTGTTGCTTTGATTATCTACAGAATACGTAAGAAAGCGCCTTATGCAATGCCGGCACCTTCTCAATTGCCACCAGAATCTCCAGCAATCCCGCCGCCACCACCGCCCTAAGAGGATTAAAAATATAGAATAATTAAGATTTCTTTGTTAGTTGCTGTGTTTCTTTATCATAGGAGAATTCACCGAATCGCTGGCTATAGTAGAGCCGTAGATACTCGTTTGCGAATCGGGGTTGAAAAGGCAGGTCCTTTGGTGTGAGAAGCGTCTTGTTTTTCAACTGTTCTTCGATGGCTGCTTCGGCGGTTACATAGTTTAGCAGGAATTCTCTTCGCTCATCGTAGACCGCAAGGGTCTGCATTGCTTCGTCAACGTAGGCAAGGAGTGCCGGCAGTTTTTCCATTATATGGTTTATCTTGTAGGTTAAGGGGGCACCGAGACTTTCGGTTGCTGTCTTTAAGCGTTCCCGCAAAGTGCTGTTTGTTTCCCAAAGGTAATCTTTTGTTGGAAGCAGGTGATCAATAATGTCTTCTTCGCCGACGAGTTTGATATAGAGCATAGACAAAACATCACAGGCAATTCCAAGGAAATCTTGGATGCCGCCTTTCAAGGCAGCAATATCGCCGATTTGAAGTTTCTCCTTAGATGCCGTCTGCATGACTATACGCTTCATCCCCTCGGCTCTCTTGGCGGAGTCGAGAACCTTGACCGCATTGTTCCCAAAGGCTGAAGGCAAAAACGCTCCTTCAACGCTCAAATTGGCTATTGGCGCGATAGAATTCGCGAGGTATTTCATCGAAGATAAGATTTCGGTGCCATACTGTCTACTCCAGTTATTTAAAGCGTTATACAATGCATCTAAGGCAATCCACGGTGCTTCCTTAGTTTCAAGTTTTTGTTTTGTAAATTCGATCGCTCTGCTTTTTTCCGGAAGGCTCGGGTCATACAATGGCCTAATAAAGGCGTAGATGGGCTCGGCTACTTGAGAAAGCTGCTTAGCGAGGGTTCTGCCTGATTCAAGAATTTGTTTTGTGGCTTCAATTCTGGCGTCAAGAGGCATTTCCTTTTGGTATTCAGCCGGTAATATCGAGTAGAAGTTTAAGCCGATGTCTTTGAGTTTGCCAATCCAGTTTGAGTATTCGCAGCTAACAAAAACCTGGTATTCAGCCAGTAAAATGTTAAGCTCGGATTCTGTTCCGTCAAGGTTCCTGCCGATTTCTTCAAGTTCTACAAATTTGCGGTTGAGACCCGCCGGGTCGTAGGATAGCTCCTCAAGATGCTTCAAGCTGTATTCAAGCGAGTCCTTTGTAACAAGCAGTTTTCCATCTGGGTGACTTACATCCACAGGAATATTGGCTTTGACGTTGCCAACTTGTCCCAGCAAAACTCCTGTTCTATCAAGGAGTCCCTTGATTTTCTCAGCAATTTGCTTGGTCGTGGCTGTCTGTTTGGGGGTGGTATCTATGAAGGCCACAGGAAGAGTGAGGAGAAGTGTGGCTAAGGTTCCCAAAACTAAGGTTAGTGGGTTGGAGTCAGCTGTAAAAGCTAACGGTAATGCTAGGGTATCGAGCAGTATAAAAAATATTGCGGCTGTCATAGTGGCTATTAGGCAGGGGAATAGTTTGTCGCCAACTCCTCCCGAGCCTTCCCTAACTAGAATTCTAGTGAAAAAGACGAACGTTAGAGCAAAACCTACTATGATCATTACAAACATTAGTATGCCGGGCGCGGAATCAAGATACTGACTTAAAGCAGCGCCAAGGGTACGGCCTTGAATATTTGGGTTCCAAGTTAATTGTCCAGTAATGGCGTAGACAACTTGGGATGTGTCATACAATCGGAACTGACCCATCGAGGTGGTAAGGCTTGGAGCGATCTGAGATAAGTTAGTGAAAAGCGGTGGGCTCGATCCAGGCACATTCCACCAAGCGGATTGAACAATCGGTTTAACAGTGTATTCAAAATACTGGATAATTTGCAGAGGAATCGAAATCAAAACGTAGTAAATGACCGTTAGTCCAACATATTTTTTGAAGTAAACTGCGGAAGCCAAAATCAGCGGAATCGCCAAGAAGTAGGTTGAAGAAAAGAAAAGCGTTGTAACCGCCAAAATACCGAAATCAATGGCAAGTGCACTTTTGAAGCGATGAAAAATTACTGGTGAAGCCACAAACAACGCCATCCAAACACCAGCAAAAATTATACGTGTCCGCTCTGCTCCTAAATAAGAAATAAAGTACAGCGGAGGCAAAGATAAATGGTAAAGCAAACCAAATCCGATGACGAGGCCGCCGATGGGCATTCCAATAATGGGGTAGCGGTAAGTTACAAACGCGATTAAAACAGCGATTATTATTGGTAAAGGTTGAGGAAACAGCGGTAGGTAAGACATGGCGGCTGACATGGCGATTGCCGTCGTAACGAAAGTCAACCACCTCAACGTGGATGATTCCCTGTTTAGCGCTTCTTTTTCCTTCTCTACTCTTTTACGATTTTGAGTTTTTACCCAGGATGCTGCGTCTTTAAGTGACCCTGCAACCGACCCTTTTTTCTGAACGCTGATCACAGCAAGTTCTTGATTGTTCTCCTCTTTGCCCTTTTCCTCGCTATTCTGCTGCTCTTTCTGTTGCTTTTTCTTCCTTGAAGTTATGCCTTTAAGCGACCTAGCAATAGTTTTTCTCTTCTTGACGCCCACCAATGAAGCAATAACCCCGACTGCAATTATAACTGCTGACGCTAAAAGCGTTGTGGGGAAAACAGCCGATTGCGCGTTTTGTTGCGTTGTCGCAGTTTGAACCGTGGACTGGCTTTCTAGGGCGATTACGTTACCGTTGTTTAAGCCAACATATAGGATGCCGCCGTTAACAGTTGGAGATGATTCAATAGCATTCCCTGTTGAGTAGGCCCACAGTTGTGCGCCGTTTGTTGCGTTTAAACCGTAAATATACCCGTCGAATGAACCTACATAGACTACTCCGGCGATGACAGTGGGTGATGAAATAACTTGGTCGCGTGTTGGGTGACTCCACATTTCAGCTCCGGTTGCTGCGTTTAACGCGTAAATGTTGCCGTCAAATGAGCCTATGTAGACCACTCCGTTGTAAACGGCTGGAGACGACTCAACCGCGTTTTTTGTTGAGTAACTCCACAGTTTCCTGCCGTCCGACGCGTTTAAAGCGTAAACTTTGCCGTTAAATGAACCGAAATAAACAATGCCTTCAGAGAATGCAACGGAAGAACCTACCGCGTTGCCTGTGGCGCTGTTCCAGTCTGTGCTGTATCGCCAAAGCTCATTACCGTTAACGGAATTTAGAGCATAAACGGTTCCGTCGTCGCAGCCGACATAAATAACGCCGTCTACAACAGCCGGGGAGGATTCAACTTGGTTTGGGAACTGGTGACTCCATAGTTTAGCACCGTTTGTTGCATCTAGAGCATATAGGTTACCGTCGGCACATCCGATGTATACTACGCCGTTTACAACAGCAGGAGAGGAAGAAACCCATCCACCAGTCGTATAGTTCCAGAGTCGATTGCCGTTAGCAGCATTTAAAGCAACAACCATATTGAGGTAAGACCCAAAATAAACAACACCACCGACCACAGCGGGACTTGAACTAATAATGCGTCTTCCGCTGTAACTCCAAACTTGCGTGCCTGACAAAGCGTTCAAAGCGTAAAATCTGCCGGTGCTTGACCCAACGTAGACTGTGCCACCTACGACTGCAGGGGAAGAAGTAACAACGCCGTTGCAAGTGTAGTTCCAAAGCAATGCAGGGTTGAGCACGGGGCTGCCTGTTCCCACGCCTAGATGCGACGTATTTACGCGGAACATTGGAGAATCGGCGTTTGCAAACAGAGGCAAAGTTAGCGTTGAAGCACAAACCGCAAGTATAATTGCCGCAACCACTTTTCTGTTCAGAGTAACACAACTCAATTTTTCTAACAGCGGAGGTTCTATAAGGATTTTTGCTGATTTTCGCCAATTGAAAATTTTGGTTTTTCTCTATTTTTTAAGCGAGGGCTCCCTCAAGCAATCAACCTAAAACCTTATTTTATGTGGACTCTTCTTAAGGTAGGTAGGTACCTCGGATGACGGATTCACCAAGTGATTCCAACGTTTTAGAAAACAGCGAGAGCCAAAATGAAACGTTAAAGAAAACTCTGCCTAAGCAAGTAACCGTTTACATCGGCGAATACCCGATTAAATTGTTACTCAAACAGCCATACGTTGACGCGGAAGGCAGAACATTGAATGTACTGATTGATAAATCAAGCGATGAAATCCGCAGGTGGCTTCCAAAAGGTTTCAAGCCCTACTTAGTTCTGGGTTTTGAAGATGCACACATAGAAACGCACTTCTGGTACAATGTGTTTCCGTTTGTTTCACAGGACCACACATTAACCGATAGCTTAAAGAAAAAGCCAACTGAAAAGCTGTCTGCAGCGATAATTGTGGCTTCTTTGTGGGATGGTGTCGGCAGCGGGTCATTGCCATCGGCGATTTCTAAATTCAAAGCATTGGACGTCGATTCGTTTTCAGTAGCCATTTTGCCATCCAAAATCCAGCCAGCAGATGCACACTTTAATGCGCTGGCAGCCTTAGGTTTAACCGTGAAAACGGATGCAGCAACGCTTCTACTTTTGGACAGGGACCTGCTTGAAAGCTATAAAGGCGTGAACAGAAACGGATCTCCGATTAAAGGCAATCAGATTGCTGACTATTTGGCTAATCTGTTTTTTAGTAAAGAAACGTTTGTTCAAGAAATAACCGAGCAGTCAAGAGCATTCAACGCTAAAATTTATACGCCTCTGTTTGTTACAGGCGCAAGTTTTAACATTTACGGTTCAATCGAAAACATGCTGGATGCTTCATTACTAAGGCCGCTTTTGAGTTTTGATTTGTCGAAAGTGTCATTGCTCTATGGCTTGGTACGTATGCCAGCCAGCATGAAGGATAAACTGCCGAGAGCAAAAATCGAGTTAGCAATAGCAAGCTGGATTAAACAGAAAACAACCCTCAAATCCATCCACATAACCGAGCCCGTCTACGTTGAGGATGCAAGTGACCGCGTAGACATCCTCCTGCTCGTCGCCGGTTTCGAAATTACTGAAATACTGCTTGACTACGAGAAGAAATCCAAGAGTCTGAGAAGCCGAGCGATGCAAAGAAAACTGGTCAAAAAAGAGGATTGGCAATCAATGATGAATAAATTGGGTATAGGAAAAGAAGAGGCAGCTTCCGCTCAAGCGCCCACTTAACTTACTCTTTGTTGTTGCAGTTGTTTTCTGTTTTGTTTCCGTTCAGTTTTTTAACGATTTGGACCGCTGACACCCCATGCTCAAGCAGGAAGGATCTTGAAAGGTGTCTTTCAAAGTCATTTGATTTGTTATAGAGTAACTGCATTTCATCGTAGGCTTCCATGTCTTCTGCTTTTCCCCTTCCGCCGATGACTAGAACTCGGGTTGTCCATGGGTCCCGGGATTCTATTACTCGTACAGTTATTGTTCTTGACACTTCACTTGTAACGTAGCCTGCCAGTGCAGTGTAGATTTCTTGCGAGAGGTCTTCTGTCCACATGTTCGGCGGCGAAACTATCGTGACCCACAGGTAGTCTGTTTTGTACGTTGGTTTGTAGCCCATTATGGTCGGTGTTTTGAATGCTCTGATTATGCTTTTGATGTAATCTTTGTAGTGGTCGACGTCGAGGATTTCTTTGGTGATTACTTCTTTGTTTAGAGTTTCTTCCTGCTCTGTTAGAATCTTGAAAATTATCCTCAGTTGCTCGCTCTCGGTTAGATCAGCTGATTTTTCAAAGTATTTTTTAGGCGCAGTAATGTCGGCGATCATTTGCCTGTACTCAGCGTTTATGTCCACGATCTTGTTTAGCCTTTTGCGGTATTCAGAAATTAACTCAAAACGTTTACCTAAGGTTTCATAAAGTTTGATTGTATTGTCTGCTTTGTTGAGGTCATCAATCGCGAACGCTTCTTCCGATTCAATTCTCTTTAAGTCTCTGTCAATCTCAATAAGCTGCTCTCGTGCAAAACGTTTTCCGCCAAACGTTTTTCTAAGTTGCCGCTCCATCTTTTCTTTATCGAATTGTTTGCGTTTTTTGATTTCCTGTATTCTCATAACTTCGTTGTCAAAGTCGCCTCGGTTTTGCATGCGCTGGGATAATATTTCGTTGATGTAGGTTAGGTGCTCATCGATCATTTTTGACTCGTCATCTGGTGTTCGGAGCAACAGTTGAATTATTAGGTAAATTGCCGCAAGCTCGGATTGGATGTTTTTCAGATCGTCGAGTTCATTTTGGCTTTCTGGCAGAACCTCGTAATATCTTATTAACGCGTCAGTCAGGTATCTGGTTTCATCATAGAACTTGAGTAGATTCAGAGATCGCTCGGCAATCTCAGCAAGGTTCACCAGGTCATCCAAAATCTTCTTTTGCCTGAGCGTGAAGACCTGCGAGGTTGGAATTAGCTGTTTGAGGCGTTCGACAATAAGCGCTTTTTTCTCGCGGAAGTCCAAATGGGTCTTAGTAAGGTTGCAAAGCAAAACTTCTAAGTTGTCGATTCTTCTTGAGCCTTCCTTACGTAAGGTCAAGTTAATTATGGATTCTTCGATTGGCCCGGTTTTCGCCATCAGTTTTATAGTTGAAAGCAATTTGCGTATTTCGCTTATCCAGTTTTTTATTTGGATTTCAATGCCTTTTACGTGTAATGCTTCGTCGTCTTCAAGCCGTGGATTGCTGTTGATGGTTGTTTTGAGTTTTTCTTCAAATTGTTCTTCGTTATAGGTGCCTGTTTTTATCAAGTAGTTCTTGAAGAGTTCCCTGGTTACGTCGAAATCCACCTTGATTATGTTGCCGATATCGTCCATGATGTTAAGTTTCTCTTTTCGGAGGTCCTGCAGCATTTCAACGGATTCGAAATTAAGTTTGTAAGCCGCAATGTACTCTTCCACTGGATAGACAACTTTTACCATGCCAAGAGTGTGCACCGAGTTATTTGTTAAGCCGACTTCTGTGCCGATTCCGCCCATCAAGTCTGCTAAATCAAAATCCATGAGCACATATAGCATATCAACAACCATGTCATCCATTTCTCTTCGGGCGCTAACGATGTTGCCTACTTTTGAGAAGGCCGGCAGCAGAGGCAGGTAGATGAGAGCGTTAAGCGGGTTGCGGTAGCATTCACCATATTCCTTTGTAACATACTCATTGTAATCCTTATTAAGTAAAAGTTGAAGCTCATCCATTGACACGAAGGCTGAGCAGCCTTTTGCCGGAGGGTCGTCGCCGCCGCATGGAGTAACAACGAAGGCTATAATTGGAACTCCGGAACCTAGAACTTTTCGAAGGTGCCTTGCAAAATCGAAGAACACCCCGCTTCCTGTGCCGCCGCCTAGGCCGTAACATAGAACGATTGTCGGCGTTATTATTGATGAGAGCGCTTGTTCTTTGAAGACGTTTATACAGTTTCGGATAATGCCGAGTTGATAATAGTTTAAAGCGTAGATTGCTTTTGCCAGTGCTCTTCTTCTGCCAGCGCCGCCAGCCATAGGTGGAATGGCCATTGTAGTTTCTAGCCAGGGATGGAAGTTAAGTTTGGCTCCCTCGCCAATAAGGTACTCAGAGTATTTTTGATTAACAAAATCAAACATCGCCTCCGCAGTGGGAAACTTTACTGATTGTGCAATGAGACGCAGTCTTTCAGCGGGGATGCCTGCTCTAATCATTGACTTTTCTACGTCCTCGTATTTCTCCTGGAGAGCCCTGATTTCTGGGTCGGCGATATCGATTGCTAAAAGAGAAAGCCGGGTTATGTCGTTTTCCAGGAGCTCTCTAGTTTTTTTGTGGCATAGGAAGGTTTCTACAATGTTTG
>Ga0182021_10011300_pt1 | contig 10594 bp, 12 predicted proteins | sample 612E3MmetaG_FD_120493 | JGI IMG/M metagenome (GOLD analysis project Ga0182021, IMG submission 120493) | Permafrost microbial communities from Stordalen Mire, Sweden - 612E3M metaG (Illumina Assembly) | ecosystem: Environmental > Terrestrial > Soil > Wetlands > Permafrost | place: Sweden... | reverse complement strand
CTGCTCAGGTCGACCCTTGACTTGTGGAGAGCGATCGGCGGGCCGACTTCGAGGAGCTCGACCGGGAGGACTGTCTCGCGCTCCTGCGAGACGAGCCGGTCGGCCGGGTCGCCCTGACCGCTCGCGCCCTTCCTGTGGTGCTCCCGGTCAACTTCGCCTTGATGGAGGGCGACATCGTCTGGCGCTCCGCGCAAGGCACGAAGCTCAATGACGCCTCTGCCGGCTTTGTCGTCGCCTTCGAGGCCGACCACTACGACCCGGAGAGAAAGCTCGGCTGGAGCGTCATGATCCAAGGCCTGGCGCACGTCATCGAAGACGCCGAGGAGCTCGCGCGGGCGAGGGAGCTCCCTCTCGAGTCCTGGGCGCTCGAAGGAGCCGCGGACCGCTACGTCCGCCTCGTTCCGAATGTCGTGACAGGCACGCGCATTCGCCACGGCTAGCCGCAGACCTCCGGATCTGCCGGACGGCGCAGGTCCGCGAGCTCCGGGGGCGGAGCTGACAAACGCGGGCCCGGCCCCGTCGTCGCCCGTACACTTGCCGGCGTGGAGGCGGTGCCAGCCGAGGCTCTGAGCGGCGAGGAAGGCGCCCTAGACAGGGTGCTGACGCTGCCCAACGTGATATCCCTCGCCCGGATCCTGCTGCTCGTCTTGTTCTGCTGGTTGTTGTTCGGTCCGAACCGGAGGGTCCCGGCAACGATCGTCCTGATGGTGATCGGAGCGACCGACTTCCTTGACGGGTACCTGGCCCGGAGATTCCACCAGGTCAGCACCCTGGGCAAGGTCCTCGATCCGGTAGCGGACCGGTTGGTGCTCGTGACAGGGATCCTCGCCATCACGGTCTACGGTGCCGTGCCGGCCTGGCTGGCCGGAGTCGTGCTCGGACGCGAGCTCGTGGTCTCGCTGGCGGTGCTGACGCTCGCCGCGATGGGGGCAAGACGCATCGACGTGCTCTGGGTGGGCAAGGCCGGTACCTTCGGGCTCCTGTGCTGTTTTCCGCTGTTCCTGCTCGGCGATCAACGCGCGACCTGGGCCCGTGTTCTCACTGACGTCACCTGGGTGGCCGTCGTGCCCGCCCTGATCCTGAGCTTCGTAGCCGCGGCCGCCTACGTCCCGCTGGCCCGGCGGGCGCTCGAGGAGCGTCGGCCCGGCCCTGCCCGACACGAGCCGGTGACCTCGTGAAGGCCGTGATAATGGCCGGGGGAGAAGGCACCAGGCTCCGCCCGCTGACGGCAAACCTGCCGAAGCCGATGCTCCCGATGGCCAATGCGCCGATGGCCGAGCACGTCGTGAGCCTTCTCCGCCAGCACGGCTTCGAGGAGATCGTCGTCACCGTCGGGTTCCTGGCGAGCAACATCCGGACCTATTTCGGCGACGGGTCAGAGCTGGGAGTCCATCTCGTATATGCCACGGAGGAGACGCCGCTCGGAACCGCCGGCTCGGTGCTCAACGCCCGAGACGAGCTGGACGACCGCTTTCTCGTCATCTCCGGCGACGTCCTCACCGACGTCGATCTGACGGCTCTGGTCGAGTTCCACGAGCAGAAGGGCTCGATTGCCACTCTCGCCCTCGAATCGGTGTCCAATCCCCTCGAGTTCGGCATCGTCATAATCGACGGCGAGGGACGCGTCGAGCGCTTTCTCGAGAAACCAGGCTGGGGCGACGTCTTCAGCGACACGATCAACACCGGCATCTACGTCCTCGAGCCCGAGGTCTTCGACTGGATACCTAGCGGCCGCGCGGTCGACTTCTCCTCGGAGGTCTTCCCGGGGATGCTCGAAGCCGGCCGTCCTATGTTCGGCTACGTGGGCCAGGGCTACTGGGAGGATGTCGGAACACTCGAGGCGTACCTGCGAGCACATGCGGACATCCTCGACGGCAAGGTGAAGATCGACGTGCCCGGGTTTCCCCTCCGCCCGGACGTGTGGCTCGGAGCGGGGGCGGAGATCCACCCGTCGGCCACGATCCTCGGCCCCGCCCTTATCGGGGACAACTGCCGCATCGGCCAGGGTGTCGAGCTGCACGGCCACTGCGTGCTGGGAGCGAACGTACGCGTCGGCGACAACAGCGTCATCGAGCGGTGCGTGATACACGACAACGTCTACATCGCCTCCTCGGTGAACGCCCGGGGCAGCGTCATCGGGCGGTCCTGCGACGTGCGACAGGGTGTCCATCTCGAGGACGGAGTGGTCCTGGCCGAGGGATCGCGCGTCGGCCGCCAGGCGGTGGTGGGCGCCGGCGTCAAGGTCTACCCCCACAAGATCATCGAGGCCGGCGCGGTCGTGAACTCCTCGATCATCTGGGAGTCGCGAGGGTCGCGGAGCCTTTTCGGGCGCTACGGAGTGGCCGGTATCGCCAACGTCGACCTCTCGCCCGAAGTCGCCTTGCGGGTGGCTCTGGCTTATGCCACCACCCTTCCCAAGGGCGCGACGGTCGCCACCTCGCGAGACTCCAGCCGAGCGGCGCGGATGCTGAAGAGGGCCGCCATGGTCGGCATCACCGCAGCCGGCTGCAACGTGGAGGATCTCGAGGCGGCCACGGTGCCGGTGACGCGGTTCCTCACCCGGACCGGCACGACCGTGGGCGGCATCACGGTCCGGCTGGTACCGGGGGACCCGCAGTCGGTGGTGTTGCGCTTTTTGAACGAGGACGGCATGGACCTCGACGAGGCCGCCCAGCGGAAGATCGAGCGGCTCTACGACAGGGAAGAGTCGCGTCGGGTGCTCGCAGCCGAGATCGGCGACATCGGCTTCGCGTCGAGGACTCTCGAGTTTTACACCAACGAGCTCTGCAACCTGGTGGACCTCGACGCCATCCGGGGGGCGCGGTTCAAGCTCGTCCTCGACTACGCGTTCGGAGCCACGAGCTTTGTGATGCCGAACGTGCTCGCCAAGCTCGGCGCAGACATCCTCGGCATCAACCCGAACATCTCGACCGAAGGCGTCATCGGCTTTGACCGGGCTGTGCACGCGGCGAGGCTGGTCGAGCTCGTGAGGTCCTCCGGCGCCAACCTGGGTGCCATGCTCGACCCCGACGGGGAGCAGCTCACCCTTGTGGACGACACGGGACACGTGCTCGACGACGACGAGGCTTTGCTGACCCTCACGCTTCTCGTCTCCAGTGCGGAGCCCGGGAGCGTCATCGCGGTGCCCGTCGACGCCAGCAGCCATATAGAGCAGCTGTGCGCCTCCACAGGCTCCGAGGTGCTCCGTACCAAGCTCTCGGGCATCCAGCTGCTGGAGGAGGCGGACTCGCCGCGCGTCTCCCTGGCGGCGAACACCTCGGGGGGATTCGTGTTCCCGAGGTTCCTGCCCGCTTTCGACGCCGTCGCCACCCTTGTGCGCCTTCTCTCCCTTCTCGCGGCGAAGAAGCAGACTTTGTCCAGCATCGTCGCCGCCCTCCCGAAGACATTCATCGTCCGGCGCGATGTCCCGACGCCCTTCGCGCAGAAAGGACTCGTCATGCGGACTCTCGTCGAGCAGGCGGACCCGGCTGAGCTGGACCTGCTCGACGGGCTGAAGACGATCGACGCCGGCGGCTGGACCCTCGTGCTGCCCGACCCGGATGCGCCTGCGACCCGCATCCACGCCGAGGGGAGGAGCAAAGCGGAGGCAGAGCAACGCGCGCAGCGCGCCGCCGACGCCATCGAATGGATCCTCACCAACGGTGCCGGCGGGCCCTAGGCCGGTTGACCAGGAGACCATCGGCACCTCTCGCGGTCCCCGTGGCCGAGAGGCGATGACCCGGGGGAGTGACTACGATCGGCGCAGCGTGAAATACATCGCCGCCTCCTAAGGAGCCGCAGGAAATGGCTGTTCCACAAGACCTGAGATACACCCCGGACCATGAGTGGGCGCGTCTCGAGGATGCCCGGGTCAGAGTAGGCCTCACCGACTTCGCCCAGGAGGCCCTTGGAGACATCGTCTTCGTCCAGCTTCCTTCGGTCGGTGACAGCGTCGCCAAGGGCGGGGAGCTCGGCGAGGTGGAATCGACCAAGTCCGTTTCACAGGTCTATGCGCCCGTGGGGGGAAAAGTGGTTGAGGTGAACGTCGCCCTCACCGACCAGCCCGAGCGCATCAACACCGACGCGTACGGTGAGGGCTGGCTCTGCGTCATCGAACCTGATGCCCCGGGCGAGCTCGACGGGCTCCTGGACGCGGCCGGCTACTCCTCGCTCACCGAATCCTGACACGGCTGAGGCCGGGTCCAGCCATGGGACAGCTCGACAGGTCGGCGAGCGACGAGAATCTCAGAACCGACAGTCGCGGCCTCGGATTGGTCAATATCGGCCGAGCGCGCCACGGCAAGTCTCAGCTACCGTACAAGAGTGTTCTGTAACAACTGCGGCCATCGCAATCCGCCCGAGTCGAACTTTTGTTCGTCGTGCGGGGCAGCCCTGGCCGCCAGTACCGACACGACGATCTCCTTCCTGCCAGAGGACCCTTCCGGCGACCCCTCTGAAGAGGAGATCAATGTTCCGGCAGGCGACCTCGCCGAGGGCACAGGCGTGCTCGTCGTCAAGCGCGGCCCTGACGCCGGGGCGCGTTTCGTGCTGACAGGGGAGGTGACCCGCGCGGGCAGGCATCCAGACAGCGAGATCTTCCTCGACGACGTGACTGTCTCGCGTCGGCACGCCGAGTTCCGGCGCGAGAGCGCTCACTACGTCGTGGCCGACGTCGGGTCCTTGAACGGCACCTATGTCAATCGGGAACGGATCGAGACCGCCACCTTGAAAGGCGGGGACGAGGTCCAGATTGGCAAGTTCAAGCTCGTCTTCCTCTCCACGAGCGCGGGCTAGTCCACAGTGGGCGAACGGTCCTATCTGGCAATTGGCGACGTCCTCGCCCTGCTGCGGGAAGAGTTCCCGGACGTCACGATCTCCAAGATCAGGTTCCTGGAGAGCCGCGGCCTGCTCGACCCCGAGCGCACGCCGTCCGGTTACCGCAAGTTCTACGAGCCTGACGTCGACCGCCTTCGCTGGATCCTGCGACAGCAGCGGGAGCATTTCCTTCCCCTCAAGGTGATAAAGGGGCGTCTCGAGAACGGCATGACGGACCCGGACGCGCCTACGCCGCACCTTTTCGAGATGGGCGACCCGCCGCCGGAGCGCACCGCGCAGCCCGTGCTGGTCGGAGTGCCGGGGGCGCCCAACGGTGCTCTCGAGCGCGCAGCCCAGGCAGCCGTCGCGGCGCTGCCGCCGATGGCCGTCGTCTCCGCGCCTGACCGCGCACCGCGCCGTGCCGGGCTGCGCGCCGGTCAGACGGCGCTCGCCGAAGCACAGCCGCCCGCATTCCAACCCCCCGCGCCGGAACCAGATCCGATCACAAAGGATGGGGACGAGTCGGGCGGGACACGGCCTGCGCACTCCGAGCATCCGGTCGAGGTGGTGGCGGAGACTTCCGCTGGAGGTGCCCCGACATCGCGTCGCCGGCGCAGCGCGAGCACTGTGCCACCCGGAGGCCACGCCGAGCCCGCTACCTCCACGCCCGGACCTGCGGCCTCCGGCGAGGCGGGGGAGAGCGAGTCTCCACAAGCCGCAGTCCCGGCCCGGCACGTCGTGACTCGATCGACCGCCGGGCTTCCGGGCTCGGGGCTATCCGGCGCCAGCTTGACCCTGGTCGAGCTCGCCAGCGCCAGCGGCCTCGAGACAGCGGGCGTGGAAGAGCTCGAGAGCTTCGGTCTCATCGCCGGCCGCACGGTGGCCGGGGTGCACTGTTACGGCGAGGAGGCGGTGCTCGTCGCGAAGCTCGCGGCCCGTTTTGCCCCTTACGGCATAGAGGCTCGGCACCTCAAGGTCTTCAAACACGCCGCGGACCGCCAGACCGGGCTCTTCGCCCAAGTCGTCACTCCTCTGCTGCGCCAACGCAACCCCGAGGCGCGTGCTCGCGCCATCGCCGAGCTCGCTGAGCTGGCGGAGCTCGGCGAGGCGCTGATGGGTTGCTTCACCCAGGCAACCCTGCGCGAGCTGACCGGGGGGTGAGTCAGCCGCAGCAGCCGGTCGCGACTCTGCTCGAAGCCGAGGAGCTGGCGGCCATCGCCCGCCGTCTCGGCAGCGAGATCAGGTCCGACTACCCCGATGGCGTCGTGCTCGTGGCACTCTTGAAGGGCAGCATCTGCTTTCTCGCCGACCTGGTGCGGCAGTTGCCTATCCCTTGCGAGCTCGACTTCCTGGCCCTGTCGGCCTACGGCGACGGTCGCACGCGGGTGCGTGTCGTCAAGGACCTGGACCTGGAGGTGTCCGGCCGGGACGTGGTCGTCGTGCTGGACATCGTCGACACCGGCCTCACGCTCACCTACCTGCTGCGGTTGATCGCTCTGCGCGGAGCCCGCTCGACCGCCGCCTGCGCTCTCTTGGACCGGCAGAGCCGCCGGCTCCTGCCTGTCGAGATCCGCTACGTGGGCCAGGTGATCAACGACGAGCACGTCGTCGGATATGGCCTGGACCTCGACGAGCGGTACCGCAACCTGCCCGGTTTACAGGTGGCCGACCCGGCGGACCTTCGCGCTGAGCCGAGTGCGATGTTCGAGCGGCTCCTAGGGCGGTAAGTTGCTGTCATGGTCGAGGTGCATCTAAGGGCCGTCCGTGTCGACCTCGGGTCCAGCACCCCAGTCGTGCTGCTCGAAGAGACCGAGGGAGCCCGCCGCTCGCTGCCGATCTTCGTCGGCGGACCGGAGGCGACGGCGATCGCCTTTGCCCTCCAGGGCGTCGAGCCCCCGCGCCCGATGAGTCACGACCTCATGCGCGAGCTCGTCGAGACCCTCGGGGCAAAAGTCGTGCGCGTGGTCGTGACCGAGCTGCGGGACGGGACGTTCTTCGCCGAGCTCCATCTTCGGGCGGGCGAGCGCGACCTGATCGTGTCTTGCCGACCGTCCGACGCGATCGCCCTCGCCACTCGCACGCACTCGCCCCTCTACGTTGCCGACGACCTCATGGAGACCGAGGGGCTCGTGATCGAGCCGGACGACGACGACGTCACCGTGGAGGGCAACCCGGACGAGCTCGTCGGGGAGTTCAGAGAGTTCCTCGACAGGATCCGGCCGGAGGACTTCACCTCCTGACGCGCCGCAAGGCCTGTCCTCGACACTGGAGCCGCCTGTCCTCGACGCCGCGCGTCCTGGGCTGGCTATGAACCCTGAAGCTAAAGCTGCGGTAGACGTCGGCCTTTAGAGTCCTGGTCAAGGTATCGACCGGTCGTTGACGTCGAGCTCTGCGCGCCGTAACCTGATTACGAGGGTGTAATTACCGCGCTGTGCTCCGCCAGGGCAAGGAGCGTCGCGCGGGAACAGAGGACAGGGGCACGAGATGGACCAAGACGGTTTCCGCGGGCCACAGGTGTGCAGCATCGTGGGCATCACCTACCGCCAGCTCGACTACTGGGACCGGACCGGCCTGAGCCGGCCGTCGCTTGCGAAGGCCCACGGCAGCGGCTCCCAGAGGCTCTACTCCTACCGGGACCTCCTCGAGCTCCGGGTGATCAAGCAGCTCCTCGACGGAGGCGTGAACCTCCGCCAGGCCCGGCGAGCCATCGAATGCCTCAGGGAGTCGGTCGGGGAGGACCTCGCGACGGCCAACCTCGTCATCGTCGGCGAGGGTTCGGTGCTCATGAGGACAGGTGAGGAGATCATCGACCTGCTGCGGGGTGGCCAGGGAGTCTTCAACGTGGTGCCCCTCGCGGGCGTCCTCGGCGATGTCGACGCCGGCATCCTTCGCATCGACGCCGCCCGCGCCGGGACAGGGGCTCCGTCGCCGGCCGGGTTGGAAGGTTCCTCGGGCGAGGGCAGCGGAGGCTCGGGCGCGGCCGAGCTGGTCGAGGGAGGCTAGACGCTCTCCGGTCGGCGATCAGCCGTGGTGCCCGAGCCGCGTCCGCACTCTGCGGTGCGGTTCGCCCACGACTCCGAGCGCATGTTCGCCCAGTTGCTCGACTACTACGAGGTCGCCTGGGAGTACGAGCCCGTCGAGTTCGTGCTGTCGTGGGGATCCGACGGGCAGCCCACGAGCGCCTTCCGACCGGACTTCTACTTGAGCGAGCACGACCTGTTCCTCGAGCTGACGACGCTCCGCCAGGAGCTTGTCACGGTGAAGAACCGCAAGCTGCGGCAGATGGCCGAGCTCTATCCCGAAGTGCGCGTGAGGGTGCTCTACCGGCGAGATGTGTTCAGGTTGCTGGGAAAGTACCTGCCAGAGGCAACGGCTAGATTGGCCGGGTGACCCTCAAACACTCGCCATTGCAAGACCAACACGTGGAGCTGGGCGCCAAGCTCGTGGACTTCGGCGGCTGGGAGATGCCGCTGTCGTACCCCGACGGCACCATATCGGAGCATCTTGCCTGTAGGAATGACGCCGCCGTCTTCGACGTGAGCCACCTCGGCACCGTGCGCGTGAACGGTCCCGGGTCCTTCGAGCTGTTGCAGACCAGCCTCACCAACGACTTGAGGAAGATCGGCCCCGGGCGCGCCCAGTACCAGCACCTGCTCGACGAGGCCGACGCCTCGGTGCTGGACGACATCATCGTCTGGTGGGTGGCCGAGGATCGCTTCGACGTCATGCCGAACGCCTCCAACACCGCTCGGGTGATCTCGGTCATCGGGGGCCATGATGTGACCGAGGAGAGAGCGATCATCGCCGTGCAAGGTCCCCGCGCGCGAGAGCGCCTGGCGGCTGTCTCGGCCAACGCCGCGGCGGTCGGCCACTTCGCCGTGGCGGACTTCGAGTTCGAAGGAGTGCCGTGTCGCGTCGCCGGCACCGGCTACACGGGCGAGGACGGCGTCGAGTGCGCTGTGCCGGGCGAGATCGCCCCGGCGTTCTGGCGCGCGGTCGTGGGCGCCGGAGTCAAGCCTGCCGGTCTCGGTGCTCGAGACACCCTCCGCCTGGAGGCCGGACTGCCCCTGCACGGCCACGAGCTCGGCGCCGGTATCACCTCGCTGCAGGCCGGCCTCGGTTGGGCGGTCAGCTGGGACAAGGGTCCCTTCCGTGGCCGGGAGGCACTCGAGCCCGAGAGGATCGCCGGCCCACGCCGGCGCCTGCGGGGCCTTCTCGCCGAGGGGCGTCGTCCGCCGCGCAACGGGGACGCGATTCTCGTCGGCGACGACGTCGCAGGCGAGGTCACGAGCGGCAACTACTCGCCGGTGCTCCAGCGCGGCATCGCGCTCGGCTTCTTGCCTCCGAAGACAGCGATGGGAGCGCCCGTCGAGATCGCCGTGCGGGGCGGGAACGTTCCTGCCATCGTCGTGAAGCCTCCGTTCCAGAAGTTGACTCTTCTCGGCAACAAGGGCGAGGGTGGACCTGCCCGGGCTACCGGCTCGGACAGTGGAGAAGGGAGCGGGTCGTGAGCGCGCCTTTTGTCGCACATACGGATTCCGAGATCGCCGAGATGCTTGCTTTTCTCGGTCTCGAGCAGCTCGACGACCTGTTCGCCGAGATCCCCGGGGCGCTTCGTCTCCATGGCGGTCTGGATCTGCCCTCCGCGATGAGCGAGCCCGACGTCGCCTACAGGCTCGACGACCTGGCCGCCAACAACCGGCCCTGCGGGCGTGACCTCGTCTGCTTCGCGGGCGCGGGCTCTTACGACCACGAGATCCCTGCGGTCGTCCAGTCCCTGGCGTCCCGCTCGGAGTTCCTCACGGCATACACCCCGTACCAACCCGAGGTCTCCCAGGGGGTGCTGCAGGCCGTTTTCGAATTCCAGACGATGATCGCCCGGCTGGCGGGGCTGGACGTCGCCAACGCCTCCCTCTACGACGGCGCGGCAGCGCTCGTCGAGGCCGTGAATCTCGCCGTCGTGGCCACCGGCCACAACCGCGTGCTCTGCTCGCAGGGAGTCAATCCCCACTGGCGCCAGCAGCTCGGAACGTTCTCACACGGCTCCGGCCACGAGATCGACATCGTGCCGCTCTCCGGAGGAGTCACCGCCTGGGCCGAGGTCGGAGACGAAGGCCCCTTCGGCGCGGTCGTCGTCGCCGCGCCCAACTTCCTCGGCTGCCTGGAGGACATCGGTGCCGCCCGCGCCGTCGCCGACCGCTTCGGGGCCCGCCTCGTCGTGTGCTTCGACCCCGTGTCGGCCGGACTGCTCCACCCGCCGGGCGAGCTGGGCGCAGACGTGGTGGTGGGGGAGGGCCAGCCCTTCGGCACGACCCTCGGCTTCGGCGGACCGTACCTCGGCCTGTTCGCCTGCCGGCTCGCGGACGTGCGGCGCATCCCCGGGCGCATCGTCGGAGAGACCGTCGACCGGCTCGGCCACCACGCGTACGTGATGACCCTGCGGGCGCGCGAGCAGGACATCCGTCGCGAGCGCGCCTCGTCCAACGTCTGCACGAACCAGACGCTCATGGCCGTGACCGCGGCCATCCATCTCTCCTGGCTCGGCCCGGACGGCCTGCGGGAGGTTGCGCTCCGCTCGGCCAGAGCCACCCGGTACACGCGGGAGGCCCTCTGCAGAATCGAAGGAGTCGAGCCCTTGACCACCGCCCCGATGTTGCGTGAATTCGGCGTCCGCACCCCTGTCGCCCCCGAGACGCTCGTGGAGCGCCTGGTGGAGGCCGGGTTCCTCGCCGGCGTGCCGGTCCGGGCCGGATTCGAGGAGACGGCCTATGACGGCGGG
>Ga0182021_10011299_pt1 | contig 10594 bp, 6 predicted proteins | sample 612E3MmetaG_FD_120493 | JGI IMG/M metagenome (GOLD analysis project Ga0182021, IMG submission 120493) | Permafrost microbial communities from Stordalen Mire, Sweden - 612E3M metaG (Illumina Assembly) | ecosystem: Environmental > Terrestrial > Soil > Wetlands > Permafrost | place: Sweden... | reverse complement strand
TGGCGCGCATCCAGGCGCGCCTGCGCCGCATGCCGTCCGGGATCTCGGTGGCGCCGGAGACCCGGGACGCGGGTAGCCTCATGACCGGAGACCTGGTGCTCGACCGCGACGCTCACGTCATACGAACGCCCGCCGGCGAAGCCGCGCTCAATCCCAAAGAGCACGATCTGCTCGAACTCCTCCTCTCCCGGCCCGGGCACCTGTTCCCCCGGGAGGAGATCGTCGAGCGGGTGTGGCACCAGAAGTACCTCCCCGCATCGCGCAGCCTCGACGTGCACATACGCCGCCTGCGCTCAAAACTCGCCCAGATCGGCGCCCGGGTGGAGCTCCAGACGGTGCGAAGCGTCGGCTACAGACTGACGCCGCTGTAAGGGGAGCATAGTGCGACTACGCTACAAGCAGCCCATGGCGTTCGCCCTCACCACCCTCGTCTTCGCGGGGATAGTCGCCCTGGTCGCCGCTCTGGCGCTGCGGAGCGTCTACCTGCAGCGTCTCGAGGACGACATGTCTCTCCAGGCTCACCAGTTCGCCGCGGTCCTGCAGCAAGAGGCGACCTCGGGAAACGCGGCGGACGCCTCCTACCTGCAGACCCTCACCGACAAGGCCGGAGATGCCGGGAATGTCCGGCTCACCCTCATCGCGCATGACGGCACTGTCCTGGGCGACTCCGTCGCCGACCCCACGACCATGGAGAATCACGCCACGCGCCCGGAGGTGGCGCAGGCATTGGCCGGGCACGAGGGCCGCGACCGGCGACAATCGACCACGGTCGGCCAAGTAGAGGTGTATGTAGCCATCCCGTTGCCGAAGAGCAGTGCCGCATGGTCGAGCGGCGTCGTCCGGACCGCCCTGCCGGCGAGCCGGGTGGACTCATTGGTGTCCGCTTCGTGGCGGGTCCCCTTGATCGTGTGGATCGTGCTGCTCGTACCGACGCTGGCCATCGCGTACTTCCTGACCCGCTCCATCACCTTGCCGCTCAGCCGCCTCCGGGGAATGACGGCCCGGGTCGCGTCCGGCGACCTGGCCTACAGGACGAGCGTCCGGCGCAAGGACGAACTGGGAGACCTGGCGACCTCGCTCAACGGCATGGCAGGGCAACTCGAGAGTCAGGTGGAACAGCTCGCCTCGGAGAAGGAACGACTGGCTCAGGTGCTCACGGCGATGAGCGAGGGTGTGGTGGTAGTGGATGCCGACGGCCGCCTGCTTCGCGCCAACCCTGCCGCTGAGACCATCCTGGGGACCGAACTCGAGGCCCACGCGGGCAGTCCGCTCGTAGTCAGAGCGCGGGCCTTCCCCGACCGGGCCCTCGCGGATAAGGCGCGCCAGACCGGCGGCCCGGTCACCGAGATCGTCGATTGGCCGGGAGGCCGGCAGCTGTGGGTCGAGGCTGTGCCTCTTCGGGCCGGCGACGGCCAGGCTGGGCAGATACTGTTCGTCATCAGGGACGAGACCGCCCGACTCGCGATCGACCGGATCCGCCGCGACTTCGCCACGAACGTGTCCCATGAGTTGAAGACCCCGCTTGCCGGGCTCTCGCTGCTCGCCGGCACCCTGAAGCATGCCCTCGAAGAGGACCCGGACCAGGCGGCTGTGTTCGTGGAACGACTGGCGGCGGAGATCGGCCGCTTGACGGTCTTGACGAACGACCTACTGACCCTGTCGCGGCTCGAGGAGCCGGGCACGCAGATCGAGAAAGAGTTCGTCCGCCTGGACCTGAAGCAATTGGCCGAGGAGACCGTGGAGGAGGTTCGTCCGCAGGCCGAGGCCAAGGGACAGAGCCTTTCCGTGCAGACGTCCCCGGTCCCGCCGGTGCTCGGCGATGCCGTCTCGCTCTGCACGTTGATCCGCAACCTGCTCGATAACGCGATCCGGTACACCGAGGCGGGCGGCCACATCTCCATCGACGTGACGCAGGAGCCCAAGACTGGGCCGGCCCGCTTGGTCGTACTGGCCGTGCAAGACGATGGCGTAGGCATCCCGGCGGCCGACCAGCGGCGGATCTTCGAGCGGTTCTACCGGGTCGACAAGGCGCGATCGAGGGAGACCGGCGGCACCGGCCTGGGCCTGAGCATCGTGAGGCACGTGGCGGAGCGGCATGGCGGCCAGGTGGACGTCACGAGCACACTCGGCTCGGGTTCCACGTTCACGGTCAGACTTCCGATCGCCCCTCTGGAGTAGCCGGCCGGCCTAACCCAGGTAGTAGTCCTTGCGCCGCTGCGCGTAGCGGGTGCGTAACATCGCGTCCCGAGCGAGGGCTGCCAACTGGTCGGCCTGCTCGAGCGGCGGCGACCATACGTCGCCGCTGTGCATCCGGAAGACCACCTGACCTTCCACCACGTCCACTCCCTCTATCGCTTCGAGGGGGATCACCTCGGGACTGTCCGTCTTCATGCCGATGAGCACCGCCTGGGTGGTGAGCTGCAACTCGCCGTTGTCCCAGACCACTCGCTCCTGGCCGTCGAACGCGCGCACGTCCTTGGCCCGCAGGTCGCCGCGGACGCCGACCGCCCGCCCGAACCGCCGCGATATCACCTCGCCGATGCCCTTCGTGATCTGGTAGCCCAGTTGCTTGTCGCACGCACACAGCTCCCGGAGCATGGGACCGTTCACCACGATGGCCTCCGACGGTTCCGCCGCCCAGGCGGAGGCGGTGTACACGTGGGGCTCCATCGCCGCCGACCAGCCCAAGACGTCCCCCGGCCAGATCTCGTCGATGAGGACTTGGCGGCCTTGCGGGTCGCGCACGCGGACGTCCGCCTTGCCCCTCAGGAACAGGTAGAGCTCGTCGGCCGGCGATCCCTCGGAGATCAGCAGATCGCCCTTGCTGAACGTCTCCAGCCGGGAGATCCGCCCGATGGCGTCCAGTTGGGCGAAATCCAGGTCGCGGAGGATCTTGAAGCGATGGAACTCGTCGATCCCCCGCCCTCGGACGGCATGGCCCAGCCGCGCCGACATCACCTCGCCGATGGCCTTGAAGACCGCATAGCCCACCTGCTTGCTGCCGTCACAGAGCTCGCGCAGCCCCTTGCCGTCCACGAGGAGCAGCTTCACCGGCTCCGTCGCCCAGGCGGAGGCAGTGTACACGTGGGGCTCCACCACCGCTCCCCACCCGAGGACGTCGCCGGATCCGAGCTCGTCTATCTGTGCGTGCCCGCCGCCGGATTCCCGGACCTTCACGGCGGCGCGGCCCTCCACCAGCAGGTAGAGCTGCTCGGCCGGGCCTCCTTCCTCGATCAGCTGCTCCCCGGACGCGCACTCCCGCGCCTCGGTAAGGAGCAGGACGGCGCCCAGCTCCGCGTCATCCAGCCCGGAGAATATGTTGAACTGCCGCAACTGTTCGATGCGTTCCATGTTCACTGCTCCCTGGATAGTAGCTCTGCGCTCGATCCGCTTCTGCCGCCTCGCCCTCACCGGGTCGGCCCCGCCGGCCACCGCTGCGAGGTACTTCTGGGCCATCCGCCGCGCTTCGTCCGGAGGCAGCACGGCCACCCGGCCGAGAGTGAACCGGCGGGACTCCCCGGCCGCGTTGCGATAGCGGATCACGTAGGAGGCGGCTCCGGACGGCCTCAGGCGGATCCCGAAACCGGGCAGGTCCTCGTCGGCGACGTAGATCTCCCTGTCCTGGTTGGGTGTGAGACTGTCGATGATCCTCTTGGTGATCCGTGGCATCGCCCACCTCCGAGCCGTCTCGCGGGCCTTCGTCGCAAGTATCCCCAGGGGACGCAATAGGGACACATGCCGCACGCCGGCAATCCTAGTGAGCCGAATGAGCGGCGTCAAGGGAAGCAGCCGGTGCTGCCGTCCGGCGGAAGGCGTAGGATAGGAGCGTGAACATCATCAAGGTGTGCTGCATCGCGATGATCCTCGCAGCGAGCTGTGCCGCGTCGGCCTGCGCAGGGACTGCCGGCTCGACGACCACCCTTGGCCTCACCGGTTCTACCGTGACCACCGACGGTGCCGTCACTTCCTCGCTCGGGCCGCCGGCGGCGCCCACCACCACACCGCCGGCACCGACGACCGGCACCTCCCTCGTCTCTCCCACCACCCCGTCCACCGAGGCCGTTCTCCCCGGCAGCAGCACCAGCACCACCGCCGGAGACGGCGCCCAGGCCCTCGTCCTCAAGGTCGTCGACGGCGACACCATCCGGGTGCGCATGCTTGGCGGCGCCTTCCCCGGGGCTACGGACGGCGCCACGGAGGAAGTGCGGATCATCGGCATCGACGCGCCTGAGACCGGCGAGCCTTTCTCGGCCGCGGCTACTGCCGCGCTTAAGCGCTTGTGCGGCGGCAAGAAGGTCAGCCTCGACGCGGATACGGACACCCGCGACCAATACGGGCGGGTGCTCGCCTACGTCTTCCTCGAGAACGACACCTTCGTCGATGCGGAGATGCTGCGGCTCGGTCTCGCCACCCTGTACATCGTGCCTCCGAACGAGCGGTTCGCCGACGAACTGGCGGACGCGCAGGCCGAGGCCGAGGAGACTCACACCGGCGTCTGGGCGGCCACCAAGCCCAGCCCCCTGGCCATCGTCACCGTCAACTACAACCCCCCGGGCGACGACACCCTGGACCTCAACGGGGAGTACGTCGTGTTCCGGGTTGTGACGGCCGGCAGTCTGAAGGGCTACGCGGTCGAGGATGCGTCGGGCAAGCACTTCGATTTCCCTGCTCGCCTCTACCAGAAAGGCCAGACGATCACGCTGCATTCCGGCCACGGGGAGGACACCGCCTCCGACCTCTACTGGGGCGTCAGCGGCTCGGCCATCTGGAACAACGACGGCGACACGGTGAAGGTGCTCGATGCGCAGGGGCGCATCGTGGCCATCTATGCATACCCGAGCACCGGGTAGCGCGCCGCGGGCAGAAGCTCTCGTGCACCCATCCAAGCTCACGCTCTACCTACTGAGCACTAGTTTAGTGTAGAACCGCAGCCTCGCTCGTACTATGATGGCCCTAGGTCAGGTCGGTGGCCGGCCAGGTCGGGCCGGCAACGTCGAGAGGAGCGGTCGTGGGGGAACAACGGTTGGAATCCAAGGGCCCGGTGAACAAGTCCGGCGAGAAGGTCATCGTCAGGGACATGTGCTTCATCGGGGTCAGTTGGGGCGGCAACGCCTGCATGGTCGACAGCAAAGACGGCAAGGTCATCCGCATCCGCCCTGCCCGCTTCTACGACCAGTACACCAAGGAAGACGTCAAGCCCTGGCTCATGAAGGCCCGGGGCCAGACCTTCGACCCCGGAGACAAGACCCTGCCTCCGCCCATCTCCCTCTGTTATAAGAAACGGGTCTTCTCCCCCGCGCGCATCCGCTACCCCATGAAGCGGGTGGACTTCGACCCAAGCGGCGCCCCCGGCTCGGTCGGCCCGGGCGGCCGCAACATCGCCAACCGGGGCACGAGCAAGTTCGTGCGCATCAGCTGGGACGAGGCGCTCGATATCGTCACGTCCGAGATGAACCGGATGAAGGAGACCTACGGGCCCACCGCCATCCTGTATCAGAACGACCAGCACGGCGAGAACAAGACGGTGCACGGCCCCCACGGCTGCGGCCGCAAGCTTCTCGACCTGTTCGGCGGTTACACCCACCAGGTCCGCAACGCAGACAGCTGGGAAGGCTGGTATTGGGGAGCCAAGCACGTCTGGGGCTGCGAGTTCATCGGTCAGCAACTCCCGCAGAGCAACCTGCTCTACGACATCTCCAAGAACGCCGAGCTCCTGCTGTTCTGGGGCTGCGATCCGGAGACCACCCCCTGGGGCTGGGGCGGCCAGCTGGTCTCCCGCTTCAACTACTGGTGGAGTGAACTCGGCATCAAGCAGATCTACATCGCCCCCGACTGCAACTACGGCAACGCCGTCCATGCCGACAAATGGATCCCGGTGCTCCCCAACACCGACGCCGCCCTTTACCTGGCCATCGCCCAGCGCTGGTTCGAGACGGGCACGTATGACAAGGCCTATCTGGAGACCCACGCCTACGGCGTCGAGAAGTTCGAGGACTACGTCATGGGCACGGAAGACGGAGTGGTGAAGAGCCCCGAGTGGGCGGCGCCCATCACCGGCGTGCCGGCCCGCACCATCAAGGCTCTGGCCGACGAGTGGGCCTCCAAACGGACGACCATCGTCATCTCCAACGGCGGCCCGGCCATCCGCGGGCCGTACTCCACCGAACCCGCGCGTCTACAGGCGCTCCTCTTGGGCATGCAAGGTCTGGGCAAGCCGGGCGTGAACCAGGCCAAGATGATCGAGTGGGCCCTTTCCCTGCTCCCCGAAAACCAGGCGGCGCCCATGCCGTCCATCCAGTGCAACATCGACGCCGCCTACCGCGGCGACGGCCCAGCGGAAGAAAAGCGCGACTCCTGCATCCCCAAGACCCTCGTACCAAAGCTCATCATGGAAGGCGAGGGTACCTGGTACGGCAACCGCTACGGCATGCGCTCCGGCCGCGAAGACCAGTTCATCGAGTACAAGTATCCCGCCGATGGAGCCTCCAAGATCCACATGATCTGGACCGATTCCCCCTCCTGGATCACCTGCTGGAACGACGGCAACAACTTCATCCGGGCCCTCAAGCACCCGGATATCGAGTTCATCATGTGCCAGCATCCCTGGATCGAGAACGACGCCCTCTTCGCCGACGTCCTCCTGCCCGTGAACACCAAGTTGGAAGAGGACGACATCGGTTCTGACGTCTTCTCCGGCCAGATGGACATGCTCTATCCCGAACCGCGCTGCATGGAGTCGCTCGGCGAGTCGGTGAGCGACTACGAGGTGGTCTGCAAGATCGCCGAGAAGTTGGGCCTCCTCGAGGAGTACACCGGCGGCATGAGCGTGCCCGACATCATCCGGGACGGCTTCGACAAGTGCCCGGTGAGCGAGCACATCGCCTGGGACGAGTGGCTGGAGAAGGGCTACTTCGTGGTCCCGCCGACGCCCGACTGGGAGAGCACCCCCGCCGGCTTCTACAAGTTCTGGGAAGACCCGGTGGCCAACCCGCTGCAGACTCCCACCGGCAAGCTCGAGTTCTACTCCACCGGGCTGGCCGAGCACTTCCCGAACGATCCCGAGCGTCCTCCGGTGCCGCACTGGATCGCCGAGGGTGAGTCACACCAGGAGACCATCGGCACCGAGCGGAGCAAGAAGTATCCGCTGCTCGTCATGAGCAACCACCCGCGCTGGGGCGTGCACTCGCAGCACGACGACGTCACCTGGTTCCGGGAGATCGAGACCTGCAAGATCCGCGGCGTGGACGGCTATCAGTACCACCCGCTGTGGATGAACCCGGCCGACGCGGCCGCCCGCGGCATCAAGTACGGCGATGTGGTCTCCATCTACAACGAGCGGGGAGTCGTGCTGGCCGGCGCATTTGTGACCGAGCGAATCATGGCCGGCGCGGTGGGCATGGACCACGGGGCCAAGTACGACCCCATCGTGGCCGGGGAGATCGACCGGGGCGGCGTCATCAACACAATCGTCCCGCGCAACTGCACCTCCAAGAACACCGTGGGCATGGCTGTCTCCGGCTTCCTGGTGGAGGTGGAGAAGACCGACCTCGAGACGCTCAATCGGAAGTATCCGGAGGCCTTCGCACGGGAATGTCACATCACGGCCGGGCCGTGCATCGCGGGGATCATGGAGTAGACAGCCGAAGTCAGCGGAGGGTGGTGCGGAGCAAGTACCTGTCGAATTGCGGGACGGTGAATGCTGCCGAGCCGTAGGCCGGAGCGTACAGTAGACCCTTCTCAATGAGGCGCGCTCTCGTTGGAGCCGCTTGCTGAGCGGTCTTTCCTAGCTTCTCCGCCACCTCCCCAGCGGTGTGTGGACCGGGTCCGCACTCCGCCATGGCTCTCATGTACTGACGTTCGACGTGGCTTGCTCGCTCTATCCGAACCCGGAAGAAGCTCTCGTCGAGCTTTTCCTCCACCAGGGGCTGAGCAGCCAGGGCATCAATGGCCGTGATCGGCGAGGCGGCAGAGAAGTCCCAGACGATGCTCCCGTACTCCTGAAGGAAGTATGGGTAGCCCTGTGTGTATTCGACTATCTGCTCGACCGCCGCAGCTTCGTAGTCGACACCCCGTTCCTTCGCTGGGACCGTGAGGGCCTTCACCGCATCCGCCCGGGTCAGTTCTCCGATACGGGGAAAGGTGAAAAGCCGCTCGCTGTACGACTTTGCCTCGCCGGCGAGCGCCGGTATCTGCGGCAACCCAGCGCCCACCAGGGTCACTGGCAGATTGCGTTGGACCGTCTTGTGCAGCGCGGTTATCAGCGCTTCGAGTTCGTCTACCCGAAGGTACTGCAGTTCGTCGAAAAGGAAGACCACTCCCCTCCCCGACTCCTTCGCCGCCTCTCCGAGAGCCACCAAGAGATCGGTCAGATCCTCGGTGAGATCCCCACTGTCTGCCTCTCCAGGAAGCGGGCCCACATCGAGTCCGATCGCCACCGAGCCGTGAGGATCGAAGGTCAGGCTGAAGGACTTGAGCACTCCCGCCGCGCGCCGTGCCCGGTCCCGCCACCGGTCGGCCGTAGAGAGTCGGAGCAGAGCCTGTCGCGCAAGCCGGGCGAAACGATTGGCGAAACTGGCATTCTTGGTGATCTCCGTGTCGAGCGCGACCCATCCGTGCTCATCCGCGATCTCGCGGAACGCGCCTAGCAGAACCGTTTTCCCTACTCCTCGGAGCCCCGTGATGATCATCGACTGCTGGGTGAGCCCGTTCTCCATCCTGGTGAGAAGAACATCGAAGACCTCGAGCTCGCGATCGCGGCCGACGAGAAAGGGCGGCTGCGCGCCTGCATTGGGCGTATAGGGGTTCGTACGTCTGTCCACGCTGCTCCTTGGGGGTACGCGAAAGTTTATCAGCGGACGCTAAACCTGGATAAACTTCCTAAACTTCCTCGATCCGCCGGTTTATCATCCGAGAGTAAACCTTGGTAAACTTCGTAAACTGACGCCCTAGGCGCCCCTGGTCACTCTAGCGCCCCGACCGGACGGAACACGGGTCCGGCTTCGGGGTACAGTATGTATCCGATGGAAATGACGGACGCGAGCCGCTCGTGTAGCGCGACGGCATCGCGGCCGCACGACGAGCCAACAGGAAAGAAGGAGCGCGAGATGAACGTAAAAGACGCAGTGATGAAGCGCAAGAGCATCCGTTCTTATCAGGACAAACCTGTCTCCGAAGAGGATCTGGCTACCATCATCAACGCCGGGCGCTGGGCGCCCAATGCCGGCGAATACACCATGTCGGTGATCCGCAACAAGGACCTCGTGGCCCAAGTCAACCAGAAGACTTTGGAAGCCATGCGCGCTTCCGGCAATGACTTCTTGGTGGAGCGGGCCAGCATTCCGGGCTACCTCCCGCTGTACGGCGCGCCCGTGGTAATCCTCCTGTCCGGCCCCATCGCTGTCAACCACACCCAGGCCAACTGCGCCGTGGCAGTGGAGAACATGCTGCTGCAGGCCACCGAACTCGGTATGGGCTCCGTGTTCCTCCGCTCCCCCTCCTACGCGCTCAACCGGCCGGAGAACGTAGCCCTGGCGCGCGAAGCAGGCATTGCGGAAGGCTCCCAGATGGAATGCGGCATCGCCATCGGGCACATCGCCGACGAGACCAAGTTCGCCCGCATGGAGCGGGAACCGCGCGGGACGGTCAAGTGCATCGACTGATCACGGCTGCAGCGACGCGGCCTGCGGGCCGCCCGGCGCCGGCGCTTCGCGCCGAAGCCACCCCTCATAGTGAGCGTGAAGCCCGGCTGCCCCTCTTGGGCGGCCGGGCTTCAGATTTCTCACAACGCTGTGACGCTTATGACATACCTGCTCAGTCCTCGGACCCCGAGCTAGGAGGCGTGGGCGCCACCGGCGCCGCAGGCGGCCGACCTACGTACCGTCCGTGCCTCTTCGCGTTCCACCGCCATGACCGGTAGACGATGTAGGCGATGATCGCCAGCACCACCAGCACCGGCACGATGATCCCCAGCGCCCGGACGATGGCGTTCACAGCTTTCACGAAGTTGTGAGCCCCGTCGCCGAAGGCCTTCCCGACGCCCCAAGGGGCCCCGGAGGTGGTCGTGGTGGTCACCGGCGCGGCGCCGGCCTCGCGGATGTTGATGGTGAGCGTGGAGTAGCTGGTGTGCTCCTGGAGGTAGCGCTGCCGGCCCTTCAGCTGCTCGAGCTCGTCCTGGGCCGCGGTGACCACCTCCTGCACCTGGACGATGTCCTGGATGGTGGTCGCCTTGTCGTAGAGCTTGCGGAAGGTGTCGAGCTTGGCCTGCGAGTTGATGATGCGCGCCTGCAGGTCCACGTACTCCTGGGTCACGTCCTGCGTGGAGATCTGCTGGTTCTTGAGCGTGCCCAGCTTGTCCGCGTCGGCGACGGCCGCGCTGAACGAGGCGACGGGGACCCGAACGGCCACGGTGCCCGCGTCGATCTTCCCCTTGTCCCCGGAAGCGGAGGATTGGGAAGTGATGATGTAGCCGCCGTACCGGTCGGCGAGCAGAGCGGCGTTGGTGAACGCGGTCTGGAAGCCGCCGCTCGCCACTTCGATGTCGAGCACCGCGTCGCCGATGATCTTCTGCCCGGATTCGCCCGTAAGCGTGGAGACG
>Ga0182021_10011298_pt1 | contig 10595 bp, 7 predicted proteins | sample 612E3MmetaG_FD_120493 | JGI IMG/M metagenome (GOLD analysis project Ga0182021, IMG submission 120493) | Permafrost microbial communities from Stordalen Mire, Sweden - 612E3M metaG (Illumina Assembly) | ecosystem: Environmental > Terrestrial > Soil > Wetlands > Permafrost | place: Sweden... | reverse complement strand
GCTGCCGGTGAAGCGGAGACGGGCTCTGCTGGCGAGCAACCCGTTCGAGGAATAGCCGGTGCGGAACTCATCGCGGACGATGAGAAGGGCGTGGTCCTCCCGACGCGTTCTTTTGCCTGGGCCCGGGGCCGACCAGCGGGAGGCGGCACGGCCCCACCCCAGGATTTGGTTTTGTTTTGGTTGGAACCACATCGGACCGATAGATTCCGCCATGCCTTGAAAACGCTTACTGGGCGCCCAGTATCGGCTCTTTGAAGCAGTGGGAAGCGAGTGGCGGGAAGGGATCGTCGCAAATTCTCCTTGGCGATTGAAACCCCCGGGCTTACCGGCCCGGTCGTGCGGAGAGTTTCCCGGTAAAGGGCGAACTTTGCCTTCGCGCCACCTCCGCAGGTAGGATACGTGTCTCATGTTGCCGCCGGAGCCTCCTGGTGCGGAGGAGTAAAGTATTTCAAGGTCGCGGCCCCCTGGACCCCGCCGGAAGTAGCCGCAGCCGCGGCGTCCTGCTCGAACTCTTCCGGCGTTCGGTACCCCAATGCCGAGTGGAGTCGTAGGCGGTTGTAGTAACGGTCGATGAACTCTTCCAGGTGCTCGGAAAGCTCCTGGAAATCGCGGTATTGGTTGCAGTAGATTTCCTCCTGTTTCAACGTCTTCATAAAGCTCTCACAGAAGGCATTGTCATAGGGGTTGGCCGGCCGGCTCATGCTCGGGATGATGCCGCCGGTCTTCAGCGCCTCCACGTAATCGGTACAGGCGTATTGAACTCCGCGGTCGGAGTGATGGACCAGGCCCGGCGGCGGCTGCCGCCGGGTGATGGCCTGCTGCAGCGCCGTGATCGTCAACCTGGCCGCCAGGGTACGATCCAAAGCCCAGCCGACCGCCTTGCGGGAGAACCGGTCGATGACCACCGCCAGGTAGACAAATTCGGCGCGCAGCCGGATGTAGGTGATATCGGCTACCCAGAGCTGATTGACGCCGGTCAGGGTCATGCGCGCCGCCAGGTTCAGATAGACCTGGCAGTCGTGTTGCGAATCCGTAGTGAGGATGTACTTGCGATGGCGGATCGCCAGCAGGTTATCTTCCCGCATGATGCGCTGCACCCGCTTGCGGTTGACGATCATGCCCCGCCGGTGTAGATCCTCTGTGACCCTCAGCTTCCCGTAACGACGGTGGTGGACCAGCACGATCTCGTGGATGGCCTGCCGCACGGCCATTTCCTCCTCGTCGGGTGCCACCACTTTTAGATGCCGGTAGTAGCTGGGCCGGCTGACTTCGGCCAGAAAACACATCCGTTCCACCCCTAGCGTGCCTTGCTCTTGCTTCCACGAGTGGATGGTGTCGTAGATGCTGTGGCGCCAAGCGCGGTATCCTGCTGGCGGCCCTCCTTGACCTTGAGCAAGGCACTTCTGAAAAAATCCGTCTCCAGGGCCTTGTCCGCCAGCACCGCTTTCAGTTTCAAGATTTCACCCTGTAACTGTTTCTCTTTGCGGTCTTCTGCGGTAATTCCCAGATTCGCGTGGTGCGGTTCGGGGCGGCCTTCGAACTGGTACTTCCAGGTGTAGAGGAGCTTCCGCTGCAGTTTCAACTCGCGGGCCAAAGCTCCAATGTTTTCGCAGGTCTTCATCCGTTCGACGACCTGCCGTTTGAACTCCACGGTGTGACGACGCCACTTTGCCATCTTGGCCATTGTGTCTCCATTCGCTGCAAAGTGCGTCTATTCGGCGTGTCTCAAAAATGGGGTCCAGTCCATAAAGCCGGCTACTGCAATTCGCTCACCGGGCGCGTTCTCTCCGCAGTCTTCGAAGTTTCCAACACCGTTGGCGCCGGCTTCCTCGAGAAAGTCTATGAACGCGCCCTACTCCTCGCTCTTACCCTCCGCGGCATCCGGGCCACCTCCCAAACTTCACTAGCCGTCACCTACAAAGGCCACGCCGCCGGGCGTTACTTCGCCGGCCTCGTCGTCGAGGATCGACTCGTGATCGAAGTGAAATGTGTGGAAGCCTCGCGGCCGGCCGCACCGCGCCATGCCTCAACTACCCCCGAGCCTCCGGCCTCCGCGCCGATTGAGCCGCTCCCATTCGAGTAAACCTTTTTCGGTCACAACCGCTCCCAATCAATATCTCCTTTCCTTTCATCATCCGCCGCCCCCCAATTTCAGACTCCAGCCCCTCCTGTGCAATCCTCAAAGCGGAGGGGTTCAACGCCATGCCGCGCCCGCGCCAACGCACCACCGCCACCGCCCCGCCCGCCCCCCTCCGAACGCCCCGCAACCAAATTTCCCGAACGAACCCATTTTCCCCGCCCAAACCACACAAAACACAACCACTTACTCCCCGCGAAACGAACCCGTTTCCCCCTCTCCAAACGTCCCTCGAACCGCCACCCGGCCCACTCCGTCTACACTAGAAGACATCGCCATGCCCTCCCCGGATCGCTCATGAGAATCCTCGCCCTTACAGCCGGCGCCGCCCGCATGTATTGCGGCAGTTGCCTCCGCGACAACACCCTGGCAGCGGAACTCCAGCGGCAGGGCCATGACGTCACCCTGCTCCCCCTCTATACCCCCACCCGCACCGACGAGCCCAACGTCAGCTCGCCCGAGGTCTCCCTCAACGGCATTAGCGTGTGTCTCTGCCAGGAGGCCGCCTTCTTCCGCCGTCCCCGCCCGCTGCTCGACCGCTTGTGGGACGCGCCCTGGATGCTGCATCTCGCAACCCAAACCTCCATCCGCGTGAACCCCCATTCGCTCGGCGCCATGACGGTCTCCATGCTGCGCGGCGAAGAGGGCCATCAGCTCAAGGACATTCGTAAGTTGACCGCCCGGCTGCGCGCCCTGCTTACTCAGGCCCCGCCCGACATAGTAACCCTGCCTAACTCTCTTCTAATAGGGCTGGCACGCCCCATCCGCGAAGCCCTGCGCCGCCCGGTATGTTGCACCCTGCAAGGCGAAGAGATCTTCCTCGACCAGTTACCCGAACCGCATCGCACCCAGGCGCTGGACCTGATCCGCGCCAAGACCCAGGACGTGGATGGCTTCGTGGCCGTTAGCCGGTTCTCCGCGGATTACTGGCAGCGTCAACTGGGAATCCCCAGCCACCGGATGCACCTGGTCCCGCTGGGGATCGTCCCCGGGGACTTCGGCCCCCCAGCGCGCGTTCCCGGCGCGCCGTTCACGGTGGGTTTTCTGGCGCGGGTGGCGCCGGAGAAGGGACTCGACCTTCTCGCCGGGAGCTACGTGCGGCTGCGGCGCGACACGGATTTCGGCCCCTCGGCGCTGCAGGTGGCCGGTTATCTCGCACCCGAGCATCGCGGCTACCTGCGCGCTACCGAACGGCTTATGAAGGACGCCGGCCTGGATCGCGAGTTCCACTACCGCGGCGAACTCGACCGCGCGGCGAAGGTCGAGTTCCTGCGCAGCCTCGACGTCCTTAGCGTCCCCTGCACCTGCGACGAGCCGAAGGGAATCTCGATCCTCGAGGCCATGGCCGGCGGCGTGCCCGTGGTCCAGCCGCGGCGCGGCGCCTTTCCCGAGATCCTCGAAACCACCGGCGGCGGCATCCTGGTGGAACCCGGCAGTGCCTCAAGCCTGGCGGACGGCATCTACAGCCTATGGAAGGACCGCGCGCTGGCCGCCGAACTCGGCCGCCGCGGCGCGCTGGGCGTGCGCGCGAATTTCACCGCCGCGCAAATGGCCGCCCGCGCGCTTGAGGCCTACCAGGCCATCGCCACGGACGCTGCCCATGCTTGAAATCTCGAACGTCACCAAGCAGTACCCCACGCCGCGCGGCCCTCTGACCGTGCTCTCGGAAGTGTCGTTCTCCCTGAACCGCGGCCAGGCGGCGGTCATCTGCGGGCCATCCGGCGCGGGCAAGAGCACCCTGCTTTACATCGCCGGCGCCTTGGAACCGCCCACCTCCGGCACCGTGACGCTGGACGGCATCGACCCATATGACGTCGCCGAAAAGAAGCTGGCGGCGTTTCGCAACCGGACCGTCGGCTTCGTCTTCCAGGACTCCTGCCTGCTGCCGCAGTGCACCGTTCTCGAGAACGTGCTCGTCCCCACTTTGGTGGCCAAGGACCGCGGCAGCTATCCCGTGCGCGCGCGCGATCTGCTCGGTCAAGTGGGCCTCGCGGACCGCCTGGATCACCGCCCCGCGGAGCTCTCGGGCGGCGAGAAACAGCGCGTCGCCCTGGCGCGGGCCCTCGTCCTCCGCCCGCGCCTGCTGCTTTGCGATGAGCCCACCGGCAACCTCGATGAGGACTCCGCCGAACTCGTGGCTTCCCTTCTCCTGCGTCTGCACGCCGGCCAGGAGACCATCCTCATCGTGGTGACTCACAACCCCGCGCTGGCCGCGCGATTCCCCAATCGATACGAGCTGCGTCATGCGAACCTACACCCTGCTGGCGCGTAATCTCGCCTGGTACTGGCGCACCAACCTGGCCGTTCTGCTGGGCGTGGCAGTAGCCGGGGGCGTGCTCGGCGGCGCGATCCTGGTGGGCGAGTCCGTGCGCGTCACGCTGCGAAACCTGGTGATCGAGCGCCTCGGCGACACCGATTCCATCGTCACCGGCAACGCTTTCTTCCGCGAGGACTTGGCCGCGGCCCTCCAACCCGCCGCGCCCGCAATCGCCCTGGACGGAGTCGTCGAAAACGAGCGCACCGGCAAGCGCTCCGCCGCCGCCGAGGTCTACGGTGTCCAGTGGGGCGGACCCCCTGGTCCGCGGCCGACCCCCTGGTCGGCCTCCGGGGTCATCCTCTCCGCCGCCCTGGCCCACGAACTGGACGCCCACCCCGGAGACGAGATCCTACTCCGCATTCCCAAACCCTCGCCCATCCCGCTCGAGTCCCTACATGGCCGAAAAGACGACGTAGGCAAGACCATCCGCCTCACCGTCGCCGCCGCCCCCACCCCGTTCCACGAGTTCTCGCTGCGCCCGCAGCAAGGCGACGTCCGCGCCGCGTACGTGCCGCTCGCGCGCCTGCAACGCGACCTGAATCAGACCGGCAAGGTCAACACGATCCTGTTGGCGCGGGCTCCGAACCAGTCCCTCCTGAAGCAGCGCTACACCCTGGCCGACGTTGGCCTCCACACCCGCACCCTCGCCAAGCCCGCCTGCCTCTCGCTCGAAAGCGACAGCGCGCTGCTCTCCGACGCGGTGGCCGCGGCGGCGTCCTCCGCGGCCCAATCGCTCGGCCTTCGCACCCAGCCGCTGCTGACTTATCTGGTGAACGCCATCCGCGTCCGCGGCCGCGAGGTCCCCTACTCCGTGGTGACCGCGCTCGACTCCGCCCTGGCGCCCTCCACTGACGACGGCCTTACCCTGAACGATTGGACCGCGCGCGAACTGGGCGCGCGCGTGGGCGACCCGGTGACCCTCGAATACTACGTCTGGCGCTCCGACGCGCGCCTGCACACCGAGACCGCGCAGTTCCGCGTCGAGCGCATCGTCCCGCTAACCGGAGACGCCGCCGATCCCGGCCTTGCTCCCGAATACCCCGGCATCACCGAATCCCGCAGCTTTCGCGACTGGGACCCGCCCTTTCCGCTCGACCTCGCCCGCATACGCCCGGCCGACGAGCAGTACTGGAATCGCTACCGCACCGTTCCCAAAGCGTTCGTGCGCCTCGCGCGCGGACGCCGGCTTTGGGGGACGCGCTTCGGCAGCCTCACTTCCCTCCGCGTCTTCCCTCCGTCCCCGGCCTTTGCCGAGGCGCTCCGCAGCGCGCTCGACCCCGCGCTAGCCGGCCTCGCCGTGGTCCCCGTGCGGGCCGAAAGCCTGAAGGCGGCCGAGGGCGCCACCGATTTCGGCGAGTACTTCGTCTACTTCAGCTTTTTCCTCATGGTCTCCGCGCTGCTGCTCACGGGCCTGTTCTTCAAGCTCGGCATCGAACAGCGGACGCGCGAAATCGGCGTGCTGCGCTCGCTGGGGTTCTCGGCCTCGCGAATCCGCGCGCTGTTCCTGCTCGAAGGCGCCCTGCTCGCGTTGGCCGGTGGCGTCGCTGGCGTCGTCGCGGCCCTGGCATACGGCGCGCTCGTCATGCTGGGCCTGCGCACCTGGTGGTTCGACGCCGTGGGGACGCGGCTGCTTTCGCTCCACGCTTCGGTTCCCGCCCTCGCCGTGGGAGCCGCCGCCGGCGTCGCCGCGGGGCTCGGTTCGGTGGCGTGGACCCTGCGCGGCCTGCGCGCCTTCACGCCTCGGGGCTTGCTCGCGGGCGAGCGGAAGAGCCGGCCCGCGCGGTGGCGATGGCTCGCCGCATCCGCCGCGGTGGTGGCCGCTGCCGTTTCCGTCTCACTCGGCCAGGCAGCCGGTTTCTTCGGCGCGGGAACGCTGCTGCTGGTTGCCGCTCTGCTGTTCCAATCGGCTTGGCTGCACGCGCGCCGGTCCGCGCCTGTCGGCGGCCTCGTCTCGCTCGGCCTGCGCGGCGTTCGGTACCGGCCCGGCCGCAGCGTCCTGTGCATTGCCCTCATCGCCTCGGCAACTTTTGTGATCGCTTCGCTCGACGCCTTCCGGCGCGATGGCGCTTCCTCGGGCGCCGGCGGCTTCACTCTAGCCGCCAACTCGGCGCTACCGCTGATTCACGATCCCAACACCGATTCCGGCCGCGCGGCGCTCAATCTCCCGGCGCTCTCCGGCGTCCGCTTCGTCCCCTTCCGCCTGCGTCCGGGCGACGACGCCAGTTGCCTGAACCTGTACCAACCGCGCAACCCGCGCATTCTGGCGCCGCCCCCGGCTTTTCTGCGCATCGCGCCGAATCCGTGGCTGCTGCTGGAATCGAAACCCGCTAGCGGCGCCGTCCCGGCCATCGCCGACGCCAACTCGCTCACCTACTCTCTGCACCGCAAGCTGGGCGAAGAGTTCGAACTCGCCGGCATCCGCTACCGCATCGTGGCGGCGCTCCAGGACAGCCTGTTTCAAGGCGAGTTGATCGTCTCCGAAGAGAACTTCCTGCGCCTGTTCCCCGGCTCCGAGGGCTACCGCTTCTTCCTCCTCGAAACTCCGCCAGCGCAGGCGGACGCAGTGGCGCGCACGCTGACCGCGGCGCTCTCGGATTACGGATTCTCCGTCCAGCCCACCGAAGCGCTCCTGGCCAGTTACCACAAGGTGGAGAACGCCTACCTCTCGGCGTTCCGCGCCCTCGGCGGTCTGGGCCTGCTCCTGGGCACCGTGGGGTTGGCCGCGGTGCTGATGCGCAATGCGATCGAGCGCAGACGCGAGTTGGCCCTGCTGCGCGCCGCCGGATACCGCCGCCGCCACCTGTTCACCATGGTGCTGGCGGAGAACGCCTACCTGCTGCTGATGGGACTCGCGACTGGCGCCGTGTGCGCCGCGCTGGCCACCGCGCCGGCGGTGTCCGCCCGCGGCGGCCACGTGCCGCTGGCCTCGCTGGCCGTTCTGCTGGCTCTGGTGGCCGCCACCGGAATCGCCTCGTCCGCCGCCACCACCGCCGTGGCTCTCCGCACTCCATTGCTAGGGGCGCTGAAATCGGAGTAGGAGCGACTGATGTCTGCGGCGGCCAACCCAACCCACGACGACCAGGACCACCCCGATCATCGCCTGCGTTCCGGGCTCGGGCGCCACATCCGTCTGCACCTGAGCGAATGGATTGAACGCCCCGTTCGACGGCAGTTGAGCGAGAAGCTCCTGGACCTGCCCGGACGGCTGCACCGGGCCCGTATTGGTGATGATCGCGAAGTTTTGATAGTCGGCCGAAGCGTAGTTACTTTGCGCCTGATCCAGCCAGAACGAGGAACTCGGCGAGGGCGCGCCTGGGTAGAAAAGTTGCCACATCGTCGCCTGAATGTCGCCATATTGGTCGACCGGCTGCGATGCGAACTGCAGAGCAAGCCAGGCCGCCTCCTCGTAGTGGACCAGCGCGTCCGGCTGGGCGCCCCAGCGCGTATCGCCGAGGTCCGCCGCAGAGGAGATGGGCGTCAGGTTGGCGGCCCACTGTTCTCCGAAGTGCACTTCGTTCGAGAAGTCCACACAGAACAGGTCGACTGGTGTGCCGTCGATCGTGCCGTAGTATGGGCTGACGTACACACCGAAACTCGTCACGCCGTTGACGCCGTCGAAGGTCATCTCGACGGGAGCGGCAAACAGGTTGGTAGAGAGGCACAGAGCCGCCACGCAAATCGCGGGGAAGCGAATTAGAGAGAGTCGCGCCGGTGTCGGGTCCGAGGCGGCCGCGGTGGAGTTGGGTTCGAAGTTCGTTTTCATGTCCCCTTTGATCGGCAGGGACAGAGCCAGGCGGGAGGTACCACCGGTACTAGTCGGGTTCTGCTGGCAGACCGAACCGCCGCCGCCCGCCGCCCGCCGCCCGCCGCCCCGCGTGACGGCGCCCCCCCAGGTCGGGGGTATAATCGCTCTTGGCCGGCGGGCCGAAATCGCAAGGAGTCTTTCATGCATTTCCGTATGAGCTGTTCGGCGGTTCTGCTGGCTCTGATCGCGGTGGCTGGGCTTGCGGCTCAAAGCAAGCCGCTGCCCCGGCTGCGGGTGGCGGAGGGTGGCCGCTTCTTCGTTAAGGAGGGCGGCGCTCCGTTCTTCTATCTCGGGGATACGGCCTGGTGCCTGTTCACGCGGCCCACGCATGAGGAAGTCGACCAGTACCTCACGGACAGGGCGTCGAAGGGCTTCACGGCGATCCAAGGCGTCTTCCTGATTTGGGACGGACTCAGGCGGCCCAACCCGCTCGGCCAGACTCTGCTGGTGGACGGGAACGCGGCCCATGTCAACGCGGCCTTTTTCGAGAACGCCGATTACATCGTCAATAAGGCGGAGTCCCTCGGCCTGTATGTCCTGATTCTGCCTCTGTGGGCCAAGGGCCTTCTCGGCCGGGAGCCTGGCCTGTTCGACCAGACCACCGCCTACGACTACTGCAAGTTCATCGGGGCGCGCTACCGCAATCGGCCGGTGCTCTGGATGCTGGGCGGCGACCGCGCGGGGAAGGGCGTCGAGGACATCACCGCGGCCATGGCGCGCGGCTTGAGGGACGGCGGCGGCCCCGCGCAACTGGTGTCGTACCATCCCACCGGAAGACAGAGTTCGTCCATGTGGTTCCACAACGAGAGCTGGCTGGATTTCAACTCGATCCAATCCGGCCACTCCTCTCAGAACCGGAATTACGAGCTGGTCGCCAACGACTACCAGTTGAAGCCGGCCAAGCCGGTTATCGACGCCGAAGCGGGATACGAGAACATCACGGATGGGCTGAGACAGGCCGAGCCCGGCATCAAGAGACTGGGCGCCTGGGATGTACGGCGCTATGGGTACCTGGCCGTTTTCGCCGGGGCGGCGGGATACGCCTACGGCTGCGGCGAAGTCTACGAATTCTGGACGCCCGGGATGCAGCAGACACGCTGGATGGCGGGATTGCCGTGGCAGGAGTCCATGCAACTCCCCGGCGCATCTCAGATGAAGCACTTGAGGACTCTGATGGAGTCACGGCCGATGCTGGTCCGCATCCCGGATCAGTCCATGCTGGTGAGCGACCCCAAGGCTACCACGGACCGCATTCAGGCTACCCGCGCCTCGGATGGGAGCTACGCATTTGTCTACAGCGCTTCCGGCCGCCCGATCGAGGTTCGTCTGGATTCCATGAAGGGCAAGGCTGTCCGGGCTTCGTGGTACGATCCGCGGACGGGCGCGTCGACGCCCATCGGCCGTTTTCCGAAGACCGCCGCCCGCGAGTTCAAGCCGCCCTCGAACGGAGAGAACAACGACTGGGTCCTGGTGCTGGACGACGCCGCCAGGAAGTTCCGCGTCCCTGGGAAGTAGGCCGGCGCCATCCTTTATATGCCGCTGGCGCGCACCCAGAAACTTTCGGTCCAGCGCGCGCCGGCGGGGACGGTCACAAGCGCCGGGTACTTGCCGTCGTGCGCCAGGTTGGCGCCGCTGGTGATGGAGGTCATCGGCTCGAAGCAGATGAAATCGCGCGTTTGGCCCGGCGGCGGCGCGGGTTCCCAAACCACGGCCACGGTGTATTTCGGCCCGAACATGGTCTCGACCACGCGGCCGGCGGCTTCGATGGAGAAGTGGGCGCGGCCGGAGGAATCGCGCTCCAGGTCGACGAAGCCGTCATCCAGGGTGCGGCCCTTGAGCGCGAGCGGCGATGGCAGATCCATGGGGCGGTACTCGCCGGTGGGGATGAGCCGCGCGTCGGCAACCACCCGCTGGCGCGCCGGAATGCGCGCCACCCATTCGTCGCGCGGAATGCCGGGAATGCGGAAGTACGGATGAAACCCGACCGTCAGAGGCATGGGCTGCGAGCTGAGGTTGACGACCGTCAGCCGCACTTCCAGGACGCCGTTCGCCAGACTGTAGGTCATCTCGTACTCGTGGGCGAACGGCCATTGCGCCATGAGGTCGGGTTCCTTCCAGAACTCCAGGCGGCTGGTGACGCGAGCCGAATCGGCGCCGGCCGCCACCTCGGTCACGCGCCACAGCGGCGAGTTGTTCAGCACGCCGTGCATCGCCAGGGCGGGGTTCAGGTTGCCCAGCCCCGGGTTGAACGCGTACTTCTTGCCGTTGGCCCAGAAGCCCTGTTCAGTCATCCGGTTGGCCCACGGCGCCAGGAGCGGAATGGCGCATTGCCCGGG